>Ga0209174_10000139_pt1 | contig 55415 bp, 47 predicted proteins | sample JI91814BDNA_FD_187505 | JGI IMG/M metagenome (GOLD analysis project Ga0209174, IMG submission 187505) | Wastewater effluent complex algal communities from Wisconsin, to seasonally profile nutrient transformation and Carbon sequestration -... | ecosystem: Engineered > WWTP > Effluent > Algae...
TCAGACATTACCATTACAAATAACGCCAATCAGAAATTTAAAGGATTATTCTTTTCAAACGCTGGATGGATAAATCCAGTTCAACTCTCAGAAACATATCTAAAACTCGCAAAGCATAATTTAAATCTGATTCTATCTACCTCACTGATTCAAATTAAAAATGAAAACACTCATTGGAAAGTTTATTTAAATAATGGTGATATATTAGAAACAGAAACTTTAGTTATCGCAAATTCATTTGATGCAAAAGACTTTATACAGGACTTGGATAAAGTAAAGAAAGTTCGTGGACAAATATTATTTTTTCCTTCACACGAATTTCCATATCCGCTTGAAAATATTTTACTTCATGATGATGGTTATATAATTCCAAATATAAATGGAATGCATATCATAGGCTCAAGCTTTAATCCAAATGATTACTCAACCCAATTAAATCCAGAGGCAAACGTTCGTTTACTCCAAAACATTAAAACCATTTTTCCTGAAATTAATCCAGAAGATGGACTTAAACTTCAAGGCAGAGTTGGATTTAGAGCAATGAGTTCTGACCATCTACCTCTTGTCGGATTGGTTCCAGATTCATCTTCATTCGAAAGAGATTACTCCGATCTCTGGAAAGCAAATATATACAAAGATTATCCCGATGGCACTTATTTAAACGGACTTTACTTATCCTGTGGACATGGCTCCAAAGGAATTTTGAATTCCTATATGTCAGCTAACGTTCTTTCTAATTTGATAGCAAATGAAGAAATTCCACTGGAAAACTCTTTATTGGAAAAAATTAGTCCCGCTCGTTTCTTAATTCAGTCTTTCATTCGACACAGGTAAAAACTTCTTTTCATATAAGGATACTTAAAATATCTAACCATATTGTGATGTTTCAAAAATTTTTTCTTTTACTCCTATTTTTATTTTCCAGTTGCCTTGATAATAGAAATTCCAAACTCATTGAAAAATCTAAATACTATTATCCGAATGAAGAAAAGTTTCAAGAATTCATTCAAGAAATTTCTAATAAACACGAAATAGATTGGATGTTCGCAAAATCAATTATTATAAAAGAATCACATTATGCAGATCATTTAGTCTCTCTATCCGGCGCAGTGGGGCTAATGCAGCTTATGCCCAGAAATGGTTCTTATGTAAGCGATTCGTTTAAAAATTACATGATTGCTCGAAAACAGAAAAGAGATAAGAAGGGACAACGGATTTATTTACAGAGAACCGCGGAAGAATGGGGAAGAATCTACCAGGCTGAGTTACAGAATATTTATGCGATGAACAAATCTAATCCAGAAGTCTTGTATAAGCTAGACAGAAGATTTGATCCGGAATGGAACCTCAAAGAAGGAATACGTCAATTAGCCGCTGAATATCATTTCTTCATAAAGAGAAAGCATTCTGAATATGAAAGTATGATACTTGCAAGTGCCGCCTACAATGCGGGTCGATTTGCAGTAATGAAATTAGAATCAAACCCAAAATATGATTCAATTCCCATCAACCGTGAAACAGAAAAATATATTGGCTCAATGCTACGCGTATGGGAAGCGCTAAAAAAGGGAGAAGGATTTATTCCAGAAAATAAATCCTGGGTCTTGTGGTTATAAATTAACTTTTATATTCAATTCCTATAACTGTTATATCATCTCTTACCCGAGCTGTATCTATAAATTGTTTCATTGATTCATACAATGCATCCAAAGTATTTTGAATAGGCTTTTCCTGTTCTCTCTCTACAATTTGTAAAACGCGTTCTTGACCAAATTGTTCTTGTTCTTCATTGAACTCTTCTTCGATTCCATCTGTGTATAAAAATAATCTTCCCGAGCTAAATTCTCTTTCCTCTTCATCGTATTCAACATCGGGAATCATTCCGATTATATTTCCACGATGCGTCATGATTTGAACTTTATTTTCATTCACTAAAATCTGAGGAATATGTCCAGCAGAAGAATATGTAATCTTATCATAAATCGTATCAATATCAATTATAAATGCAGTAAAATAAATATTGAGAGATTTATATTTATTCGAAAAATTTTCATTTAAAAATTTCAATATTCTAGCTGGAGAGTTTAATAGGTCTTTGACGCTCTCATATTCACTTTTAATCGCCATTGTAATAAGTGCTGCTTGCACGCCATGACCTGTTGCATCAGCAATAAACGCACGGACTAATCCAGGCTTAATTTCTTCTATATCATAAAAATCTCCACCCACACTAGAGACCGGTTTATAAAGAGTCGCAATTTTTAATTTTTTAATTTTGTCTAGATTGTGAGGAAGAATATTTTGCTGAATTTTTTGCGCAGTCAACATATCCTTTTGAATTTCTTTTAAAAGCTTTTCGGTTTTTTCTTTTTCTTCCTGTGATTCTCTTTGGGCAATCCACGCAATCCCTGTTTCAATTTCTGCTGTCTCCTTTGCTTCTTCTAAATCTTTTGTTCGCTCTTTAATCTTTCTTTCTAACTCTTCCGAATGACTTCTTTGCATCAGAAGAAGTTGCTCATTGATTCCATAGAATTTTGCAGATAATGCGATTGTAACAGATAGTATAAACATTAGATAAGATTCTGGTAAAATATTTATTATATCTACAATATTAAAATAAATTAGCAGGCCCAGTAAAAAGGCAATGATAAGAACAAAAAGGCTAACAGCTATAATTCGCGCTCCATCTTTCTTTTCTTTTATTGCCTGTATTATTACAATCGCAATCGCAGTCAGATACGGAATGCCGGATAAAATCATAAATGGTTGTCCATAGGCAGAATACAATTGGAACAAACTTTTTGAAATGCCAGATCCCAGAAAAAGTAAGAACACAAAAAAAACAGTAAGGTTTAGTATTCTGATTAAATTAGGAGTTCTATATTCAAAGAATGAATATATGAATAAAACCAGGAAAAGAGGCATGATTCCAAAGCCAGAATTAAAGACATAAAAATGAAACCAATAAGAATCAAATATCCAATAAGTAAATCGAAAGTAGCCGAGAGTCTGGCAAGATGCTAAAAAGCAAGCAATAGAAAAATAAAAATATCCTAATTCTTTCTTTGAGCCTAAAAATAAAATTATATGATATAAGGATACAAAAAGAAAGACCAGTCCAATCGCAACATTCCAAATCATAGTCCGATAGAATTGTTCTTTTACTAGGCGTCTTTGACCAATATACATACCGCCAGTAGAGCCTGCAAATCCTGCAAAATTGCACACTCTTACTGCAATTGTATTTTGTGCATTGATACGAAGAAGATTTTCTGGAATATGATAGAGGGCATACCGACTATTGTTTACTATGCATTTGCCGCTATAATCAATTTCTCCTTCTCCTCCAATTTTGACTCCATTAAAATAAAATTCATGAGCATCAATAAAGGAGGGAGATTGAATAGAAATATTTGCACCACGAAAGTTTTCACTTATAAAAATTTGCTTTTGATACCAACCGAATTGAACATCAGATAAATTTTGTCTGCGCCATAATCCAGGAATTGAAATGTCTTTCCAAAGACTTGTGTCTATATCCGGCAATGAATTATCTATTTGGTTGGATGAAATAAATTTCCAATCCTGACCATTTAAATTATAAATCTCGGTAATATTCTTTAGAACTACCGGTTCAGCAAACAGACTGAGCGTAGTAAGAAAAAAGGAGATAATTATAAATATTATGGATTTCATTCGAATCAAAGACATATTTAAAAAAAGATGATAAACCTTAATTAAAATGGCTGAATAGGTCAAGAAAAATATAACATAGTAAAATTACTTGCACAATCTATTATCAACCCAAATTATGGCAATCAATATAGTCATGAAAACTTCAGTTGCGAATAAAAATCTAATGCCAACAATGATTACCCCTGTGGTCGTCGTGGTCGTGTCATATAGTAATCATTCGCCGTGAAGGAAAGATTTTACAATTTGTAAAATGCAAAAGCCTCCGCCGGCAAAAGTCAGCGGGGGCTTTTTTATTTTATACCCAAATTTTAAGGAGAAGAAAATGCTAATAACAGGTGCAGATATAATCATTCAGTATTTAGAAGAAATAGGAATCGAAACTATTTTTGGAATTCCAGGCGGTGCGAATTTACCTTTATACGATAGGTTGGCCAAAAGTAATATTCGTCATATTCTCGCAAGGCATGAACAGGGTGCAGCATTTATGGCGCAGGGTATGGCACGCGCAACAGGCAAGACCGCTGTTTGTTTTGCTTCGTCCGGTCCTGGAGTTACAAACCTACTCACTGGAATTGCTGATGCTAAAATGGATTCGATTCCAATTGTAGCCATTACGGGACAGGTTCCACTTTCGATGATAGGAACAGATGCATTTCAAGAAATAGATACGTATGGACTAACGCTTCCAATCACAAAACAAAACTACTTAGTTCGAAGCCCGGAGGAACTCTTTGAAATATTACCCGAAGCGTTTTACATTGCCAGCGAAGGACGACCGGGTCCGGTTGTGATTGACGTTCCAAAAAATATCCAAATAGAAAAGACTGAGATCAGAGAATATAAATTTAAAAAGAATAAAGCAGGTAATCTTACTAATTCATTGAACTTAGAAAAAATAATTAATGTATTGGAAGAATCTAAAAAGCCTGTGCTTTATATAGGAGGAGGAATCATCCAGGGAAATGCAGGCGAGTTAGTTCGTGAGTTGGCGGATAAACAATCTTTGCCTATAGTTTCAACTCTAATGGGACTTAGTGCAATTCCTTCCGATCATCCGAATAATTTAGGAATGCTCGGTATGCACGCGGCGCCTTATACTAATTATGTGCTAGAAGAATGCGATTTACTGATTGCTCTCGGAGTTCGGTTTGATGATAGAGCAACTGGAAAAGTTGCAGAATTTTGTAAAAATGCAAAAATTATACATATAGACATTGACGAGAGCGAAATAGGCAAAATTAAAATTCCAAATTTCTCTTTTGTTTCCGATGTAAAAGTTTTCCTAGAAAAATTAAATCCAATCATTTCCCAAAAACAAAGACCGGATTGGATAGCAAGAGTTAATGAAATAAAAGAAGCACATCCATTAGTTCATTTTTTTGAGGCTAATCAAAAACATCCACTCGAAATGATTAAGACGATAGGACTGCTTTCAGCTCCAGATACAATTGTTACTACAGACGTAGGACAACATCAAATGTGGGTAGCACAATGTTATCCGTTTGTAAAACCCGGCACCTGGCTAACTTCCGGTGGACTCGGAACCATGGGATTCGGATTGCCTGCTGCCATTGGGGCTGCATTCGCATATCCTGAAAAAAAGATTCTTTGCTTCACAGGTGACGGTTCCTTATTAATGAATATTCAAGAATTGGATACTTTGGCAGAGTTTCAGTTAAATATAAAAATAATTATTTTGAATAATGGTCATTTAGGTCTTGTAAGGCAACAACAGGAATTATTTTATAAAGAAAATTTTATAGCATCTAAGTATCATAAGCCAGCAGACTTTGTAAAAATTGGAAATGCTTTCAGAATAAATAGTTTTTTACTCGATAGTGATTTTGATTTTGAAAGTAAAATTAAAACTATACTCAATGGCAATGGTCCTTCACTGGTAAATATACCAATCATAGCAGAAGAAAAAGTTTTTCCAATGGTTCCTCCCGGAGCGGCTAATCGTGATATGATTCTTCCAAAGGTTCAAATGAAATGAATTTTTCGATTGAAATTAAAAAGAACTATAAAAATGTAAGCATCATATTGAACCAGTCTATGAAAGCTTATATTTTAATCTTACTTTTTTTTCTGTCTTCTTTCTCTGTTCAGGCAGACAGTATGTTCTCCGGTTTCTTTGATAAAAGTATTACAGAATCAGCTCTTTGGAAAACATTAAAAGACCCTACCCTGCGCGAAAAAGCGATAGTCGAAATTAAGAAAGATATTCAAAAGTATGTAGATATCATTATTAAGCTTTATAACAAAGGCTTAGATAAAGAAGATCGCGAAATGCTAATTGATTTAATTAGTTATTCAAAAAATCAATCAGGTGAAAAATTTCTAAAAGATGTAGTATCCAATAAAGCATCTGAGGACAGAACTTTTAGTCTTAAAAAATATATGCAAGATTATAAAGTGGATGCTAACTTTATAAAAAGTCAATTAGATGACAAACAATTGAGAATGTATTCCCTGCTCTATGTTGTAGATAGAGGAAAAAAAGAAGACTATGAAATTTTTCAAAAAATACTTTTAAATGCAAATGCTCCTAACGAAGAACGTATATTAGCCGTTAAGGCTACGATGCTATGGGCAAGTGAAGTTGCCAAGAAAGAAGTGTATCTTTTTATACTGCAAAAAGCAAATGAAATCGTAATTGCTCCTTCCATTATAATCTTTGAAAATGTAAAATCAGATGATATTAGAGAAGAGCTTTGCCGTATCAGCAAAAAATCTCAATCACAGATAACACGGAGTAATGCCAGTTATGCGCTTACTGTTTACGATACAAATCAAATTATCCCGTATCTAATTCCTACTCTTTCAGAGGAATTTCTATACGAAAAATTAACAGGCTTAGACGTATTAGCCGGTCTTATGAGTCTAGGCACTACAGCTTTAGCAAAAGGTCTTCCACTTTTACAAACCAAAGCTGAATTTGACAATCGAAAAGTAAAAATTGCAGAAGCCCTAAAGAAATTAACAAACGTGGACAACGGAACATCCTATTCTAAATGGTTTGATTGGGCGGTTTACAATGGTTATACTGTCAATGGAGTAAATTTAATTCATTATTTATTTTCAGGGTATCCAGAAAAAAGAAAACTTGCCATGGACAGTGCAGTGCGTGCTATAGGCTATACAGATCCAAAAGAATTTTACACAAAAAATGAAAATCTCACGCAAATGGAAATTGTAATATTACTGGCTGAAGAATTACTTAAGAGCGGAATTCAGCAGGACGAGAAGTATTAAATATGGTAGCTAATATTGCTACACCTCTCACATACTTCCTCTGGAACGAGACCCCATTTCATTAAATATCCAAATATATAACATCCGGCACAGAATCCAAAAATTGATTCTAAAAAGGCAAAGAAGGAAAGAATAGAAAGTGTAATCTTAAATTCAAAATTATATTCTAGCAATAAGAGCATAACAGCTGTTAGGCTAAACAAGAAACCAATGAACTGAGCAAACCTCTTAGGGACTCCCGGTGTAGGTTTATTTTCTATCTTTAAAATCGGAATAATAAGGTGTAAGGTAATTCTAGCGAAAGGTTCAAACTTTGGTCCGTATAAGACTCTTGCAGCAAACCCGTAAAATAAAAGCAAAGTTACAAAAATAGAATTTGTCCATATTGCAAGAATACAAAGACAAAGGACAAAAAAAGCTACAAATCTAGCTGCATTTTCGTTCACAACTTCCGGAAAATTACCAATTTTAATCATACAGTGCCTTTCTTAAATCATAGTTTAATATAACAGAATATTTTCTAATATAATACATCTTCTAAAACTAAGCTCAAAAAGCAAGAAAAAAATAAAACTTCTAAATCCAGCATAACTCAGTGTAGATATTCATACCTTTAAAGAGAAAACTTTTTTCCGTATACTAATTAGAATTAAAATTTGAAACCATCCTCTATAAAGAGAATTGATTAATCTGTAGATGTTGAATTTATGGAAAATGCTCCTATCTAATACAAAAGCTTTTATGAGATTTTCATAGATTATTTATTTGAATTAAAAATAAAAGGTAATACTTTTTCGTATAACATGAATTATCCACAATTTTCAATCCATATTTTTCATAACTCATATAGATAATAAATGATTATTTATGCTCTTTTTTTTACTTTCTTTTTAAATTTCATTTGTCTAAGACAAGGAGAAGAGTGCAAGAATGGATGTAAATAGAAAGACAGAAACTTCAACAAATCATAACCTATATATAGTAGAAAAATTTTCAGATGTTCTCGGCTTACCATTTGATTCAATTCAAGCACTGTCTGAATTAGAAATATTCCGCCGTAATAAACAGGAAGGAAATAATAATTCTATTGAAGAGTTAAAATATCTCGGAGTCAAGTTTGGAATTTTTCTAACATCCAAAACAGCGAGTTCGGAAAAAATATTTAAAACGATTTCGCCATCCTCTCCTGTTGCAGTTTATACGAATCTTTATGGTTGGATTTTAGTCAGCCACGTTGTCGGGCCGCTTATTCGGTTTACCAAAATAACTTCTTCTGAAACTGCATGGACATTTAAAAGTAAAATTGAAAAATGGGTATCTGTTTCAGCGGATAATAAAGATTTACCCGAATGGATTTTACTTGATAATAGATTTCATTCTTTAGGTGTTCACGAACCAAATCATCCAACATATAAAGACTCAATTTTACAATTCATACAAATCGAAAAAAGAGATATTTGGGCAATTACAATCTACTCAATTGCAATGGGATTATTTTCTCTCATTATCCCAATTGGAGTTCAATCCCTTGTAAATATTTTAAATTTCGGAACACTCTTTCAGCCTGTATTAGTCTTAACATTACTTGTATTTTTTGCGCTTGGTTTAGTCGGGTTAATGAATGTCTTACAAAGTTATGTAGCAGAATTAGTTCAACAAAGACTATTCGTTAGGTTAGCCGCAAAAGTAATAAAAGTTTTCCCGAATACAAATTATTCTCAGTCCCGCGAATACTTTAACTCAGAAGTTCCAAATTACTTTCTAGATATTTCGATCATTCAAAAAAGTGCCACGATCCTTTTAACAAATGGTCTTGGAATTTTCTTACAAACAATCATTGGTTTATTAGTATTAGTAGCTTATCATCCTGTTTTTATTATTTTTAATATTATAATTATTTCTTTTGTAATCGGAATTATTTTTTATTTAATAGGCTCTGTTGGTGTTGAAACAAGTATAAAAGAATCTAAAAGCAAACACAAATTAGCCTCATGGATTCAAGAATTAAATATTCATCAAACAATTTTTCGTTCCGAGAAATCGCATCAATATTTAAACTTAAGAACAGAGAATTTAGTGAGAGACTATATTCACGCTAGACGAAAACATTTTAAAGCATTGATGAGGCAAATGATAGGGTTTGTATCACTTCAAGCTTTTGGAAGCGGATTATTACTCGGCATCGGAGGTTGGTTAGTTATTCATGGACAAATAACTTTGGGGCAATTAGTAGCTTCTGAAATCATTGTCACAAAAATTCTTGATAACTTTGGAAAATTCACAAAGTATTTGGAGAATTACTATGATTTATGTGCTTCTATCGATAAAGTAAATCACTTAACGGATTTCTCTTTAGAAGAAAGTGGATCTGAGTTACTTACAGTAAACAATGAAAAACCTATTTCAATTAGCATAAAAGACCTGACTATCGAAGAGGATGGCTACGATCCTTTCGAGATTTCAATGAATATAAAAAAGAAAGAAATCATTGTCATTCAAAACTCATTTCCCATAATCACAGAACAATTTTTTAACATTCTATATGGTTTAAGTAGCTATAAAAAAGGAACTATCGAGATAAACGATCATTATCTACAAGATTTTAAATTAACACAGTGGAGAAATCATGTTTCACTTTTAAGAAACTTAGAAATTTTTAGTGGAACCATTGCGGATAATGTTAAACTGGGAAGTTTTTCATCCGATTCAGCCGAGATAAAAAATATACTAGAAGAACTAAACCTGCTAAAAAAAATACAAAGCTTTCCAAAGGGAATTTATTCGGAGATATTAAGGAATGGATATCCGTTTTCTAAAGAGGAATTAGCACTCTTAGTAATCGCAAGAACATTGCTACTAAAGCCAAGCTTGATTCTAATGGATGAAATTCTGATGTATCTAACAAAAGATTCATTAACTAATCTGGCAAATATACTAACTAAATATAAAAAATATTCGACTATAATCATTTCTTCTACTCTACCGGAAGTAAATAAAATTTCTGATCGAACTTTTATTTTTAAAGGAAATGAATTAATTGAGAATGGAAAATAAAATTATGAAAAATTCAAACATAAACAATGGAGAAAAAGATAATAACGATTATTCGCTAGAAAGACTAATAAGCAAGTCATCCTCACTGACAGTCGTTGCTTATATAATCTTCTTTGCATTCCTATCCATTTTTATTTTAATATTTATCCTACCCTGGCAACAAACTGTATTTGGAACAGGAAAAGTCGTTGCATACGCACCATTAAACCGTCAACAATTCATAGAAGCACCTATCGACGGAAGAATTGTCCACTGGCATGTAATGGAAGGATCGCAAGTTAAAAAGGGAGATAGCATTGTAGAAATCTCTGACAATGACCCACAATTTTTACAAAGATTACAGGAAGAAAAATCTGCAATTGAATCTAGAATCATAGCTGTGCAAGCACGCGTGGAATCCTTTAAGACTAGAATTCGCGCTTTAGAAGCTTCTATGGACAATGGAATATCGGCAGCTAAGTCAAGAACTAGAATGTCCGGCGATAGAGTAGATGCCGCAGAACATGCCGTTGAAGCAGCAGAATCAGTTTACAAAACTGCTAGTCTAAACTTGAAAAGACAAAAATCTCTTTTTGCTTCTGGACTTGCCTCTGCCAGGGCTGTTGAAATGGCCGAGATGGAAGAAGCAAGAGCTCTCACAGACCTAAATCGCGCCAAATCATCCTTAAGCGCAGCTAGATCAGAAGAAATAGCATTAAAATCAGATCAGTTCAAAGTGGGAACAGATGGTGGTGCATCCATTGCTGACGCCAAAGCATCGTATGCCGCAGCCCTAGCAGAGTTAGCGAATGCCAAAGCAGAACTTCCTCGAATATCAGCACGATTAGCAAGACAACACTCACAAAGTGTAACAGCTCCGAGAGATGGAACAATCATGCGACTAATCGTATCACAGGATGGAGAAATGGTAAAGTCCGGAGAACCGTTAGCTCTATTAATCCCTGATAGTGTAGATCGCGCGGCAGAAATCTGGGTTGATGGGAATGACATTCCTCTCATCGTAGAAGGCAAAGAAGTGCAAGTTCAGTTTCAGGGTTTACCGGCGCTACAATTTAGTGGATGGCCTGGAATCTCTGCTGGAACATTCAGCGCGCGAGTTATTTTAGTGGATAACACGGATAACGGAACTGGCAAATTTAGAGTAATCGTTAAACCCGATAAACGAGAACAGTGGCCAGAAGCAAATTTTTTAAGACAGGGAGTTAGAGCTCATGGATGGATATTTTTAAATGAAGTATCCATTGCTTATGAACTCTGGCGAAAATTCAATGACTTCCCACCCGATCTTCCGCATAACGCTTCGAATTTTTCAGATAAGCAAAAAGAGAAAAAGGAAAGTAAATGAAAAATAGCCTCAAATATTTTACACTGCATTTTTTTGTTTTACTGATTCTCAATTTAGATGCATCAGAATTGGAAAGAAATAAAAAAGAGAAAGCACATATACGAAATGAAATAGTAAAAATTACTCCAAACATTTCTACGCCAACTAAAAATAAACCATTAACCTTGGAAAATTTATTAGAAAGCGTAAACAAAAACTTTTCTCTCTTACTCGCAGCTTTTCAAGATATGGATATTGCTGAGAGTGAATTACTTAGCGCCAGGGGAGCCTTTGATGGAAGTATAAAAGCAAATGCCACAACTGCGCCTACTGGATTTTATGCGAATAATCGAATGGATATGTTAGTCGATCAACCTACAACTTATAATGGAATGTCATTTTTTGGTGGATATCGTTTAGGAAGAGGTTCCTTTGCACCGTATGATGGAAAACTAGCTACCAATTCTCTTGGAGAAATCAGAGCGGGAGCCCGTGTGCCTCTCTGGAGAGACAGGTCTATAGACAAAAACCGTGCAGCAATAAGACAAGCTGAGATAGGTGTTAAGATTGCTGACTTATCTGTCTCCCAACAGCGAATCGAAATTATCCGCAATGCTACTTTAAGGTATTGGGATTGGATTGCCGCCGCAAGAAGATATGTCATAGCAAAGCAATTGTATGAGATTGCAATGGAAAGAGAAAAGCAAATAATCAAAAGAGTAAAGGCGGGCGACTTGCCACCAATAGAGCAAGCGGATAATGAGCGTGTGCTTCTACAGAGAGAATCTTTTCTAATTGCTTCAGAACAAAGTCTTGAAGTTGCAGGAAATGAATTGTCCATTTATTTGACTGATGCAAATGGTGCACAGCGCAGTCCTAAAATTGAAGAGATTCCAGATTCTATTTTTTCTCTTTTCGAAGAAATTAGAGACACTAACTTAGAAAAAGAAATTGAAGCAGCCCTGGAAAGAAGACCCGAACTACAGAGATTTAAGGCACAAAGAGATCAAAATCAAATCGATCAGGAATTAGCAAAAAATCAAATGGGACCGGGCGTTGATATTGTAATCGCTGCTTCCCAGGATTTAGGAACAGGGAGTCCAACAAGAAGTAGACCCGAACTGGAAGCTGCCATAGTGCTTAACGTTCCACTCAGAACAAGAACTCAGCAGGGTAAATTGGACGGTTCGGTTGCAAAGAATGAAAAGCTTTCCAAGCAGGAAAAGTTTTTTAAAGACAGGATAACAGCAGATATCCGTAATTCTTTTTCTACAGTTAATGTTACAAGGCAAAGAGCAATTCTAGCTCAAAAAGAATTTGTGCTAGCAAAGAAATTGGAAGAAGCAGAGCGAGTTAGATATGTTATGGGAGAAGGAACTCTACTAGTTGTAAATATTCGTGAACAAACTACTGGCGAAGCGGCAATTAGAGAAATAGATGCGTTAGCCGATCACCATCGTGCAATCGCTAACTTTAAAGCAGCAATTGCTGATGCCTTAAAGAAAAAAGAATCTAACTAGAAATATACTTCAAATAAGCCATTACAAAATCATCCAAGTCCCCATCCATGACCGGTTGCACATTTCCTGTTTCATGATCTGTGCGATGGTCTTTGATTAGGTTGTAAGGATGAAATACATAACTACGAATTTGTGAACCCCATGCGATATCTTTTTTCTCGCCGGATTTTTTTTGGCTTTCTTCTTCGGACTTTTTCTTTTCTAGTTCGTAAAGTTTTGCCTTTAGCATTTTCATTGCCGTAGCACGGTTTTTAATTTGTGATCTTTCGTTCTGACATTGAACAACAATTCCAGTTGGAATATGCGTCATGCGAACGGCTGAGTCAGTTTTATTAACGTGCTGACCGCCTGCTCCAGAAGAGCGGTAAGTATCGATTCGTAAATCTTTATCTTCAACTACAATATCAATATCATCTTGCAATTCAGGAGAAACATGCACGGAAGCAAAAGATGTATGCCGACGCTTGTTTGCATCAAAGGGAGAAATTCGCACAAGTCTATGAATTCCATTTTCCCCTTTCAAATATCCAAAGGCGTATTCTCCTTGGACATGGAGGGTAACGTTCTTTATCCCCGCACCTTCTCCTTCCTGGTAATCGATCATATCAACACGATATCCTTTCTTTTCAAAGTAACGACTATACATACGAAATAAAATTTCTGCCCAATCCTGGCTCTCTGTTCCACCTGCACCCGGGTGAATATTAAAGAACGCATTATTGCCATCATCCTCTCCGCTTAATGAGCCGAGTAACTCTAACTTTGTAAACTCTTCAAAGAGTCGCGCATAATCTTCATTTAACGCAAGTAAAGATGCCTCGTCCGAAGATTCTTCTAAAGTCATTTCGATTAGATCAGGAAAATCAATGATTTCCTGGCGTATTGCAAGCCATGGATCTAACTTTTTTTCGAGAGCATTTTGTAGTTTAGAAATTTCTTGCGCCTTTTCGGGATTATCCCAAAACTTGGGCTCTTTGGCTTGCTCTTTATAAGAAGCTACACGATCAAAGTCTGTTTGCAAATTCAATGACTTCCATCGAGAGTGAAAATTCTCTTGGAGTTCTTTACTGAGTTTAATAAGTTCTTTAGCTGGCTTTATATCCATAGCGGGACCTGCGATGTAAAAATAAAAAAGGCATCCCAAGGATATAACTTCCTCAAAATGCCTTCTGTGCTTGAATGGAATTTAATTCAGGACTGGTAGAAAATTTCTATTAAATTATTATCTGGATCTTTGAATACGAGAGATTCGCCTTTGCCGGCACTCTCAGGACCTTTTACAATCTTGATTCCTTTTTCTTCGATTTCAGAAATCGCCTCTGTAAAATCATCCACATCCATAACAAAGCTAAGAACAGGAGTTACACTTCCGCTCAACTGATTTTCTACTTTATCCACTTGGACTAATTTAACCTTAATAGGGTCAAGAGTCATCATGGTAAACTTTGAATTGGAGTCGTCTAGGACTTCAAAATCAAATAAATCAGAGTAAAATTTTGCTGAAGCTGATAAGTTTGTTACAGCTATGCTTACGTGGTCAATACCTTCTACTATTATCATTCCATAAACCTATAATCTTTTTTACCAGTTTGGCTGAAAAAGGCATGCTGTCCATTGAAAAATGTTTACTAATTACAAATAAGTAACCCAATCGGATCCAACTCCCATCACAGCCAGTTGCAAATTACCCGAAATAGGTTTAATTCTTATGTCCTCTTTGACTCCCTGCGCTGTTATAAGGAAAGTATTGCCAGTTTTGAGTTTTTCTGAATCAATTTCACATTCACCGGAAATTACATAAACAATTTGGAAAACTTTTTCTTTTGAGGAAGGAGGAATGCTTATTTCTTTCGAAAATTCTAAAAGTTCTAAACGAAATTTATCATTTGCCGCAAGAACCTTACGAACTCCGCTTTCCCATGAAATACTTTGAGGCTTAATAATTTCCTCTCCAGATGATTTTTTAAAATTCAAAACATCTAAAGCTTTTTCTAAGTGCAATTTTCTGGGCTTTCCATCATCACCTAACCTTCCGTAATCGTAAACGCGGTAGGTTGAATCAGAGGATTGCTGGACTTCTAAAAGTAAATTTCCCCCGCCAATAGCATGAACGGTGCCAGGATTAATCATGAATGCATCTCCCGCTTTTGCTTTTACAGATTGAAGACAGGATTCCGCCTGGTTACTCGCGATTAGCTCCGCATAACGTTCCCGGCTCAAAGATTCACAAAAACCACATACAATCTCCGCTCCGGGGTCAGTTGCGAGAATAAACCAGGCTTCTTTTTTTCCTGAACTCTCGGGATCTTTTGCAGCTGCATAAGCATTATCAGGATGAACTTGAACGGATAATTTGTCTTTTGCGTCAATGATTTTAACAAGCAACGGAAAGTCTTCTTCGCTTTTAAACACATCGCCCAGTATTTCTTTTGTATGAGATTTATATACTTCTCGAAAAGTTTTTCCTTTTAAAATTCCATTTTCAATAATAGACAAATCATTTCCATAGTCTGATACTTCCCAGGACTCGCCAATATTTCCATCTGGAATCTTTCTTCCGAGGATAGTCTCGAGTTTGCGCCCGCCCCAGATTTTATCTTTGTAAATTGGTTTAAATTTAAGTATAGGTTGCATTGGTTTGGAATTCTATATCTACTTCTTACCTTTTTTTTCTTCAGTAGCAGGAAGTGCTTGACTTGGATTTAATTCGACATGGACTTCCGTTTTATTTTTCAATGGCTTATACATGGATCCTGTCGCATAATCAATAATTATCCCTGGCCAGCCTGTAAATAAACTTAACCAGAACCAGCGATTGATTCCTCTCTCTAAAACAATATAATTATCATCGTATCCCTTGGATTCAAATTTTAATACAGTGTCTCTTCGCATATTTACATCAATTTTACAGGGAGTTTTGTATTTTCCAATAACCAGCAATGCATCCTGTGCAGTTACATCTGCATTGCTTGGATTGGAAGTGACTGTATAGGTATAGCTGTTATCGCTAAACATTGTTGCGCAGTTCACAAAAAATAAGAGTGAAATTAAATAAACAATTCTTATTAAATTTTTAGTCATCGTGAGTATATTCTCATCCTTTATAAAATTTGAGTCAAACTTTTTCTATTTTTATTTATCTATTCCGGAATCTGGAATTCAACTATTAGCGGCAAATGATCAGAAATCGCAGCAGTGTCTTTTTGTCTTACGTAATAAGATTTTGTTTGCATTCCGTTCGAATGAAAAATATAATCGATGGTTCTATCCGCTTTTCCTTTTGCATCTGGATCATTAGCAATATGTGTATAATAAAGCTCTTTATCCTTGCCACCCATTGCTTCCAGAGGAACTGCTGATTTGAACGAATCAAATAGAACTCCAATTTCAGATTTTGGTGCGTAAAACTCTTGATGAGTTTTCATAAGTGTAGACAAATCAAAATTAGGCGGAAGCAAATTAAAGTCTCCCCCGATAAACCATTCTACTTTTTCAGAATTTCTTTTGTTAAAAAGATTTTTCAAATACTCAACCTGTCTTTGCATAGTATCAGAGCCATGAGCAAATGCATCTAGATGAGTATTCATAGCGGAGATATACTTAGAATTTGAAATAGGCATTTTAGCTTCCAGGACAGCTCGCTTTAAACCAAATTGTTTTGTAATTGGATCTGCGGGGATAATGGCTAACGCATGACGAACTGCAGATTCAATTTTATATTTACTGATAGTTGAAACCTTTAGACCTGTAGAGCCTTTAACTCGAGGATGTGGAAGATATTTGTTTCGCCAGTAAAATGCAGACGCACTGCATGAATATTCTTCGGGTAAAAGTTTCATCAATTCGACAAGCTGATCTTGATTATCCGTTCTCTTGGCATCTTCATCCATTTCCTGCAATAGAATTACGTCTGGACTTTCTTCTTTAATCACGCGGGCAACTTCTTTAAGAGTAGTTAAAATTTCACTCGATTCAGGTCTTTCATGTGGTCCGTCCCCATTTGGAACATCAAAGAAAAAAACATATTTCTTTCCCGCCATGAATTGCACATTCCAGTTTAGAACTTTCAATTTTTGTCCGGGTTTAAGGATTGGAGGATTTGCTTTACAGGTTACTTTTTCTTCCTGTAAATCGGAAGGATGATACGTTAAGCTATAAACAAGAGCAGAAATTCCAACGACTGCCACAATTAAAATCACAAATAGACTGAGTAAAATTTTCTTAATTACTTTCATTTAATTCCCCGTGTAGAACTCAAATTTTAAGATTGTAAGTTTTTTGTAAAGGCTGATTTGTTTTTATTACCGGTATCTACTCTGTGCCTCTGTGGCAATCCCTTATACTTCGACTAAAAGAAATTGACAATTCTCGTTTGTGCAACTATGTTGCATAAATAGAGAAATAAAAACAGAATGTTAACCAGTCTCAGAAAGAATTTTTCCAATTTAGAATCTATAAGTGCAGTAGGAATGTTTTTATCCCTAGCCTGCGCAATCCATTGTATGGCGTTTCCTCTCATCATTCTGATTGCTCCCTTAACCGGAGTAGCATTCTTTGAAAATGAAATACTAGAACACCTTTCCATACTCACCTCTGTTTCAATTGGGGCTTACACTCTGTTTACCGGTTACAAAAACCACAAAAACTTTCATTTGATTGCATTTTTCTTTCTGGCAATCCTAATATTGATAACAGGTTTTTTTATACCTAATTTATTTAAACCCTGGACTGATGCTCTTGGTGCTCTTTTAATCGCATCGGTTCTCTTCTGGAATTTGCGGCTAATGCATATTCACCAGGAAGATTGTAAGCACTGACTACTCCTCAATCAAAAATATCTTTGCAAACTCTTTTTCCCTTCCACCTTCTGGAATTAATCCAGCGAGATATTTAGCACGCTCCATATCTTTCATTCTAAAATAACAATGAGCTAGATTGACTAGATTTCGAATATGACCTGGTTCTCTTAGTCGAACGCGCTCGCCTGCTTTGATTGCTTCTTTGAAATTTTTTACTTTTTTATAAGCGTAAGACAAAAGAAAAATAGATTCTGTATCGGAGGGACTCAGTGTTAGGTGATCTTCTGCGATTAGAACTGCTTCGTTAAATTTCTTTACTTGAATGAGAGATTTTATTTTTTCACGGGCAGATTCATTTTCAACTAAAATCTCCTGGTTTGAAAACTTAATACTCATGAGAGACAAATCATCCGTAATCTCTCCTTTTTTATAAAGGATGTCTACAATAGAATGAATATCTCCCGCTGCTTCTTCTACCGTTCCAAGAAAAAGAGTATGATCGTAATTTAAATTCTTCTCGCCGGTTTTTTCATCTAGGAGTAAAATATCATCCCGACCATCGGAGCCATTGATTACAATATCCCCGTCTTTCATTTGAAATGTTTTTACATAAATATAACTCTGCGCAATTTCAGTTCCCAACTTTCTAAATATAAAATCTTCATCTATAAAACTTGCTTTTCCATCGCGATAGATGATGCTCACCGGATGCTCTGCATTGATAAAATACATAAGACCAGTTCTGTTATCTATTAGCCCCATGACGATAGAAACAAGCATAGAGCCTTGGAAGCTTTCGAATACTTTGTGTAATTCGATAAACGAGTTCTTGAGCCATTTTTCGGGATACTCATCTTGCACTACTTTGCTGAGTCTCGTTCTCTCAAGAATAGAATCAAATACAGAACCCATCACCAATGCCCCACCTGCTCCCTGCATTGATTTCCCCATTGCATCAGCATTGAAGAAAACAGTCATATTCCGCCCGCGTAAAATTAAACTCTCTGCACGACAGAGATCACCACCTAAGTCAGATACTTTATTTTTAAATTCAAAAGTCTTTTTTTGTTTTACGATAAAATCAATTAAAACCTGATTCTTTTCGGCTCTATTTTTTCCGAGTGGCTTTATCAAAAGAGATGTAAGAAAGTAATCACCGTCTTGCGACATCTTTAGTTTTTTAACATTCTCTAAACTCAAGCTTAATTCTTCTGTGCGAAGAGCAACTTTCTTTTCCAGGTTGGCATTTAGCTCTTCTACTTCTTCATGAAGACGAACAGATTTATTGGCGAGGATAATGGCTAAGCTTGAAATAAAAAAGAAAAAAGCATATCCCATTATTTTTGGAAAAACAAAAACTCCTCTAGTGCTTAGGATATCTACAATTACAGCGGCAAACATTACTAATACACCGCTAAAAATAAAAATAGCATCTTTATTTTTTTCTCTCATTCTAACGATGAGAAAATAAAAAATAAAAATCATGTAAATAATCCAAATTGGCTGTATGATAGTTTTATTAATTACATTGTAATGCGCGATATTAGTAACAAATAATTCATAAAGAAAAATTAATCCTAAGAATCCATCGCAAACCTTTTGAAACATGTTCCATTTGAATTTAAATAACTCTCTTATAAAATGAGTAAAAACAGGAACGATAGTCGCTATTACTATGTATTCACATTTCTTAATCATCACAAAATCAAAATTAAATTCATTTCGCAATTGATTTCGCATTATTTGATAAAGGACTAACATGATTGTAAATATGCCAAAGATTAAGTTTTCTTTTTCTTTACTTCTTCTAGCAAATAAAAATAAATAATATACTCCTACAACGAGGTATATCATAAGTAAAACTAGTTTAACGTATTCAAAATTAATAAAACTCTTTTCTATAATTCTGGTAGGACCTATTTCTGTTTTGTCTTGATCAATTCCCATCGTGCCTTGAAAATATTCTTCTGCTTCAATGAGTAATAAATTCTCAGCTCCTTTTCGAAGTAGGTTATCCGGAATTTCATAGATACGAACTTTGTCGTATGCAGAGGGATAATTTTGACCGAATTCGCCTGTCGCTCCTATTAAAATTCCATTAAAATATGTGCGATCTCTATCGCTTATCGTTCCCAAACGAATGGAAACGGAATTTGTCTGAATGTTAGCCGGGAAAATGAATGTTTTTGCAATCCAAATTTTATGAATGTCTGGCTTATTGTAATTTGCCTTATCAAACTGAGAGGGAACGATATGAGAAATCCATTCGAAATTATTTTCTCCTGTCTCTAAGTATTTACGACTAAATTCAAATGGATTCAATTCTTCCATAGAAACATACCACTTTGAATTTTTACTCGAATCTAAATTTGTAATCTCTTCTAGAGAGGAAATTACCTGCGGAACAAATTTTTTTTCTGATTGAGAATATATTTGAGTGAAAAAGGAAAAGATAAGAAGAAAGGAAAACATTAGTCTCATTTTTATTGCCTCAGATTTCAGGGATTCAAGTTACCATAGAATTTAAGATGGGACTAAGTTTGCAAAATTTTCCAATTTGGTCAAATCCTAATTCAGTTTTGTAAAAGAAATTTAATCAGAAATCACAGCCGACAGGTATCTTTGACCAGTTGCCTGTGCTAAATGTCAGGTTTTTTTAGATTTTAATTCTGGTGTAGATTGCATTTTTGGCGAGCCACAGCTATGGAATAAATTAGGGAGCAATTTTTTTGAATTGAATTTTCGCATGAACTCCAATCGCACCTAATATCCTTAGCACAGTGCTGTCAAGTTAAGGAAGCCTCTAAAAGAATACCACCGATGGACACCGATAAAAGAACGATGAAAAATGAAATGGACTCAAACCAATTTACGAATATTCAAGGATTACCTTATCTTTTCTTCGCCGTTTTTCTCCAATCCAAACTTCATTTGCAATATAAACTTCTGTGAAAATTTTTTCTACTACACCATTCACAAAACTCACCGTGTAGATAAGCTCCGTTGTCCTCACAAACGTATCCGTCACCTTCTTGTAACTCTTTACTTTCGTGTTTTCATCAAAACTTAATACAAAGTCTCCCGCTTTAATTGTCTCAATCGCAACTTTCTCCTCATAACGAGCATCAGGCGTTAAACCACCATTACGCGCTTGTTCATAATACCTTGCCTTTAACTTTGTAACAAGCGTCCCCTTGGTAAAACAAGTCCTCGGATGAAACTTTCCATCGGCATCGACCATCCCAGACTCTCCCGATACTCGGTTTCCTACTCCGAATGCCTGACCAATATTTCTAAATCCATCGGTAATCTCACCGAGAATAGGATTACGATTAGAATCCCCACGAAGTCGATTCTCTATACCAGCAGACTGCATACGCTGATCTATGATTTGCAAGGCAGCATGTCTTTCTTCTTGAGTCATAGTCTTAGGATCTTTGTTATGAGGAGCTGGCAAAGCAGGCTTAGCCTCTTGAAGAGCAGTATTTACAGCCGCCGCCTCTCTCGCTTCCATTTTCTTATCAAATCCTTCTTGTGCCCGATTGACTCCCAGATTCGTCAAACGCTCATTCGCAAAATTCGTATTAACCTGAAAGCTTCCATCACTCGATGACGTAAACAAATTCGTATTATCCACTTCTCCGGTTATGTTTGCTCCCTGCCTATCAAAATTAAGACCAAGACTATTTGAATTGTTCAGACTATAACTAATTCCAGCCGACGCTCCGGTAGCAGAATTCCATCCAACATTTGCTCCAAGACTTGGTAAAACTTAACTAAAGATATAACTTCTTTTTTAGTCTTATATTACCATTGTTATAGAAGACGATATACTAACTGGCGCTTAGAAGGCGGACTACCTAGGGAGTTGTTGCGCTACCTGCCGCCGGATAACCGCCTTAAACCCGCTACTTACCTCCCTTCAAAACCCCTACTAAGTATATAGTCATCCTATAGGAAGCGTATACACCGTGTTATCCTCCTTCTTTGGGAGTCTATTTTTAAAAGAGAAGTAAATTGTGGTTAGAAAAGAAAAAGATAGGAAACTTCAAATTTCAATGAAGGTGTAAGAATTCCTCTCGTCTAAAGGAATCGACTCTTCTCTCTTCTTTGGTTCCTTAGTTGGTAAAATGTCCTCAGAATCACTTTCCTGAAGTGTATGTAAAATCATTGCCAACATCGCTTTATTCATTGAATTTTGTTTTCCCTGTATCATAGTCTTATTCTCCAATTTAATACTGAGAATCATTCTCAATTAATAGATATTTTTGTAAATAATAAAATTTACATACCCTTCTCCAAAAGTAATCTAAGAGAATAGTATGAAAAAAACTTTTTTTACCTATATTTCCCTTTTCTTATTTTCCTGTAATCCCGCCTGGAATGGTATTCCTATCGCTGAAGACATTTTAGGGAATAAAGAAGAGTTAGAAAACCTGGATTTGCATAAAAGAAACCTAACTTTACTTGCACTTGCGTCTTCCACTAGATTAACAAATCCAGCAAACCAATCCCTCGTGGGAAGTGATGGAGTAAGTCGAGAAGTTAGAGCATGTCCTAATACAGAACCTGCCAATCCAAAATCAGAGACAACCGCTACGTCTGGTAGTATAATCTTTAGAGGTGGATCTTCTCAGGTTAGCGCAAATAATCAGGATGCCTTCTTGCAAAGAAAAGATGGAAACAAAGTTCTATGGTGTTATCTTTACGACTCCTCTCCTGATGATTCTGGAGTCAGTTCTATTTTTTTTGACGGAAAGAATTTGATTGTAGCATTCACCGTGACAGGAGGAAACACAAGCCTAAAAGCATCTTCCGATGCATTCCAAAAAAGCTATGGATCAAATGGAGGTCCTAAAATCACATTTCTAGCCATCCTTAATCCGGAAACTGGAATTATTCAGAGAGGGACTTTTCTTGGAACCAGAATGGACAATAATACACAGGGGAAAGTGAGCGGTCTTGGTGTAAGTTCAATTTCTATTTCAGGGATTGACTCCATAAACCTGACTGGCTCAGCTTGTTATGACGAAGGCACTGCTGCAAATAGCATCGCACCGGACAAAAGCTGTTCGATTGGTTGCTCTGGAAACCCGCCCTGGAGTGGTTCTTTGAAGTTTACTTTAACTGAATTAATTTCTGGAAGATGCCTGTGAGAAAAATACTCTTTGAATGAAAAAAAAATCTTAGAAAAACAAGAATGACTAATGGTTTAGATTATTTTTTTTGGTAGAGTAGAGAAACATGAAATTAAAAGGGCTCTGCCCTAACTAGAAAATATTTTAAGGAAACAATCATGGTAAATATCGGAACTCCAAAATCAAAGTCAGCAACTAAACTACTATTATTAGGCTCGGGTGAATTAGGAAAAGAAGTCACCATTGAAGCACAAAGGTATGGTATTCATGTAATGGCTATCGATAAGTATTCCGATGCTCCGGCAATGCATGTTGCACATGAGCATAGAGTCATGAATATGCTAGATGCAAATGAACTTCGCAAAGTTGTTCATGAATTTAATCCAGATTATATTGTTCCAGAAATAGAAGCCATAGCAACCGATATGCTATTGGAATTAGAAAAAGAAGGCTTCAATGTTGTTCCAACAGCAAAAGCAGTCAAGCTTACAATGAACCGGGAAGGCATACGCAAATATGCCTCTGAAGAACTTGGAATCAATACCTCAAAATATCTCTTTGCTGGGAACAAAGAAGAATTTTATAAAGTCGTTAAAGAAATCGGAATCCCCTGCGTAGTAAAACCAGTAATGAGTTCTTCCGGGAAAGGACAAAGTGTGATTAAAGATAAAATGGAAATTGAAGAAGCATGGGAATATGCACAAAAAGGCGGACGTGCAGGTGGAGGAAAAGTAATTGTAGAAAGCTTTATCGAGTTTGACTATGAAATTACTCTTCTCACGATACGTCATGCGGGAGGGACAACTTTTCTAGACCCAATCGGTCATTTACAAATTAATGGTGATTACGTTGAATCATGGCAACCACAACCAATGTCAGAAGCCGCTCTCAAAGAAGCACAACGAATCGCGAAAGTTGTCACAGATGGTCTTGGTGGCTACGGACTATTTGGCGCAGAATTTTTTATAAAAGGAGACACCGTTTATTTTAGTGAAGTCTCTCCTCGCCCACATGATACAGGAATGGTTACTCTTATTTCTCAGAACCTTTCTGAATTTGCACTCCATGTTCGGGCTATTCTCGGTTTGCCGATACCGAATATACGCCATTACGGTTTTGCTGCGTCATGCGCAATACTCACTGAGGGTAATTCCGATGAGCCAATCTATGAAAATATAAATGAAGCTTTATCTGAGCCGGATACTGCACTTCGACTTTTTGGAAAACCAGAAGTAAAAGGTAGAAGAAGAATGGGCGTTGCACTTGCTTTAGGTGAGACCTTAGAAGATGCAAGACGTAAAGCAATTAAAGTAGCAGATGCAATCACTATTAAACTTTAACTCTGCTTGCGCAAGGTGAGTTATCATTGACAATGAGACTAGAATTAAAATTATGGACTTATCCGAATGGAGGAAGTAGGGTGTAATTCCCTCGCTGTCCCGCAACTGTAAAGCCAGATACTCCTCTTTATGTTACTTTCTCGTGGAAAGGAAAGTTTCATTGAAAGATTCTTTAGTAGAGATTCAGATACTTTGATAAAAATTATTTTAAAGGATAATGGTTGTTAGGTGTCTAAATTGGAATTTTTGAGAAATCTATCTGAGTTAAAACAAAAACTTTAATAAAGATAGAAATCTCACAAAGAAGCAGTTAGATATGACTGTGTAAATGATTCCAAATAGCTTGACAGCGTGATCAAAAATAAGTAAATAATTTTCACGCAAAGTATTTGACAACACTGTAAGAATCTTTCTTTAGAGGTTCGTATAACTCCTTCAGGAAATTAAAAATTTTCTTGGAGAAAACTATGTTTAAAAAAATCACAATCGCGGCTACACTTTGTTATGCTGCGCTATTCCTAACCAATTGTCAAAACACCGCAAGCTCTGATGACTCTGCAAAGAACAACGCTCTTCTTGCAGCAATCGTTCAGACACAGAATTTAAATACAGCTAATGCAACTATAGCAAATTTAAATAATAGTCAATTTATATTGAATGGAACCTGGAATTCTTTTACAGGAAATGCTACTACAGGTGCTGCAATAGTTACAATCTCAGCAAAGCAAAATTCAAATGGAGTCTATGTAACTGACGGCATTGGTTATAGTTCCTGTAATATTATTGCATCATTTGATAATTCAAGTGGATATTATATCACACAGAATCCAGAAAATAATGGAGCTTGCTTTACCGGCGATACCAATAAAGGTAAATTTTTCAAAACAATTTTCTTTGCAGAAGGAAGTAAATATTGGACGTGCACAATATTCACGCCGGTCGCAACAGCGGCATTAGCTGTAGCTGTCGTTGATAACACAACTAAAACAAGTCCGGGAACATCCGGTTGTGGTGGATTTGCATGGAGTAGATTAGAAAAGAAGTAGAACTTCGTCAGAGTATAGTATCGTAAGGACTTGATTAATCAAGTCCTTACGATACGACCCTTACGATATTACTCTACTCACACCGACAGGAGAAACTTATGCAAAAAGCTATAATCACCTTTATCGTTCTAGGATTGACGGCATGCAGCTCTGGCAAATCCAATAAGAGCAATTCTGTATTAGCCGCAGCACTGATAATGTCTCAATCCACTAAATCATCAATCTCCGCAAGTGTTGCAGTAACAATTCCTTCAGACACTGCTGATACAGTCACTTCGGCTCCCAATAATACTGGAAGTGGATTTCAAGATAGAACAAAATCAATCAATGGAATCAGAGGTGCCGGTCTTAGTTCTGGATCGGGAGATGTTTTCTCTCTTACAGCAACAGGAGCTACAGCTAGTATGGTCTTAGAATGGAGCGGTAAACGAGTATTAAACGGTAGTGGTGTAGATTTTATCGTTTTTGAAAATGCATTTCAATACAATGGCAACCCCTCCTCTGTTTTTATGGAAGCAATCATAGTAGAAGTAAGCCAGGACAATGTAAGCTACTGCGGATTTTCCCCTGATTACACATTCACACCCGAAACAACTTATAGCACAAATCCTACTCACTGGAAACGATTCGCGGGGATAACACCTGTTCTCTACAATATTGAATCCAATGTTTTTTCAGGCAATGATTTGTATGACACAACAAAGACCGGTGGTGACGCATTTGATTTAGACAATCTAAGCGCGACTAATGATTATGGTATTGGTTGTTCTACAACCCTTCGTGATAAAATTAAATCCGAAGGTTTCATTTACTTACGATTAACCGCTGCAACCGCACGAACCAACGCAGACACAGGAGCAAACTTCCTGCAAGACACCGGAGCCTTTGGAGGTGGACCTGATATCGATGGAGTTATTGCTCGCTATAGAGCTACACGGTAAAATATGCCAGGTAACGATAATTTATCACCAAAAGAAAATCCATCTACGGATAATCCAAATATGTCACCGGATGGTTTATACTATGTAGAAAATGGTCTCTATGTTTTCACAGAAAAGTTTCATTTAAAACGTGGATACTGTTGTGGCAACGGTTGCAGGCATTGTCCTTACAAGAAGGCATAGTTATTCTAAATGCTTTTTTGTTTTTATGAAAAGTTTTTGTGGATAAGAAAAATTTTGCGTTGTTGCTATACTTTAACGTGATACCCGCGTGCAAAGTCATGAAAGTAGCGCTGTAAAGTCCAGTAACTTTTTAGCTCTAAACTGGGAGTGGTAGGAACTGATTCATGATTAAAGAATTTCGATAAGATTTCCCATAATCCATCATAGTCAAGTTGGAGTAAGTAGGTAAACAGCCAACAGCGAGATTTACCAAAAGCAATGGAAAGTTCCCCTAGTTCGATCCAATCCGAATTACCCGGACGAAAACTTATCCTTTGCAGATTCTGCTTTTCTTTTTGATATTCAGTTTTGATTTTCCTCGGTTTAGGAAGCATCCCTGAGTGGGTAATAATTCGATACATAGAAAGTAAATTTCTGAGGTAAACGGCTGTATTCCGACCATGCTCTTCATTGCGTCTCTTCAAAAAAAATTCTAGGAGACATTCAGGAATTAAAAGAGTAGAAACAGTTTTCTCTTTATAATTCATATCCTGGATTTTGTATTCATCTTTATTTTTAAAAACAATCATGCAAATATAGGTTTTAAAAATTTAAAGAAGTGCAGAAATTTTTCAATAAAATCTGTTCTACAGTGTAATTCTAAATCTTTTTTTTATAAAAAGATTAGCAAGATTATTTCCTTTTTTCTAATTTAGAATTCTTCAATCCAGTTTCTCTTACTCGTTTTCGATTTTGGATTAATTCTTCTATATATTGATTATAATCATCTTCTAAAAAATCAATCCCTGCAAAGCCTAAAGCGAAATCAGCTAATTCTAAAAAGTTAAATTCAAAGCTTACGCCCAAAGAAAATCCCGCGCGGACTTTAATTCGTCCGTAGTAGGTTAATGGTATTTTGCCTCTTTGATGGTCGTCAATAGAATATAGTTTATTTCTAAATACAAGATATGGAAAACCTTCTGAATCTTTATAAGAGTCTTGTCGATAGCCAATTCTTTGATAGGTGAAAAATTTAAAAGTTTCTGAACTATCATCGACCGTTTCATAGTAACATTCAGAATACTTACACCCTACTATGCTATTTCCGAGAAATAAGCCAAACGTTAATTTACCTAAGCTAACCTCTGCACCAACGGATTCATCTATAGAAAAAGAATAAATATCGCCTGCATCATTGCATCTATCTTTTAAGTAATTACATTTAAATAGTAATAGGCAAATTAGTGACAAGAAAATATTTTTCATTTAATTATCAACTTTCCACATAGAGGGGATATTAAACTTCTTATATTGTTTTCTTTCGAATGTTGAGGATTAGATATTCTTTCGTTATAGTCGAGAACGCATGAACTAGAATACTTTTCTTCGGAGTATAAGCACCATTTATAATTTCCAGACTTTAAATTTATTTTTAAATCTACTTCAAATCTCATTTTATGAAAACGATCATCCATTGCGGAAGAAAAATCATTTTCTCTAAGAATTATTCTTATTGGAGCATTTGGCAATTCTTTAATATTTTCGAATTCATCTTTAGAAAAAGAATTCGGTTTTATTTTTTCCGATTCAAGGTCTCTTATATATTTGTGATAATCTTCATTAGTGTCTATGAAATCCATACTGAATTGACTGTAATTACATTCCACAGAATACCAAATAAATGTTTGCGATTCTCCTCCGTTTACGTTTTGTTCCCGTGGATACAATATTCTAAATTCATGAAAAGTCGGTCTTACATAAGAAGTCGCCACAAACGCAAACCCACAAAAGACTGGAAATAAAGCCTTCAGCGGGAAAATACCAATTAACCGCTCTGTCTTAAAAAACAAAAAATACAGAATCGGTATTGTAATTGGAATACAAAATATATCTTCTAGATCAGCAGTTCCATGATGATTGGAAAATAAAATATTATGAAATAAATCATTCCAGTCTTGGCGGATATTAATGATTGCAAATACGCTATGGACGAGTAAAATAGAAATCGTAAAAAGTTTTAGCTCTTTTGTAGATTTGAAAATCTTTGTGAGAATAAGACAAACAAAAAAAGGAAATGCGACTAATCCCGTTATATCGCTTATTTTTCCTGTCCAAAAATTTCCAAAAGCTTGCTTTAGAACTAAATCATTTAGAATCCATAAAGCCACTATCGCAATTGCAATAGGGCTTCTGGAAAATTTTTGGGATTTAGTCATAGGCTACTACTCCTGTCATTTCGAACATATCAAATACTTTTAGATTTCCCATTTAGTCGTTGCATGTGAGAAATCCATCAGGCAATAGAACTATAGTTTTAAGCTAGATAGACCTCTCACGATAAAGCAGTTCGAGGTGACAGGGGTAATGCTTATTTATAAATATCCTCAATTTCTTTTTTGTATAAATCAAACATTACATTGCGGCGAAGCTTTAGTGTTTGGGTTAATTCTTTCCCGGGTTCAAATTCCTTGGTGATGATTGCAAAGCCTGTTACTTTTTCAAATGACTTAAAGCCTTTCTCGGAAGAGACTCGCTGTTTAATTTCAGCCTTGTATAGATTGAGAATTTTCATATCTGTTTTCCAATCTTCTCTACTTGCAGGCAAAGCAATATTTTGCGCTTTGAAGTATTTTTCTACCCTGTCAAATGCAGGAACAATCAGTGCGCCAAGAGTTTTTTTGTCCTGACCTACAACCATTACCTGGTGAATAAATTCACTTTGCACCAGTGCAAATTCTATTGGCTCTGGCTCTAAGTTTTCCCCACCTAATAAAACGATAGTGTCTTTTGCTCTACCGGCAAATTTGAATTGTCCGCTAGCAGTGTGAATTAAAATATCTCCCGAATTTAACCAACCGTCTTCGGATAATACCGCTTTTGTTTTCTCAGGGTCTTTGTAATACCCCATCATGATATGTTGACCTTTGTGATGAGCGACACCTTTTACATTTGGCTCTGTTACAATATTTCCTTTTTCATCGACTAGCTTGAGTTCTATTTCAGTTAGATTTTTTCCAAGAGTTCCAATCACCGGTCTAGAAAAATCTCTTAAACAAGAAACGCCAGTCGTCTCACTCATACCATACGTTTCTAAAATCGGAAGACCAATCGAATAAAAAAATCGATCAATATGATACGGCAGTGCGCCCGCACCCGAGAAAGCAAACCGGATTCTATTTCCAAGTGCACCTTTTACTTTTGATAAAATCGGTTTAGACATTTGATACGGGATAAATAAAAGCGTAGTTAAAACCAAAGACTTGATTTTATTTATAATCATTGATCCCATCTTTTCTGGCTCGATTTGCAAAGAAGAGCCTCGCAGATAATCCCGATTTTGCGTATAATTCATTGCTGCACTTGAACATATATTAAACAAAGCTCTTCGAACCGGCGGAGCATTTTTTACATTTTCTAAAATCTTGTTGTAAAAACTTTCCCATACCCGCGGAACAGAGAACATCATCGTTGGATTGACTGATTTGAGATCCGAGGCAAGGTTTGGAATGCTTGTAAATGCCATTGTAACACCAATCCCGATACAAGTGCTCTCAAATAATCTATCTCCAATATGCCATGGTGGCAGATAACCAAGAGTAGACTCATCTCCTTTTAACTCAAGTCCAGTTCCCCTGAGCGCCTCTTCCAATTTTGTTGACATCCAAACATAATTATTATGAGAAAGCATCACGCCTTTAGGAGTTCCAGTTGTCCCCGAAGTGTAAATAATTGTAGCCAAATCCTGTGGCTCGATTGCAGTTCCCATTTTTTCAAATGAATCCGGTTTAGCTTTGCGATGCTTTTCACCGGCTAATAGTAATTCGTCGAAGGTCATCACTTCAATTTTAGAAGAAGTTTTAATTTTTCCGGGGTCACTGTAAAAAATAATGTATTCCAAATCCTTTAGCTTGGATAGATGGGGTTGTATTTTTTCAAATGCTTTTAGATTTTCTAAAATGATGATTCGACAGGACGCATGATTAAAAATATACATCAAGTCTTCTGTCGTTGCATCTGTCCCACGCGGAACATCCACTGCCCCGATATTTGTAATCCCCATCGCAAGCCACATAAACTTCGGTCCACTATCGGCTACAAGACCAATCCTATCTCCCTTCTTAATTCCTAGCTTGATTAAACCAAACGAAATCAATTGAATCTTTTCATACAGTTCTTGAAAATTTATACTCTGTAGATTTGGTCCGCCTGCTCTAAACATTTGCGCAGTGATGCTGGCATTCTTCGTTCTTGCATCTTTCATAAACTCATACAGAGTATTTTTTATCGGGGAGATTTTTTTTTCCATAACTTGTTCTTCTCTCTTGAATAGGACTTTTGGATAATGTATTCATATCGAGAAATATTATGCAATCAGAAATTGAAATGTTAAAAGATTACCACCGATGAGCACCGATGAGCACCGATAAATGATACGATAATTCTTAAATATTTGTAATTTGGTTTGAGACCATATCATTTTTCATCGTTTTTTCATCGTTTTTTTATCGGTGTCCATCGGTGGTAATCAGTTTCTTATTATTTGGATGACAGGCGAGCACCCTCTATTTTAAATCGTTGACCTAGGCTTTAATTGTGAAATTCTGTAAATAAACTCTCGGATACATAAATTATGATTATCAGCTTTGTGCAAACCAAAGGCGGAACAGGAAAAAGCACCCTCGCAGTGAACACTACTTTTTCTAAAGCCTTCCATGAAAAATTTAAATCAATCGCATTAGTGGAATTAGACCCGCAGGGGACTTTGAAAAACTGGTGGCAAGAAAGAACAGAAGAGAACCGTAATTCGGATAACGTTTCCTTTCATCATATTTCTAGCACACAAAAAGAAGTCATTCAAGACGGAATAAAAAATATTGCTACGCATAACGATATATTAGTCTTAGATATTCCAGGTGAAAGCACAAGTAAGCTTCATACAAAGTTTGCCTGTGCCATTTCTGATATTGTAGTTGTTCCTATGAGAACATCGACTAACGACGAGTCTGCGTTCGCTGATAATCTTCTTCCTATTATCAAAGAGATTATTCGCTCTTATCCCATCAAGAAAGGAAACTTTTTTATTCTTCCAACATTTACGAATGCCCAATCCAACAAAGAAAAAGTAATTGATTATTTTAAAGATATTCTTCCTGACTATGTTGGTTGCCTCGACGTTGTTTACCCATTTCGTTCTATCTATGAAAATTTCAATCGGGAAGGAATGAATCTTCTCGAATATGTTGATTCCATCAAAAGTAATAAAAGATTATATGTAGGAGGCGCGCGTGCTATTGAAGACATCGAATGCATCGCTCACTCCATCTTACATAAATTAGCGGAGAAAACACATGACAGTGCCTAAAAAAAGAAAAAAGCTGGATAGCTCAGTTGAGCCAACAGTATTAACTGAAAATCAAACACCGGCAGAATCTACACCAGCCGCAGACAAAACTCCAAAGCCGAAAAAAGCAGCTACATCTGCTAAGTCTCCAAAAGCTAAAGTAGACAAAGCATTTGAAGTAATTGACAGTATAGATAAAAACATTCAAGATAAAGCAATTGAATTAAAGAAGGTAAACGCTGTTAGCCCATTCCAGGGAAATGAAGGCATCCATATTCGTTTTAAACTAGACTTGATTCGATGGCAGGATTTTATAGATGGCGGAAGAAGTAGAACAGAAGATGATACAATAGTAGTTGATTTTACAATTCCTTACTTCTGGAATCTTCCTGTTGTAGGTGATATTTCTAAAGCAGTGATTAAGGAATTAGTCAAACTGCGAATTCTTTAATAAGAGGTTAATATGCGTTATCTAGTAGTTTTTTCATTCATTTTTCTTTCAATTTTTCAACTCAGCGCTCAAGTAGGTTTTACTCAAACCGGTAAAGCTTCTTTTTACAATGATAGATTTCATGGGGCAAAGACAAACAGTGGTGAAAAATATGATATGAATGGATACACTGCGGCTCATAGAGATTTACCGCTCAATACAAAAATTAAAGTCACCAATCTCAAAAACAATAAAACCGTAGTTGTTAGAATCAATGACCGCGGACCTTTTCATCATGTAAGAATTTTAGATGTTTCAAAGGCAGCAGCAAAAGAACTTGATATGATTTCACAGGGTGTCGCCAATGTAACCATTGAAGTTGTTGAAATGCCTAATGAGCCTGCAAAAGATTCAAAATCAACTTCTAGTCCGACTTCCACCACGAAGCAAAATAAAACTCCTGTTGCAGATACAATGCCAGCAAAGACAGAAAAGCTTGAACCTGCAAAGCAAGATCACAAAGCTACTGATTCGGAGACTACGCATAAACCAGCCAATCCTGAATCCCATCCAGCAAAATCCATTGCAGCGCATACATCTGATTTGCCTAAAGTCGAAGTTGAAAAACCAAAAGTCGATTTAAAAGAAGCATCCTCTGAAATCTTTAAAGCAGGTTATATTTACAATATACATGGAATGATTCAAAATCCAAAGGGTTACGGAATTCAAGTAGGATCTTTTTCTCATATTTTCAATACTTTAAAATTTTGTAAAATCCTGACAGATATGGGTTTTAGTAAAATTTTTATAAAAGCTGACAAAGAAACATCGGGAACTAATTACCGAGTGCTAATTGGAGATTATCCAGAAGAAGAAGATACAGCCCCCGAAGTAAATATTCTACGTGAAAAAAATCGTGATTACTTAATTAAAAAATATCCCGAAAATAAAGACCTACCGTAAAGGAGATTCAAAATGATTCAGAGATTTCTAATAATTTGTTTAACTCTCTTTTTAGCTAATTGCAATGATAATATGCAATTAGAAAGTCCAGGCAATAGCAACCAGCCCATTCGTGATTTAATTGACAATACCGAAACTAATTCGACGTCTAACACCTATCGTCAACCAAGCACTGTGAGTAGCACAAACTCTACAGGAGCTGCAGGAAATACGACAGCAGGCGCAGTAGGAACACCACCGGCAAGTCCAGCTACTGGAACGGCTACTGGCGGTTATTCGGGAAACCCAACTACATCGGGATATTAAATACTCAGTTGGTAGGATAGACATTCGGGACTGTTTACCAACATGAATTTCTCACGGAGAACAGAGATATAAGAATCAATACTCTCTGTGACCTTTGTGGACTCTGTGAGAAATATTTTCTTTGCTTTTTCACAGTCCCCGATGTTTGTTCTACTACTCTTTGCATCATATTTTGTTAATAAATTGATATTAATTAGTTAGCAAAATTTTAAACATAGGGAGATTTTTTTATGAAATATTTTTATAGGCTCTTATTCATTTCGTTCTTACTTCTATCCCTCCCAATGCAAGCTGAAATACAAATTCCAGAACTCCAGGCTCGAGTTATGGATTTAACAAATACATTAACACAAGAACAAAAAATCCATTTAGCGGATAAACTAAAAAGCCTCGAATCAGAAAAAGGTTCCCAGCTAGCAATTCTAATTATCCCCACGACAGACGGAGAGACTATAGAACAATTTTCTCTTAGAGTAGTAGAAAAATGGAAACTAGGTCGTAGTAAAGTTGATGACGGCATACTCATATTAGTCGCAAAGGATGATAGAAAAATGCGAATTGAAGTTGGCTATGGACTCGAAGGAAGTTTACCGGATGCCATTTGTAAGAGAATTATCACAGAACAAATGCGCCCTAGTTTTAAATCAGGAAATTATTATGAAGGGCTAGAGAGCGCAACAGAAAGTATTATAAAAATAATAAATGGGGAGCCATTGCCTGAACCAAAAAAGAGCGCAGGAAAAAATCAAAAATCCCTTACTGATATACTCGGTGAAATGGTTACAGTATTCATCTTCGTGTCCATACTTGCATCCTGGTTCATATACTGGAATTCATCGACAGGAATTGGAAAGTGGATGATTAGCGGAATCTTTGCATTGATTGGTTCGATCATTCAAATGTTTTTACTTTTAGGAGAGAACTTTTCCTTTAGCTTTATTTTAGTTTCGGGGCTAATATGCTTTATCCTTTTTCTAATAATTATTTTATTGTGGACAAATCGTTCTAGTGGTTCTAGCTCGGGTAGCTCTTATAGCAGTTGGTCAAGTAGTTCGTCAGACAGTAGCTGGAGTAGCTCTTCGAGCGATAGTTTTAGTGGCGGGGGAGGAAGCTTTGGTGGAGGCGGTGCATCAGGAGATTGGTAAAATTTTCTGTTTCCATTTTAGGGCATACAATTAACATTGCTAGGACTTACCTATGAATAAACTATTTTCTTTTCTCTTTTGGGGCTTCGTAGCAATTACCTCTATTCTATTCTTTTTCATTGCAGTGGCTATTTGGTGTTTATCGCTTATCTTTGATCGAAAACGCAAATGGTTTTTACATCAGTTTACAAGTTTCTGGGCATCTCTTTATTCCTGGCTTAATCCACTCTGGATTTTAAAAATCTACGGACGTGAAAACATTGACCCTAAAAAAACTTACGTATGTGTTTCCAATCATCAATCTCTTCTTGATATTCTAATTTTATTTCGACTCTTCTCTCATTTCAAATGGGTTTCTAAAATCGAAAATTTTAAAATTCCTTTTGTTGGTTGGAATATGCGTTTAAATGATTACATCGAACTCGACCGTGGAAAAGTAAAAAGCAATGCAAAGATGATGAAGGATTGTGCAAAAACAATTTACAATGGAAACTCGGTTATGATTTTTCCAGAAGGAACGCGGTCTCTCGATGGGGTCATGCGCGCTTTTAAACTTGGAGCATTCGAGATCGCAAAGGAAACGAAAGCCCCTATTCTACCAATCGTTATTAAAGGCACTGCCAACGCTCTACCAAAGGGCGGAATTGAATTGCAGGGAAAGCATCCAATGAGCATAACAATTCTACCGGAAGTTCCCTATTCTTTTTTTGAATCCCTAACCTCGGAAGAATTATGCGAGCACGTGCGAAATAAAATACAAGCTGAATTAGACAAGCAGTAGTTAAGTCCTACTAACCTTGCTATTTGAGAACACAGAGAAAAGAATCTTACTCTCTGTGACCTTTGTGTGCTCTGTGAGAGATATTTTCTTTGCTTTTACACAATCCCTATTTTCAATAAACGAAATTTTTGAAATTTCTTTTTAGGAAAATAACTTCTTGCAATCTACCGATACTAATAAAAAATTCCTTCAGGAAAATTCTATGAACCAACCAAACAAACCAAGCAAAGATAACCAATCCAATCAAGGAGCAGGAGGCGGTTTCTCTGATTATATCCGCAAAGTGCAAAAAGAACTTTCTGACGATCACCTAATCGAAGTATACATCAGTCTTTATCTTCACTCTCTTCGTTCTGACGGTGTTTTGAATTATGAAGAAAAAGTATGGTTCGCTGATCGCGTGAAAGAATTGTATGACATTGATGTATTTAAACCAATCCAGGCAAGATACACAAGAGAAGAATTCATGGAACAAGCAAAAAAAGCTGCGACCGCTCCAATGCCTATGATTAAGATCGTTGCCTATTTCGAAAAAGAAAAAAAGCAAGAGCTTTGTTATGAACTTGCCTGCTTTGCTACTTTTACAGGTGATAGAGAATTCGAAGAAGTCGAAAAAAAGTTTTTAGATAAACTTGCCGAGCTATTAAAAATTTCTACCGCAAAAAAAACAGAAATTGAAGAACGATTTAAAACTGAATAATTTTCTTTAACCTAATCATTTTTGATATGGATGGAGTTTTGTAAGATAATGAAGAACTCTATCTACAAATGATTTAAAATATTAAAGTAGGGATAATTTATATTATCCACATACTCTCCAAGCAAGCAGAGATTGATTATGCGTCTTAAAAAAATAAAGCCATTATAAAATGCAATCATTTAAACAGTATTTTTAAATAAATTACTTACATTCAAAATATAAAAATAGGCTAATGTCCTTATAAAAAATATAAGGAGACTATACACCAAATGACAGTAATATTAAAAAGTATTTAACTTGGTGTAAATAAAAATGATTCAAATTAATTTTTCCAACACAACAAACAATTATAGGCTAATTAAGTTATATTTGTTTGCAATTATTCTTTCTGTGAATATTCACTGTCAGAAAAATCACAGTTCAGATGAAAATACGAAATTAGGGATAATTCAGTATATGCGCAATGCGACTCTTACGGTTAGTGCACCTAGCAATGTTACAACTAGTAGTTATTCCATTGGAGGCACAGTATCAGGACTTATTTCAACCGGACTCGTCTTGCAAAACAACGGAACAGATGATCTTTCCATTTCAAGTGGTTTAACATCATTTACCTTTGTGACTAAGGTAAACGGTGCTTATGCGGTATCTATCAAAACGCAGCCAACCGGACTAAGCTGCACATTTGCAAACGCAAGCGGAACTGCAACAGCAAACATAACAAATATTAGCCTTACTTGTATTTCAGATGGCTCATCGTGGACAAGTAGAACTATGCCTTCCTCCGCTACCTGGAAAGCCATAACTTATGCAAATGGAAAATTTGTTGCTATTGCAGGTGGGGGATCAAACAGCGATGTTACCGCAACATCTCCCGATGGTATCAACTGGACACTAGGAACTATGCCTCAGTTACAAAAATGGATATCCATTACTAGCGGAAATGGTCTCTTTGTCGCTGTTGCCGGTGGTGGGGTTGCTACAAATGTTGCTGCCACTTCTACTGATGGAATCACATGGACGATGAGAGCTTTACCTTCAATCAATGGGTGGCAGTCGGTAACTTTTGGAAATGGACTATTTGTTGCAGTTTCTTCAAGTAATTCTGCTGCGGCTTATTCCTCTGATGGAATTAATTGGACAGCAGCAACTTTACCTAGCAATACAAGCTGGAATTGTGTTACCTATGGAAATGGAATGTTCGTAACAGTTGCTAGCTCTGGAACTAACGCAGCAACCTCTACAGATGGAATTAATTGGACAGCTAGAACTCTTCCTGCTTCTGGTTGGTGGCAATCGGTTATTTACGGCAACGGTGTATTTGTCGCAGTAATCGCAAGTCCTGGAACGGTAGCCGCAAGCTCTACTGATGGAATCAATTGGACAGCAAGAACTCTTCCCTCCAGTGTCGCCTATAGTTCTACCGCTTATGGAAACGGGATATTCGTAATTACCCCCAATGCAGGTTCAGTTGCTGCTAGTTCTTCAAATGGAACTACATGGACAAATAGAACTTTACCAAGTTCAACATCTTGGACTGCTGTGACTTATGGAAATGGAATTTTTGTTGCCATTGCAAGCGGAGGAACAGTAGCGGCTACTTCTCCTTAAATGAAACAGTTCGAATAAATATTTTTTTCTGTAACTTATTGAGTCTTTAAAGGAACTAATATTAGAGAGGAAATTTATGTTTATTCGAATATTGACTTTATTTTTAATTTGTATTTTGCCTTTAGTTGCAGAAGAAAAATGGGAAACTGCTACTTTTGCAGGAGGATGTTTTTGGTGTATGGAGAGTCCTTTTGAAAAAGTAAATGGTGTAAAGGAAGTAATCAGCGGTTATACCGGTGGAACAAAAGAAAATCCAACTTACGAAGAAGTAAGCTCGGGAACTACCGGTCATTTAGAATCCATTCAAGTTATTTATGACCCTAAAAAAATTTCCTATTCTCAATTGCTTTCCATATTCTGGAAACAAATTGACCCTACTGATCCCGATGGACAATTTGTAGATAGGGGCAAACAATACAGAAGTGCTATCTTCTATAAATCGAAAGAAGAAAAAGCGTTAGCCGAAAAGTCAAAGCAAGAATTAGAAAAAACAAAACGCTTTAGTGCTCCAATCGTTACGGAAATTATGGAAGCAACTAAGTTTTATCCCGCTGAAGAGTATCACCAGGATTATTATAAAAAAAATCCTGTTCGATACAATTATTATCGCTATGGCTCAGGCAGAGACCAATTCCTAAAAAAAGTCTGGGGCAAAGAATAATGAGCTAGCAACTATTTACTTGTTAGAACACTTGCCTTTCCATTACTCGCTGCATTCGGATTATTGAGCATTTCTTTGCATCTCTCTAAATGAATGGCAGCCGCTTTGTCTTCGGACAATTCCTTTAAATGTGCTTCAAAAATTTTCTTTGCAGCAGAATAATCTTGCGCATAATACAGATCAATCGCTTCTTCAAAATTTTGTCTCAACTTTTTCTTTAGATTGCGAAGCTCCGGAGTATCCGAATTGAAAACTTCATAGACAGTAACAGGCTTTTCTTTCCCCTTCACTATGACTGTATCAATTTTTCGAACAAGATATTTATTTTTCTTCTCTAGTGACTCATATACTTTTTCACTGATTAGCAAAGAAACTCCATACATTTTTGTCATACTTTCAATTCTTGCGGCAAGATTTACAGAATCACTTATTACAGTTCCTTCCATTCGGTTATTTTCCCCAATTGTGCCTAACATCATTTCACCCCTATGGAGACCAATTCCAATTTTTACTTTTGAGCGTCCACTTCTATGTTCTCTATTGTATTTATCAAGACCTTTCAACATTTCAACTGCAGCATCTACTGCATTATCAGATTCATTTCTAAATAGAGCCATGATTGCATCTCCAATAAACTTATCTATGAATCCTTTGTGCTCACGAACAATCGGACCCATCGTTCCCAAATAAGAATTGATAAATCTAAAATTATCTTCTGGAGTCATGCTTTCTGATAGTGAGGTAAATCCCCGTATGTCGGAAAATAAAACTGTCATTTCCTCCTTCACATGATCCCCCAATTCAATTTCTAAAATATTTTTCTTCTCTAGAATATTAAGAAAATCATGTGGGACAAATCTTCCAAAGGCTGAATTCAATCGAACGAGACTCTGATTTAAATTTTGCATAGCGACGCTTGCTATTTTTAATTTAATAATTACAAGTCCGATATATAGCAACATACCAATGGATAAATTATAAAGAAGTAAACGGTAAATATTGGTTTTGTTTAGATACTGATTATAAAAGGAAGTAGTTGTAAAATAAAGTAAATTGATACTATCTTTTGCAGGCAAATTAATAATATCCTTTACTATACTATCCAACTCTTTCTTACGTGTTAAAATATTTTCACAATGCTTTACAAATACTTCTGTCTCAATTTTTAGTGGACCCGTTGACAATTCATTTAATTTTCTAAGTTTTACAATTGCCTCATCCGCTATTTTTTTGTTTTCATCATCACCGGAATTAGTATAGAGTAAAGTTTCTCTCACAATCTCATCGACTAATAGGTTATATCCTCCACTTGATAGTTTCTTTGAGCTATTCGCAGAAATAGGCAAATAATAAAGTGAGTTTTTTAGAATTGCATTTTGAGATTTGAATTTATCAATTAGAATTTTTCTGAGGGAAAATACTTCTAGATATTTTTCAAAAGCCTGTTTAATATCCTCATTCCCGCGAGAAATTTTGCCCAATCCAAATTCTTCATGCTTTAATTCATTTATGCTCGCTTGTATTTGTGCGATAGATGTATTCAATGGATCATACGATTTTATTAGATAATACCTTGACTTCAAAATATCTTGATCTAATGCAGTGTCTGACTCTCGAATGGACTGGATAATTGTAAATATCCGCTCTAATTTTGTAAAATCTACAGACCTTGTCTGATAAAAAGAAAATGTAAGCAGACAAATACAAAATATCCAGATTGCAAATTGACTTCTTTTTTTCATAAACTTTTTCCTTTGTATTCGCCGGTTAATGTTCTAAGAAATGCGGCTATTTGTTGTATTTCCGTTTCTTGTAAACTTCTACCGAGTTGGTATTTTGCCATTATAAAAATTGCTTTTTCAAGAGTTTCAACGGAGCCATCATGAAAATACGGAGGAGTAAGAGCAACATTTCTCAAGGAGGGAACTTTAAATTTATATCGGTCTTGCTCGTTATTAGTTATATTAAACAAGCCATTATCTGCAGTCGTAGGATTTCCGCGATCTTCAAAATAATTTCCAAAGACTCCAAATGTTTGATACATATTCCCACCAACGTTCATTCCCTGGTGGCACGCAATACAGCCGTTATCCTTAAATAGTTGGTAGCCTTTGATTTCTTCTTCCGTTAAAGCATTCTTATCTCCACGCAAGTATTGATCAAATTTAGAATTAGGAGTGTATAATGATTTTTCAAATTCGGCTAACGCATTTTTAATATTGTTTGTAGTAATCCCTGTTTGGTAGATTAGAAGAAAAGACTGTTTGTATTCTGGCTTGGCGTTGAGTCTTTGAATTACTTCTTCCCAACTATTGTTCATCTCTTTGCTATTGGAAAGAGGGCCGGCAATTTGATCTTCTAATGTCTCCGCTCTTCCATCCCAGAATTGTCTAAAATTAAATCCTGAATTAAAAACTGTTGGCGCATTTATTTCACCTTCTGTTTTTCCAATTCCAATCGATCTGGGCAATCGATCCACTCCTCCCTTTTCCAAATCATGGCAACCAGAACAAGCAATCGTATTGTCTTTTGATAGAATTGGATCGTGAAATAATTGTCTTCCGAGTTCTACTTTCGCCTCATTCAATTCTAAGTTGAATGGAATTGGTTGTATTGGCTCTACAGAATAAGATACAATCCCGGCTTTTGCAATTGGTTTAATTATTGTATCCTTAGGCCAAAATAAAAAGAAAATCAAACCAGTTACAGATAGAAAAACAAACACAAAAATATAGTTTAATTTGGAATTTAAATTTTGATAATCATTGTCGATGCTATCACTTAAATAGGACTTTACTCTTTTGATCATTGAAGTCAACGGTATCCCCCTTAGTAGGTGGCAATAATAAACTATCATAAGAATATAGTAAATTCATTATTTGGTTAATATTAAAAATAAATTAGAAAAAAATAGGGATTTGCTATTCGTTTAACTATAACGACAGACGCTTTAGTAAAGCTTTCGCTGTAAAATTGGCAATGTGAAGCACAATATTCCCTAAAAAGGAATTCTATTCTGACATAATCTTGCGTATTAAACACAAAACATAAGTAATTATTTTTTAATTAAATTTCTAAAATTAAGGATAATAATAATTATCCGCAAAAGATTTTTTTCTTTATTTTTATTGCCTCACTATGAATTCGATTGAATTGGTAGCTTTATAATTGTTACTTGAATTTTGCAACACAGAACAATAAATTAGGAATAAATAAAGAGAATACTATGATTAATTTTAGTAGAATGTTAAACCAATTCACTGCGTTCAATTCTATGAAAAAAAAATTTGAAAATTTTTAATTATATTTTTTTTCTAATATTCGAATTTTTTATTTTGTGTACTATGCCCCGCTAGATTTTGAGAAAAATTCTCGTAGATGAATAATAGGATAATTGGAGATTAGAGAGCTATGAAAAAAATAATATTTTTAATGATGGCAGTTTCGCTTTTAACGGCAGGCTGTTCAAAAAAGGAGAAAAAGTATATACCTTTTTCTGCAAATAATTCAGCGGGAGCCCCTCTGCAATCAGGTTCAGCAGCAACGAACGTGACAGGAGCTACACTTTCGCAAATTCAGGTTTCGCCTGCGGATCAATCCATTGCAAAGAATACACATGCAACGTATACAGCAACAGGTATTTATTCAGACGGAACAATCAAAGACATTTCTACCGAGTGTACTTGGAGCGTTAAATCAGAAACTGACAAAGCCTCTACAGTAGAATCAAAAAAAGGTAGATTCCTAGGAACTGCAGTTACAACAGCTGGTTCTCCAGTGAAAGTAAATGCTGTCTTCGGATCTTTATCCGGCGATGCAAATTTAAACATTACCAACGCAACCCTTTCTTCGATTCAAATATCGAGTGTTCCTAGCTTAATTCCTGGCGGAACTGCTCAGTACATCGCAACTGGGGTTTTTTCTGATGGAACAACTCAAGACATTTCTTCATTAGTAAATTGGTCTTCAAGCAATGCATCAAACGTAACAATGGATGCAACAACTGGTATTGGAACTGGTGGAAATACAGCAGGAACAGCTACAATTACCGCAACTTTAATATCTCCTTCCACATTCCCAACTGTATCTAACGGTGGATCTGCTTCTACAACAACTCAACTTAAAAATGTAACAATCGTTTCAATCACAGTAACCGGTGCATCATCAGTGGGTGCTGGAAGCTCAACTGGATATCTAGCTAGTGCTATTTATTCCGATGGAACTTCTTCTGATATAACCAACTTTGCAACATGGTCACTAAGTAGCTCTGTAAACGCGGGTATCAATGATAGTGCTGGAAGTAAGGGTATTTTAACCGGTGTTAGTGCTGGTTCTGTCAACGTGCAAGCAACCTACGCAGGTATAACAGGCACTAAAGAAGTTACAATCACAGGTGCTACGGTGACTGGAGTAATAGTTAGCCCATCTTCTAAAACAATTGCCAAAGGAACAACTACACAGTTTACAGCTACTGCTACTTACTCGGATGGAACAACTAGAGATGTTACCAACTCCGCAGTATGGTCTTCATCAAATGGTAGTGTTGCTGGGGTGAATACATCTGCTAGCACAGGTGGTTTATCACAAGGTATAGCAGCTGGATCTTCAACCATTACAGCAACAACTGGTGGAAAATCGGGAACAGCTTCTCTAACAGTAACTAATGCTACTTTAGTATCTATCGCAATTGGTGGACCATTTACCATTGCAAACGGAACAACCAAACAATATACAGCAACAGGAACTTATTCAGATGGCTCTACTCAAGATATTTCTTCCTTAGTTAGCTGGACATCTTCTTCAACTTCAAATGCGACAATTAGCAATGCCTCTGGAACAAAAGGTCTTGCGACTGCCGTTGGGACTGGTTCAAGCACAATTCAAGCAAGTTTAAATGGAATCAATAGCAATGCTTCCACATTGAATATTTCGTCTGCAACACTTGTTTCTATTGCAATTGGATCTGACGCATCTGTTTCTATTGGTTCAACAAAGCAATACACTGCTACAGGAACTTATTCTGATGCATCGACTCAAGATCTTACTTCTTTGGTTACTTGGAGATCGGCAACAACTTCAAATGTAGCAATTAGTAATGCCGTTTCAGATAAAGGTTTAGCATACGGCTTAGCGATTGGAACTAGCAATATAACTGCAAGTTTAGGTGCTGTAACAAGTAATACTTCTGTTCTTACAGTAGGTGCTGCTTCTTCTGGTTCAACAACAAACTCTGTAGTATCTGGATACAATGTAACAGTTCCATCTGGATTAGTAACTGGAACTTCCCCAACAGGCGACTTTAGTGGTATCGTTTACCAAGGAAACCCTGCTCAAGTTGCTGGCTTTGTTAGCACAGTAAATTACGGTGGAACTGCTGGTTGCACAAACTTTGGAACATCTCTTCTTTCTGCAATGATTAACGATACACCAAACGTTATTACAGCAAACAACCAAATTTCTTCCAATGTAATTGGAACAAATCCTGATTGTTCAGCAGTATATGTTCTTTCCGTAACAACAAATACTAGCTTAACAGTAACTGGACTCTCTAATCATTTAATCGAAGAAATTGGAAAAACAATTCCTGGGGGAACAATATCAAACCTTCCAGTAGCCACTGGATCACAAGATCCTACAACGGCATTCAGAGTTGTATTACAAGCTACATATAGCACAACAGGAAATGAATTAGTTGGGGTTGCAGTGAGTCGCGAATCTGATTATGCAAGCAATGCAGCTTTAATTGCTAGCTTACTCGATGGAACAAATATCAATCCAACAGGCTCAACTAACACAAACAAAACTGATATGTTCGTAGCAACAGCAGATCCGAAAGTGGATTTCGTATGGGTAGTGGACAACTCAGGATCTATGTCAGAAGAGCAAGCAAGTGTAGTTTCGAATGCTGGCACTTTCTTCACGAAATTAGGCACAAAACATTTGGATTTCCGATTAGGTGTTATTGCAACTGGAAGTACTGGAAGTAATAATTGTAAAATGAATGCACAAAATCCTGCTTGGGCATTGTGGGGAACAGGTTGGACTACAGCTGCCAATGGCTCGACTGCCTTTAGCAACAACGTAAGCTCTGTCGGATTATCTGGTTGCGGAACTGATGAAACTGGTATATTCTTCATGGAAAGATCGTTAGGCGTTCACACAGGAGTTACTGCAACGGTAGTTCCTAGATCTGGTGCAAAATTAATATTTGTAATCCTTTCGGATGAAGGGGATGGATATACTACAATGGCAAACAAGTCAGGGGCAAATGCACCTTCAACTACATTCAATACTGCTAGCAATACCTTTGTAACGAATGGGTATAAGGTCTATTCCATTATTGGATTAAACTCCTCAACTAACCAACCAGGAACATGTAGTGGTAGTGGAACCTCTGCAAGCAATGGCAATAACTCTGATACAAAGTATTACAACCTTGCTACAGCTACAGGTGGATCTTCAGGAACAATTTGTTCTACTGATTACTCAGCTCTTCTAGACAACATAGCAACTCAAGCTGCAGGTAGTGCAAGTGCTTATACTCTTAGCAAGACTCCAGTTTCTTCTACTCTCGTAGTAAAAGTAAATGGTGTAACTGTTGCTCAAGATGCGACTAACGGTTGGCAATATAACTCTGCAACCAAGACAATCGTATTCTCTGGAACAGCTTGGCCAACAGAAGGTGCAAACATCAGCGTAACCTATGACTACAATAGCAGTGCAAACGTAGCATTTGGAAGCATTGGTGATAGCAACCTAATGGCATATATCTCTAAAACTGCAAAGAGTGATACAGCAAGAGGAGCAGCAGCAGCAATCGCACTTCTTGTAGGAGCAATCTTAGCAGGAAGAATTTGGAGAAACCGTAAACACAATTAATCGAAAGATTAAATACATGGCTCTCAATTGAGAGCCTCTTTTAGAAAGCGCGGAAGTCAAATTTCGCGCTTTTTTATTTTTATTGCAATGCCTACAATACTCTTTCTTTTTTTTCTGCGGCTAATTGGCGTGATGCGCGAAGTGTAAAGCTCATCGTAGTGATTTGCGGATTTACAGAAAGTCCGGTTGGAAATACAGAAGCATCCATTACAAAAATATTCTTATGACCGTATAACTCAAAGTTAGGCGCAATAGCTCCTTTTTCGGGAGAATCAGCAGCTTGAATAGAACCATGCGGGTGCGCAGAACCAATGTTAATCGCACCAGTTCCAATTGACTCTTTTAATATCCAATCAAAATTAGAATTTTTCTCAACTATGTATGGCTTATTCATTCGAGTAAATGGAAATATTAGCTGTTTTGCACCGGCTGCCACTTGCACTTCTGCTAGCATTTTTATTCCACGAAGTAGATTACGACCATCAGTAGGTGTGATTTCAAAATAAACTTTTCGCTTTCCAAATTTCCATTCTACTCGAGCTTTCGTTTCTCCATCAGCTCCGTCTCTTACTAATACAATCCCCGCTTGTAAATGTTTATAATCCTTCATAACGTCAAATTGCTGTTTGCCGTAAAATGGAACTAGCGAAGTAGCCAGTGCAGGACGATAAGGAGCAGTTTCTAACCAAAAACCGTATCCAGTATTTTCCTGGTTGTGCCCGTCTTTAATTACAATGGATTGAGGTGGACCGGAAAACATTTTAATTTCTTCATCAAAGAGCGCAAAAACTGTTGTAGTTGGATGAACTTTAAAATTTCTTCCGACCCAATTGTTTCCAAGGCTTGATCTTTGTAAAAGCGCGGGACCTTCTATTGCGCCGGCACTTACGATTACGACAGGAGCTTGAATTTCCATTTCTTGAATTAATTCATCCGGATACTTATCATACGGATCGGGAGTAAACTCTGCATGAACCGTTTTAATCTTTCCATCTTCAATTTTGATTGCACGCATATTCGTTATTATCTGCGCTCCCTGCTCCAGTGCATCGGGCAAAAATGTAAGGAACATAGATTGCTTGGCATTAATCGGACAACCCATACCACATCGACCTAACCCATGACAGCCACGATTGTTATTTGGTAAAACTTCTGGATGAAGACCTAATTTCTGACCGCCTTTACGCAAAACTTCATTATTTCGATTGATTAAAGACTCAGGAACCTGGTGAACTCCCAAACGTGCATGAATTTCCTCTATATAAGGATTCATTTTTTCCCTGGAATAATCTTTTAATCCAAACCTTTTCTCCCATTCATCTGTAACATAAGATGGGGGGTAAAGTGATGTTTGCCAGTTGACAGTTGTAGACCCACCTAACGTTCTTCCCTGCACAATATTTAAAGTTTGCTCTTCAGTAATTACAAATCCAGCATCTCGATATAACCTGGTATTGGATAAAAACTCATCTCCATTAAACTGTGCCGGAGTAAAATAAGAGCCTTCTTCTATTAAGACAACTTTCCACCCATTCTTTGAAAGCTCGGCAGCAGCTACAGCCCCGCCGGCACCCGACCCAATGATTACAGCATCTGCGGATAATTTCCATTTACCATTCTTAATTTTATATTCATCCATAACCTCCTTGTGTTTTTTAGGAGTTATGATTTTATTATTTATTTCTGGAATCCCCATAATTAGCCTTCGTATCCAATTGATCTTTGATATTCTTTGCTGCTAGAAAGTAAATACATACTAAACTGTCTCAATACACCATAAAGCCCTCTTTTTGTTTGAGAGGACGAACTTTTCCATGATAATAATCTTTTTTCTCTTTCTTCTTTATTTAATTTCACTAAAGGAGTAAAAGAAAAATCCAATATAATTGCGGCTAATAGGGATGAAGGTGCTCCAGCCAATTCGTGGACTAAACTTTTAGTCGGAAGTGGTGATGGATGTCCATATACATAATCATCTAATGCCTTTCCCAAATCAAAGTCATGAACAGGATTCGTGTCTAAAAAGATTTCCGCAAGAGAACGCATATTAAAATATTCCTCCTCAGAAATTCCTTTTAGCGTAGGCGTTGACAGCGACTTACCACAATTTACCCCTTGTAAGGAAAGAGAAGTAATCGCAAAAGCCTTAATTGAAATTTTTAAAAAAGTATTTCTAGATATTTCTGATTCGAATGAGTTCATTAAAAACTTTCCTCTTCTTTAATCTTTTGCTTTGACTTTGGTTTTGGTTTAACTTCTTTTGTATTTTTAGGTTCACTTACTTCTTTCGATTCTTTTGGCTCTTCAATTAAAAGTTTATTAACGGAGTCTAATTTTATTTCTCCACTAAAAGAAATAACAAAGGCTCCAGTTTCTTTCAAGATATAGCTTATAGGAAACTCAATCAGGTATTGTGTGCCCATTGGTATGATTTCTATATCAATTCCCGTTTCTTGATTCTTTTTTTTGAAGACTGCCTTTTTAGGTTTTAGCTCTCCACCAACTAACATCCTGTAAACCGGCCCGCTCATGATAGCTTCTGCCATTTGATTTTCTTGAATTCCAGAAGGAGCAGTAGTTTTATTTTGTCTAAATAAAAAAACGTATTGATTGTTTTCATCTTTAAAGGGAAGCATTGGAAAGGAATCTGTCTCAATTTTTTTAGTGAGCGAATTTTCTGTTCCGATATATTTCAAATGTAAAATAATCGAAGCATCCGTTTCCTTTTTTGTGCCAGAAAAAACTCCATCCATTTTTTTTAATTCGGGCTTATTAATCAAATCATCTACATCAAGGTTTGCCACCGGCGAATTGACTCCTCCCATAGCAAACAATGCTTTAGAAAAAGAAATTCGGTATTCAGACTTAAATTTTTTATCAGCAGTTAATTCGATATAATGAAAAATATCAAAACAGGAAACACAAAAAAGACAGACAAAGACTAAGAAAAGTTTTTTCATCGATTACTCCATTTCTGCTAGCCTAAAAAACAGGAATAGGAGTTGCAACTGAATTTTAAATGAGATGTTTTAAAGAAATTTCCAAAGCCAAGTTAACCTTGGCTCTGGAGAAAAGAAAATAATTATTCTAAATTTGTTTTGGCATATGTGTTCTTCGATAGAAGAGTAGGATTGAGATAAAAATTAATATACCCAAAAGAATACCCTGATACTGAACGAGAGAAACATCTCCAATAAATGCTAAAAGTTGACTGCTTGCAGTATCTAGTGCCCCACGATTCGTAGTTACGAAAGAATAATACACATTTGCACTTGTAGCCGCAGAATCATCGTTATACCAATCCATATCAGTCTGTCCTGCACTACTTACCCAGGTTGCAAATCTCGGATAACCAGAACTAGCCGCAACTCGTAAATCTTTTGATTCAGCAGGCCATTTCCAAAGCCCGGGAACTAAGACTGCAAATGGAAACCCATTCTTATCAATATAAATATCTTCTCCAGCATTTCGAGTTACACCATCAACCGTAGCCGAAGTAGTATATTTATATCTACCAGGAAGGTGAATTTCATACACTTGAAAGTTGCTTGCAGTTGTTACTGATCGTGGTCCTTCTGCTGGATAACCGGGAGTAGTCGCAATTGGTTTAGTTTCTACACGAATGAATGTATCATAAGGAGCAGTTCCTATTGTTGCGCGATCTACAGGAGTTAAAAATTTAATTTTAATCTTAGCTAAATGCCCAAGAGCATAGGTTGTTTCTGTATTTCTTGTATACCAGGTAGCTCCTACCGTGGTAGTTGTGTTACCAAGAATTCTAAGTCCATCTTGTAAGTCTGTAGCACTTGGAGTAAATTGGCTAATACCAGTTGCTTCCGTAGTGCTCTTGGTCGCAACGGCAGTCGTTTGTAGAATATTATTTCCATCGCGAACTTCACTTTCGTATGTAATATTTACTGTAGAAGGTAAACGCAAGTTGAGAGAATACTGATTACCCGCTCCATGTGCCATATTTTGAAAAGATCCGCGAATTTCAACAATCTGCCCCGCTGCATTTTGGTCTTCTTCGACATAGTATACAGTAACAAGGTCATTTAAGTCAGCATCACCAGCACTCGGGAAAGTCCCTTCAAATCCGATTGTGTTTACTCCACTCGATGGGAATCTTAATTTAGTAGCTTTGGTTGCATCATTCGGATAATCGTCATATTGATCAAGAACTCCATCTCCGTCTGTATCAGTGAGGCTAACACTGCCTGCCTCTGAACTAGAAGAAGTTGCAACTTGTAAATCAGCAGTTTTAATAGGAACCTTAACTGATGTAATCTTAATTAAGACTTTATTGTCCTGCTTGATAGCAACAACCGTAGCTGCAGTAGTTAAACCTTTGTAGGTCACATACACATAGATTTTTGTTTCTGTAGTATTTAGAGTAAGAGAGCCGATCACTTTTCCAACAGTATTCGAAAGTTGTTGATAAATAGAATTCACATTTCCGCTGTCTCTGATTTCAACTAACGCTCCAGTGATTGGCTTATCATCACCGTCTACAACAGTCGCATCTATTGAAATTGGCCTGGTTGTTTGATAACTAAAAGTCTCTATTGCATACTCTGTTCCAACTACGGCTTGTGTATTACTGATAGAGGTCGGCTGAGTGCTGCTACTTGGACTTGCAGGACTACCTACATTCGCAATGGATTGAATCGGAATATAATTCTTCTTTTTCTTATTTTCACATTGCGTAAAAAAAAGACTGAAGATGATCATTGTAAGTATTGTTGTATTTCGTATCATTTTTTCTTCTCCTAATAATTTATACGAAGAGGGCAGTATAATAATTACTAATTAAAATAAATCAAACCTTTTCTTTAGAAAAAAAAATATTCTCCAAGAAAAGGAATTGCAGCTTTCAATGCACAATATTTAAAATTTAAATTCGACTCCTATTTCTAGGTCAAAATTCTAGTATTTGTCTCATTTTTTAAAAATGGGAAAAATCCCCGGAGGTAAAATGAAATCATCCAATGAAAAAGCGATAATTAGATGTAACTGGACAGGTGATGATGATCAAATGATTTTCTACCATGATACTGAATGGGGAGTTCCTGTTCACAATGATAAAAAGCATTTTGAATTTCTTATTCTAGATGCCTTCCAGGCCGGACTGAGCTGGAAAACAATTTTGCATAGGAGAGAGGGATTTAGAAAAGCTTTCGCAGATTTTGATGTAGAAAAGGTCGCTAAGTTTAGTGAAAAGAAATTAGAGAAGCTAATGCAGGATACTGGCATTATCCGCAATCGTTTAAAAATCTGGGGCACAGTAAAAAACGCAAAAGCATTTATCGCAATACAAAAAGAATTTGGTTCCTTTGACAAATACATCTGGCAATTTACTGGAAATAAAACTATTTATAATAAAATTAAATCAATGAAAGAAATGCCAGCGACATCAAAAGAAAGTGATGCAATGAGTAAGGACATGAAAAAAAGAGGATTTACCTTTGTAGGGTCTACTATCTGTTATGCGTATATGCAAGCAGCTGGAATGGTAAATGATCATTTGACTACTTGCTTTCGACACAAAGAAGTTATTTGATTCACTTCCCATTCCCTGTTTATTCTTAATTATTCTTCATAGGAACTTCAATGAATAGAATTTCTGCATTTTCATTTGCAGAAATAGAAAACAAGGTTACATCTGTTATACCTACTCCATCCCGTTTTTCAAAATTTTCCCCATCTAATGAAACTGAACCGTCTATTAAGAACAGGTAAACACCGTTACCCGCAATATTAATTTTATAGTCTATGGATTTACCTTTTTCAAGACTTGCCAGAGAAAAATAAGAATCTTGATTAATCCAAAGAGAAGGTGAATCCTTTTCAGGCGAAACTACAGTTTGCAATTTATTTTTTCGATCTTCTTCTTTAAAAAGTTTTTGATCATAGCGAGGTTTGATTTGCATTTCTTTTGGTAGAACCCATATTTGTAGAAAATTTACAATTTCATTTTCCGAATTATTAAATTCAGAATGACGAATGCCTGTTCCAGCTGACATGATTTGAACTTCGCCCGGATAAATCACTTGCGCAGTTCCCATGCTATCTTTGTGAGCCAGCTCCCCTTTGATTGGAATGGAGACTATTTCCATATTCTCATGTCCGTGAGTTCCAAATCCCATCCCTGGAGCAACGATATCATCGTTTAACACGCGTAATGCGCCAAATTGCATGCGATTTGGATTGTAGTAAGAGGAAAAGCTAAAAGTGTGCTTGCTATGCAGCCAACCGAAGTCAGCAATGCCTCTTGTATTCGCCTTATGGATTGTTTTTTTCATGGAATTCTCCTTTTGGATAATAGTTCGACATCGAACTAATTTGTCAAGGTAAATTCTTTGATAGGTTAAAAGTTTTTTTATGCCTCAAAATCAGGATACTGGGGCGGCGCATCTCCAACACTTTCAATAACAGAAGCGGCTAATTTTACTTTGCCTTCCGGATTCTCTTGCTTTAAATATTCTACCGTAAACTTCCACTCATCTCCAAAGTCAAACACAAACAACATTTTCTTTTCAGGTCTATTGAATACTTCACTTACAGTAACCTGGTTTACAAATCCATTGCAATTACCAGGATTTTCTTCTTCCTCCATTACATAGAATTCATCAGACTGCGCCCAATTATTTAGATTATCATAGAATCCATACATATGATCTAATTCAAATTCATAGCTTTCTAAAATCGCATTAGCAAATTTACTCAAAGTAAAGAGATTTGGTATAGAGAGAACTCGAAAAGTTTCATGCTTTAATTTCTGATTCATAAACCCTTCCAAAAGGGTCACTTTGAAAATAAAGAATGAATTTGATTTTGATGTGGAGGTAATTTTCTTTTTCGAAATTGATTTCTTTTTCTCCGCATCCTTTTTCTGCGCAAATGCTTTATTAAAATCTATAATTTCTCCCATCTCATTTCTCCATTCATTGTTTCTTACTAGTTTTTTTAAAAATGTTTCAAAGTAAAGAAAAAGCATTTCTATCTAAAATGAATTTATCCTTTTAAAATTTCTTCTTTACGATACCAGCACATATTTAGTAAAAAGGATTCTATGAAATTATTACTCAAAATTATTTTACTTCTAATCACTTTTGATTCTATTATTGCTGATACATACCAAAACATAAATGGTTTTTTTGGAGAAAGGGCTGCCGGTATGGGTGGAGCTTACGCAGCTATTTCCGATGACGTTTCCGGAACATACTACAACCCCGGTGGAATTGCATTTGCGCAAAATTCTTATTATTCGATAAATGCGAGTAGTTATAATCAAATCAAAGTCAATCATAAAAATCTTTTTGGGCCCGGACAAAATTACAGAAGAAATTCCAGGAATTATCTTCCAAATTTTATTGGCTTTATAAAAAAAGATGGAAGGTGGACTTACGGTTTCTCTGTATTAAACCCGATTAATCAATCTTTTGATCAATCCGATAGAATTACTCTTCCCTTATACAGAAGAAACTTATCCCAATTAGATATTAGCTATACGGAAGAGAATTTTAGATTGCTAGCAGGACCTAGTGTTTCTTATTTATTAACTGATAAATTGGGATTGGGGTTAACTACCTATTATATGTATGATAGTAATAGAGTAATTATAAATGCAAATGAAAACCAATTCAATGACAATGTAACAACCGTCACAGAGCAAAATAGACGGAGGACAAGCGGTATTATCCCCGTCTTAGGTTTGCAATATATGTTAACAGAGAAAATTTCTCTCGGACTTTCTTTACGCAGAATCTATGTTACGGGGGGAAATGTTTCTTATAGAACCAATGTCACAACTGCAGGTAGAACTGGCGGACCATCGTCAGTCGCTATTCAATCTACGGAAGATGGAGGAGGTAAAGCGGATACTTTTAACCTAACAATCCTTAACCCTTCAACCTACCAAATTCCACAAACAACTGAAATTCGATTTGGAACGGCTTTCTTTATTAACCGCAAGTTTACAGTTTCTGCCGATGTAATTTACACATCCGGATACTGGATGAAAGTCGCAAACAATAGTTATGATATTCGAAATAAAACGATAGGCATTACAGATCCGTATGCAAATGACTTAAGAAGAAACCAAACTTTAAACTATAGTATTGGATTTGAATATTTTATAATGGATAATTTAGTTTTAAGACTGGGACATTTTTCAAATAAATCAAACAGTGATCCAATTCGCTGGGGTGAAGCAGCCTGGTTTGCCGCCTATCGTCAACAAAACCGCGCCAGCACAGATATTACAATTTGGGACAATGTAAAATATACAATCCCCGAAAAGAGAGATCAATTCATTAACCTCCTTGGATATTCAATTGGTATCGGACTAGAAAATGCTCGCAATTCCATAAGCCTAACAGTTATGATTCAAAATGGAAAAGGCATTGGAACAATTGATAAAAACCAATTGCCATCTACTTCTATTTATAGAGAGAGCACAGCTTACATTTCAGGCAGCACTAGGTATTAACGGAGGTTTCATCGAGACTCGACTTAAATTTATCAGGACTACTTTCAAAAGCAGAAAAATCCTGCGAAGTTTTGTTACTACTTTGCACTAATTTTTTCTTAGTCTCTTGATTCTTTAAAATGATTTTAGCTAATAAATAAATTCCAATACCGAATCCAAGGACGAAGAATAATATGAAATTAAAATTAAATGCGACCATTCAATGCTCCAATTTTAGAAAAGTAGTATTTTGAATTAGAAGGATTTGTCAACTTCCAATTTTAGTTTTTAAAATAATAAACTTAAATCTCTAACTGGATAAGCAATATTATCCTCTAAATAAATTTTTTTAAATTAGAAAAAGGATCTTTGTTTGTAAAAGTAATGCCACTATCGTTCTCTAATTTAACATAAAAGATTAGTTTCATTGTTTCAAATCGTTATATACGACATAAAACAGTTTTTTTAAACAAATAAAACTAATTTTTCTAAAATAGAGATTCGCGATTTATTTTATGGATTGTCAAATTCAGGAATTAACTTATTTCAGTTAAATATGAACTTAAGACTATTTATAATCACCATTATTTTTTTAATGACTGCAAATATTTTTGCACAAGACAAAAAAAGTCAAACTCCCCCACTTCCAGCTAGTCTAGCAGAATTGGAAGGACTTTGGGAAGTTACAAAAATTGAACAACCATATGGATCGGCAGATACAAGCTCCGTTCAACAATGGCTTGGAAAAAAAGTTTCGATTTCTCAAAGTAAAATTCAGTTATTAGATGAATTCGAACTCTATGGCAAACTAAACTTTGTTGGAAAAGATTGCGACACAAAAAATGGAGTAGTAAGACCGATTAGCTTTCAAAAGTATTCAAAATTTGATGCGGCTAACAAGGATTCACTCATATTTAAGGCAGATGAAAAACTTGCTCTGGGTGAATTTTTTTGTAAGACAACTCCTTTTGCAGAATTTTTATACATTCCAAAACAAGAATCCATAGCACTTTATTCTCCTGCTCCTGGTGCGGCTAATAACGCTTTATCGAGTGGCTTTTTTGTTTTCTTAAAAAAGATTTCTAAAACCCCTGTTGCAACAATTAGTGTTCAAAGTGGAGAAATTTTACCTGCAAGCTTTAACTTTTCAGACAAAGCTGTGGATGCAATTAAAGAGCTAGAAGCCTTTCGTGATCATCTTTATTTAGATGGCAATAAGAATTACATCTTCGGATACGGGCACTTAGTCGCTCCAAATCCACAACTTGTAAGAGAAGGCTTTGAACACCCGAAAGAAGTAAAAGATGAAATCCAAATGTTCAAAACTAAATATGGAACAGGTGCCGGTGACGGGACTGCTACACAACAAGAAAAAAATGAAGCAGTTGATATGTATCTCCGCAAAGACCTTGGAATTATCATAGGTAATATGAAAAAATTTATTACTGTTCCTTTATCACAAAACAAGATAGATGCAATTGTAATTTATCTCTTCTGGAGAGGCTCTTATGCAAATGATACAACGACAAATGGAAAAATGGTAATGGAATTTTTTCAATTAGTCAATGCAAAGAATGATGCTGCCGTTGCTAATTTTATAAGAACTCGTTTAAAGAAAGATGTAGATGGAAAAGATATTCCGTTCAGCCCGGGACATCCTGATCGTCATAATAAAACTGCAACTCTTTACACAGATGGAATTTACGCAAACCCCTGGTTGTGGTAAAGAATTAGTAACCGCAATTAGACTAACACAAATCCAACAAAAGAAAATTTAGATTAGCTCGATTTTCTAACCCCCGATTAAAAATTTCGGGGGTTAAGTTTTTACTTTTCTTTCTCTAGCTATTTTT
>Ga0209174_10000140_pt1 | contig 55208 bp, 47 predicted proteins | sample JI91814BDNA_FD_187505 | JGI IMG/M metagenome (GOLD analysis project Ga0209174, IMG submission 187505) | Wastewater effluent complex algal communities from Wisconsin, to seasonally profile nutrient transformation and Carbon sequestration -... | ecosystem: Engineered > WWTP > Effluent > Algae...
GCTTGTGGAATTTTTCGAAGGACATGTCTGGCATAACCTAGCTGATGGCGACCACCTGCGGGTTCTCTTCTTCACCGTGATACTCGGCATGCAAATCTCCTTGATCCATGCTTGCGGCGGTATGGAGGCGATCGTCAGTTGGCTCTCTCCTTTAGCTCGCGGACGACGAAGCGGCCAGGTCCTCACTTACGTCCTCGGCCTCATCATCTTTATCGACGACTATGCCAATACATTGCTGCTCGGCTCTACAATGCGTCCCGTTACAGACCGACTCAAAATCTCACGTGAGAAACTCTCCTTCATCGTTGATAGCACTGCAGCTCCCGTGTCAGGCCTCGCTCTAGTAAGCACTTGGGTTGCAACCGAAATCTCGGCGATCGCTTCTGGCTTTGAAAATGTGGGGCATCAAATTGGAGGTGAATCGTTCACCATCTTTGTCGAAACCATACCGAGTCGTTTCTATGTGATCTTCATGCTGATCTTCGTCTTCCTCATCGCTTTCTTGAATCGCGACTTTGGTTCGATGCTAACTGCGGAACGCAAAGCGCTCATTGAACCACCCAAAAAACCGCATGGAGAAGACCATGTTGAAGTAAAGAAAGGGAACGTCTGGTATGCGTTTCTTCCGATTGGCGTAACCCTTTTCGTTGTATTCACGTTACTCATCCAAACGGGTCTCGCAGGTAGCGATGCGGCTACACTCAATGCGTTAACCGGCTGGAAATATTGGGCCACACTTTTTGGAAATGGCAACTCCTATATTGCCTTGCTCTATGGGAGCTTTGCAGGTTTAGTCACCATTATTTTGATGTCACAAATCGGCCGCTTGCTCAACGCTTCCGAATTACAGAAAGGTCTGGTTTCCGGATTTTTGCACGTGCTCCCCGCATTGGTCATCTTATGGCTCGCCTGGACTTTGAGTCGCTTAGCCGGCAAAGACTTCTTAGGCACAGGCACTTATTTGGCACATCTCATCAGTGATAAAGTAGCCCTCGGCTTTATGCCGACCATTACATTCGTACTTGCGTGCGGCATTGCCTTCTCAACTGGAACAAGTTGGGGCACGATGAGCCTTGTGATTCCACTTACCATCCAAACGATATGGGCCATGCTCGGTGACATGGAGCCCGCGACCAAGGTCCATGATCCGATCATGATTGCCAGCATCGGCAGCGTTCTCGCAGGGGCCATCTTCGGTGATCATTGCTCACCGATTTCTGATACCACAGTGCTATCCGCTCGAGCTTCCGATTGCGATCTCATCGCGCACGTTCGGACTCAAATGCCGTACGCGTTGACAGTAGGCGCAACGGCAATCGTTTGTGGCACTTTGCCATTAGGCTTTGGCGCACCAGCCTGGCTGTTGCTAATCTTGGGAACTGTCGCGATGGTAGCGCTGATCTTTTTGATCGGTAAGAAAGTCGAAACTGCCCCAACGCCTTAATTTCTATCTCTGCGGAAATCCGAGCCCCACTCAGCGGATTTGGCCGGATTTTCACAGCTTCTTGGCGCAAACGCTTCGGAATACTCGCGAAAATCGCTGAAAAACGAGCCGTTTTTGGCGAACTTTTCACGCATCAATTTCCAGACATGAGCCTCCGTTTCTCTTGCCGGAATCCGTTTTGATAGGCAATATTTCCCTTGACTTACTACACAAGTCGTATAACTTACTACAAGAGTCATAAAACAACTTTTCGAAATCAAGATTAGGCCCAAGCCTTCTGCAACGGAAAGGACAATCGATGTCACAACCGACGCCGCTTCCCAAAGATGGGGAACTCGAACTGCTACAACTTCTCTGGGAGCATGGGACCTTATCCCTTTCCGAAGTGCACGAAAAACTGGGGCGTGATGTTGGCTACACGACCGTGCAAACACGTCTCAATCGTTTGGTAGAGAAAGGTTGGGTCGAAAAGGTCAAGCGAGGAAAATCACCTACGGGTTATTCGGCGGTCATCGAACCGGATGATGTGCGTGAAAGCCAACTCAATAAAGTCGTGGAAACCATGTCGCCTGGATCTGTTGTGCCACTAGTCGCGCACTTGGTACAAGGCGCCTCACTCACCAGCGACGAATTATCAGAACTAAAAAAACTCATCCGCGAAGCCGAACAACGCTTCAAACAAGAAAATGGAGGTAAGTCCTAATGGATACTTATCTCTATTTGTTGCTGAGAGCCACCTTTGTACTCAGCCTTTCTGGGTCGTTGGTATGGGTGCTAATGAGCTGGAAGCCGATTCAGCATCCGTGGTGGCATCGTATGGCGTGGGGCCTTGTGCTTGTTCAAGGTATCGTGCTGGTCCCTTGGGCAATTCCATTTTCGATACCAACATTCGGCTTGATACCCGACTCGGTTTACAGCTTGGCAAATTCAGGAAAAGATTCACCAGACGAATTACTGGATGAAGCAAATGAAGTCGTTGGCACCGAAGAAAATTCGAGCCAAGACGAAGTGCTAACAAGTGCGCACGATCCGTCCGACGAAAGCGAACTCCCTGTATGGGAAGCTGCCACTCCGTTATTGGCGAGCGATGCAGTTCCTGTGACAAAAGACCATGCACTCGAAACAAATCAAGCAGCTACAACTCAATCTGTACCATCCGACTCCGAGAATTCCCAAGCCACCAACACATGGTATGGTCGCGTGGCATCGACGTTGCCTCAAGTCGCCTCGCTCGAAATCCCTTGGCTTAAAGTTCTAACTTACTTGTGGCTCAGCGGGTTAATTGTAGTACTGATCCGTCTCTATGTCAGTTATCGTTTGCTCGCAGCCGAACTGCGAAAAACGACGGCCGCTCGTCCCAAATGGAGCCGAGAACTGCAGCAGTTGCTCGTAGAACTCAACATTCGCCAAAACATCCAACTTCGCGTCCATCGTGAAATCGGCCCGTTCTTATGTTGGACACCCAGAGGATATCGCATCGTAGTCCCCGTAGGCTTGTGGAATCAATTATCCGAGACAGAACGTCTCGCCGTTTTGCATCACGAACTATGCCATTTGCGACGAGGTGATTTATGGAAGGCTTTTTGGGCTCGCCTCGTTGTTGCTTGTCACTGGTTCAATCCACTCGCTTGGTTAGCCGCCTCTCGATTTGATGAGAGCGCGGAATGGGCTTGCGATCAACAACTGGCCAAGGAATCCCCCACTCGAATTACCGAATTGGCCAAGGCTCTCTTGGTGGCGACAGAATCGCAACAGACATCGCCAGCGTATCTCAGCTTGGCCGTTACGGGTGGCCCCACATTTCAGCGCATCCATCGCCTCGTGGCCCCTGCCATAACACAAGATTCTTGGCTTAAACGCACATTGTGGCTCTCCATCTTTACTCTCGTGATCCTCAGCGGGGGTATTCAATGGCAACTGCAATCTACTTCCGCAGCTTCCGCGATGTCACCACAACAGGAATCCTCGTCGGAGCCCTCAACCGCAGAAGAGCCGGCAACAACGGATGATTGGAATGAACTACAAGATTACATTCCTCAAATTCAAACGGGCGAGAATGAAACGCTAAAGCGGTTTGTGGAATTGCTAAACACTCCCACAGGCCAACTTTTGATGAAAGACCGAGCAGCGATTGCTGCCCAAGAAGACAATATCGATCTCAATCCCGACCAAATTTGGCAACAGTTCCAAGAACGTAACTTTGAACAACACGACGGCAAATGGACTGTGAGGGGAGAGAGAAATGATGCCTGGAAAAAGTATCTGAAACAGGTGCAAACAAGTATCGCTGATGTCGAGGCAATCGCTGCGGTTTTCAAATCCACTGCGGCGAACTTGGAAGGAACAACCGAGCCTGTCGAAGTTCTAAAACAACTGTTGAATCATGAGGCGGCCGCTGCCTTTGTGTACCAAACCGAACTCAAGACGCGTCTCCATCCCGGAATTTCTGAAATCGAGGAACGTTTTCAAGATCTTATGGTTCGCGATCAAGCGGGACAGTATGTCATTCGCCCCGCTCGAAGAACTCAGGTGCAGAAACGCCTTCAGGCACTGGAATCGCTGGCTCCTCCACTGGCACGTTTCGAACAAGAATTGAATGCTTGGGCTGATGACATTGCCAAAACGGATGACAACCATAAAAAGGTTGCCGATATCCTCAGAACCCCACCTTTCGCAAAATTCTTGATGCTGCAAAGACTACGCGAAGACTTGACTCTCGAAGATCCGCATATGGATGGTTTCTTCGATGTACTTGAAGACGCGACCAACGATACCGCCAAAGGCTTGGTTTTAAATCTTGATTCCGAATCATACGAAAATCTGAAAAACGAAATGGAGCGATTCGAAAAGATTTGGAACTATCGCGATGCTCTTGCGGAACCGCTCCATGAAATAGCTCTCAAAGTTCAAAGCCAGGATGAGCTCCATGAGCAACTGCGAGTTTCGCTGGAAAGCGACCTTGGCTTGCTGTCGATCGCCATCAACATGGAGTACCTGCCTGTAACCGCTGCGGAAGCTGCCGAAGAATGGTTGACAGCGATCGTATCCAAAAATGAAAACGGAAAATTCGAATGGATTGTTTCATCTGAAGAAGATTTCAAATCTCGAGTCGAAGATTTCTATCGCCAGTACCGTGACATGCGTCGTCGCGGTCGAGTGATCGATGAGTTTTCCGATCAACTGGCTGATCGAGATTTGGCAACCGCAATGCGGACCTTTCCAGGTAAACATCAACTCACGATGGTGATCTTGGAAAGCGTTCCTCGGCCAGAAGTCGATGGATTAAAGCGTTGGTTCGAAGCGTACTTCACCCAAACCGAAAGTGGCTGGCAACTAAATGATGGGGCAGCAGAAGTGATCGACCAGTTTATCAATGAAGCTGCAGAACTAGAAAAAGAACTAGCCAAAGACGATTTCTAAGGAGTTAGAACGATGTGGCTGCGTTGGATCACCATCGTTAGTTGGCTGGTTGTTGCTGAAGTTTCGTTCGCGCAAGACCCTACCCAACGTATCGACCAGATTTTGTTGGAGGCAGGGAAGTCGCAAGGGCTTGAACCTGCAGCCTTATGCTCAGACGAACAGTTTGCTCGCCGAGCCTATTTGGATTTGCGCGGACGAATTCCAACCGCAATCGAGTTGCAACAGTTCTTAGCGAATCCAGATCGCCAGAGACTTATCGACGAATTGTTAGCCAGCGACGAGTTTCCCACTCATTGGTCGAACCTATGGACTACACAATGGTACGGTTACACCAACGAAGACGAAGTTGGGCGAGCGGAGTTTCAACAATGGTTGGAAGAGTCGTTACGTCAACAACGTTCCTACGAACGCATTGTTCATGAAATCGTCACCGCATCAGGTGAATCCGCCTTCCATGGCCCTGTGAATTTTTATATCCGCCACAACGAACAACCCGTGGTGAAGGTGACCCGTTCTTTTCTAGGAATAAGATTGGATTGTGCGCGTTGCCACGATCATCCCTTCGATCGTTGGACGGAAGAAGATTTCCAGAAAATGGATCGTTTCTTTAGCGGTCTACAATTCAATGATGTATCGCGTGGCAACACTCGCTTGACCGATGCGGTGATGCAAGCGGAACCAGCCGAGTTGCCACGCTTTTTATCTGGAGCCGTTCCCAAGACGACACAGTGGCGCAGCGAATTCGCCATGTTCCTTACCAAGAGCCGCCCCTTCGCACGCAATTTTGCGAATCGAATTTGGTACCACCTCATGGGGCGCGGTGTGGTGCATCCAGTCGATGATTTTTCTCGCGACAACCCTGCGAGCCATCCACAATTACTTGAGTATCTCACTGATGAAAGCCGCAATTCTAATTTCGACATCAAAAATATGATTCGTCTAATCTGCCGATCCGAAGCCTATCAAAGAGTTTCGAAAGTAAAGAAGGATGCGGCCGTCATGCAGCAACTCTTTTTGGCCCGTACGATCAAACCACTGACTCCAGGGCAATGGTATTCCTCATTCTGCGTAGCGACTCAGAAAGCACCGAATCCCAATGAAGAACGCGAGTTTGTGAGACAATATCTGAGCGATGCGATTGAAGGAGACTTCAGCGCCACTTGGGAATACAAAGAGACGCTACAAGGCTTGATGTCCGCACTGCTCGATAAATCTTCTCCTCCGCCAGGGAACATAGAGGAATTGTTTATCTCCATACTCAATCGCAGGCCAATCCCTGAGGAACTAAAATTCTTTCAAGGGAGTAGCTCGCGCGAGATCAGTTACGTCTTGCTCCATTCGAATGAGTTTTCTGTCAACCATTGATTTAGGAGAACTGTCATGACGATCCGAATATCGCGGCGCGGCATGCTGCAAACGTTTGGGGCTGGGATCTTTGGCTTAGCGTGCAAACATCGCTGCGATGCATTGTTCGCTGCTCCATTAAATAAACTCCAAGCCAACAACAAACGCTGCGTGGTCCTATGGATGGATGGTGGCCCAAGCCAAATGGAAACGTTTGATCCTAAACCTTCTACGTCCACAGGTGGGCCGACGGAATCTATATCGACATCGGTACCAGGCATCGCGATTGCGAAATATCTCCCCAAAATTGCGACGAAAATGGAACATTTCAGCATCTTGCGCAGTCTCACCTCCCCCGAAGGTGATCATGACCGCGGCAGTCATTTGCTGCATACCGGTTATCCACAAGTCCCGGCTTTCCCGCGTCCAACTCTTGGTTCGGTGGTATCACATGAAAGCCCAACAGCCGACCATCCGCTGTTTGTATCGGTTGGTTCGCGCGGTTTCGGGCCTGCTTATATGGGTCCCGAGCATGCCCCCTTTACCATCGAAGACCCTAATACGGCCGTGTCACAACTCCGAGAGCTAACCACACAGCGTTCCTGGCTCCGCAAGCTCGACTCGTTCAATCAAGTCTTTGATGAAGATAACTACGACCAAAACTTGGCTCGTCGCAAGAGCTCGATCGCCCGAATAGAACGGCTTCTTTCGACATCTTTTGTCCAAGCATTGAATGTTGAAAAGTCTCCTACGCAAGATTTAGAGCGGTATGGTGACAGCACCTTTGGTCGTCGCTGTTTGCTTGCCAAACGCTTGCTGGATTCGGGCGTCAGATTTGTAGAGATCGCCCATGGTGGCTGGGATACCCATGACGACAATTTCAATAGTGTTGCTCGATTATGCACTGAAATCGACGGTCCATGGAACACACTGATTGAAGATCTGCAAGCGAGCGGCTTGTGGGACGAAACGGTTGTGCTTTGGATGGGTGAATTTGGACGAACACCTCAAATCAATGCCAACAGTGGCCGTGATCATTTTCCGAAAGTCACGCCAGTTGTGGTAGGCGGGGGCGGCCTACGCGGCGGCCAAGTGATCGGTCAAACCAACAAATTGGGTTTGGAAATTGATGGCCCAAGCTATACCGTCCCTGATCTGTTTGCCACTCTACTATCAACGCTCGGCATCGATCCGAATCACCAATTCCAAAATGAATTCGGAGCCATCGCCCCCGCGAGTGACAACGGCAAAATTATCGCTAGCCTCATTTGAACAAGCCCCAATGAATACTGTTTTTCCGGGAACAGAATAATGCTCTTAAATCATTGCTTCATCAGCGTTGTGGCGATGCTGCTGCTTTCGCACCTCGGCTTTAGCCAAACTTCACCTCAAACCCGATATGCTTTTCCCGATGATGTCAGCGTGATTCACGCCGTACGAGACTTAGGTGCCACAGGAGATGGGCTCGCGGATGACACAGCGGCTCTCCAACGTGGCCTTGATGCGAGCTGCGGCGACGTCGCGGAGTTTCGCGGAAAATCGAATATTCTCTTTTTGCCCAACGGTGTTTATCGAGTTACCAAAACCCTAGTCGTTCGACATTCTAAAGGTCCGTGGCTTTATGGAGAAAGTCGCGACGGAGTCATCATTCGCCTGGATGATGGCGTCAAGGATGTGAAGTCGGTATTGCGAACTCACGCCCATGATGAAGGGCCTACGTCTGCTGATTGGTTCATGCGCAATTTGCGAAACTTTACGATCGATGTGGGCAACAATCCCGAAGTCGATGGCATCCGTTACTTTGCTACAAATACGGGAACCCTGCAAGATGTGCGTGCGATTGGCCATGGCAAGATTGGAATTAACGCTGGCTTCTTAGGTCAAAGCGGCCCTAATCTAATCGACAATGTTAGTATCGAGGGATTCGAAACAGGCATCTTGAGCCAATGGATTTGGGGTGAAACCATCCGTGGAGCCACGATCCGCAATTGCCGAAAAGTGGGACTTGAAGTCGCCGCGAATGTAGCTGCCGTAGAAGATCTAGTCGTCGAGAATACTCCGATCGCAGTGCACAATAAAATCCCTAACGACTGGGGACATTGGGGTGGAACCGTTGCGCTGATCAACGCTCGTCTGTCAGGCCCAGTCGATGCCAAAGAGAAAGCAGGACCTGCTATTATCAACGACTCGATTCTCTACGCCCGCAATGTGGAGGTCGAAGGCTACCAGGCGGCTATTCTAAATCACCAGGCCGACACGATCTCAGAGTCGCCAGTCAAAGAGTTCGTTTCGTCACCTGCCAAAAAACTTTTCTCTGAAGCCGACTCTACATCGCTCCAACTTCCTATCGAACCGACGCCAGCTCTTGATTGGGAATATGATTTTTCCAAATGGCTTTGCGCTGACGAATATGGGATCAACGCCAGTGACAACGAAGATGACACAGCGGGATTTCAAGCCGCCATGGATGCAGCCGCAGAGCAGAACAAAACTGTCGTCTATTTACGTGGTTGCGGCGGACCAGAACCAAATTGGTTCCGCTTACAGAAACCAGTGCGCATCCCCAAGCCCGTCAAGATGATTATCGCTTTAGGCTGGGGCCGTATCATTCGTATCGATCAAGGCGCCTTCATCGTTGACGACGATTCTGCACCCGTCGTTCGTGTCCGCGGTATTGATGCATTTGGTGGCCCCACCATCGAAATCATTAATCGTTCGCAAAACAATACACTGATTGTCGAAAGTTCAGGAGTGCATGTGGTGGGTGATGGGGAAGGAAAGATTTTTGTACAAGACTGTTCGGGACAGCTAACTCTTTCTAAGCCGGGGCAACGCTGCTGGGCGCGGCAATTGAATCCCGAAGGTGAAAGCGATAATGGATTGGTTCGCAATCAAGGAGGCAAGCTATGGTGTTTGGGGGTTAAACATGAAGGACGTGGCGTTCGCTTTGCGACAAGTCAACAGGGTTCGACAGAAATTTTAGGGCTCTTCAACTACGGTGGTTATAAAGATGAAAATGATGCCCGTCCGCTTTTCGATATCGATCAAGCCTCATTCTCCGTAGCCGCGTTGCGCGAAATCGCCTTCGATCAACATACCGCTTTGATCAAAGTTCGTGAGAAACAAGGTAATCAAGTCGAACAACTCGACAAGCATCGCGAAGGTGGCTGGATCGGCTGGTCACTCTATCGCTCCCAAGGCGCCTCGGTTCGCCCGTTGCCATAACGCAGCGACGGCCGGGAATTCATACGCCGGACACACCACCAGTACACGCCTCCTCACAACGCGCGGAGCGTCCGCCTCCAAACGAATCTGCGCAACATTCAACCGTGTACTATTAGAAAAATAAAACCGTGGCTAACGCCATTCGGCTGATGATGCCCCATCGCACGGTTCTCCTATTTCGCGCCTTTCGCACATTTCGCGGTTCCAATCAATCCGCTCGCAGAGCGACGATACCGGCGCGCATATGATTCAACACAATCACCAACCGTGTACTGTTAGAAAAGTAAAACCGTGGCTAACGCCATTCGGCTAATGTCAAAATTTCTCGAATTTTTTCGTTGACAATGCCGATCAGCACCTGTATCAATCCACTAATACAATAACACAAACAGGAGGCGAGATGCAAATACACATCCATGCCCAAGATGGGGTGCCGATTTATCTGCAAGTGGTGCAGCAGATCAAATACTTAGTCGCCTCTGGCCGATTGCAAGCAGGTGAAGAACTCCCGTCGATCCGTGTTCTGGCCGAACAGCTTTTGGTCAATCCGAACACGATTGCTCGCGCGTATCGTGAATTGGAAGCGGCTGGGGTTGTCGAAAAGAGAAGAACGGCGGGAACCTTCATCGCCGATAGTGGCTCACCATTAGCCCGCAAAGAACGCTTGAAACTGCTCAACGACCGAGTCGATCAATTGTTAGTCGAAGCGACTCAGATGGGCTTTGAGTTAGATGATGTTCTAAAACTGATTCAACAACGTGGACTTGTTTTACGTCAACCCAAGAGAGAGGAGTAAGGTCATGAGTGACTCCACGCAAATGTCTTCAGCGAGCGTGATCGAGATCCAACGTTTGAGTCGCAGCTTTGGCGACAAACGCGCGTTGCATGAAGTTTCGCTGTCGATTCCTCGCGGTGGAGTATTCGGCTTGATCGGCGGCAATGGTGCGGGCAAAACCACGCTGATCAAACACATCATGGGTATGCACTACGCACAAAGCGGCTCGGTGCGAGTCTTTGGAATTGACCCTGTGGCCCATCCCGTCGAAGTACTGGGCCGCATCGGCTACATGTCCGAAGAACGCGATGTTCCAAACTGGATGCGGGTGAAAGAAATTATGAACTATACCCAGACATTCTATCCAGCTTGGGATACAAAATATGCCGAAGAGTTGCGGGAGATGTTCGATCTCGATCCGAAACAACGTATTCGCAATTTGTCGCGTGGCCAAGCAGCTCGAGTTTGCCTGCTGCTGGCACTAGCGCATCGACCTGAGCTTTTGGTTTTGGATGAGCCCTCCTCGGGTTTAGATCCCGTGGTGCGGCGTGACATTCTGGCCGCGATTGTGCGAACGATTGCCGATGAAGGACGTACTGTCATTTTTTCATCGCATCTGCTCGATGAAGTCGAACGACTCGCAGACCGCATCGCCATGATTCACGATGGCAAAATCATTTTGCACGATCGACTCGACACAATCAAAGAATCGTTCCATCGCTTTACACTGCGATTCGAGCAACCGTTCAACGAAGCTCCATTGATCCTGGGAACCATCGAACGCCAAGGTGCTGGACATGAATGGACTTATTTCTGTCGTGGTGATCGCGACCAACTGATTCAAGCCGCCAGAACTTTACGAGCAGAAATCGTACAAGAATCCTTATTGAGTCTCGATGACATCTTTGTTAGCAACGTAACTCGTTCGTAAACATCTACATCACTAATACTCTTCGATTTGTACTTAGTTGTTTTGACTGAGGCTCAGCAATGCATACCATTACTGCCGCAATGGCCTGGGAATATTTCGCGCGGAATCGCTGGACACTGTTACTCTTTCCGTTTGTGGCTAATCTGATGCCCATATTCGTCTTGGGTGCGTTGAGTGGATACAGCGTGAACTTTGGATCGAAAGAGTTTATAGGTATCTATCTTGGCTTTGTGCTATACACCACAGCGATTATTGGTATCGGCGTGCTTATGACTCAAGGGAGCATTTCTCGGTTTTATTTGAAGCCACTCTCCACGACCACGATGGTCAATTTCTTTTTCTGGGGTGGTGGCATCTTGGTCGCTACAGAGATCGCTTGCTCGATCGCTATTTGGAATAATCTTTTCGACGCTAATTGGCCGATTGCTGGCCCTGTCTTATTCGCAATTGCCTTATGGGGTTCGTTTCAACCGTTACTAAGAGTGCCAGTAAAGTCGATCTCAGGAATCGTAACGGCAGGTGCCATCGTTGCCGTCGTTGGTTATTGGTTCCTGTCACGCCACAATGAACTTGAAGGGCACGGTAAGAACTACTGGCATAACATCTCCAGCTTTGATTTGCTCTTTGCCGCTGTCGCTATTTCTGTAGGCTATGGCCTGACACTGTGGCGAGTCCGCTGGGATCGGAGCGGACGACAACTCACCACTCTTACAGATCGGATCGAAGAAACACTTGAGCGTTGGCTCAGCCAGTACTTTACATTGAGCCATACGTTTTCATCTCCTTTGCGGGCTCATCGATGGTTCGATTTTCAGACTCGGACGTTCATGCTCCCCTTGGTTTGCCTTCTGTTTTTAGGAGCCATTTGGATCATTGCTCTCGGGATGGCAGCCTACCACCAAGACCATAAGATTGGCATAGAGGTGATATTCGCATGCACGAATATTACAGCCGTAGCCCAACTCATCATCGCATTTATCATCGGCATGGTGATGATTCAAGGATATCAGTGGAATTCTGGACGCAAGATGCGAGGCCAAGATCAAGTTGCCATGAAACCGAGTGAATATCGTATCGGCCATTATTTGCACTCGCTGCCGATTTCGACCACACACATGGCTCGCGCTATCCTGCAGTCCGCTGCTTGGTCTATAGGTGCGTCCGCAGTAATGATGAGCTTGTCCTTGGGCCTGCTCTGGGCGTGGATCTCTCTAACAAATTTCAATATGCATACGTTGATTAAACCTGAGATCAAATTTTGGCAGCTAGCCATCATTAGCGTCAGTTTCTATGTGTTACTTCCGTTCGCACTAATGAATAACATTGCCACCTTTACACTCGTGGTGAATCGACACGTTTGGTTGCCACCGTTCATCATCGGCACAGTAGTACTTTTCGCAGTGTGGCCACTGTTTGTTGGAATTGTTTTGGTGGCTGCCGTGTTGGGACTCCTTATCTATTGCACAAATCAATGTCTCAAAAGAAAGGATGTAACGCCGCTTGCCACATCTGCCATCTGGTGCTCAGGAGCAATCGCCTCGATCGCGTTAGCCCTGAGCTTTCGACCAGAGGATTTGGGAATTGCCTCGGTAATTGCCGCTTTACTGGGCACCCTCACCATCTTGCCCTTCTTTTCGTTGCCGTTAGCCTTGCGTTACCATCGTACAACCTAAGCTCCCAGAGCGATTTCGCGATTGCTATCAATCATATAGCATCCAATCCACTTTACTGCTCTTGGCGCATTATCGCAGGCTACCTATCCTTCCCAACACAACCGAATTCCCTTTTCGTTGGACTTCGTTTTATTGGGGAACATTAGCATGTTGCGTCGGAACTTAACTTGGCTGGCATTTTTGGCTGTAACGCCATGGGCATCGATTGCCTTCGCTCAGAATAACGCAACAGAATCAAACGGTAATACCACAGGGCGGCGTCCCATCGCTACCGCACCATCGCCACCCAATGCTTCTTTCAATGTCCCATCGGATCCGTCCAGCACAGCTTCCGCAGCTAGCGTATCAGGCAAACGTCCGCGCACCGTCTATGCTCCTGGAGACATCAAGCCACGATCGAATTCGCAATTAGCCACTACCAAAACCAAATGGCTGCCGCCGCTTCCTAACCAAATAGCTCCGACTCCAACCATTAATCCGTCGTTGCCCAAGTACGACACTCGCGTTGCTTCGAACCAACTTCGCAAGCCCGTCGCGGAAGGTGATTCGGCTGTAGTTCATTCTGCGTTCTATGAACCACAACCACCTGCCATGCCAACTTTTCCAGGGGGCGCACCACCCATCGGATCATCCAATCCGTCAGGTGCTCCTTCGGGTACATTTCCACCGGGTACATTTCCCCAGGGTACATTTCCCCAGGGCACCCCACCCTCGTTTGGAGGCTCGGGTGGTTCATTGAGCGATGCTCCCCCAAGCTCATTCGGAAGTGGTGCTCCTGCAGCACCTCAACCATTGATTCCTGGAGGTAGCTCAAGTCCCATTGGCAATACCTTCGGCGGCTCAGGCTCTACACTGCCAGCTGCGCCTGCAGTTCCACCAGTCTCCGGAATTCGCTCTGCAACACCACCAGCAGCTTCGTATCCGATGCCTGGCATTGCCGGCCAAGGGAACAATCAAGGAAATATCCAAGGAGGTGTCAGAGGTACTACCTCAGGCAGCACCACCATGCCGCAGCCATTGGGAAGTGCCGCAGGAGTCCCATCTTCTGCTGTTCCTGGTGCATTTTCTGGCGCTACTCCAATGACCAACATGACCAACCCCAACTATGCTGTGCCTGCGACTCGTCCTGGTTACGCCACGGGCGAACCTTTTGTAACCGGTCCACCTCGACAAGTGGAAATGCCCTATAACCATGCAACCGTCGCCAATAACTCTTGTTTGCCAGGTTGGTTTCAACAGTCAAGTACACCGGTCGCCACCACTCCTACGGCAGCTATGAACAACACGACCAGTGGCGTTTATCCTGCGAACACGTATCCAACCAACACCGCGAACCCCAATGGATATCCGGGAGTACCCGGCTACATCGTGCCACCAACAGTAACACAAAACATGGCACCCCAAATGTTTTCACCCAACAACAACGGCTACACTCCGCTGGTGAACTGGGGCACTGAAAGCAACAACGTCACAATTGGCCGCGGCATGTTTGGCGGCCCAACTGTCTATGTGAACAACGAGCCGGTGCGAAACTTCATCCGTTATGTTTTCCATTGATGAATGGGCGATTGCACTTAGGCCCAAAGAACTGCACAGCCTCTGCCGGTGATGACAACCCTATTTATACTACACATCTTTTCTGAGAGAGTTTTCAGGGAGGGCGGCGTCTGTACGCTGCGCACCTAGCCTCCGCTGCGCTCCAGCTACGGGTTAAACGCAAACCAAGCTCTGGGCTTATATCTCTCTTAAAAGCGAACAACCCGTTCGATCGCTACAACCCTCACTCTTATTTGTTTTGCCTATTGGTTGCGCTATCAGCCAACGCCAGACATCGCACGGTGTGTCCTACTCTTGGAAAGAACTTGATTCTTTCCAACATCATTTTGTCAGCCATCATGTCCCAACCTCATAACGCGACGGATTCGCCCGCCTCGAATGCCAAAGCGTGGCAGGCAGATTCCTTTGGACATGGCTTGTTGGCCTTACTGATTTCCAATGTCCTGCAGCGCGGACTGGGACTTGCCCGCAATCTCCTTTTTTGTTGGTTGATGCTCGATACCGAACTCGGTGTCTGGTCTCTGATCCAAACGTTCGTATTCTTAGCAGCCCCACTCGCCGTGCTCGGACTGCCTGGCTCTTACTCGCGCTACATCGAACACTACCGCCAGCAAGGCCAACTTGCTCGTTTCCTTATTCAAACAGGAACGATCAGCGCACTCGGGACACTCGTGTTGGTCGCCACACTCTTGTCGGCTCCTAGATTCTTCTCGCTCTGGATCACCGGCGCTGAACAATCATTGGCGAGTATGCTCGCCATTTGTTTTTGCCTCGTAGCCATCATCATCTTTATCTCACTAGCTGAAGTGGCCAGCGGCTTACGCCAAATTCGACTCGTATCGAAAATGCACTTTGTGAACAGTCTCGCATTTACATTTGTCGGACTTGCGGCCCTCTCGATCTCATCCTCGTGGCAAGCCTTGGTGATCGCCTTCGGATGCGCCCACTTCATCGGCTCGCTTCCTATGCTCACCCTTTGTTCTCGCTTCAAAGCGGCAGAGAACTCAGAGCCTCCATCGCCTGCCTTAACAAGCAATGTAGGCCCCACTCCTTCCAAAGTATCCACGCACGCTTGGTCGATGTGGAGCCGCCTGCTGCGGTATGCGGCCTCGATCTGGTTGATGAATCTCTTGATCAATCTCTTCGATGTCCTCGATCGTTACATGCTGCTGTATTGGATCGATGCCAGCACCGAATACAGCCAAGCTCTATTGGGCCAATACCACGCTGCCAGAATTTTCCCCTTGTTATTGCTCAGTCTCGGCTCCATGCTCTCTAACATGTTGCTCCCCTATGTAACAGCCGATTGGGAAGCGGGACATAAAGATCAAGCTGGTGCGCGAGTCACCGATAGCCTTAAGCTTTGCGCGTTAGTGCTATGGATAGGTTCGCTGGCGTTTATGATTCCAGCTCCCTGGATTTTCGATATTGGTTTGCAACATCGATACCAACTCGGCTTAGAAGTACAACCTGCCTGTTTGCTCATTACGATTTGGGGAGCATTATTTTTGATCGCTCAAAACTACTTGCTCTGTGCCGAACGAGGCCGAACGGTAGTTCTCATTTGTGCTCTTGGCTTGGCCTTCAATGCGGCCCTCAATGTGTTATTGATCCCTGCGTTCGAACTCGAAGGGGCCGTAACGGCAACTTGGCTCGCGAATGGTCTTTTGTTGACCATGGTGCTGCTATCTATTCGCAGCGCTGGCTGCAAACTTGATCGCACGTTGTGGCTTACGCTCTTTGCACCCGCTTCTCTTGTTGCGGGTGTCGAACTCTCCGCTCTTACGCTGTCGGTAATGCTGGTGCTCGCTGCCAGAACGGATTGGCTCATCAGTTCGGCCGATCGGCTGCGCATCGAAGAGCTGTTGACGAAGTATGAGAGATTCATTCCTCAGCGGTTACGACGCTATGGAATCTTCATTCCCACGGCTAACATCGTAGCCCGTTAGGGATGTGATAATCGCACGAAAAAACCATCGTTCGCTTTAACAAAACAAACGATGGTTTTGAGTTATGTCTCTATATCGGCTTCGCTACTAGACCATCGTAGCAGCGCGACCTTGGCGACGACGATCGCTTTCCTTCAGCGAGATCTTGCGCAAACGAATCGTCTGCGGTGTGATCTCGACGAGTTCATCGTCTTCGATGTATTCCAAAGCTGCTTCCAGATACAAAATTCGCGGTGGCTTGAGGATCACGTTTTCATCGCTACCCGAAGCTCGCATGTTGGTGAGTTTCTTTTCGCGGCAAGGGTTCACGGTGAGGTCGTTATCGCGAGCATTTTCGCCCACAATCATACCTTCATATACTTCTTGACCAGGGGCCACGAATAGTTCACTGCGATCTTGCAAACCGAACAATGCAAATGGAACCGCTTTACCGGTGACCATCGATACCAACACGCCGTTGGTACGACTAGGAACTTCAGCTTCCATCGGACGATATTCGGAGAAACGATGATTGATGATCGCCGTACCTTGTGTCGCGTTGAGCATGCGGGTTCGCAAGCCGATCAAACCGCGAGCTGGAATACTGAAGCGGAGCATCGTGTAATCACCGCGAGGGTTCATTTCATCGAGCATGCCGCGACGATTGCCGACCATTTCCATAACGGGACCAACTTTATCGGTTGGCACGTCCACCGTGAGTGATTCGAATGGTTCGCAAGTCACGCCATCGATTTCTTTGAGAACCACACGTGGCTTACCAACCGAAAGCTCAAAGCCTTCGCGTCGCATAGTTTCGATCAGAACGGCCAAGTGCAAAACACCGCGTCCACTCACCGCATACGCATCAGCACCCTCCAACGGACGCATACGCAAAGCGACGTTACGTTCGAGTTCTTTTTCTAAACGGCCACGCAATTGTCGGGTGGTGACAAACTTCCCTTCACGTCCAGCGAACGGTGAGCTGTTGATGCTGAAGATCATTTCCAGCGTAGGTTCGTCGACCTTCAAACGCGGCAATGGATCAGGAAAGCCTCGCTGGCAAATGGTGTCGCCGATTTCAACGTTGTCCATGCCTACAATGGCAGTCACATCACCCGCTGTTGCCACATCGACTTCAGCGCGACCCAAATTGTCGAACGTAAAAAGATTGACTACGTTCGATGGTACGACCGAGTTCTCTTTGACTAGATCGATCTGCTGGTTCTTGCTGATCGAACCTGCTTGCACGCGTCCCACTGCGATACGGCCAACATACTCGGACCAATCCAAGTTGGTGACCAACATGCGGAAAGGTTTGTTTTCTTCGACTTCGGGCCCAGGAATTTTTTCCAGAACCATATCGAGCAAAGGTTGCATCGAAGTGCCACGAACTTTCGGATCCAAAGTGGCAAAGCCTTCTTTGGCCGAAGCAAAAACGTAAGAAAAATCTTCCAAGAAGCGTTCGCCACCTAGGTCGACCAACAACGACAAAGCTTCATCGAGAACTTCCATGGCTCGTGCGTCTGGTCGGTCAACTTTATTGATCACCACAATCGGTCGCACACCCGCTTCAAGCGCTTTAGACAAAACGAAGCGCGTTTGCGGCATTGGGCCTTCAGCGGCATCCATCAACACCAGGCAGCCATCGGCCATACGCACGACGCGTTCCACTTCACCACCGAAGTCCGCGTGACCAGGAGTATCGATCAAATTGATCTTCACACCTTTGTAGGGCAGGGCGATGTTCTTGGCCAAAATGGTAATACCACGTTCTTTTTCCAAGTCATTGCTGTCGAGAATACGCTCCCCTTGCAGCTGTGAATCGCGAAACTGTCCGCTCTGACGAAGCAAACAATCGACCAAGGTGGTTTTGCCATGGTCAACGTGAGCGATAATCACAATGTTACGAATGTCATCTCGACGCATAAAGTTCTCGTTAATTTTCCGATCATGTAATTTTGACCCATGACTTCCGCCTCACCTAATACGTTCGGTGATTGTCATGAATCTCTTGCTTGTGCTGCGTCACCTAGGATTTAGGCGTCGCGTTCTTGGGTGCCACTTTCGCAGCGGGCCGATTCGCATTCCCTTTTTTCTTTGTCAGCGAATCACCTAACTGCTCCCGCATAAGGTCAGCGGCTGCTGTGAGGCGGGTCACAATTTCAGGATGATCTGCGGCGACATCCTTGGTTTCGCCAATATCATCCTGTAGGTTAAACAGCCCCAGGGCTGTTTGCTCTTCGCGATACGGGGCCGGTTGCCCCGGTACTGTGACTTGCCCATTCAATGTTCGATAGCTGTGCGGAAAATGCAGTTTCCAGTTACCCTGGCGAACTGCCTGCAATTCCGCACCCCAATAGAAACAATAGGTTCGAGGCTCATCCCAATCGTCGGCACTACCCGTCATTAGCGAAGCAATATTCTCACCATCGATTGGTTTTTCGGGGAGGGGGCAATTTGCCAGATGAGCAATTGTGGGCAAAATATCGATGGTTGCTGTCAATGCCGAGCACTCTCGACCTGCAGGAACTTTACCCGGCCAACGCACAATACAAGGGACGCGAACGCCACCTTCCCAACTCGTCCCTTTACCCTCACGCAATGGTCCCGCCGAACCGCCGTGTGGACCATAAGAGAGCCATGGACCATTATCTGATGTGAAAATCACTAGGGTATTATCGTCCAAACCATGCTTCTTCAATCGCTCCAAAATCGTTCCCACGCTCCAATCGATTTCAGCGATAACGTCGGTATACAGCCCCTTGCCCGTTTTTCCCTCGAAGGCTTCCGAAGCATAGATGGGAACATGCGGCATGGCATGCGGTACATACAAAAAGAATGGCTTCTCTGCATTGCGATCAATAAAGTCGACCGCTCGCTCGGTATACCAACGCGTTAATTGCTTTTGATCTGCCGGTGTAATTGGCTTCTTTTTCACCTCCGTCCCCTCGATTAAAGGGAGGTCCGGATAGCTTTTCGAGGTGGGATGAAATGGCCACATATCGTTGGAATACGGAAGCCCAAGATATTCATCAAACCCTTGCGCGGCAGGTAAGGTGGTAAGATCGTCCCCTAAGTGCCATTTGCCAAAAATTGCTGTCGAATAACCTCGGCGTTTTAACACATCAGCAATCGTCTCTTCGTCGGGTGCCAAACCCGTTCGCGAATTAGGTCCCAACGCTCCCATCACGCCCACGCGATTTGAGTAACAGCCCGTGAGCAACGCCGCTCGAGATGCCGAGCACACAGCTTGGGCAACGTAAAAACTAGTAAAGCGTGTCCCCTCTAGGGCCATTTGATCCAAATTCGGCGTCACCATGTCTTTACCACCAAAGCAACCCAAGTCCGCATACCCTAAATCGTCCGCATAAACGACCACAAAACTGGGAGGCCTGTCTGCAGACACCGGCTCAGCACCCGGAAGCCCTTCGGCCACGAAACAGACGCTTACCCAAACTGCCACGAAAAAGAGGGCTAACCAAGCCTTTGCCGCCAACGCACCTAGTGAAACTGAAATAGGGCGGTAAGTATTGGTGTTGCTAATAACCAGGTGCGGCTCAGGAACAACTCGTGTCAGGTTCAGCATGGATCTACCCAGGAAGTTGGAAAGCGCGGTTGTAAAAGTCGGTCCGAATCGTCATATTTTAGCAAATCGTTTCCATGCGACCTAATGCCTCGTTGCTAGAAGTCCTCTAATCGACGTTGCTTGCCAGGCCGTTTTGCGGTTTTCTTCAGGGAAAATCCAATGGACGGCAGGAGATGGGACGATAGCAGAATTGGATTTGCCGTGGTTTCCGAAGCCGTGGCACCCAACTCCCACCGATTAGTTTTGAAAAGATTAGTTTTGAAAAACTTGAAATCCCGCAATCGAATGATGAAGCGGGATTCTTTTTGGGAATAGTTTGTGAAATTTTTCACAAACCCCCAAAGGAAGTAACAGATGGGCCGGCTCAGAAACCGACCACATCGCCAAGAACCACGCCACAAGTGAACACAAGAACGGGAATAAGCTAAACATGGCTCAGCGTATTGTGATCAAAAAAGGGCTAAACCTGCCCATTGCAGGTCAGCCCAAGCAGGAAATCGACAAAGGCCGAGATGTAAGTCGCGTTGGCTTGATCGCTGATGACTATCGCGGCATGCGTCCCACGATGATGGTCGCAGAAGGGGATCAGGTTCAAACCGGTCAAATTCTGTTCGAAGATAAAAAGTGCCCAGGAGTGTTTTTTACCGCCCCTGGAACCGGCCGAGTGACCAGCGTTCTGCGCGGCGAAAAACGCCGTTTCATCGGCTTGGAAATCGAACTCTCTGGAAAAGAAAATCCCGTTCAGTTTGCCAAGCACACCAGCCAAGGTATTGCCGGCTTGAGCCGTGAAGCAGTGGTTGAGCAAATTACCAAGTCCGGTTTGTGGACTGCGATTCGAACTCGCCCATTTAGCCGCAATCCTTCGCCAACAACGGAACCACATGCGTTGTTTGTTACGGCGATTGACACCAATCCATTAGCGGCTGACCCCAAGCTGATTATTGCCAACAACAAAGAGCATTTTGAAATCGGCTTGATTGTTCTGCGCAAGTTGACTTCGGGTAGCGTGTTTGTCTGCGTGGCCCCTGGGTCAGCGGTTCCAGGCGATGGTATGGAACAAATCAAAGTGGTTGAGTTCGAAGGCCCACACCCAGCCGGCTTGCCTGGAACTCACATGCACTTTTTGGATCCCGTGAGCGCCAAGCGAATCAATTGGCATATCGGTTATCAAGATGTAATTGCCATCGGCAAGTTATTCGACACGGGTGTTTTGTCGACGGAGCGAATCGTTTCGTTGGCTGGTCCATCGGTTTCCAATCCACGCCTATTGCAAACTCGCTTAGGGGCTAAAGTGGGCGAATTGCTTTCGGGCCAAACAACGGGCGACAACAATCGCATCGTGGCAGGCTCGGTGTTGTGCGGTATCAAAGTCGAACAACCGCTCGATTATCTCAACCGCTATGCGATTCAAATCAGTGTGTTGGAAGAAGGTAACAAACGAGAATTCTTGGGCTGGCAACAACCTGGCTTCAATAAATTTTCTCTCACACGAGCATTCGCTGGTTGCTGGAATGCAACGAAGCGTTTTGCGATGACTACGTCAACCGAAGGTAGCGAACGAGCGATGGTTCCCATCGGAACCTACGAACGCGTGATGCCTCTCGATTTGATACCGACTCTTTTGTTGCGAGCCTTAATCACTCGCGACACAGAACGAGCCCAGGAACTTGGTTGCTTGGAATTGGATGACGAGGACTTAGCGCTATGTACCTACGTCTGCCCAGGCAAATATGAATACGCTGAAATTTTGCGCGACAACCTAGCAAAGATTGAAAAAGAGGGCTAAGTCGTCCATGAAGTTCTTACGCGACAAACTCGACAAACTCCATCCACTCTTCGAAAAAGGTGGCAAGCTTCAATTGCTTTACCCTTTGTACGAAGCCTTGGACACGTTCCTGTACACGCCCGGTCATGCCTCCAAAGGTGTGACGCACGTTCGTGATGCGTTGGATCTCAAACGCATGATGAGCGTCGTAGTGGCTGCCTTGGTTCCGTGCGTCTTGATGGCGTGCTGGAATACCGGTTACCAAGCCAACTACGCTATTTCGAAAATGACCGAGAAGTCGATCGCAATCACATACGATTGGCATCACTCAGTGCAAACGGCGATCGGTTTGGGTCATGATCCAAACAGTGTGATCGATTGCTTCGTCTACGGATTGCTTCACTTCCTACCGGTTTACATCGTTTGTATGGCGGTCGGTGGAACGTGCGAATTAATCTTTAGCATGTTGCGTGGTCACGAAATCAACGAAGGCTTCTTGGTCACCGGCTTGTTGTTCCCCCTCACACTCCCACCCAATATTCCACTCTGGCAAGTCGGCGTGGGCATCGCGTTTGGGGTCGTGATCGGTAAAGAAATCTTCGGTGGCACCGGGCGAAACTTCTTGAACCCAGCTCTCACCGCTCGAGCGTTCTTGTACTTTGCATACGCTGGTCAGATTAGTGGTGATAAAGTTTGGACTGCCGTGGATGGTTTCAGCGGTGCGACTGCCCTGGGTGCGGTTGCCAACGCGACTCCTGATGTCGGCATGAAAGCCTTAGACTCGATTCAATATCCTTGGGGTACAGAATCCATTACTTGGATGTCGGCCTTTTTGGGCAATATCCAAGGCTCGATGGGCGAAACGAGTACCTTGGCCTGCTTGATTGGTGCGGCTGTTTTGATCGCCACTGGCATTGGCTCTTGGAGAATCATGACCGGTACGGTTATCGGCGCTTTGGCGATGTCCGGTCTGTTTTATGCTTTGGCGGGCAACTCAACCAATGCCATGTTCCAAATGCCTCCTTGGTGGCACTTGGTTGTTGGTGGATTCGCATTCGGCGCTGTCTTCATGGCGACAGATCCAGTTTCTGCGTCACTAACCGAAACGGGCAAATGGATTTATGGCGTTTTGATCGGCGCACTCACCATTTTGATTCGCGTCGTTAACCCCGCATACCCAGAGGGCATCATGTTGGCGATCTTATTCGCGAACTGCTTTGCTCCGATTATTGACTATTTCGTAGCCCAAGCCAACATCCGCCGAAGAGGAGTCCGTTATGCAGCGTGATTCAATGGCGAACACCTTCGTCGTCGCTTTTGTTCTCTGCGGTATCTGCTCTTTGATTGTGAGCGGTTCAGCAGTGGGACTGAAGAAGTTTCAAGATGAAAACAAAGCCTTAGACGTTCAGAAGAATATTATTTCAGCTGCTGGCTTGGCCGGCGACGAACCCTTAACGGCTGATCGTGTAAAGAAGATCTTTGAAAAGATCGAACGCAAGTTGGTAGACCTCGAAACGGGCGACTATGTCGAGGAAGGCAAAGCGGGAATCAAGATCGATACCTACGATCCGCGTAAGGCCGCTAAAGATCCAAAACTCAGCGTCAGCAATAAAGGCACAAAATTTGACATCGGCATGAGCGCACGCGAAAAGTACGCGTTTGCTTACCTGGTGAAAAATGACTCGGGAGAACTCACTCAAGTGGTACTTCCGATTTACGGCAAAGGTCTGTGGTCCACCATGTACGGTTTCTTAGCTCTTGAAAAAGATCTGAAAACCGTCAAGGGCATCACGTTCTACGAACATGGCGAAACTCCTGGCTTGGGTGGCGAAATCGAAAACCCAACTTGGAAAGCTCTTTGGCCTGGAAAGAAAATCTACAAAGGCGAGAGCAGCGATGCGAACATCGCGTTCGGCGTGAAAAAAGGCTCACCAGAAGGTGATGAAAAAGAATATCTCGTCGACGGCCTATCAGGTGCAACCATCACCTCGCGCGGTGTTGATCAATTACTAAAATATTGGGTCAGTGATTCCGGATTCGGAAAATTCCTGAATAAGCTTTCAGCATCACAGGGAGGCAGCAATGTCGGCGCCTAAAACCAAAGAACTCCTTCTTGATCCAGTATTCAAGAACAACCCCATTGGTCTGCAAGTTCTAGGAATTTGCTCCGCCTTGGCTGTGACCACGCAGATGAACACGGCGTTGGTGATGTCGATTGCTGTGACTTTGGTTACGGCCTTCTCGAGTGCGGCGGTCAGCTCCATTCGTCACCGAATCCCTGGCAGTATCCGCATCATTGTGCAAATGGTCGTTATTGCATCGTTCGTGATTCTGGTCGACCAAATCCTCAAAGCGTTCTTCTTCGATGTAGCCAAACGCCTCTCGGTTTTCGTTGGTTTGATTATCACCAACTGTATCGTGATGGGTCGTGCAGAAGGCTTTGCCATGAAAAACGATCCCAAAGCCAGTTTCCTTGACGGTCTCGGTAACGGTCTTGGTTACAGCTTTGTTCTTTTGGCAGTCGCCTTCGTTCGAGAACTAACCGGCTCCGGCAAGTTATTCGGTATCACCATCCTTCCACTGTATCGTGAAGGTGGTTGGTACAACCCGAACGGTTTGATGTTGCTCGCACCGAGTGCCTTCTTCTTGATCGGCGCTCTTATCTGGATCATCCGCACCTTCCGCCCTGAACAGATCGAGGAAGCATAAGTCATGGACCTACAACACTATTTGGCTCTGTTCCTGAAGTCCGTGTTCATCGAGAACATGGCTCTGTCGTTCTTCCTCGGGATGTGCACCTTCTTGGCGATCTCGAAGAACATCAAAACTTCCATTGGTTTGGGTATCGCCGTAGTGATCGTGCAAGCGATTACCGTTCCCGCCAACTGCGTTTTGTACCAGTATTTGTTGCGTGATGGAGCTCTCTCCTGGCTGGGAGAAAGTTACGCGAGTTACGATTTATCCTTCCTTGGATTTATCAGTTACATCGGTGTGATCGCAGCTATCGTACAGATTCTCGAAATGACCTTAGATCGTTTCTTCCCACCTCTCTACAACGCTCTCGGTATCTTCCTTCCATTGATCACGGTGAACTGCGCGATCATGGCTGGCTCACTCTTCATGGTAGAACGCGACTACAACGTGCCTGAAAGCGTGGTCTATGGTATCGGGTCAGGTTTAGGCTGGGCTCTGGCGATTGTGGCACTTGCCGGTATTCGCGAAAAACTAAAATATGCTGATATCCCACCTCCGCTTCGCGGCTTGGGAATTACCTTTATGACCGTGGGCCTCATGGCCATGGCCTTTATGTTGTTCGGTGGTATCAAGTTGTAATTCACGAAACGACGTTGGAACTTGTTCCCCGTTTCATAACTTTGTTGTGTGATAGGCGCTCAATCGATGGATGTCGGCACAATTATCCTCGGCGTTTTCATGTTCACGGGAATCGTGGTGGCTTTGGTCGTCCTCATTCTCGTCGCCAAAAAGTTTTTGGTCGCATCGGGTAATGTAAAAATAACCGTAAATGGCCAAAAAACGCTCTCCGTTCCAGCTGGCGGCAAACTCTTAGGTTGCTTGGCTGAAAATGGCATCTTTGTTTCCAGCGCCTGCGGTGGTGGTGGCACATGTGCTCAATGCAAAGTGAAGATCCATGCCGGTGGGGGTGATATTCTTCCCACTGAAAAAACGCACATCAACACCAAGATGGCCAAAGAGGGAACGCGTCTCTCCTGCCAAGTTGCTGTTAAGCAAGATATGGATATCGAAGTCCCTGAAGAAGTTTTCGAAACCAAGAAATGGGTCTGCACGGTTCGTTCCAACGAGAACGTCGCAACCTTTATTAAAGCTCTGGTCCTCGAACTACCTACGGGTGAACAGGTCGACTTCAAGGCGGGTGGATACATCCAAATCGAAGTCCCTCCTCACACCGTCGAGTACAAGAACTTCTTGATCGACAAACGCTTCCACGAAGATTGGGACAAGTTCAATATCTGGCGGTATGTGTCGAAGGTTGACGAAACGGTCGTGCGAGCCTATTCGATGGCCAACTATCCGGGCGAAAAGGGCATCATCATGCTCAACGTGCGTATCGCTTCGCCACCGCCACGCGCACCTGAAGATTGCCCTCCAGGTAAGGTTTCTTCCTACATCTTCAACCTGAAGCCAGGCGATAAGGTCACCATCTCTGGCCCTTACGGTGAGTTCTTCATCAAAGACACCAAAAACGAAATGCTCTACATCGGTGGTGGTGCTGGTATGGCTCCGCTCCGCAGTCATATTTTTGAACTCTTCCGTAACCGCAAGACCGACCGCAAAGTTTCTTACTGGTACGGTGGCCGCAGCATGAAGGAATTGTTCTATGTGGAAGATTTCCGAGCCATCGAAAAAGACTTCCCGAACTTCAAATTCAATATCGCTCTGTCGGAACCCAAGCCTGAAGACAACTGGACTGGCTACACGGGCTTTATCCATCAAGTGATTCTCGAAAACTATCTCAAGAATCATCCAGCCCCTGAAGACATTGAATACTATTTGTGCGGACCTCCCATGATGATCTCCGCTGTATTTAAGATGCTTGAAAGCTTGGGCGTTGAACGCGAAAACATCGCCTTCGACGACTTCGGAGGTTAAGCCTCGTGGGCAACCACTCCGCCAATAATTCTTCGCGCACTCCAGGGAACTCAACCTGGAGTGCTGCGTTTCGTCCCCTGGTCTGGATTGTGGTCGTCCTGGCCACGGCCTACTTGGTCGGACGCATCGGCAATAAACCCACAGTGCAAAACACGGGCGTCGAAATCTTCAGTGGTCGCACCATGGGGACGAGCTACCAAGTTCGGCTCGTATCGAAAGCCTCATTTGTCGACGCCCCAACTTTACACGACAAGATTGAGCAAGAGCTAAAGCGTGTCAACCAAGAGATGTCGACGTACATCCAAGACTCGGAAGTTTCTCGCTTCAATGCGTCTGAATCGACCGAGTGGTTTCCGGTCTCACGACATACTGCGCAAGTCGTCGCCACTGCTTTGGAGTTATCTAAAAAATCCGATGGCTACTACGACATCACCGTGATGCCGCTGGTCAACGCCTGGGGCTTTGGGCCAGCCAAACGTGAAGAGAAAGCGGTGGATCCTAACGTTCTCAAGCAGTTACTTGAACAAGTTGGCTACACCAAACTGGAAGTTCAACTGGAACCTCCAGCGCTGAAAAAACTCCACCCCAAACTGCAGATCGATCTCTCGTCCATCGCCAAAGGCCATGGTGTAGATCGCGTAGCAACAGTGCTGGAAGAGTCTGGTTACAAAGACTACTTCGTTGAAATCGGTGGCGAAGTTCGTACCGCCGGGAATCGCGCCGATGGAGCTCCTTGGAAAGTTGGCATTGAAACTCCAACCGAGCTTCAACGCGACATTCAAACAATACTCCCACTCACCAACGCTTCTTTGGCAACCTCCGGTGATTATCGCAATGCCTTCGTCGATGGTGGTGTCCGTTATTCGCACACACTTGACCCCAAATCAGGCCAACCTGTTCAGCACAACCTTGCCTCGGCTTCCGTTGTAGCCAACAATTGTGCGGTAGCAGATGGTTGGGCAACTGTCATGATGGCGAGTGGCCCCGAACGCGCTCTGCAAATCGCCAATGAAAACCAGCTTGATGTTTTGTTGATCGTGCGCCAACCAGATAAGTTCGAACTTATTCCAAGCGAGAGCTTTCGAAAGCAGCATCCCGATACCCTGAAGATGGCTGAAGAAAAACTGGTTCGGCCCGATATCCAAAGCCAGAAATAAACAAGGACAACCGATATGCCTTACTTTCTGCTTCTTCTACTAGGCACATTCGCTGTTTTTGCCATCGTAATTGCGGGTATGGCTGTGGGAGTTATGTTCGGTCGCAAATCGATCAGCGGCAGTTGTGGTGGACTCGGAAACAAAACCGACGAACATGGCAATTCCAGTTGCTCACTCTGCTCGAACCCTGGTGAAGCGTGTCGCGAATTGGCTCGACGCGCTGCTGCCAACCGCGCGAAAACTGAAGAACAAGAAGTCGAAGCCTAGTCGCAATTATTGAGCTTGGCTACCATCTTTGATGCAGCGAGTATCTGATTCCAGGGAGTCGCTCATCGGTACGGATTTTGCCCACTCAGGAGCTTTAATTGGCTTGGCTCTCGCTAACGATTCGCCCAGTCGATTTAGTTCGCCTGCTTCTCGCAATCGCTGTGCAATCGCTTCACTCGACATATCGACTTGAATCGACCTGTGCAACTTCAGGGGAGTTTCGATTGAATCATACATTCGGTTCAAACCCCAACATCTTGATGTCCAATAGATCCTGCGGTCTTCCCGCGCGTCGCTTCATCTCGATTAATCCCTCAATCGAAACGACACATACAGCGAGACCATTCCAGTCGAACCATTGCCGTTGAGTCCAAACAACTGTCGCCATAGTTTTGGGAACGAGTAAATCGAGAATTCTATATTCGTTTCCATCTACTTTAATAATGCGGTAAACATCAGCATCAGGAAACGGAATTTTGCCAGATTCATCCAGAAAACCAACTTTCCCGACAAGAGTTCGGACCCGCTCAAATGACTCAAAGGGAATCAAAAAGTCTATATCTTTAGTAAATCGTGGATAACCGTGAATCGCCACTGCCATCCCACCACAAAGTGCATAATCGACATTTTCTTCATTGAAAAGACGTACTAAACCTCGAAGCTCTTCTTCCAATGACTGCACTTTCGTACCCTCGATTACGCTGCCAATAAAAAAAAGCACCCATTAGCGCTGACAAGCCGGACAATAAAATGTGGCGCGTTGAGCTTGCACGATTCTCACGATCGAACCGCGATTGCATTTCAAGCAACGTTCCCCTTCGCGATCGTAGACTTGGTGATGATTCTGGTAGGAACCATTTTCGTTGAGCGCATTGCGATAAGTTCCATCACCCAACGTTGAACCTTCATAGCGTATCGCCGTCTGCAAAATGTCGAGCATCGCGGCATGAAGTAATTTCCAGTGCTTGTTCGATAATGATGCTGCAGTATGAGTTGGATCAACGCCGATGCGGTGCAGAATTTCGGAAGCGTACAAATTCCCAACGCCTGCCACGACCTTTTGATCAAGAAGCACCACTTTGATCGGTCGTTTGGAACTCGCAGCCCGTTGCTGTAATTGTTCCACGCTAATCTGCAATGCATCGATACCCAATACGTCTGGACCGAGATTTTCTTCCAACTCTTCTCTGGTCCAGAGAGCAATCGCTCCCAGTCCGCGTCGATCCCAAAAGAAAACTTGGTCAGGTGAAACCTTTTGATTGCGACCGGCATCGGTTCGCGCTCGCAGTTTCCAAACCATACGGACATGCCCCATATCGGGCGGATCGGTCAGACATACCAAGCCGGTCATCTTCGGTTGAAACACGAGGTATCCACAATTCAAATGAATCACAACGCGTTTGCCGCGGCGCTCGATCCCCACGACCTCACTTCCGTTCAGTTTCCGCAATAACTTTCCTTTTTCAGGATACATCCCACAGGGCTTGACATCGATTTTCGGACAGGTCGCGGAAACAATCTCCATTCCGATGATGGGATGCAGACCTCGGCACATCGTCTCAACTTCAGGTAACTCTGGCATCGTTCCGCTCTATTGATGTTCGAACTCAGCAATTGCCCGTAGCCTCGGCCCCACTTTCCGTGGCATCTCACTCTTCGATTTTAGGCTTGATGGGGGAGTCGGGTTTAGGATCTGAATCGCTCTTGTTATTGGCTTCCGAAGTATGGCTTTTCGAGTCTGTACTAGCCGATTCGTCATTGGTCACGACACCACGTTTGCGAATCTTGCTGGCGAGTACCTTCATCATCCCCGTCTCGCCGCCTCCTTCCGCTGGAGCTTCGGCTGCGTTTTCCAAATTCGTCAATTCTCTTCGCAAGATTCCGAGCAGCGTCTGCAACATCGCCACAACCATGGGGCCCACCACAATGCCGATGGGGCCTAAGGCTTGTACACCACCAATGATACTCATCAATGCCAACAGCGGATGCAATTGGGATTGACCATGTAACACAAACGCCTTCACCAAGTTATCGATGGTGCCAACCACCAATACGCCCCAACCCGCTAGCAGACCGGCGGCCCAGAAGTTTTGCTCATAGATTGCCAAGTACAAACAGACAGGAACCCAAACGGTGGCCGGCCCAAAAATGGGTACCAATGCGAAGACTGTTGTCAGTAGGGTTAACAAAACCAAAGAAGGCAAGCCTGCAAAGTAATAGCCGATGCCAGCTACAGCCCCTTGCGCAAGTGCCGAGAAAATCGTCGCCAACACTACCGCTCGACTGATGCGATCAAACTCCAGCAACAACTCTTGTTCATAGCGATCATCTAACGGGCTCAACTTCATGATGGTGCTCACCATGCCGGGTCCATCATAGAGAAAAAAGAAAATCGCGACGATCAGAATGCCAGTGCCAATGGCGAGCTTCACAATCGCTACGCCAGTTGCCCCCGTGATCGAAACAAGCTTGGGTCGAATGTAATCAATCCCTTGTTGTGTCAAACTCTCGATATCGGCTGCCGTTGGATTGGCGGACTCCTTGAGCCAAGCCACATAGGTTCCCCCCAACATATCGACTTTGATACTTTTGAATTTAGCCACTGCTGCCAATACAGTGGCCGCAAAGTCAACATCTTCAGGATTCATGTCGCGAACTTTTACCAGTTGCTCTTTGAGCTCATCGACACTCGTCAGACGTTCTTCCACGCCATCGCGATTAAGCGTCTTCATCGCCTCAGCCAAAGCCGTCAGATCGGTATCCAAATGGGCGCATGCCAACTTGGTTCGTTCCTTGCGTTGATCGGGCAACATGTTGTCATTGGTGACCGTCAACAGTTGGTCAAATTCCTTCTGACATTTTCGAATCTCATACAAATGATCGATATTCAATCCCAAGGTGGTACGAACGCGTTGAAAGGCCAAATTGATCGAAGCTGAGTTCACATCAGAAATCAAACTTGCCCCTTGAACCGCAGCTGCCGCAATAATCAATCCGGCCGGCAGGAGTACGCTGAGCAAAATAAGAGCCGTGGTGACTGCAGCCGCTGTTCGTTCACGTTGCCCCAGTCTTTCGAGCACCGCGCGATGCAATGGGCGAAAAACAACGCACAAAACGGCGGCCAGAAAGATGGGGACAAAGAACCCAATCATCACCTTGTAAAACAGCAACCCAATTACCACGATGATGGCGATGAGCGCTCCAAACGAAACCATCCTGGTCATAGATATCTCTCAATGGTTGAATAGGTCCATTCAATACAGTTTTCTTGCCCAAAACATGATTCGCGGTAGGCGAAATCGCAGCATTCTGGCAAAACAACATTTCGACTAGGGATTGTACTCGAATTTGCCTTGCTGTAGGACATTGGCATGGAACCCAAGAACCAAAGCAAACCGAAGCCCTTGTGGTGGAAATTTATCCAGTGGGGAATCACGCTCGCCATTCTGATTGGATTGGTGCAAGTGGTTCGCCGCGCCGTTTCTGAGCTGTACGATCAACAAGCCGTTTTGGATCGCCAAATCGCCGATCTTGCTTCGGAAGCCACCTCGGCCCCCGCTGAACAACAAGCCGAACTCCAACAACAAATCGACAAGCTTCAGCAGCAGCGGCGAAACTATTGGCGTGTTGAGCCAATCCCGCTGCTGATTGCGATTGGTTGTTATGCCATCACCATGACCACCATCGGCTATTATTGGTACCGCACGCTGCATTTCTTCCAGCAACCGGTTCTCTACTGGCCAACGCATCGCATCTTCATGTTCGGGCAATTAGCCAAATATGTACCCGGTAAGGCCCTCGTTTTAGTTGTACGTGTTGGCATGTTGCGTCCCTATGGCGGTGAGATCATTCCCTGTACGGTTTCGGTCTTCATGGAGACGTTGGGGACGATCGGCATCGCAGCCGCTTTGTCGGGGAGTTTCTTCCTTATCTACAAACCCGAACCTCGAATGGCATGGCTGGCATTAGCCGCTTTTCTGGTAGCAATCGCCCCCACCATACCACCGATCTTTAATGTGGCTCTCCGTTTTTTGTTGCGTAAGAAGTTAACGCAACATGAACAAACGGGCATTCGCCCCTTGAATTGGTCTCACTTTTTCTTCGGTTGGTACACCCTTGGCCCAGCCCTATGCCTCACCGGTCTGGCATTGTTCTTCACCTTAAAAGCTCTACCGGCCACCAACCTCGCCGACAATTGGAGCCTCTTGCTTATCATCGGTTGCATTGGCACTTCCTGCTTGGCTGCCGTGCTCGGTTTCGTGTCGTTTATGCCCGGCGGGGCAGGGGTTCGTGAATTGGTACTGATGCTTTCTCTCGAACCCCTGATTGGTGGGCCAATGGCACTTGCCGTTGCCATTTGGTACCGCTTAGTCACCTTGGGGGCAGAACTTTTTTTGGCCGCAATCGCTGCTCTTTTCCCTCCCAAGCCCCCTCAAAAGTCCCTATCTATCGCGCCGACGGTCCCTATCGACGATAAAGTTGATTAAACTAGTGGCCAGCCACAAACGGTTATCCGCATCGGCCCCATTTCCTTATTCGTTCTGCATCCGGTTCGCATGGATTTAATTGATTCAAAATCGCCAAAGATTTCGATCGTCGTTCCGGTCTACAACGAAGCCGAGAGCCTCGACCTTTTGCACGCGCGAATTGTGGAAGTCGTTAGCTCCAATAAAATCACTTATGAAATCATCTTCGTCGACGATGGCTCGTCAGATGCCTCGTGGGCCAAGATTGAAGCGCTGCATCGAACGGACGCAGCAGTTCACGGTATTCGCTTTCGAAGAAATTTTGGTAAAGCAGCCGCTCTAGCTGCAGGCTTCGATCAAGCGACGGGCGAATTCGTCATCACCATGGACGCCGACCTTCAGGATGATCCTCAAGAGATCCCCAACCTGATTGCCAAGCTTAACGCTGGCTTTGATGTGGTCTCCGGTTGGAAGCAAGTTCGACACGATCCATGGCATAAAACGATGCCCTCGAAAGTCTTCAACTTCTTGGTGAGCTGGACCACCGGAGTTCCGCTGCATGACCACAATTGCGGACTCAAAGCCTACCGCCGCGAGATCTTTGATGAAGTGCAACTGTACGGTGAGATGCACCGCTTTGTTCCCGTGTTAGCCGCAGCCCGTGGATGGAAAGTTGGCGAGGTTGTCGTGCAACATCATCCGCGCAAATTCGGCTATTCGAAATATGGTGCAAAGCGTTTTATCAAAGGCTTACTCGATCTCATCACCGTTTATTTTCTCACCGGCTTTCGTCAACGGCCCCAACATTTATTGGGCTCGTTTGGCTTGGTCTGTTTGTCGGTCGGCGCGATCGGGCTGTTGATCCTGATGTCGTTGTGGTTTATCACGCGTCAAAGCACTGCACTCGACGATTTTCACCTTCATCAACACGCAACGTTTTATTTGTCGATCTGTTCGCTGTTGCTTGGTTTTCAAATGGTCGCATTAGGCATTTTGGCGGAACTGATCACCGCTATTTCGCGTCCCGCTCAACATCCATTTTCGATTCAGCAGAGAACAACCTCCGATCCCTCCTCGTCTGACTGCACCCACAACACCCTTTAGCATTTCCCACCTTCAGCGTCGCTCGATTCATCGACCTTATTTCAATTTACGAGGCTCGCGATGTCCCCAACCGATATCTCGCTACCGCGTTGGTCCATATATGCGTTCATTTTGATCTCGGCTGCCGCCGCACAAGCAGGTCGCCTTGCCAGCACCCGTAGCCAAACGGGCGAAACACCCTTCTACAGCGCGAACGATCGCAGCCGCTGGTGCACTATCGTATCGCTGGTCGAATTTGGCACGTATGAGATCGATCAGATTACCTTTCGCGAAGATGATAGAAAGAGACGCCACTGGAACAGTATCGACATGGTGCGTCATCGTGGCGCCGATGGCAAACAACATTACTACAGCAGCAAGCCCCCCTTGCTCACCACCATCTACGCTGGTGCGTATTGGGTGTTTCATAAACTCACCGGAAAAAAGTTGAGCGAAGAACCCCACTTTGTAGCTCGCATCTTGATGGTCTTCTATAACTTTATTCCGTTGATTGGCTATTGGTTTATGCTCATTTGGCTGATCGAGCGTACGACACTTGATCCATGGGCCCGGCTGTTTTTAGTGGTCGCTGCCGTGTGGGCGATGTACTCCAGCACGTTCGCTTCCACCATCAATAATCATTTGCCTGGCATCATCGTCGTGATGATTTCCTTGGTGGCTTTGATTCGGATCGTGGTCGATAAGTCAACGCAGTGGCGTTGGCCTATCATCTGTGGATTAGCAGCGGCCTTCTCTGTCGCTTGTGAACTTCCCGCTCTGGCGTGGTGGACCATTATCCCAGCCGTCATCTTCATGTCGCTCAAACAGATCAAGCCGATCGTTATTTACACGATTGCAAGTGTTCCCGTTTTTGCAGCGATACTCATTACAACCCAACTTGCGCACGGCGACTTGAAGCCACCTTATATGCATCGCGACCATGGCGAAGTGATCGCTACGATTCCGCGGGCTGGTGATACCGAAACGCCTGACAGTTCATTGAGCGCCCTGCGTGATGCGCTGCTGAAGAAAGATGAAAAGCCCTCCGAAAAACTGGAACTGCGACCAGCACGTCAAGAAAAAACGTTCGAACTATTTGATACTGAAAATCAAATCTGTTGGGCTGTGAAAGCAGGGGAGGGGACTTGGGAAATTCGCGAATGGGATGATTGGTATGACTATCCCAAGACCTATTGGACCAAAGAAAAGAAACAAGGTGTGGATAAAGGGGAGCCATCGTATGCCCTTTACGCATTTCACTCCTTGATCGGTCATCGCGGTATTTTTTCACTCACACCGATCTGGCTCTTTGCCTTATCGGGTGTGTGGTTGGCGCTAAAGAAACAGCCTGAGTGGCGCTATATCCACCTAGCCGCGATCATTGTGAGCGTAGTCTGCATCGCCTTCTTCTTGTCGCGGCCGTTAGAAGACCGCAACTACGGCGGCGTGTGTAGTGGCTTCCGTTGGGTCTTCTGGTTAGCCCCATTATGGATGTTGTTCTTGCCACACGGCATCGAGCAGATATCGCCATCAGCGTGGGGACGCAAACTTGGCCTAACCGCCTTAGCGATCTCGATCTTCTCCGCCACATTCCCCTGGAACAATCCTTGGACGCAACCATGGATTTTTCAAATCTTGGAATACTGTAAGTGGATTGAGTATTAGTGGTTCAGTGATTCAGTTTTCAGTGGTTCAGTGGGGCGCAGCCTCACTTCCTTACTGAATCACTGAAAACTGAACCACTATATTCCCATGGAGCACATTTATAGTCTATAGATCGTTTGAGGAGCTCGATGTTTGGAAGCGTTCATGCCTATTGGCAGTCGCGGTGTATGATGCCCTGAAGAGTTGTAGTGATTGTGGCCTCAAGGACCAGATGCAACGTGCAGCGGTTTCGATTGCTTCGAACATTGCAGAGGGATGTGAGCGAGGCGGTAAAGACTTTTCGCGATTCTTGCGAATTGCTCAAGGTTCTTTGGCTGAGCTAAGAACGCAGCTTTACATTGCCAAGAAGATAGGGCGATTCGACGATGAGAACTTTAGCAAACTGGTCGCGGAGACTAAAGAAATTGCCAAAATGCTAACTGGCCTCCGAAAATCGATCACCCGTCGCGTTGAACCACCCAAGAAGGGATGTTAGTGGTTCAGTTTTCAGTGATTCAGTGGTTCAGTTTCCCAAAAACTGCCTCACTGCCTCACTGCCTCACTGCCTCACTGAATCACTGAACCACTGAACCACTGAACCACTATTTCCTCGCCACCCTCTGCACCTTCGCATCTTCCCGATATCGCGCCGTATATTTCAATTGGCTTTGAGCGCCGCTGAAACCGACGACCGAATCGTCCCAATTCAGTTCTTTCGAGATCAATTTGCCAGCATCGATGTCGAACTTGAGTTCGCCATTGCTGAGTTGTTGCATCACTTGCGATTCAACTTCTGGGCCGTCGAGCGGAGTGATAGGTTCGCTGCGAATTTCGATGGTCGCCACACCCGATTGGACTTTACTGAGCGTATATTGTTCCCGAATTTTGATGGTCTTATGGGTGCCATCGGGCAATTTTACGCGAGTGTCGCGGGGCACACTCCATGAGCCGCCGATCGCTAAAGCTTCTTCTGGTAGAGGCAACACCAAATCACCCATGCCAAGTTCGGGTGCATCTTTGTTGTCGGTTCTGGAGATTATTTCGCCGCGTGAGTTCACCACCACCGTCGCAATGGTCTTGCCGAGCGATTCGGCTACTTTCTTGTAGATAGGAGGAGGAGTTTTATCTTTGCGGCTGTCGTAGCGAATTTCTTTGTCTTCGCCATTGGTTTGAGACATTTCGACATGTTGGATGCGATATTCGAAGGTCATATCGCCTTGTGGATTAACGGCGGTAACTTTCCAAACTTTCTCGCTGAGTGTGCGAGCTTCGGACGCTTGATCGATACCTTGGATGCGGGTGACCGTTTTGGCTTGATGCAGCACGGTTGAATAGACTTCTTCGCCCGGTTTAAGTTTATGTCTCAGCAGATATTTTTCAGTGGCTGGAGTCTTTTCTTGAGCAGAGACGGGAGAGGTGAGGCACAAGCCAAGAGCAAGGCTCATTCCTTGAACGATAGCCCACACGGCAGCACACTTGCTCCCAGACATCAAATTTCGAATCATTTTTTGAGCCTCCTTACCCAACCCAACCGCCTGCATTTGCTAGCAGTGCATCCTCAACATCCAAATGTCGCGGGAGTTTAGCAAAGAGGCTGTTTCAGAAAAACAGCAATTCTCGCGCTCCGCGAGACAGGAGCGACGCTTGAGGGGTGAGACCTGAGACTTAAGGCGGCCAGGATAGTCTTCGCGGTCGGGAGGATCGTTTAGCCCGTGCGCCGCAGGCTAGGCGTACTTCCGTTTGACCCGCAAGCGCGCTAGCCCAATACCCATTCCATCAGAATTGAGCCGCCATCGAAATTTGCTCCTCGCTCCGCGCGAGAAAGTAGATAGCAGAGAGGCGAGCAGGAGAGCCAGTCAGAGCAATTTTTCAGAAGCACTCTGCCGTACATGGTCCACCGATCTCCTCTGCTTGCAAAAGTGTTTCTTGGCACGCTGATTAACGAGTCATTTCGAAGAGGAACTCGTCACAGAATTGTGGCTCATCGCCATCGCTGGTCCCATCTCAATGATGGCATCCGCGCGACAAAGAGCCTCATTGGGTCGCGGTTCTTGAAACATTGAGGTGCCGTATTAACATCGTTTAGATAGGCAGAGAACACTTGAGTTTCTCCAAAAACGTAGCTATCTCCAGGTCCTCGAACCACTATTCAAATAGGCTCCTAGCAGTGACGGTTGTCGATCTCAAAAGAAAGTTGGGCAAGCAGCGTATCTTAGAAAGTCCTTAGCCCTCTCGAACAATCGAGAGCCCTAGCAGCCCTAGGATTTTACGGCCAATCCAAAAAGATCCGGCCCCAAAGATCAAAACAATGGGGATCGCAATCGCACGCCCTACTCCTCCGCTCACGCGAGAGCCAGAATTTCCAATCATAACGAGGGGCACGATGGCAGCAGCCGTGGCAAGCGCGATTATGACGATCGCGAGTCCCCAACCCGCAACGGTGAGTTTTGTAATATCAATATTCATGCCGGAGGATTCGCGTAACTGATTACTTCCCGGCGCGGTATCGATGAGTCGATCCACATAAGACTTGTTTTCCGGCTCGTTCTTACGCGCCTCCTCAGCCAACTCTTTTTCCGCCGCAGTCAACAGATAGTTGTGGGACGGTTGACTCCGCTGGTGTGATTCAACTGGAGCTATTGGTTGTAAAGCGATCTCGTCTAACGCATCCGAGAAAAAATCGGAAGGTGCGGCAGGCACTTCAATCTTTTCAGAACATCCCGTACATTTGCCTCTTCGTCCGGCTAATTCGGGTTTGACTCGTAATTGTTTGCCACAATTTGGACATTGAAATTCGATCATTTGACAGTCACTTTAAGTTATAGATGAGAAATGACGGCGGTAATGGCGGGGACGAACTGAACTATGAATTGTTTTTCGATTTGAGCACATGCTCGCGTTCAACGTCTGATTCTTCCATCGATTGGCTAACCGACTTCTTGCTAAAACGGAGCATTCCTTTGTAGCCCAAGGTGTATCGAGCAGGAAATTGTTTCGAGTTCCAAGAAATCACAATCGGGATCGACCTTGAAAGCGCATTACCATCTGCAGGTACTTCGTTATCAATGCAATAGAGCCTCGCAACTGTTTGGAGGCCAACATCCATCGCAAATCGCTCATTCCAGTCCCTAAGCATTTTGTCAATTTCCTTGGAGCTGCGGCTATAGCCCTCAGGTCGTTTCCGTTTGTCTCCTTAATAGATGAAAGGAAAATCGGAAGGATATTGCACGACACTTCCAAACGTGGCATGTTCGCATAACGAGAGTTTGACTCCGACCTAAAGCGATACCGCTGGAAAATCACGAGAAAACGCAACACTTACCTTGGACCGTGCTAATCTTCCTTAAGGTAGAAACTATCTTCAAACCGATCTGGTTTAAATGGCTCAAACCAGGGTTCCTTCAATAAATCTCGAATAAAATCGACCACACATTTTGGCATAATTGTTTCATAATTTTTTCACGATGTCCAGAAAATTTTTGGTAGGTTCCCACGACTGACAGGCTTTCTCTCCCATACGCTAAGCGATAACTTCCGTATGCAATGTGGTCAGCGGCCGTTCAATGACCGGACCTCATGAAGTGGTACGTTGAAATCAAATCCAAGACCGATAAGTTCTTGCTGCTCATTCAGTTCTCTCAAATCTTGGCGAACGAAAATATGAACTGGATCTTAGGGTATTCGAAAAGCCGCGAAGTCCAGAGGCAAATAACACTCTATACTTACGACAGTCCCATAAGGATCATTTTTCGCAACATGGCTCAGATAGTAGATGTTCGCGATTTTGTTCGAGAATAGTGTGATTTGTGACTTCATCGAAAGACGCGAAATCCAACAATGCCTATCTCAGTCACTAACTGCGAAATGGTGTAATCACATACAGCCACCACGAGGAAATTAATGACCAAAACGCCACGCCCGAAACTGCTTGTTTCTGCGGACTGGAGCATAAATGAGAACAAACGCTGGATGGTTCGTGCAGAACTAGAAGAAGACCGTTATCTAATCTATCCACCAGAACCCGTTGGTGATGTGAAAACACTCATGGAGCGACTGCGTGCTCAGGTTGGCGAATCGAAATCTGCGTTGATCGGCTTTGACTTCCCAATCGGATTACCGCAGAAGTATGCCGAGTTAGCCAAGTTTACTTCATTCCACGATGCACTCAATAAAATCGGAAAAGGGGATTGGCTGAAGTTTTACGACATTAGTGACAAACCTTCTCTTTACCAGCCGTTCGCGCCACTCCCCCAAGTGCAGCCTGGTTTCAAAAAGAATGCCATCCCAGAAGCATTAGGTCTGTACGACTATAGAGAACTTTTAAGACAATGTGACAAAAAAACGACTCAACGCAATGAAGCTGAGATACTCTTTTTTACGCTCGGTGGCAAACAAGTTGGAGCTGGTGCGCGTATTGGTTGGCGCGATGTGATTGCACCCAATTTCATAGGTGCCAACCCCATTGTCAGGCTATGGCCCTTCGACGGAAAGCTTGAAGAACTATTATCTAAGCCCGGGCTAACCGTCTGCGAGACATATCCAGGCGAGGCGTATCACCATCTAGGCATTCGGATTGGTTCCGGTACAGGCAAGTCGAAAACGAAACGTGAAGACCGTAAAGAAGTTTGTAAAACGATCTTAAATACAAAAGGCGAAAATTTTGTTTTCACAAACGCGGCTATTTCGTGGATAGAGTTCGGTTTCTTAGAAGAAGACGACTTTGACGCAATGGTCGCCCTACTTTCAATGATTCAAGTCGTAACGGGAAAACGCGAACCTGGTGTCCCACCAAATGGCAAAGAAACGGTGATTGAAGGCTGGATACTGGGCTTGCAAGCGGAGAGCCAAAACACCACTGCTAGTAGCCATCGACCAAAGGGCTAGAGCCTCTCAAGATTCGCTTTGCTTCCGCTTATCGAAGCCATCGCCGCGTGGTGAGTGAATAGGTCACATTGCAATAACAGCTCGACAATCAATTTTGGCTAGATCACGAATTTCTTGCTTTGGTAGGAATGGCAAACGGTTCCGAACCTGAAGTGGCCCCGATTTTTACGCCCACAGACTTAGATAGAAAAACACAGATCTTTGGTCGAGAAAAGCTGCAATTCGTGCATACCCTGAAAAGAGCAAATATTGCCTAGGAAAAGTCGAACTTGTCCCCTCCGTTCCCAGACGATCAATTCGTTGCGAAGTGAGAGGATTATCGAATTGAGAAGACAAACCGGAGAGCCTTCGACGCACGGGCTAAACGATCCAACCGATGCAAAATCGTTACTCGAATCTCCAACATCTCCATTTTCAGACACTTTGTGATCCGAGTGGGCAGCGTAGAAAGGTGTCTTTCGACCCTTTCTACGCCATGCATGGTCAGCTAGGTCGGGCTCGACCCAATAGTCCGCACATCGCAACCCGATGTACTACCGTTGGCTTCGCTGTCGCGTTGGACGAACGTGAGCATGGTCTCCGTTGGCTTCATGCCAACGGAACCGCGACTTACCGGCTACTTCGCTCCGTCATGCGTCTCGATCCTCGTCACCACTGGCCTTGTGCCAGTGGTACGCTGACTTACCGGCTACGCACCGATCTCAATAGCTCCACACGATCTCACCGTACGATCAGAAAGCAGAGTTCTTCCGTTCGCAGTGATCCTTCCTGCCACCACGTACAACTGTACGTCCTCCGCAGGATCTCCTATCGGTGTTATTGACAGCTAGAACTCTGTCTCCTTGGCTGCGGCCCATTAGTCGCAGCTCCCCTGCAATGGAGCCGAGGGACGCCAAAATACCCTGCGTTGAAGGCTCGTCATCCGGCCAAAGCCTTGCTCATCATATTGAGCAAATGTGTATGGCATCGCGCTGATGCGACGCGTTCTCGATAACTCCACCGAGAATTCATGAAGGCGCACAAACGTACTTTGGCGAACGACAGAACGGTTGCAGCGAACTGCGAGCAACATCAATCCGAGCAAAAATTTATCACACTGTTTTTGTTGCGTGAAGAATCTTCACGGACATCGACCTGATGTTGCTTCAGGGGCATGATTTTCTTCCTGCGGTCGACATTCTAGCGAACTGGTTACGCGAGTATCAGCGCGACCAGGGGCGTACGAAGAGAGAGGCCGAATCGTCAGCGCGTTAAAAGCCAATTGTTGAAAGCGCTGAACCGATGCGATCGTTTGCTAAGAGCGGTCGCTTTTTTTATGCACTGAGAGTTCGACCACAATTTGGACAATCGCTCTTCTCAAGCCGTTCGCTTGATCAGTCAGCCTGACCAGCGAGATCAGACAAGCGAAGAGGAGGGTTCTCCCGTTTCGTCAACGATTCGGCCAAACCACCTAAATCAGGCCAAAATCTCTACAGTTAGAATTTGGCCAAAAGTGCGATTGTAATTCGGCCCGTAACAGCCAGACCGTCTCCATCCCAGTAAAGCACCTTCATTCGATCACGACGTTTGTTGAGAAAGAGGAACAATGCGCCCGAGAGAGGATCTTGCTGAAGTGTGCTTGATACGAGTCCGCACAGTCCGTCGAAGCCCTTTCGCATATCCGTCGCTTCCACAGCGATGTAGATTCGTGTTTGAGTAGAGATACTTAGCACGAATCACCTCGCTCTGCCACTTCAATGGCTTCGATGATCGGTGTGAGTTTTCGGGCGTCGACAGACATCTTGCAACGAATGGAAAATCCGCCGAGCGTCATGATCTGAATCGACTGCTCCGAATCTGGCGTTGCGTTTTGTACAATCCGAACGGGCACCAAAGACTGTGAGGCAACCGAAGGTTGTGGCGGCTGCAATTTCTTTCGCCATTGGTAGAATGACGGGACGGAAATCGAATTCTGAGCGCAGAAAGCCGCAACGCTTAGCTTGCTGAGTCGCTGCTCATCAAGAACCCGTTGCCAGTACTCGGCTTTGCTCGAAACGGTAGAACGATTCATGGTTTAGCTCCTGAGTGAAAGGAAACAAAACCATCGAGCCTACCACGCTCGACAAGATGTACTTCGCCGAGCGCTCACCGTTTGCTCGCTTTGCTCGCACGCCTCCCACGGAGCGGATCGGGACTTTGCTCGTTTGCTCGCTATTCCCGACGGATGTGGCGTGACATCAGAGTGCTTTTCCATTCATGAACAGATCAGTCAAATGATAGGCGCATCCCTGATTCGTCGAGGATTCGAGCTTCGATAGCCCTCGTAACAGAAAGCACAATCTGGTCATACGTGTCCCACGAAACCAGAGCTTCGTTCGGCAGAATTTCTGCGTCTGTTGGCGATCCACTACGCTTATGCTCTCTCCAAAAAAAACGGAAGCAACGATCACTCGTGATGGCGTAAATCGCCAACTCGTAGGCATCGTGGGCCTCACCCAGCGACAGGAAGCTGTCCCGCAATGCATAATCTGGATCGGGCAACTCAGAAGCTGAATTGCAGATTGTGCGGATCGTGTCAGGGTTGCGTACCGCAAACGCTTTGAGCGTTGTGAGCGGGTGGTACAAGTGCATTGCTTCGCTGAAATCGCCAAGCGGTGAGCCAGCAACCCACAGACGCAGGTTTCCGTAAGGAGGGTACGCATCTTTGAGTTGGTACTCGATGGCAAACTCTGCCTTGTTGCCCACGAGTGGCATGTGAAACTCCTACTTCTCAAGCCCAAGTGCAATCCGAATCGACCGATACGGTGGTGTCTTCTCTAGCCCCCGAAGAGTACCATTTTGGAGCACACCATTTGTAGAACCGTTCCAGTGATAAACGTTGGGCAAATGCTGCTCAAATCTATGGTAAACGAGCGTACCATCTATATCCTCAACGGCCCAGCGTACCATTTTTCCTGCATCATTCTTGAGTGGGATGCTTCGCTCAAAGAGTTCCACATGGTTTGTCGGAAGCACGGATTTGCGTGGATCATACGGCCGTATTGAACCCGGTTCACGCACCGCAGAACCACGAGGGGCGTGATCGCCGGGATTGGTGTACGCATCTACCTTCACCCGCCGACCTTGCTGAGAAGGTTTGGCTGTTTCAACCATCACAGCGATTCGCTCGCTGGGAACTGTCGCCAGCACTCTATCCTGCGAAGCGTGAATCCGAGCGATGCCGTGACCTTCAGCGGCGATTTGCCGCTCGATGGCAAGTTGAGTGCCTTCAGCCATCACCTTCCGTGTTTCGGCGTTGCGGAGTACATATTTTCCGCCAACGACTTCGATTTCCACACACGCATTGTGCGCCCAGACGCTGAAGCCCTACTCGTCGCATCCGACGAAGTAGGTATGGTAATCCGCCACGCGCATGTTGTAAACGTTGGCGATTTGGTCGGTCACGCGAACGGCATCAATGGCAATCAGCTGTCCAGCGTGCGAGATGAGTTGATCGCCCGCTTTCAGTTCACGGGCAGGGACAAACGCTTCACGAGCGGGAACATAGAAAGGATGTTCGGCGGTGGTGCCAATCGTTTGACCCGCGATATCTAGCTCGATGATCGGCGATGTACGAGTAAAGAGTTCTTCAACTCGCTTCAGTTCTAGCGGTCCATTGGGCTCAAATTCGTTGCGAGACAGAACCAGTTCACCGACTTGGATCTCTTCAATCGGCTTGCTGTTGCCGTCGAAGTCAATGACGAGCAGCGTACCAGCGGTGAAGCAGGCTCGTGCGTAGCGATTAAGGAAGAAGCCGCGACTGAAGCCACCAACGGCCCCATGTATTGCGCCTTGTGTGGCACCATGCCAAGCATCCCCACCCGCTACATGGGAGACCGTTCCGCCGATGACCGCTCCAGTTGCCGCTCCGGCGACGGCACTTTGTCCTGCTCGAATAGCGAGTTGCTTGGTGGGAACTTTCGTGATCCGTTCGCATTCGTGCCGGTGGGGCCATTTGTCGCTGTGCGATCATCATGCTGGTGCATGCGCCCGGCGATCATACTTGAACGTGCATGTGTGTCCTTGTTGATCTCGTTTGCGACAGCGGGATGCGAGCCGTAAGTGTTGTGGCTATAATGTGCACATGAGCGAATTACCAACTCCACATAATAACTTTTTTCATTTTGCGTTATCGCAATTACCCAATGCACGAAGCCTTATCGAGACGCAACTCGATGAGGCGGCGTTGGCTGTATTGGATTTGGAAAATCTGAAGCTACAAGCGGGTAGTTTTGTGGATGCCGATCTGCGCGAGAAGTTTTCGGATTTGCTTTTTTCCGCGCCGCTAGCAAAGAAGGAAGACGCGAATGGTGCCAAAGAGACGCTGATCTACTTTTTGTTCGAGCACAAAAGTCAATCCGATGCGTTAACAGCCTTCCAGTTGCTTTCGTATTTGGTCCGAATTTGGGAAAAGCGTCTAAGGGACGGGCAGGAACTTTGCCCCATCGTCCCCTTGGTCGTGTATCATGGAGAGAACGGCTGGACTGCAGCCCGCAGTATGCAAGAATTGGTGAGGGGGCCAAATGAGCTGGCCGAATATCAAGTCGATTTCCGATTTCAACTGTTGGACTTGAGCGCGCTGAAGGACCATGAAATCGGCGGGAATCTGATTTTGAAAAGCACCCTTCGGCTGCTAAAATACAGTCGTAGCCGCCATTTGATCGAAATTTTGAGTGAGATATTGCGGCTCATAGTCCAATTGCTTCCCGGTCATCAAGGGGAAGAATGGGTTAAAGTGATCGGAGTCTATGTGATGTCTGTCAACAAAAATATAAGTGAATCTGAGTACAAGCAAACGCTCAAGAGCGTCTTCCCCACCCAATTTGAACCTGGATCATTGGCTGACCGCTTGCTCACACAGGGGCGAGAGGAGGGGCGAGAAGAGGGTTTAGAACGCGGTAAAATGGCTGGCAAGATTCAGTTGATGCAAGAGCTTCTCGGTCAAGAGGTCGCGACTGATGATACATTGCGGAATCTCGACGAAATCGCTCTGACGAATCTATTGGTGGAGTTGCAGCAGCGACTGCGTGATCGGTAATCCGTATTCTCCGCTCGTGGTTCTATCGTTGCGTGAACGGATAGGTTGCTCTCAATTGTCTTGTCGATAGTTCTATGTCCTGACACGTACACTTGTACGTGTCGGGCTGTCGTTGCGGGTGAGTCAACTCATTGCGGCTCGGCCAGCACGAATCAATGAGATGCCAACCTCTCGCCGCTCAGACATCTGCTAGATTGATTCGTGTCAATGCTGTTGGATGTTGGGGACGCGTTCGGTTGGTAGCTGCTCAGACGCGAGAACCTCCCGCACAAGGCGGGAGGCGGACTGTATGATGGACCGTTTGGAATTGGTCACGGTTTTACTTTTCCAATGGAACGTGGTTGCTGACTACCAGCTATCCGTGCTGGGCGAGTGAGTAGAAATCAGAGCTGTAGAGCTATACAGAAGAGCTTTTCGGTCGGTTGGGTCGTTTAGCCCGTACGCCGAAGGCTAGGCGTACCACCGTTTGATTCGCAGGCGCGTTGGACCACAGCTCATTTCATTGCATTGGACAAGCCGTCCAAGTTCGCCTCCTCCCCTGTGCAGGAGGCTCACGCGCCTGAGCAGCTACCCGCGCTGCCTCGTCAAAGTGTATCATTTTCTTCTCCACTGGCTTCACGCCAGTGGAACCGCGACTTACTGGCTACCAGCGTAAACCATGCAATTTGATCTTCGTCACCACTGGCATTTTGCCAGTGGGACGGTGACTTACCAGCTACGCAGGATTCGAAGTACCGGTCAAACTCACCTGCTCATAGATTCCGCACTATGAAAAAGCGATGGTTTTCCGTACGCAATGTCTTTCCTTCTCAAAGCACGTACAAATGTACGTGTTGAATTGAAGCTTCTATCGGTGATATCGAAAGCTGGACCTCTGTCACCGTCTGGCTGGGAGATACCAGCGGTGAAGGTAATTGTTGTCTCTTTGCATGTAGCCCGTAAGTCGCTGCTCCCCTGGCATGAAGCCAGGGGAGGCCGAAATCTCTACAGTTATCATTCGGCCAAGAAGCGATGGTAATTCGGCCCGTAACAACTACGTCGGTGTCGCAATCTATGTTTGGCGTCGATATTGGAAGCGGTTCGCGCGGGCGCGGGACGAACGATCGACATCGACGTCGTCAATCGTGTGTTGCTTCAGCCGCACTGGCAAAGCCAAGTTGATTTGACTGATTTCTGAGTCGAGGGTTTATTCAAAGAGAGGCGTTTGCTATGATCACGCGAGAGTTACTTCGGGCGATACGCAATGATTTACCGATGAAGTTGACGATCATTCGCTTGGGTCGCTTTGGTCCGATTGCCAAACAGAGTGACGGATACTTTCGGTTTCAATGTCCCAGTTGCAGCGAACTGCGAGCGACGGTGAATCCGAGCAACAATTTAGCGCACTGTTTTTGTTGTGGGAAGAATTTTAATAACATCGACTTGATGTTGCTTCAGGGGCATGATTTTCTTCCGGCGGTCGTCATTCTAGTGGACTGGTTACGTGTGTACCGGCGCGACCAGGGGCGTACGAAGAGTGAGGCCGAATCGTCAGCTCATTAAGGGCCAATTGTTAAAAGCCAATTGTTGAAAGCGTTAAACCGATGCGATCGTTTGCTAAGAGCGGTCGCATTTTTTTTGCGCTGACAGTACGACCGCCGTTTGGACAATCGCTCTTCTCAAGCCGTTCTTTTGATCAGTCAGCACGACCAGCGAGATCAGACCAACGAACAGGAGGGTTCTCCAGTTTCGTCAACAATTCGGCCAAACCGTCGAAATCAGGCCAAAATCTCTACAGTTACAATTCGGCCAAAAGTGCGATGGCAATTCGGCCCGTAACACCTCGCCAGGTTACGAACAATCTTTCGGACTCACAGCGTGCGATAATGCAATTGATCTCTGATTCGCCGGGGATTGCCAGGCGTCAAATTGTGGTGTCTCTCGGATTCGATTTGAACCCGGTAAGGGATGATCTCGAGAAGTTGGAATCGTTGGGGTTGATTGAGAGGAGTGGCAAGGGACGTGGCACAGTTTGGTATTTAAAGGGGGCAGCGCCCGCAAAATAATCGGCGCTCAATCGGCGCTCAATCGGCGCTGAGATATCGCCAAAAAGCTGGAAACCGGCTCGGAATCCCATCTAGGTCACCGTCCCGCTGGCGAGATGCCAGTGGTGGAGGTACTTATGTCTTTTTGCATGTAGCTAATAAGTCGCTGCTCCCTTGGCATGCAGCCAGGGGAGACCGAAATCTCTACAGATTCCATTTGGCCAAAACCACGATGGTAATTCGGCCCGTAAAAGGAAAACACTCTGCGCTCGAAGGGCTTGGCCATTTCCTTGTCTGCTCCTAGACGACGCGCCCGACTGAATCGCCAGTTCCTATTTCGCGGCTTTCGTGCTTTTCGCGGTTCCTACCTCTTGGAGATCAGCGTACGATCCAATAAGAAGCAGAGCTGCTCAAAGGCCTGGAAGGGGACCTACAGCTACGGGAAGAGAGGTGCCCGTTAAGAAACCACAATCTGAAGATATCAAGGAAAATGTGGTGTAACTGGAAGGCTAAGGGCGTGCTCAGCCGCAACAAATACACCCAGCAGGATTCGAACCTGCAACCTTCGGCTTCGTAGGCCGCCAGCAGATCAAGCAGCGTGACTCGAAAAACCGCATAAAACACAGGGGAAATCACATTTGCCCGCTTTCTGCGACACACACAAACTAGCACAAACTAGTGCAGAAACAAGTGGTAATTGGGGTGAAAAGTGGTAGTCGGTGGTAGTGCGATTTTGGACGTGAAATCGATCAAAAAGATGGGGTAAGAAACTGCTTTGCGTGATGGTTGAAGGAGTTGCTTTGACGTAGCTTTCAAACGGACAAAGTGTCCAAGTAACACACTTTGATTGGATAGTCGTAATCCTACCAATCGTTCAAGTCGTGGTTGGGCCGATCAGCAACCGCTCGTCGGCTGACCAAAGACTTGGACTCTGAGCGATGGGGCGAACTGACCTAGCATCCTTGCTATCCGTACCGGCCAGCTACGTAACACGAACTATCTAACCGTTTCAGAAATCCAATCTAGCGGCAATCTCGATATTACCGACTCAAATGCCATTTCATACTGTCTTCTCAAGGCATCATCAATTTTGAAGTCCCGGTAAAACTTGGAAGATGGAAGGAAAACACCACGTTCTTCCCTTTCGAACAAGAATCGCAGAAATTTCCGGGTTGGTTGTTCGTATTCATTGTAGTCGCATTCAATTCCTTTGAAGTTAATTTTACGCTCGGCAAAATTGAGGTTTGACAGACTTTGATCTAATTCCTCGATTTCGCGGATGCTGAACAGCGCTTCTTTGTGTGTGAATGAACCATCTTCCCCGGATATCCATTCACCAAACTCTAATTCGCCATTGCGCGATACGAGTATTCTCACGATATGAACCTGACGAGATTGTGGCATAAGCAACGCATGTACTAAGTCGTCTTCACGCATTAAGATGCGCGCCCCTGATTTGTGTTGTTTCAGTCTCTTGATCATCGAATAGGACCTTTTCTAATGTTGAAATACACGTTTAGATCCTGCCCAAACGCGTCGCTGAGCTTTCCTATGCAGTTGGCCCGTTCTGCGCCGCATGGAGCTCGCTCCGAATAAATACTTAGAACCTTTACTTCGTGTTTCTTTTTCATTAACTCGTACCAATTGATAAGGCGTTCCTCGGAATGGATACCAAGTTGTTTATCGGGTATTTCCGGTGTGTTTACAAAATGAACCGTACGTCGCTGGCCGTCAACGATAACGTCTGCGACGGCAACATTTCGGTATTGCTTTGACCTTACCGAACCCGGTAATCGGCGTCTGAATTCTCTTGCTTCTTTAAAAAGTCTGATTCCGTCGGGGGATTCGGAGAAGTGACGTGGAGTCAATCCTTCGACTGAGCCTCTATACGCATTATGCACCCACACATCCCAGCCCCACAAGGCTCCGCCGACGAAGTAGGTGTGGTGGTCCGCAACTCGGAGGTTGTAGACGGTGGTGATTTCATTGAGGTTCGAGATCGACTCGATGGGTACCAGCACGCCTTGGCTGCTGACCAGTTGATCGCCCACCTCCAATTCACCCGCCGGGACAAAACGTTCTTGAGCGGGTACGTAGAAAGGATGCGGCGCTGCGCGAGAGCAGGAGAAGATAGAGCAGTAGAACAGGAGAGCAATTTGGAGAGTGATGCGGAATTATTTCTCTTCGACTCGCTTCAGTTCTAGCGGTCCCTGCGGATCAAACTCGTTGCGAGATAGAATCATATCGCCCACTTAGCTCTTAGCCTTTGGTACGCTATCACCGTCCTCCATTGGCTTTCTCAGAGCAAGGCAGCGACTCTTGACTCGTGATTTTACAGATCGCGTACAATTGTACGTGTCAGTTTATCGTTGAGGTTGAGTCAACTCATTGCGGCTCGGCCTGCACGAATCAATGAGACGTCAAGCTCTCGCCGCTCAGCGAGCGGCTAGATTGGCGCGAATCAATGCTGTTGGATGTTGATTTGGCATTCGGTTGGTAGCTGCTCAGGCGCGGGCACCTCCCGCACAAGGCGGGAGGCGGGCTATATGATGGACCGTTTGGAATTGGTCACGGTTTTGCTTTTCCAATGGAGCATGGTTGTTAACGATCAGCTACACCCGCTGGGCGAGTGCGTAGAAATCAGAGCTGTAGATCTATACAGAAGAGCTTTTCGGTCGAGTGGATCGTTTAGCCCGTGCGCCGAAGGCTAGGCGTACTTCCGTTTGATTCGCAGGCGCGTTGGACCAAAGCTCATTTCATTGCAATGGACTAGCCGATCAAGTTCGCCTCCTGCCCTGTGCGGGAGGTTCTCGCGCCTGAGCGGCTACCCGTGCTGCTTCGTCACCACTTGGCCTTGTGCCAGTGGGACGCTGACTTGCTGGCTACCATCTCGGCGGCGCATCATCAGCCGAAGGGCCATTAGCCCCGGTTTTACCTCACCAACGGCACACGATTTCAATCTCGTTTGATACGGAACGGGGCGGAAGCCTCGATTGCAGTGCGTTCCAGGCAGAGCCTTGGAACGAGTGGATGGACCAAAGCTCATTTCATTGCACTGGACTAGTCGTTCAAGTTCGCCTCCTGCCCTGTGCAGGAGGATCTTGCGCCTGAGCAGCTACCCGTGCTGCGGTTAGTTGTAATGATGCCCGCAGTCCACACGCCTTGGCGAGAGCGGCATACAGGCTAGGCACGCCGTGTATTGCGCTTACATTTTCCATGCAACGGAAAATAAATTAGTGAGATACCAACCGAAAGCCAGCGGACACCAGCCCCGCCTTCTTTGAGAAACGCTTTTCCCATCGTGAGTCAGATCTGCTATGTCATGCATTGGACTAGCGAGACTGAGAATCAAACGGAAGTACGTCTAGCCTTCGGCGTACGGGCTAAACGATGGGCTGCAGTAACGCACAAAAGAAGATGCGGAAAGAGAAACCGCTAGAGTGAAAGAAATGGGCGAAGAGGGACTCGAAGAACGAGCAAAAAGCCTGGAAAAAAACAGAGTTTCCCAAGAGTTAGCCCTAAATTTAGCCCTATTCGACATCTCGGAGATGTGGCGTTCCTTAGACACCCCCAAGCGGGCGCTAACGCTGCACTTTATCCATTGCCTCTTGAAGCCAAAGGACAGCGAAAAGGTCTAGCTCGGCAGGTGGAATAAGAAACTAACTGTCGCTCAAGGCGTTTCAATTTTTGGAAGTGAATCGGAGATTTTGTGACAAGGGCATCCGGTCAAGGCTGCCGCGTTCGATAACGAGAATTCTCATCGCAATCGGTATTGGCTCGCCTTTACCTAGTTCCGCGACCGCAAATCTTCGGCAATGCAAGGTTTCCGTTGAATAGCAGGGAAAGTTTTCTCGGCAGAAACCTCTAAAACGCGACGTGTGACGAGGAGATACAAAATTGCGGGGCACAAGGTGAAATAGAAAACGATGTCGTCAAGGTTGGCGTTTCAACATTCCAGAGCCTCCACTAGAGGGTTCGGTAACTGTTACTTGCAGAGGGATTAATGCCACAGGGAAAACCCTAATTGGCCCCCGAAGCATCCAACCTGCGGGTGGTCCGGAGGTTGAATCGATGGTTGGGTATGTTCGTTGATTTGGTCTTCAGAAACTGATTATAGAAATTGGTTGGATCGCGGTGATTCGTGACTGATCTAACTACGCTCGCCGGACGGGGAGGAGATATTCCTGCCCTCGCCTCCTGCTGCCCGAGGACCACCGAAACGCGATGACTCCAAGAAAAAAGATGGGGTTCACCCGAGGTGAAATTTTGAGAAACACACATCGAGCAAACCCACACCGGATATCAGTCCTGACTCGCATAGTGCAATCGAATGCATACTGCGATCTCTTCGATCCTTCGCGCGCGACGTGGTCAAAATGCCAATATTCATTGCACGTTCTGTTCGCACTCGCCAATCTTGGCTGCTATGCGCCACCAACTTCTCTGTCTGCCTCTCGCGTAACCCGCGAACTTGAGTGTTACGTATAAGTCACACTCGGTAATCTTCGCAATCTTTGCAAGACACACAATTCAGGAAGAACCTCATGGAGCATCACTTTGTCCCGATGTCTTCTCCGCTGTTGGCTCTACCGTTCCGTCAAGCTTTCCTCTCGGAAACTTGTAAGTTAGGATAGTTAGTGTAATTTGGCAAATCGTAAAGATCACTAGAACAGGAATGAACATCGGGCGAAAGTACAATACGGAAACAGCTACGACGGGAGCGAAACCAACATTCAAAAGAATTCTCGCGTGAATTGGCCATGACACAATTTGTGAAGTCGTCTTTCTGGCTGAACCTTTGACCAAAAGTAAGAGGTTAGTCAGTATAATAAGTCCCAAACTCAAGATGATGTAATTGAAGTCTCGCATTTCGTCATCGCAATCCTTCTGGTGGTATCGGAATTTCTATTTCAATAGGCAATCCAGGTTTAACTTTTGGTAGTGGACTATGCGGTTTCGGCGTGATCGGAGGGGGCTGTTTGAATATTGGGCGAATAGGTGCAGGATTTCCGTCCTTTTCGCATCCTTTATTGCAGGCCAATGTGAGAGTAAGGCACGCGAGGTTATAAGTTACACAAGAATGCGCAACCGCATGCAAAAGCTGGTGGCAAACATGGTGACCGCCTGGAATCAGGCGTAAGATCCGACACCTGTTGAGTGCTAATGCGTATTCTGCGAGACAAGCCGTTGCCGAGGCCGCATAACAAGCGGCCGCACCGGTGTCACAGATGGCCTTGCACTCCTGCAGAGTCATTAGCCCAAAAGGGTCCTCATACCTCTCTGGATTGGCCTCACAGTATTCGAATAAGTCGTATGGGCTCCCTTCATACCCAATAGGATCTCTGCTACGAGAGCCCCATCGAGTGTTCGATGTTAGATTCGTTTCACGTAAATCGCAGCGTGGATTGGATTTGAATGGCTGCGAAGGCACAGCAGTGCAAGTACGACTCGGCGCACGCGCGCGAGTCGCAGGTTGCAAGAGGGTGTCGATGGGTGAGCTGATGAAGGCGACCATACTGCTCATTGTAGAGCACCTTAAGCATCGATCGCTATATTGTCCGCCGAACTTATAACGCTTTTTCAGTTTGAACCCCTGGCTGGTGGGGAGTAATGCATCCAGCCTGGAAAGTGGTTCAAACCTTTAGTGTGGTTCAAGTCTCTGAACCTGGTGGTTCCGTGGGACGTTCGGCAGGATGGGTTTGAGAATGAGTTTCCAGTAACTTCTTGAGTCCCACGCGGGTGTAGATCTGCGTGGTATCGAGACTTTCATGTCCTAAGATCGCTTGAATCGTGCGAATGTCAGCTCCATTGTCGTGCATCAACGTCGCCATTGTATGCCGAAAGATGTGACAAGCCCCAGGCTTCTCAATCCCAGCCCCCTTTAAGTATCGCCGTCCATATTCGGTCAACGAATCGGGATGAATGGGTGTGCCATCCACTGTTAAAAACAATATCTGCTCCGTTAAATCGAGCGAGAGCTGGGGCCGTGCTTGTTGCACGTATCGAGCGATCCATGTTAAAGCTCGCAAGCCGATCGGCACATAACGATCCTTCTGCCCCTTCCCCAATGACACGAATAAGACTTGCCGATCGACATAGATATGATCGAGCCTTAAACGACACACCTCTTTTCTTCGCATCCCCGTCGAATACAAAACCTCAAAGATCGCTCGGTCACGCAGGCCCAGGGGCGTCGTCACATCGGGCTGCTGCAAGATGCGTTCCACCTCATCGATACTCAATACGGCCTTGGGAAGCTGACGTGGTACCTTGGGGAGCTCCAGATCAGCGGCCGGATTGAAAGGTATAAAATTCTGTTTCGCCAACCAACTAAAGAACTGACGAATCTCCTTCAGATGCAGATGTTGACTAGACCAAGCCAGTGGCTTGCCATTGACCTGGCGATGGCGATACAAGTGACGCTGAAACGCTTCCAGCATCGGCTTGGTGATCGAAAGGGGCGTCACGATGTCTCGTTCTAAACACCACAGCCCAAAGGCTCGCACATACAAGGCCCGCTTCTCGATCGTGCAGTCCGAGAAGTTGTGCAGCGCTAACCAGTCCACGTGCTGCTGCAACAGTTGATAAAAGCCATGTGGGCTCGCTGTGTTACCGAATGGTTTTACTCGAAAGGGTTCAGAAGGTTGTGACATGAGCGAATTTTCTCCTGGGTAAAAGATGCAAACCGTAAAGAGGCAAGCGATCGCATGTATGTACGTACGTACGACCGGCGAATAAACAGCGGAGGGTGTGGCTCCCGGCGGAAAAGAGTGCCAAGTGCCTTATTCAGCAGGCCGAAATCACACACAGCACGGGACCGAAATCGAGTCACTGCACAGAGTTAGGGCTAGAAGGCTCCGTGTAGTTCACACTGGAATAACCCGAGTGCCAAGTGGGTGCCAAGTGGGCGCTAAGTGGGTGCCAAGTTGTCCGTCATAGATACAGTCGAGGCGATTGCCGAGGGAGTATGTAGGCCGCTCACATCCACGAGGCCCAACCGAGCTCGCTCCCCTTCGAAGCCGCGTCCTTCAAAGAGCAACTGATACCAGTGCAATTTCCCTTGCCCGCGTCCCCACGGCACGATGTACTCTTGAGCTACCAAACGCTCTAGGTGCTCTCTTAGATGCGTCGTGTTCCAGTGCAAGGCTTCGCGGGCCGCACGGCGTGTGAAACGAAACTCGGCGATAGGGATACCCTGCCGCGCCGCCTCGGCTCGTACCCAAGCCAGCAGCTCCCCTAGCAAGCGGCGTGTGGCTCCCGGTAACTCATCCACACTCCGGCCCAACGCCCCATCCGCTAAACGATGCGCCAGTGCAATATCCTCTCGCGTGACTTCCAAGCATTCCACTTCCTGGCCATCGATTTCCAAGAGGCGAACATCGCGTTGATACTGATGCAAGAGCGTGATGCTTTCGATCAACGTTAGATATTTTTGTTGGTCGCGGCGATGTCGCGTTTGCCAATCCATAAACCGCAACTGATCGGCATACGGATTTAAGATTCGCAGCGGCCTGAGTAGCCGCTGAGCGTTCTGTTGGCGCTGGATGATGGCAGAAGCTCGCAACTGCTGCGCCAGTCCAGCGGGTGTGCGTGCAAATCGCTGCTGAGCATGAATGGCTGCCGTCTGCGCAGCAGATTCATCCACACTGATCACCAAACAGCGATTCATCAATTCTGCGTCTAGCTCTTGGGCCGTGGTGGTTAACATCAGTGCCACCGGTCCCGTCACTTCATAACGTTCACTGGTCGTTCGGCCCGAACCTTTTTCTTTGCTGGTGGTGACGAGCGACAAATTCCCTTCAGATTGCAAGAGCTTGAGCTGATAACTCCCTTCACGCATGCCACTCTCTTCGGCGATAGAGAGAATCTTGTGCTGGAGATTTTCTTGGCCCAGATAATACAAACTCTGCGGCGTCATCGCCGAACAAGTAAAACGGGCTTCTTCGGGCATGAATCGCAAGATGGCTTCAGTAAGCGAAGTCTTACCGGCTGCAGAAGACGATTGCACGATCAAGCCCAACGGCTTGTCCATCAAGCGACTCGTCGCGGCCAAGTAACCAATCAGTTTCCCACTTTGTTCTCCGACGATGCCACAGGCTTCGAAGTCGGCTAAGATTCTCGATAGCAGATCGGGAGCTTGTAAAAATTCGAGAGCCGCTGCACGTTCGGTTTCACTGAGGGTCGGTACTTGTGGCTGACGAGTCGTTTTTTCGGTGAGAGCTTGATGCTGTAACTCTTCCAGCTTCCAGAGCACTTGCCCGAGATCACTACGCAGCACCGATTCCATCGCGCCGATCTCCTCGGCGGCTTCGGCTAAAAAACATTTGCGGGATCGCGCATGATAAAGATC
>Ga0209174_10000141_pt1 | contig 55096 bp, 49 predicted proteins | sample JI91814BDNA_FD_187505 | JGI IMG/M metagenome (GOLD analysis project Ga0209174, IMG submission 187505) | Wastewater effluent complex algal communities from Wisconsin, to seasonally profile nutrient transformation and Carbon sequestration -... | ecosystem: Engineered > WWTP > Effluent > Algae...
AATCGCAGATACTCATTTTCTAAGGGCTCCTTTTTGGAAAATGTTGTTTGGTTTCGCAAGATCTTCAACATTCTACAAGAAGAGGGCCCTTTTTTCATCATATACACTTAATTTCGCGCCAGCGACTGAATATGTCCCACAGAATTTGCATGACTGTCTCTAAGTACGCATGTTTCGGACGACTAAAAGACGCCAAAGCCTATGAATACTGGGGTTTAGATGGTGGTTTTGGAATTTGAAAAATCACGCCCAAAAAGTTCGACGCTTATAAGCTGGCGGAGAGAGAGGGATTCGAACCCTCGATACGTTTTACCGTATACACACTTTCCAGGCGTGCGCCTTCAGCCGCTCGGCCACCTCTCCAAGCCGTGGATTTTAACAAATAACAACTCTTGGGTCAAAACGACGATTATACTTTGTAATTCTATTTAACTTCTATGTCGAGTCGAGTCAATAGCTGGCGTGCCAAAGCCAAACGTGAGGCGTTGTGCTCGCTTAATTGCTGTTTGATCAACGCCAATCGTTCGGATTTAGGATCGATATTTTGCGGCTCCCATTCAAAGTGTACGCCACTTAAAATAGCCTTTCCAATACCAACTTTACACTCCACTATGGCAGCCAATTTAGCTGCTACAGCATCATCTGGAGTGGCATGATATGCCAATGGTTTAATATTCTTATAGCTGTCCGCGGCGACAAAATGTCCTCCGCCGTTGTAATAAACTACCAACTCAGATTCGGCCATGACATCATCAGTATGCCAATTAATCACTGCGGCTCTGATACCATCGGTATTTTCAGTTTTACGATCGTCAAAACCAATATACGTCGGCCCCGAAACTATTCCGGGAAAGAATTTTAACTCCCGTTCACCAGTTATTTCTAGGGCTGGATCGCCCTTATAGAATTCTATTTTGTCCGCAGCATAATATGCTCCAGCACAAATGCCTAAAAATTTACCGCCAGAGGCAACATAATTTTTAATATTGGTATTCCCCACACCAGATAATTTGGCTACGTATGGCAAATCAGCGCCACCAGGGATAATTAGTAGAGAGGTGTTCTGCGTCCAATCGTTCTGCAGGATATCTGCAGCATCCACGGTTCTCACGGTATATTTAGCTGCTACTAATTCTTGCAACATACCGAGCGTATTCGCCACCGATTGTGGCCCAGTACCAGGACCGGCGTACACTAAAATATTTTCCTGAGCGTTAACACTATACATGCTACTCAGCAAAATCAAACTACAGATTAAAATATATTTAAACATTTAAAACAGCTAGCAATAACGAAAAAAACACTTGGGCTGTATACCCAAGTGTTTTTTATCAACGATTAGTCACGATTTTCCATCTTTTCTTTTAGTAAATCGCCTAGCGTTGCACCACCCATATCTTCACCACTGCGGTTAAATTCACGTAAAGATTCTTGTTCATCTTCGATATCTTTAGCACGAATTGATAGGGAAATGACACGGCTCTTACGGTCAATATTGATGATCTTAGATTCAACTTCATCACCAACTTTAAGCACAGTAGTAACGTCTTCAACACGATCTCTGCCTAGTTCAGAAGACTTTAAATTACCCTCAACACCTTCAGCTAAAGTTATAACAGCGCTTTTAGCATCCACTGCACTCACAGTACCAACCACTAAAGCACCTTTGGCATGTTCTGACACATAAATAGAGAACGGATCTTGCGCTAATTGCTTCACGCCTAGAGAGATGCGTTCACGTTCAGCATCAATGGCTAATACTATTGCTTCTATTTCTTGGCCTTTTTTGTAGTTTCTTACTACTGTTTCGCCAGAGTCATTCCAAGATAGATCGGACAAATGGATTAAACCATCTATACCGCCAGGTAAACCAATGAAGATACCAAAGTCAGTAATAGATTTGATCTTACCAGACACTCTGTCGCCTTTGTTACAAGTAGTAGCGAAAGCATCCCATGGATTATCATGGCATTGTTTCAAGCCCAAAGATATGCGACGACGCTCTTCATCAATGTCTAATACCATCACTTCTACATCAGTACCCAATTGCACTACTTTGCTTGGATGAATGTTCTTGTTAGTCCAGTCCATTTCTGATACATGCACTAAACCTTCAACGCCTTCTTCAATTTCTACGAAACAACCGTAATCGGTAATATTAGTAACTTTACCGACCAGTCTGGTTCCTTCTGTATAACGACGTTTGATATCAACCCAAGGATCTGAACCTAATTGTTTCAAGCCCAAAGATACTCTGGTTTTATCACGGTCAAACTTCAAGACCTTAACTTTCAGCTCTTGGCCAACCGCCACGATTTCGCTTGGGTGCTTAACACGACGCCAAGCCATATCGGTAATGTGTAACAAACCATCGATGCCACCCAAATCAACAAAAGCACCATAGTCCGTTAGATTCTTAACGATGCCCTTAACTTCTTGGCCTTCTTGCAATACACCAAGTAATGCTTCACGTTCGGCGCTGCTTTCTGACTCAACTACAGAACGACGTGATACTACGACGTTATTACGTTTTTGATCTAATTTAATTACTTTAAACTCTAACTCTCTACCTTCCAGACCAACAGAATCGCGGACCGGACGTACGTCTACTAACGAACCGGGTAAGAAAGCACGGATGGAACCTAACTCTACAGTAAAGCCACCCTTAACCTTGCCACTAATAACCCCCATAACTGGCTGGCTATTCTCAAACGCATTACTCAAGCTAATCCATGCTTTGGCGCGTTTGGCTTTTTCACGTGATAATCTAGTTTCACCCCAACCGTTCTCGATAGCATCTAATGCGACTTCTATTTCGTCGCCAACAGCAACTTCTAATTCGCCGTTTAAATCTTGAAACTGTTGAATTGGCACCTGGCCTTCTGATTTTAAGCCAACGTTAATTGTTACAAAATCATTGGCTATACCAATAACTTTACCAGTAACAATAGCGCCAGGATACATTTTTGCTTTGGATAAACTGCTTTCAAACAGTTCTGCGAAAGTTTCTACCATAATACATACACTCTTTTATTCTCTATCGATTGCGTGAAAATCAATAGGCCTAAACGTTAAAACTAGATAAGCTCTGCCTGACAAGACCCAATATTTGCTGAAACACCATATCTGCATTCATGCTAGTAGAATCAATAATAATGGCATCCTGCGCCGGACGCAGGGGGGCTATTGCCCGCATCTTATCCCTTATATCGCGCTGAATCAGATCAGTCACGAGGTCCTGTAGGTTAACATTATAACCGCTGCCCTTCAACTGCAAAAAGCGTCTTTTTGCCCGTTCTTCAACATTGGCATCCAAATAAAACTTCATAAACGCCGCCGGAAAAACGATAGTCCCCATATCCCGTCCATCTGCCACCAAGCCAGGTAACTGAGAAAAATTCTGTTGTTTAGCTAACAGTGCTGCTCGAACCTCTGGATAGGCAGCAATTTTCGAAGCCACATCACCACAAGCCTCACTGCGTATTTCGCGACTTACATCATGCTCGCCTAGGTAAACTTTGCCATCTATAAAACGACTACGCAAATTATTGGCTAAATGCTCTATCCGGCCAACGTCAGCAAAAGAACAATTATCCTGCAATACCCACAACCCTAAAACCCGATATAACGCCCCGCTATCTAGCATATGCCAGCCTAATTGCTCAGCCAACATACGACTTATAGTCCCTTTACCAGAACCACTAGGGCCGTCAATTGTTACGATGGGAATGAATTCTGGCATAATTGCTCCTCTTCTATCTTTAAACCAGCATCACTAGCTACTTTAACAAAATTAGGAAATGACGTGGCTATGTTGTGCGTATCTTGCAGAATAACCTCTTGCTCTGCAACTAGCGCTGCCATAGCAAAAGTCATCGCAATTCTATGGTCGCCACCAGTTTGCACAACCCCACCAGATATTCTGCCACCAATTATATCTAAACCATCGGCATAAACCCTCACTGACACCCCTAAACTCTGTAAGCCTTTGGCCAACAGAGCAATACGATCACTTTCTTTATACCGTAACTCTGCTGCACCACGAATAACGGTAGTACCAACAGCACAAGCTGCTGCCAACGCAATTATCGGCAACTCGTCTATCGCATTGGCAATTAAAGCTAATGGGATAGTAATCGCAGATAACTTTGCAACTCCTCTAACACGTAAATCTGCACGCGGCTCACCATGCAAAATGTGCTCATTATATATAGTAATATCTGCGCCCATTGCTTGTAAAATTTCTAGCACTGCTATACGCGTCGGATTAACGCCTATATTTGTTAATGTTATATCCGCAGTTTTTGCTATAGTCGCACCAATTATAAAAAAAGCCGCAGAAGAAATATCACCAGGTATGGTGTATGCATGTGTAAAATTTCGTAACATGATTTCTGTGTGATCACGACATATGCTAGGAGAAGTTATTCTAGTCTCGCCAGTTGCATACAGTCCAGCCAATAGGATTGCTGATTTAACTTGAGCACTAGCAACTGGTAACGCATAATCAATCGCATGTAATTTTTGCCCACCACTAATCATTAACGGTGCATAATTATCTTCGCGCGCAACTATTTTAGCCCCCATGGCAGTCAAAGGGATAATGATCCTTTGCATTGGTCTATTGCGCAACGAAGCATCGCCGGTAATCACACTAGAAAATTTTTGTGCAACTAAAATACCGGCCAATAAACGCAACGTAGTACCAGAGTTTCCTGCATCTAATATCTGCTGTGGATCCTGTAAACCATATAGGCCAACCCCATTAACCTGTAATACCCCAGAGCTTAAATTGGTAAATTGTACACCCATCGCACGTAATGCCCGTAAAGTAGCTATACAATCTAAACTTGGCAACCAATTATGTAATAACGTCGGGATATCCGGTGTGGCTAAAGCTGCAAAAATTAATGCCCGATGCGTAATAGACTTATCGCCTGGAATATTTATTACGCCGTGCAGAGTTCCACCAGCTTGTATGCGTACCTCTTGCAGCGCACTATCAATTATCAATTGTGTAACCCTCTAGCAATTTGTGTTAAGCTTAAACCAGTAATCATTGCAGCGGATTATATTATATTTTATCCATAGCTTTATGATTAAAAAAATGTAGGACAAAATACTATTCGTTTCAATTAAGATTGACCATAGCATTTTTTATGAGTGTTTGGTATGAAAAATTAGGTTGTGATATTACTGTTCTAGATTATCACTAGCATCTGCAGCGTTGGATATAGCCTCATCTTTAGTAACTTCTTCGCCAACAATTTCTTCTACTCGTTCAATACCCACCAGATGCTCGCCATCCACAAGACTAATCAAACGCACACCCTGAGTATTGCGACCCACCAAAGAAATCTCGTCAATTCTTGTCCTAACCAAAGTACCACGATCACTAATTAACATCAGCTCCTCGCCATCAAACACTTGCGCAGCGCCAACAACTTCACCATTGCGTTCACTAGTTTGAATACCGATCACTCCTTTACCACCACGACCAATGGTTGGGAATTCCGTAGTTAAAGTACGTTTGCCATAACCCTTCTTAGTTGCTAACAAGATAGCGCCTTCTGCTTGCAATACAATTAGCGATATTACTCTTTGTTCTGGTTGTAACTTTATACCGCGCACGCCTTTAGCATTTCTACCCATACAACGTACTTCATCGCACTTAAACCTTATAGTTTTACCAGAGTTGGATACTAGTAACACTTCACCAGCAGCAGTAGTCAAACCAGCGCCAATCAAATGATCTCCGTCTTCCAAATCTATCGCTATAATCCCACTAGCACGTGGTCGGCTGAACTCTGTTACTGCAACTTGTTTTACCACTCCATAGCTAGTCGTCATGAAAATGGCAGTATCGGCATCATATTCACGCACCGGTAAAATGGCGCTAATTTTTTCTGCTTCTTGTAGTGGGAGCATATTTACAATCGGTCTACCTTTCGATAACCGACCAGCTACCGGTATTTGGTGGACTTTAAGCCAATACATTTTACCAAAGCTAGAGAAACACAATAATGTATCATGTGTATTAGCGATTAACAGTCTAGTTACGTAATCTTCATCTTTGACTGCTGTAGCGCTCTTACCACGACCACCGCGACGTTGCGCTTGATAGCTAGACAACGGTTGTGATTTTACATAGCCACTATATGATAGAGTCACCACCATATCTTCTTCGCTAATTAAATCTTCAACTGACAAATCTTGTTGCGTACTTATTATTTCCGTGCGTCTGTTATCACCAAATTCTTGTTTAATTAATAGCAATTCATCGCGAATAACTTGCATCAAACGAGTCGAGTTTTGCAAAATTTCCAGATAACCGTGGATATTGCTTAACAACTCTTTAAATTCTGCCAGGATTTTATCTTGCTCTAAACCAGTTAAACGATGTAAACGTAAATCTAAGATTGCCTGCGCTTGCTCTGGCGACAAATGATAACCGTCTACTAATAAGCCGTATACATCTTCTAAATCAGCCGGACGACAATTATCTGCTCCAGCACGTTGCAACATATCAGCAACTTGACCAGCAGGCCATGTTTTTTGTAATAACGCTGCTTTTGCTTCTTGTGGGCTCTTAGCCGCTTTAATTAACATAATCACCGGATCTATGTTAACTAGCGCTATGCCCAAACCCTCTAATATATGCGCGCGTTCCCGTGCTTTACGTAAATCATACTCGGTACGTCGCGAAACAACTTGGCGACGATGCTTAATGAAACAAGCTAGAATTTGCCGTAAATTTAATAATTTTGGTTGATTATCAACCAATGCCACCATGTTAATTCCAAATACTGTTTGCATTTGGGTTTGCGAGAATAAATTATTGACGATTACTTCAGCGATTTCACCACGGCGTAATTCTATCACAACACGCATACCATCTTTATCAGATTCATCGCGTAGTGCAGAAATACCTTCGATTTTTTTATCTTTGACTAATTCAGCTATTTTCTCTATTAAACGCGCTTTGTTTACCTGATACGGTAATTCTTGAATAATAATCGCCTGTTTGCCAGTTTTTTCGTCTGTTTCAATCTCAGTACGTGCACGCACATAAATGCGGCCACGGCCAGTCTTATATGCTTCTACGATTCCAGCACGACCATTGATAATACCAGCTGTTGGAAAATCTGGACCAGGCACATGCTCGATTAGCTGATCAACCGTAATATCTGGATTGTCAATCATAGCCAGGCAAGCGTTAATTACTTCTGTTAAATTATGCGGTGGAATATTCGTGGCCATACCAACTGCAATTCCAGAACCACCGTTAATGATTAAATTCGGTATTTGCGTCGGTAGCACTGAAGGCTGTACTTCGGTCTCATCATAGTTTGGCAAAAAATCTACGGTTTCTTTGTCCAAATCAGCCAACAAGCTACTAGCTATTTTAGACATTCGTACTTCGGTATAACGCATCGCCGCTGGTGGATCACCATCTATAGAACCGAAGTTACCCTGACCATCTATAAGCATATAACGTAGCGAAAACGGCTGTGCCATACGCACTAACGCATCATATACTGCACTCTCGCCATGCGGATGATATTTACCGATTACGTCACCAACTACACGAGCTGATTTCTTATAGCCTTTGTTCCATTCGTTACCTAGCTCTTTCATCGCATATAAAACGCGACGATGCACAGGTTTCAAACCATCTCGAACATCAGGCAACGCACGTCCTACTATTACACTCATGGCGTAATCTAGGTAAGACTGTTTTAGTTCATCTTCTATGTTAACCGGGTAAATTTCTTGGGCAATCTCTGTCACGCCACAACTCCGTCAATCAGGCCATCTAGTAAATTGCCCATTTTACCATATTTGCGGTAAAATCTCACCCCGAATAAACAATTATAGGCTGCATAGATAAATGACCTTACTAGCACAAATAAAATTGCAATGCGCCAGCGCGCTTAACTCGCTTTATGCTAACAAGGCGCTCGATTTTAATATCAATGACACAGAAGTTACCTTGTCAACTAACAAGTCGTTTGGACATTATCAATGCAATAGTGCAATGAAGTTGTCCAAATCACTATCTATGCCACCGCGAGTGATTGCGGAAGCGTTAACTCAACAAATACTGGCACAACAATCCAGCAGCAATACCGCCGTATTTGCGCAAGTACAAGTAGCTGGACCAGGATTTATAAATTTTACCTTGAGCAACGCGTACCTCAGCAAATTATTAAATGAACAACTACGTGATCCACAACTAGGTTGTCGCAAAATATCTGCCCCACAAAAAGCCGTGGTTGATTTTTCTTCGCCCAACATCGCTAAAGAAATGCATGTCGGTCATTTACGTTCCACCATTATCGGTGACTGCATAGCACGCATGCTAGAATTTTTTGGCTACGAGGTTTTGCGTTTAAATCATATCGGTGATTGGGGAACGCAGTTTGGTATGTTAATTGCTTATTTAACAAAACAAAGACAAACCTTAGATAACATCCGTAGCATGGACATAGCACAATTGTTAACTATTTACCGTGCGGCAAAAGTCGAATTTGATGCCGATGCTAATTTTAAACAAAGCGCACAACAAGCAGTAGTTTCGCTCCAGCAAGGCGAGCAACAAGCTATACAGATATGGCAAGCCATTTGTGCTATTTCACGCAACGCTTTTAATAAAATATACACGGTTTTAGATATAAAATTACAAGAACGCGGCGAATCTTTTTATAATCCGTATTTACCTTTATTACTGCTGGACTTAGAGTCCAAGCAATTAATTCAAGTATCAGATGGCGCCAAATGTATTTATGTGAATGGTTTCACTAATCGCGAAGGTGAGCCGTTACCATTAATTGTACAAAAATCTGATGGTGGTTATAATTATGCCACTACTGATATGGCAGCGCTTAGACATCGTGTTGTGGATGAAAATGCCAAATGGATAATTTATGTTACTGATGCCGGACAAAGCCAACACTTTAACATGGTATTTGCTGCGTGCAGGATGGCTGGTTACTATGATCCTAAGCAAGTGCGTGTTGATCATGTGCCATTTGGTTTAGTATTACGTGCCGATGGTAAGAAATTTCAAACACGCGCTGGCGACACAGAAAGGTTAATTGATTTAATTGATGCAGCTGTAGACAAAGCTAAAACATTATTATCGCAGCGTAACAAAGAATTAACTACCGATGAATTACAACATATGGCCACAGTGTTAGGCATTAACGCCATTAAATACGCTGATTTAGCCAATAATCGCGTTAGTGACTACGTGTTTAGTTTAGATCGTATGTTGCAATTTGAAGGTAATACCGCAGCTTTTGTTTGTTACGCTTACGTACGTATTCAGAGTATTAAACGCAAAATTGCCGCTGATATACCGCATCTACAAACATCTACGCAAATAGTTTTAACCGCTCCAGAAGAAATTGATCTAGGTCTACAGGTATTGCAGTTTAATGATACGCTTAATAGCTGTTTGCAAGAACTTCTACCAAATCGCTTAACTGATTACTTATTCCACTTGGCAGAAAAATTTCATGTATTTTTCCATAATTGCCGAGTAGATGGGTCTGCTGAACAAAATAGTCGCATTTTGTTATGCGAAGCAACAGCACAAGTGTTAGCGCAAGGTTTGCAATTGCTCGGGCTACGTCCTTTGGGGCGAATGTAATAGTAATGCCACCGTACTGGCGCTGGCCGCTGGGCCCCGGGGAAGTTCCACCGAATCTACTCTACTTTATTTTAATCGTTAGTAATGATTGCAATTACACTTTACAAATTAAGGTATTGAAATGCCTATGTGGCATATGATACACTACTTGACAAATAATAATAGATGTGTGGGGTCCAATTATGCAACAAGCAGAACAAGATATCAGCAATGCATACAAACTAGCTGAATTAACAACAAATTTTCTTGTATCTTCTCTTGTAGCATTTAAAATATACCGATATTTTACGCGTAATGAAAAAATGAAGTTTTTCTTCCCTTCGTTAGACATATTTAGAAGGCAAGCAGAACTTATTAAAAAATTAAATATTTTGCTTGCAAAGATGGTTGAATCAAAAGAATTAGTAAAAATAGAGCAAGTAAACAACAACATTCAACTTTTGATTGAAGCCATTGACAAATTTATCGATTGCCAAAATAAAGAAAATACAACACTATTAGAATCAATAATGATGCAATTATTAAATACTCAAGATAAATCTATGGAATTGTTATTATCTCTTACTAAAATAAATTTTCCAGACGTAAAAGAAATAGCTTTAGATTTTTATTCAGCATTACATAAACAAGCCCAGCTTTTGGCAGAATTTAAAAAAGAATATCATTCTAAAAATCTGTATAAATATTTTATTGATATTGAAAGCAAAGCGGATATATGGCTGAAACGTAATGAGCAATTTATATTATCAAGTGACACCGAAAAATATAAAATTTACGATATCTCTCATGGCAGTCTTGGCTCAATTGCTGGAAATGGGTTATGTTACGGCTTCTGTCTTGGGGCCATTCAGGCTCTTATGAGTGCTCCTGACGATAAAAATCTTCCGTTCATAAAAAATATGGAGAATCGTACAAATCTTGCAGAAATAGTACGCTTACAGAGGCTACAACCTGCTTATGCTGATAAAAAATCATCTCAAACACACTATTTCAGTATTTATGCTAATACAATAGATTATGATATTAAACATGCAGCAAAGGTAACCGCAAAAAACGTATACAATATTTGCAAAGTACTAGATAAAAAAGACAATTACGCATTTGGATTAACATCAGGTAAAAACGAAAGCAGCTATCATATTATTGGTATTTTACATAAAAATGGCATCTTTTACGTAATAGATGCAAATAGTGGCATTTATAAGATTGAAGACATATCTAAATTACAAAATTTTATTACACAATATTTATGGAAAGACCTTGATAAATTATTCGATAGTACTATTTTACAGCCATTGTATAATTTGTATAAAACAAGATCAGACCATGATACTAAAGTTAATCTGTCCTACAGCATAACGAGTATTCCTACACTAGAAGAAACTATTTTACCAATTCCACATAGTCTAAAATCATTCATAATATCAACTAATAAAGATGATATTGAGAGTACTGCATTTTTGGACCAAGTACTCACAGCATCAATGGATAACATTAATATTGAGAATACTGGTTTTTCGATCCAAATCATAAAACCCATGGATAGATTGGATGAGAATCTGAAATCTGAAAATGGCAATGATAGCAAGAAATTAAGACTATCAAAACTATAATTTTTATATGAGCTTGTGAAGTTACAATAAGCGATATAAGTGTTAGATGGCTATAATAGTCTCTTCCTGCATAATTATTATCTCCTTATTAAGTGACATCACAGACTTTGAAGGTAATACCGCAGCTTTTGTTTGTTACGCTTACGTACGTATTCAGAGTATTAAACGCAAAATTGCCGCTGATATACCGCATCTACAAACATCTACGCAAATAGTTTTAACCGCTCCAGAAGAAATTGATCTAGGTCTACAGGTATTGCAGTTTAATGATACGCTTAATAGCTGTTTGCAAGAACTTCTACCAAATCGCTTAACTGATTACTTATTCCACTTGGCAGAAAAATTTCATGTATTTTTCCATAATTGCCGAGTAGATGGAGCTGCTGAACAAAATAGTCGCATTTTGTTGTGCGAAGCAACAGCACAAGTGTTAGCGCAAGGTTTGCAATTACTCGGGCTACGTCCTTTGGGGCGAATGTAAAAATGATGCCACTGCATATACATGCCAAGAAAAGCTTTGAGACGATTAACCTAGTCATTTTCATTTAGTAGATTGTAATTCAAACACTTCTACTATTGCTATTTAGTCAAAATACTGGCATGATTGTTAGGCACCATGCTCTCTCGCTAGATGAGGTCAAATGAAAAAAAGATTATTTATATCCTTAGTCTATTTTATATCATTCACGTGCCTTGCAAATGACGCCATACATACTGCAACGTCTAAAAAAGCATTACAGGCTGGCGATATTGTCTTTTGGAAAGACACTGAAAAACCTAATCGTGCTGGACACGTGGCTGTTATTAATGACTCTTATGAAGGTACACAGATACCTCATATTCTACACTCTACTGATCATCCTAAATATAACGCCTTTGTAGAAACACATATGCTACCAAGCGAAAAACTACTAAAAAGTAACAAATATTACTGGGTTATTCGCGTAAAAGATCAAAAAATACGCCAGTCATTTATAGAAAATCTCTACATTTTTCAACAGAAAAAAATCCCATTTAATGTTATATCAGAGGAATTAATGAATAAATGGGACGATTCTATGTCTTTATATTCTACAGAATTTAAATTCAAGCTACAAAACCAGTTATTTGCAGAAATGCCGCCTGATAATACAATTATCCCTAATCAAGGGTATATGTGCAGCGAAGTTATTATAATTGCTTTACAAAATGCATGGAAAGATAATAGAAGTAAATTACCAATATCACTGCAAATTATCCCTATGATATGCCCTCCTTCTACTTTTATGTTTGCTATTCAAAATGATCATAATAATTTTAAGATAATAGGCAAATTACATATCCAAGCATATGATGCTATCATAGTAAAATCTGAGAAAAACAAATGAATTTAGCCACCAGAAATGAGAGAATAGATTTTTTACGCGGAATTGCAATTCTGCTGGTATTACTGTTACACTTCCGTTTCTCTTTTGACATTAAAAATACTTTTTTTGCTGTTTTCATACCTGAAAATTTACTACATGCTTTCACCATAAACGGCAATTACGGTGTAACGATGTTTTATGTTATTTCTGGTTATCTAATAACTTTACGTTCTCTGCAAAGATATGGTCGTTTAGATAGCATAAGGCCTTTTAATTTTTATCAACTTCGCTGTGCCAAGATATTTCCAGGCCTAATCTTGGCGTTGACTTTAGTTAACTTGCTAGCGCTATTACCACTTAAATCTTTTGCTAACAAACCCGACACAACTTCAATGTGGTTAACAAATTTTTCCGCATTAACATTTTGGTACAACATTTTATTGCAAAAAATTGGCGGCTATTTCAATTATGCCACGACAGCATTCTGGTCATTATCAGTAGAAGAGGTATTCTATTTATTATTTCCAATTGTATGTATTGTTGCAAAACGCAAGTCCCATTTATTTTTAATCGCATCTGTATTAATAATATTCTGCACAACCTTTCGCTATCTACATCGGGATAATGAATTATTTTTTATATATGATTATTTTGCGTGTTTCGATGCGATAGCAATCGGATGTTTGGCTGCTATTTTAAAAAATGAAAGTTATGACATATTTTTCCAAAATAGATTCACTCAGTTATTAGCAGCTATAGCATTATGCACAACTTACCTTATAGGAATTCATGGCAACGAAACTTTTGGATTCACGGTCATTTCTTCTATGACTGCTATATTAATATTAAGTTCAGATCAACGATTAATTCCACAAAATATACCAATTAAAATGATAAACAAGTGCATTGGTTTCATAGGACGCATAAGTTATGAATTATATTTATATCACTTAATAGTGTTAGGGCTTTTGCGCGATTTTTTTAGATCGCCAAAACTTGGCTTTATGGCAACCAACATTTTATTTTGTGCATTTATACTTGTATCCTTATCCATAGCATTTCTATGTCATTATTATTTCACGGAACCACTCAACCGTAAAATACGTAACTTTAGATCGCCTACCACTGCTGTATTGGAGGCAAAGTGTTAGATGACTACAATAGTCTCTTCCTGCATAATTATTATCTCCTTATTAAGTGGCATTACACACTTAATTCTAAGAAATACCAAAAAGACGAGGTTTCTGCTTTGCCAAAAGCGGAAATCTCTACTTTGCCCCCATAGTCTAGTTTATTAATTAAGCCATTCCAGATATAATCGGTTGGCAAATTAAATTCATGGATTTGTAATGCATTACGCTGATAACGTAGATATAACTGAAGTTGCAAAATTTAGCACTATGGCTCAACAATGGTGGGATCCAACCGGCCCCTGTGCGCCACTGCATATTTTAAACCCATGTCGTTTACAATTTATACAACAATATTGTTCCTTAACCAACAAAAGTGTTTTAGACGTTGGCTGTGGCGGCGGCATATTAAGCTCCAGTATGGCAAGGTGCCACGCACAAGTAACTGGCATAGATGCCAGCCAAGAACTAATTTTAGTGGCAACCAATAAAGCCCAACAACAAAATGTCACGATCGATTATAGTGCCACAACAATTGAAGACTTTGCTACTAATAACGCTGCGCAATTTGATATCATTACTTGCATGGAATTAATCGAACATGTACCTGATCCGCAAAAATTAATTGTGGATTGTGCGTATTTACTTAAACCTGGCGGACAATTGTTTTTATCTACAATCAATCGCACACCTAAAGCATACGCGCTAGCAATTATTGCTGCAGAATATATACTGAAGATTCTGCCCAAAAATACGCATGACTATAAAAAATTCATCCGCCCTGCGGAATTAGATGACATGTTACGTTCTACTAATTTGCAACTAGTGAATATGTCTGGCATTAAATACAACCCTTTCAGCAAGCATGCTGGTTTAGACCACAGCGTAGATGTTAATTATCTCGCCTATGCAATAAAATAAATATCATGGCAATTTTATTTGATCTAGATGGAACATTATTGGACACCTCGCAAGATTTTCATATTGCGATGAATCGTGTATTACTAGCAGAAAATAAACCAACTGCGGATTATGCTACTATACGCAGAAATATTTCTTTTGGTAGCAAAATGATTATTGCTGGGGCTCTAAATCTAGATATCAAAAATATTGAACATCAAAAATATATAGATGAACTATTACCAAGATTTATAGCTGAATACGCGCAGACTAATTTTAGTCGTACTGTAGCTTTTAATGGCATAGATGATCTATTATTCGCTTTAGAAACCGCCAATCTAACTTGGGGCATAGTGACCAATAAACGACAAGCACTAACAGAACCATTATTGCTAGCGACTGGTTATTTTAAACGTAGTGCTTGTATAGTATGTGGTGATACCACCGCACGAGCCAAACCTGCCCCCGACCCACTATTGCACGCCTGTAAAATGTTGAATGTAGATCCTAAAGATTGTATTTTTATTGGCGATTCAATTAATGATATTACTGCTGGCAAAGCTGCTGGTATGCGTACCATTGCTGCAGCTTTTGGTTTTATTCCAGAAGATGTTAAAATTAGCGACTGGCAAGCAGATGCAATTGTTAATAGCCCTGATGAAATTTTGCCATGGATAAGAAAATGGGTAGATCTTGCAATTTGACACCAGAAATTAAACTCGCTTATGCAGTCTGTCAAAAAATTGCCAGAACGCATTATGAAAATTTCCCTGTCGCTTCAATTTTATTGCCAAAGCATTTGCGACGTTCTATTGCTGCTATTTATGCATTCGCCAGAACAGCTGATGATGTCGCTGATGAAGGTGACTTAAGCCAAGAAATGCGCTTAGAACAAATGACAAAATTAGAGTCTCAATTATATGATATTCAATACGGTAAACCGCCAACCGAACCATTGTTTATTGCCTTAAAACACACTATAGAATGCTTTAATTTACCATTACAGTTATTTTATGATCTACTAACTGCTTTTAGGCAAGATATCCTAAAGAACAGCTATCAAAATTTTTATGAAGTAGATGACTACTGCCACTACTCAGCTAACCCCATTGGCCGATTATTATTATACTTAACTGGACAAGCATCCCCAGAAAATCTGCTATTATCGGATCATATTTGCACTGGCTTGCAATTAATCAACTTTATCCAAGATATTCACTCTGATTTATTGATAAGAAATCGTTGTTATATTCCTGTAGCCGAGTTAGAAAAATATCATGTAACTCTACAAGATATTGCCGATAAAAGTAATTCCCATAATTACGCTCAACTAATACAACAATTATTAGCCCATAGCCAAAAAATATACTGTAAAGGAGTTAGGTTAGGCCACAGCTTACCTGGACTTTTCGGTTTAGAAATACGTTTTATCATCGCTTGTGGTAATAAATTATTAGACAAGCTTAATCAACGCAAAAATGTATGGCAACGCCCACTGTTAAGCAAAATTGAAATGCTGTTTATATTTTTACGGGTAATTATTAAACCAAATAACAGTAAATTTGCCTTTAACTGCACGGTCCTGGATAAAATATGACTCAAAGCGATTTATATTGCAAGAATAAAGTAGCACTCAGCGGATCAAGTTTTTACTACAGTTTCTTGTTTTTACCACCAGAACAACGTACTGCGATTACGGCTATTTATGCTTTCTGTCGCGAAGTAGACGATATAGTTGATGACAGCACCAATCCGGACATAGCCAGACAACAATTGGCCTGGTGGCATGAAGAAATACAAAGAGTCTTTGACGGTAATCCACAACACCCAGTAGGCATCGCTCTAAAATCAGCTAGCCATAAGTTTAAGCTTCCTAAAATTTGGTTTGATGAAATCCTGCAAGGTATGCAAATGGACTTAGATTTTCAAGGTTATCAGACTTTTGCTGATGTTAAAGTATATTGCCATTGTGTAGCTAGTACCGTTGGCATGCTAGCCGCTTCTGTTTTTGGTTATACTAATCCAAAAACTTTGGACTATGCCAAAAATCTAGGACTGGCGTTTCAATTAATTAACATCGTACGCGACATTGGCGAAGATGCTAGGCGCGGGCGCATTTATATAGCAGAGGAAGAATTACAAAATTTTGGCTTGCAGGCAGATGACTTATTACAAGTTTCTAAGCATGACGTACAAAAAGTTCGTCCGATACTTGGCAAATTGGCACAACTAGCGCGCAACTACTATGCAATGGCAATACAAGACCTGCCTAACGAAGATCGCCAGACGCAACGTAGTGGCTTAATTATGGCAAAAATTTATTTGACTATTTTAACAGAAATAGAAAAAAGTAATTTTGCGGTATTACATCAAAGAATTAGCATTACTCCTTTACGCAAGTTGTGGATCGCCTGGCGTACCGCACGCACAGAAAAAAAACTCTGTCAGGCGCTATAGATGAGTAACACCATCGTCATTGGCGCTGGTTGGGCTGGCCTTAGCTGTGCGTATGAGTTAGCTAAACATGGACATAAAGTACGCTTATTAGAAGCAGCACCACAGGTTGGTGGCAGAGCTAGATCAATTAATTTTGCGGCTAATGTAGTAGACAATGGCCAACACGTTGCCATAGGTGCATATCAAAACCTACGTACTTTAATTAGTGACCTAGGATTAACGGAAAGACAACTTTTTAAAATTTTGCCATTGCGTTTACTTACTCTAGGACAAGATTACTTTCAATTGCATTTGCCAAAATTACCCAGCCCATTCCACCTTGGTTGTGGGGTCATGTTGGCAAAAAACTTAACCTGGCGAGAAAAATTATCCGTGGTTAAATTGATGTATGAGCTACAACAAACAGCTTATACCTTACCAATTGATGTCACAGTTCTAGATTTTCTACAACAACAGCAACAATCGCAAAACATAATTCGTTATTTATGGGAACCATTAACTGTCGCCGCACTATCTACCCCTATTCATAGTGCTTCGGCCCAAGTGCTGATCAACGTCTTACAACAAACGTTTAAATCTGGTAAAAACAACAGTGATTGGTATTTACCAGCGGTTGATCTAAGTAACTTATTACCAACCCATATAGTCCAATATTTACAACAACAAGGTAGCGATGTAGTTTGCAACCAAACAGTAAAAAATCTAAATATAGACGACGACATCTGTAAATCGATTAATAGCGAGCGCGAAGTATGGGCTGCTGATCATTATGTTTTGGCAACCAATTTATGGCAAGCCAACAAGCTACTGGCTCCATTTCCATTGTTGGCTACCAGCCACCAACAACTCAAACAATTTGTTTTTGAGCCGATAACCACAGTGTATTTTTTGTTTGCACACGCAGTAAGACTTCCTTATCCAATAATCGGTATCTTAGATTCGGTGAGTCAGTGGATCTTCGATCGCGCATTTGCGGCACAACCCAATATGCTCAGCGCCGTAACTACCGGACATAATGCTATATTTGATTTAGAAAAAGATCGTGTTTACACACAAATATTACAAGATATACAACGGCATTTTCCTTGGCTTAAACAACCAATCGCGCAAAAAATTGTCAGGGAAAAACGTGCGGCTTTTAGCTGTGATGTTAACATACAAAAACTACGACCACATGCCAAAACTGCTTGCAAAAATTTATGGCTTGCTGGCGATTATGTACAAACTGGATTACCAGCGACATTAGAAGGCGCACTCTTGAGTGGCAAACAAACTGCCCATATGATCTTGCGTACTAAACTTGACTAAACTCAAATATGTCACTAGGATAAAAACTATATCGCCTTGCTTGATTTTTTTTCCGCACCAGATTTGAATCGTCAACAATTTTGGTTTGAGCGAGGCGATATATCTTAAGCTTTACACCCCCAAACAAAATTCGCAAAGCATAATAGGTTATGATAGGTTGTGTAATCGTTAATTAAAATTTGTGAGCATGCATGTTAGAGAACAAGGTTATTTTAGTCACTGGAGCATCACGTGGCATAGGTCGGGAAGTAGCAAAATCTTTAGCAAAATATAATGCTACAGTTATTTTATTAAGTCGTACGATTAAAGATTTAACCACCTTATACGATGAAATCATTATAGATGGTAATACCCAACCGGATATTTGCCCTTTTAATTTATGTAGCGCTACGCCAATTGATTACGATGATTTACGCTGCAATATAATGGCCAAATATGGCAGATTAGATGGTATCATTCACAATGCTGGTATCTTGGGTGCATTAACTCCTATAGAACATTTTGACTTGCAAACTTGGTATCAAGTACTACAAGTCAATCTAAACAGCGTATTATTACTCACCCAAGCTACTATACCGTTACTTAAACTTGCGCCTTATGGTTCAATTATTTTTACTCTGGCAGATGTTGCTAAAAAAGCCAAAGCTAATTGGGGCGCATATGCGGTAGCTAGCGCTGGTTGTCAAACTATGATGCAAATGTTAGCACAAGAATGTGAAAATATAACTAAGATCAGAGTGAACGCTGTGACCCCACATAAAGTAAATACTGGCTTGCGTACCGCCGCTTACCCTGCAGAGCACCCAGCACAACTGTGTGAGCCAAAACAGATAACCAAACCATATGTCTTTCTAATGAGCGATGCTAGCCGCCACATCAATGGTCAAAATTTTAACACTAAAAACTTAAACCAACATGAAGCAAACTTTGAATGTACCAACGTCATTGTTTAACACCGCTTCACCAGCGGTAATTAGTTTGGCAAGTTGTGTTGACTGATGACTGAATTTGCGGCCAATAACAAGTGCGCTTAATAATTGTATACGCCGCGTGGTAGGGACGCGAAAAATCCATAGTTTCCTGTAACCAAAATGCTGCATAAACCAAATAATGTAGCTGTTTTGTTGTGCAGTCGCCTTGCCATCTAAATCATGATGAAAGATCGCACTTACAGCCTGATACATATTATCAAAATTACGTAAATTACCACGCACTGCGTTTTCTAATTCTGTAATTAAGGCTGTAAAGTTGATCGCCATGACTTCACCCCAACAAAATTCAGTTCAGCTTAAACAATTTTAGCACATGAGCATAGTCTAATTCCGCGTAATCCCCAGGCAAAAGGTTTTTAGGCAACTGTAAAGGCCCATAACTGACTCGTAATAAGCGGCTTACTTTTAAGCCTTGTGACTCCCAAATCCGGCGTACTTCACGATAACGCCCCTGCGTCAAGGCTACTTGATACCAAGTATTGGCACCACTGCTTTGCAAAGGTTTAGCATGTACAAATTTGGCTCGTGTACCATCATCTAGCGTGACGCCAGTGGTAATATTGCGTAGTATACGCGGCGTCACTACGCCTAAAACTCGCACTTTATATTCACGTACAATATTAGTTTTAGGATGCATTAATTTATTGGCTAATTCACCATCAGTGGTAAATAAAATTAAACCAGAAGAGTTTACATCTAATCTACCAATACTAATCCAACGCCCGTCAGCTAAAGCTGGTAATGATGTAAACACCGTTTCTCTACCTTGCGGATCGTTTCTGGTGCAAATCTGACCTACTGGTTTATTATACAAAATGACACGCTGTTCTGTAGCAACTGTACGCACAACCTGATTATTGATCGTAATATCATCCTGTTCAGTTACTTTGGTACCCAAAACAGCAGTAACGCCATTTACTCGCACCAAGCCAGCAGCAATCCAGTCTTCTATTTGTCTGCGGGAACCAGCGCCACGCGCAGCTAGTACCTTCTGCAAACGTTGCGCTTTATCAATACTCATTCTATTACTTCTAATTCTTCTTCTGCGATTAATTCTGTCAACTGTAATTGTTCATTTGCCAAAGCAGGATCGGCTAGCGCCAAAATTTCTGGTAAAGCTGGCAGTTGATCTAAACTATTTAAGCCAAAATAATCTAAAAATCCTTTAGTAGTAGCATATAATGCTGGCCGTCCTGGTATATCGCGATGCCCAACAACACGAATCCAACCTCTATCTTCGAGCAAAGTTTTAAAAATCGACGAACTAATGCTAACCCCGCGAATTTCTTCTATTTCACCACGCGTAATTGGTTGTCTATATGCAACCAATGATAAGGTTTCTAACAACGCCCTGGAATATTTTGCTGGTTTTTCTTCCCATAATTTTTTGATCCATGGCGCAAAATCAAGCTTTGATTGAAATTGATAGCCACTAGCAATTTCTACTAAGTTAACGCCTCTATCAGAATACATTGTTTGCAACTGTTGGATAGCTTGCCGTAAAGAGCTTAAGCTAGGTTTTTCCTCATCGGCAAATACTTGCAATAACTGTTGCTCGGTTAATGGCCGTCCGGCAGAGAATAAGACCGCCTCTAAAATCAAAGGTAATTGTGCATTAGTGTTCATTACGTAACCTCACATATATAGGCGCAAATGATTCAGATTGTACTAATTCTAAAACCGATTCACGAGCCAGTTCCAAAATCGCTAAAAACGTCACAACCAGCCCCAAACGCCCCTCTGTATAATCAAAAAAATCGACAAAATTTACAAATTTGTCAGTTTGTAATTGCCGTAAAATACGCGACATTCTTTCGCGCACAGTTAAAACTTCTTTTTCAATGTTATGCGCAGTTTGTAAATCTACTCGTTTTAGCACATCTTTAAAGGCGTATAATAATTCGGATAAATCTACTTCGGGGTGTAGCTTAGTTTGCGATAAATCTGGCAACAATACTGCACTGGCAAACATATCGTCACCCATACGCGGTAAAGTAGCCATTTTTTCTGCAGCGCTTTTAATTTGTTCATATTCTTGCAAGCGCCGTACCAATTCTGCACGTGGATCAACTTCATCTTCCTCGACATTTTTCGGTCTAGGTAACAGCATCCGCGATTTAATTTCCGTTAATAATGCGGCCATTTCTAAATATTCACCAACTAGTTCTAACTGTATAACCTGCATTAATTCAATATATTCCATGTACTGATGCGTAACACGCGAGACAGATATTTCTAGAATATCTAAATTATGCTTACGGATTAAATACAATAATAAATCCAATGGCCCTTCGAATACTTCTAATATCACACGCATTGCATCAGGCGGAATATACAGATCCTCTGGAAAGGCGGTAAATTCCTGGCCAGCTACTACTACATTCATATTCTGTATCATTCAGCAATCCCCATAGCAACTTTTACTTCGGTTAGAGTTTGTTGCGCTGTTGCACGCGCTTGTTCTGTGCCATCAGCAATGATTTTAGTCACTAATTTTGGATTGGCAGCAAAATACTCAGCACGTTCGATAATAGGTTTTTGCTCGGCAATTATGCTATCAATTACTGGACTTTTACAATCTAGACAACCGATGCCGGCTGAACGACAACCTGTCACTACCCAATCTTTAACTTGTGCATTGGAATAAACCTTATGCAAAGCCCAAACCGGACATTTTTCTGGCTCGCCTGGATCGGTGCGTTTTTGTCGCGCTGGATCTGTAGGCATACGTTTAATCTTCATTGCCACCGATTCTGGTTCTTCAGTTAAAGCAATAGTATTGTTGTAAGACTTGGACATCTTTTGACCATCTAACCCTGGAAACTTCGCCTCTTTAGTCAACAATACTTCTGGCGCCGGCAGAATTTCTTTACCATGCCCAGCCAGATGTCCCGCCAAGCATTCACGGTCATTTCTACTCAAACCTGCCACTTGCTGCAACAATTGCTGCCCCTCTTGTAAAGACTCTACATCACCTTGTTGTTGATAACGTCGCAATAATTGTTGAAAAAATTGCGCCTGATGTTTACTCAATTTTGCGAAGGCAGCAGTAGTCGTTTGTATAAAGTCTGATGTTTGCCCAAACAAATAATTAAAACGCCGCGCGATCTCGCGCGTTAGCTCTACATGCGGGATCTGATCTTCCCCTACCGGGACATATTTTGGCTTATAAACCAATATGTCTGCGGTCTGTAATAATGGATATCCTAAGAAACCATACGTAGATAAATCTTTGTCTTTGAGCTTTTCTTGCTGATCTTTATAAGTCGGTACTCTTTCTAGCCAAGCAAGAGGTGTGATCATCGACAATAATAAGTGTAGCTCCGCATGTTGCGGGACACCAGATTGAATAAAAATCTTTGTCAGTGTTGAATCTAAACCAGCGGCCAACCAATCTTCAATCATCAAACGGCTTTGGCTGGCAATGCCAGCAGTATGCTCATAATTAGTCGTCAAAGCATGCCAATCGGCAGCAAAAAAATAACAGTCATAATCCGCCTGTAGCTGTAACCAATTTTTAAGCGCCCCATGGTAATTGCCCAAATGCATGCGTCCAGTGACCCGCATACCAGATACCACGCGCTGATCGGCTACAATATTGTCAGTCATTTGAATTTCCAATTGTTAAATATGACGATAAATGGCTCTGAGTATATTGATTCGTGTTAGTATTTTCAATTAACATTGTAATTCTATTCTTAGGCCTTATAAATTTATAGGATACGAACTAAAATAAATATATGTTTAAACTTTTATTAGATTTTTTGCCAATTGGGCTGTTTTTTGCGGCCTACAAATTTTTCAATCTAACAATTGCCACCCAGGTAGCAATTGTCACATCATTGCTACAATTAATTTGGCTACGGATTACCACTGGTAAAGTGCAGAAGATTAACTTGATCTCTTTTTTGAGCATTTTAATTCTTGGTGGCGCAACCTTACTCTTTAAGAACGAAATTTTTGTGAAATGGAAACCCACTGTAGTGTATTGGGCACTGGCAGCAGCTTTATTATTTTCACAAATGTTTAGTCACAAACCATTTTTACAGCGTTTGGGAGAAAATAGCGTGCTTTTATCCGACAAAATTTGGCGTAAGCTAAATTTAGTATGGAGCAGCTTTTTTGTGTTGTTGGGCGTGACTAATATTTACGTGTTGTACAATTTCAGTACTTCTGCATGGGTAAATTTTAAATTGTTTGGCACTCTTGGCCTGACTATAGTATTTATCATTTTGCAAGCAGTCTACATGGCCAAACATGCACAACTACAAACTGGTAAAAACTGAATGCAACAAGAGCGCATTGCCCTTATAACCGAGCGCTTACAAACAGCTTTAAATGCAGAAAAATTAATCATCAGGGACAATAGTCACCTACACAAAGGACACCTGGCTGCCACTACCCATGGCGGCGGACATTTTGCGGTCACTATTGTTTCAAATGCCTTCCAAGCTAAATCTGCGCTGCAACGCCATCGGATGGTGTACGCGGCGCTGGGCGATGCTATGAATAAGGAAATCCATGCTATCAGTATCAATGCTTATACTGCCACTGAGGCAGCACAACAGGGTACACTATGATTATTAAATTAGTAATTGCCGCCATAGTCTTGTTTATTCTTGGACTATGCTCAATTGTGATTTTTAATCAAACTCTGTTATTTACTTTTTTGCTTATAGAATATAATAACAAAACCATGCATGAGCCAAAAACCTATCCACCAGCGTCGATGGCTTTGTATGCGAAAAGCTTCTGTAAAGAAGTATTTTACGTGTTAGGCAAATATTATTATCTGCCTTTTAAATACGTAAATTTACAAATCAAAGCACCACATAATTCTGATACAGCTATTTTATTAGTGCATGGTTATTGCCGTAGCCAAATCGATTGGCTATGGTTACGCAAGCAATTAAAAAGCACCAACTGTAACATTTTTACGCTAAATTTAATGCCATTGCTAAGCTCAATTGAAGAAATCACAACACAGAATTTGCCTGCCAAAATAGCGCAAATTAAACAACAAACTAACTGTAAACAAATTATTTTGATTGGCCACTCGATGGGTGGACTAGTTTCCAGCTACTATAAAGAATTTTTAGATCATGACAAACTGATAACTGCGGTGATTACTATAGGCTCACCCTATCATGGCACCAAAATATCTGTAGCAGCAGCTGGCATCAATGCGCAAGAAATGTGTCCGGGCAGTGAATTTTTGGCACGTATGCGCCAACAAATAGCAACTCACAACCAAGATTATTATCAAATTAGCAGTAAATTCGACAACATTGTCTTTCCCTGGAACTCTGCATTATTAGAGACCATGCCAGCAAGCAGACAAATGGTTTTACCATTCACTACTCATTTAGGTTTGCTGCACTCGCCAGCAGTGGCAGCACAATTAAAGCAATGGATAGCTGAGATTAGCGAGAGATCCCCGCGCTAACGCGGGGATGAAGATTATGATCCAAAAGGATGAGTAAGAGAAGGACTACGAGAACGATCTTCTATACTACCTGTTTCTTGTTTTTTAAGAGTTAGTGCAGTTAACGTCTCTTGCTCAGATGCATCGTTTTTAGCTTGTGGAGTTATCTGCGGTGATTGCGGTGATTTAAGAGAGACGCCTTGCCCTCTATCTGGAGATAGCTGCGACATGGTTTTATCACTTTCTGTATTACCATCTTCTAAATCCTTGCTTTCTTGTTCTTTTTCATCTTTCTGTTGCTGTACCCCTGTCCCTTTGATGCGATTTGATATAGTTGTAACTAATTCATTAAGCTTGTCCTTAATAGCCCATAATTTTTCAGATATAGAACTGGGTATTTGCAATTGAGATGGGGTTTGAGATTGAGATGGGGTTTGAGATTGAGATGGGGTTTGAGATTGAGATTGGTTTTTTAAAAACTTATATAATGCAGCTGCACCAAACACCGCAGCTAGTATAAAGAGAAGCCTAGAGGCTATTTTTTTATAATCCACCGTAACCATCGTAGTAGTATTTGTCTTCATAAAACATCCTTATGACTATGAAATTTAGATAAGAAAATGCTAACACTATATTTCCATGGCGTAAAGCAAGATCAGCTTAGTATTTATCATGCAAATTAACTTTTGTTATGGGGTCAGCTATGTTTTGGGCTATGTTTATCTTTTTTTGATTTAGATCCTGAACCAGATTCATCTTTTGATTGATCAAGGGGTTCATCCTCTAGATCACTAAAATTTATCTTGCAAATATCTAGGCTTAGATCTCTACGATGCCTCCGTTTATTAGAGCTTGATGAGGCAGAAGTACTACTATCCTGCGCCCTGCTAGCAGACTGACTACGTCTATGCGTATACGTTAGTGACTCATCATCAGATATTTTTGGTAAATTTTCTGAAATATATCTGTCTGGTAATTTTTTAGTAGAAAAATGAAGAGAATGCTTGGTCTCACCTGTTTTATAATCATCTGGCGACTTAGGTGGAAGTGCTGCAAAAAATGTGCTTGGTACATTGCTAGCAGAATGTATGGTGTCGCTTGATGATGCGAAATTACTAGGTGTTTTTGGTTGATTTCCTGGCGAACTATCGGTAGTTTTGGTTTCCTCTTGCTCTGTACCGATGGCATAATTTTGCTCATCAAGATCAAAGGGTGACGCTTTTATTTTTAGTTGTTCACTCGGCAACTCACTACTACCGGCCCGCGATTGTGGCGGTGAAAAGATTTGCTCTATTTCTACGCTACTAGTAGTAGTAGTTGATGTAGATGATTTTTGGTTTGCTGGTAATGGGTAAGAGGCGTTCGGATCAGTACTAAATAACGCAAATCGCTGATAATTTTGCCCTATTTCCTTTTTAGATATTACAAAAATATTTGGTGTATCAGTAGTCGGTGTGAGTGGTCCTAAATGACGTAAATGTTCAGCAATAGGAGCCACACGTATAACATTATTATTCGATCCACGATTAACAAATTGGCTCGGTGCTCCTACTCTAGGCACTACTTTTTCTGCAGGTATGTTGCCTATCGGTGTCAACGCACGCAACGTTAAATCACTAACTCTATTTCCAATTTCACCTTCCGTTCTATTACCTGATAAATCATGCTGTGAATCAGGTGAGAGCCCCGACAAATCACTATCTTCAGTCCCTTGCGATGCCCTATGCCCTCGAAAATTACTGCTGTCGCCGACTAGCGGACTAAGTCGCCCCCCTTCCCTGTCCTGAGGTCCACTACTATCAATACCTTGATCAGATGCGACACGCATGATAGCTTTAAAATTTCTTAGATACTGATTTAACACTTCCAACACCGCAGCCAACTCTTGCTGGTAATATCTAACCAACATAATCACACCGGTTATACCTAAAACAGCCCCAATTATTGACAGCAATCTACGTGCAATTTGCAGTAATTTTACATGGTTAACCGCTACATTACTTTTCATAATAGATCTCCCTTTTTAATGGTAAATCTACAACAATTTCGCCATTGCTTTACCTAACTCGGTTGGCGAACGCACAGTTACCACACCAGCGTCTTCTAATGCTGCATATTTTTCTGCTGCGGTACCCTTCCCACCAGCAATGATCGCTCCAGCATGCCCCATACGTTTACCAGTAGGCGCTGTCACGCCGGCAATATAGGCTACCACTGGTTTGTTGACATTTTTTTTAATAAATTCTGCGGCTTCTTCTTCGGCGGTGCCACCAATTTCTCCCACCAGTAAAATTCCCTCAGTACGAGGATCACACTGAAACATGTTTAACACATCGACAAATGTCATCCCAGGAATTGGATCGCCACCGATACCAATGCAGGTTGTCTGCCCCAAATCCAGAGTTGTAGTCTGTAACACTGCTTCATAAGTTAGCGTGCCAGAACGAGAAACTATCCCTACTCTACCTGGTATATGAATATTCCCTGGCATAATGCCGATCTTACATTCACCAGGTGTTATGATTCCTGGGCAATTGGGACCGATTAATTTTGTATTTTTATTGCGTAAATAATATTTAACATCCAACATATCTAATACAGGTATGCCTTCGGTAATACAAACTATCAACTTAACTCCAGCATCAATTGCTTCGATAATAGAGTCCTTACAATACGCAGCCGGCACATAAATCACACTAGCATCAGCTTGGGTTTCTTCCACAGCCTCACGCACCGTATTAAACACAGGTAAACCCAAATGCTCTTGTCCACCTTTACCTGGCGTAACACCACCAACCATTTTTGTGCCATACTCTAGCGCTTGTTGTGTGTGAAATGTACCCTGTTGCCCAGTAATCCCTTGACAAATTACCCTGGTATTTTTATCGACTAAAACACTCACTTAATTTCTCCCTATGGCATGCACTACTTGCTCAGCAGCAGCTTGCATAGATTGTTCTGCAACAAGATTTAAACCACTTTTGCGTAACATCTCAGTTGCTAATTGTGCATTATTGCCTTCTAAACGCACGACCACTGGGACTTGAATGCCAACCTCATTTACTGCAGCAATAATCCCCGCCGCTATCAAATCACAACGCACAATCCCACCAAAAATATTTACTAAGACCGCTTTAACGTGTTGATCAGATAAAATTATTTTGAATGCAGCAGTTACCCTTTCCTGGGTTGCACCACCACCAACATCGAGAAAATTTGCCGGCTCACCGCCACATAACTTGATTAAATCCATAGTCGCCATTGCCAAACCAGCGCCATTAACCATGCAGCCAATATTCCCATTTAATGCCACATAATTTATGCCCCATTGCTGCGCTAACAATTCGCGTGGATCTTCTTGAGTTGGATCTTGCAAAGCACTGATTTCTTTTTGTCGATACAAGGCATTTTCATCAATCACAATCTTGGCATCCAGACAAATTAAATTACCTGCTTTAGTAATTACTAATGGATTTACTTCTAACATACTCAAATCTTTTTGGACAAACATTTTGGCAAGTTGCGTAACAATTTGACTAAATTGTGCTATTTGTCCCCCAGTTAAGCCTAACCCATACGCTAATTCACGGCAATGAAAAGGCATAATCCCTACAAACGGATCTAACGGAATATACAGAATTTTTTCTGGCGTATCTTTGGCAACTTTTTCTATTTCTACGCCACCTTCATTTGATACCATGATTACTATACGACGTTGCGCACGATCAACCACTGCACTAAGATATAATTCACGTTCAATTTCCGATGGTTCTTCTAATAATAATTTATTTACTGGTTGGCCGCGCTCATCTGTTTGATAAGTAATCATTGGTTTATGCAATAAACTTTCAGCAAATTTGGTTATTTCATCCTTATCTTTGGACAATATTTTAACCCCACCAGCCTTACCACGTCCACCAGCGTGAATTTGCGCTTTAACGACTACTTTATCAGTTTGCAATTGCGCTAAGGCCGCGGTAATTTCATCAATGCTAGTGATTACCAATCCTTTAGGTACAGGCAAACCATAGTCACGAAAAATTTGTTTTGCCTGATATTCATGTAAATTCATGCTCCATCTCCATAGCCATTAATAAAATAAGTGGCTATTTATTTTATATACTCAATACTAATCTTGCCGGATCTTCTAACAGTTCTTTAATGGTTACCAAAAATTGTACCGATTCAGCGCCGTCTATAATGCGATGGTCATATGATAAGGCTACATACATCATCGGCCGAATAATTATTTGTTTATTTTCCACGACAGGTCTCTCTTCAATTTTATGCATGCCCAAAATAGCACTCTGTGGAGGATTTATGATCGGCGTGGCCATCAAAGAGCCAAATACCCCACCATTGGTTATAGTAAACGTGCCGCCAGTTATATCTTCCATGCTCAATTTTCCGTCGCGCGCGTTTTGGCTAAATTTTACTATTTGCTGCTCAATTTGCGCCATCGATAACGTATCTGCATCACGCAATATTGGTACCACTAGGCCTCGCTCTGTAGACACTGCAATACCAATGTCAAAATAACCATGATAAACGATATCATTACCATCTACTGAAGCATTAATCATCGGAAACCTTTTCAAGGCTACAACTGCAGCACTTACAAAAAAAGACATAAAGCCCAGACGTACACCGTATTTTTGCATAAATTCATCTTTATAAGTGTTACGTAAAGCAATTACTGGCGCCATGTTTATTTCATTAAATGTGGTCAAAATAGCAGCATTTTGCTGTGCTGCTAATAATCGTTCGGCAATTTTGGCACGTAAGCGTGTCATTGGTACTCGTTTTTCTAAACGTTGCTCAGTACTTGTAGCTGTGGTAGCAACTTTAGATTCGGTTGGCAATTTAGCGCTTTTATCAACTGTTGTAATTGACGTTGTTCCTTCTTTGACGGCACGACGCAATGATGGGGATAAATTCTCGGTGTTGCTTGTAGCAGTTGCCGTAGGCGTTGGCATAGATATTTTTTCTTCTTGTTTACTGGCATCTGTTTTTTCGCTATATGTAGTTGGTGCCGCAGATATATTCGCCTGATTTCCAGCATTAAAAATAGCAATTACTTGTTGTGCTTGTACTGTTGCGCCTTTATCATACAAAATTTTTTCCAACGTGCCATCTGCAGGAGCAACAACCTCTAATATAACTTTGTCGGTTTCAATATCAACTAAGTTTTCATCTCTACGCACTGGTTCGCCTGGTTTTTTGTGCCAAGCAGCAATAGTAGCGTCAGCTACTGATTCTGGTAATACTGGAACTTTGATCTCTAATCCCATCTACTATTTTCCTCTACCTATTGCTGTCATAATTAATTCTGCCTGTTGCTCTTCATGTAAGGAAAAATACCCCACTGCCGGCGCAGCGCTAGCTTTTCTGCCAACATATTGCAACTCTTGTCCTAGCAGCAATGCATTACGCACATGATGTCGCATACTATACCAACCGCCCTGGTTTTCTGGTTCTTCCTGACACCATATTACTGTTTGTGTCTTTGTGTAGTTGCGTAGCTCATTAGCTAGCTCTAATTCTGGAAATGGATACAATTGTTCCATACGTATAATAGCAATGTTATCTTGCTCACCACGGGCTTTATCTAATTCGTAATAAACTTTACCGCTACACAAAATCACTCGTTCAATTTTAGCATATGCAGTATGCTTATCCGGCACAATAACTTTAAATTCGCCATTAGCCAACTCATCTAACGATGATACCGCATCTTTATGCCGTAATAAACTTTTTGGCGTAATGACAATTAGTGGTTTGCGCATAGGACGTAACATTTGCCGACGTAATAAGTGAAACATTTGCGCTGGTGTACTCGGGATACACACTTGCATATTATGCTGCGCACATAACTGCAGATAACGCTCTATACGCGCCGAGGAATGCTCCGGGCCCTGTCCCTCATAGCCATGCGGCAATAACATCACCAAGCCACTTAAACGGCCCCATTTTTGCTCGCCTGAACTAATAAACTGATCTACGATAACTTGGGCATTATTCGCAAAATCACCAAATTGCGCCTCCCACAAAGTTAAGCATCTTGGTTCGTTGGAAGAAAATCCATACTCAAAGCCCAACACGGCAGATTCTGACAACAATGAATCTATCACCGTAAATTTGCCGGGCGCATTTAAATGGCATAAAGACGTATAGATAGCATCTGTGTTTTGATCATGCCATACTGCATGACGATGAAAAAAAGTACCGCGTGCACTATCTTGGCCAGACAAACGTACATTATACCCTTCGTACAATAATGTTGCATAAGCTAGGGTCTCAGCATAGCCCCAGTCAGCCAACAACTCACCAACCGTCATTTTACGTCGTGCTTCAACTATTTTTTGTACCCGCGCATCTAACACAAAGTCCTCTGGTACCGTATCACGAATAGTGGCTAATTGCTGCAACACACTAAGTGCTACTGTCGTATCTGCCGGTGTACGCCAATCTTTGACATTATATGGCGTCCAGTCAGGCGGAGCATTTTTCTTCCAATTACTATCTGCAAGGTGCTTAATTACGGCTTTATCACGCTGATCTAAACGAGCTCGATATTCGTCTACCATTTGTTTAAAACTGGCTTCACTTATGTCATTGTTAGCAATTAGCTTTTTACTATATAGCTCTACCAAACTAGGATGATGGTGAATAATTTTATACATAACTGGTTGTGTGGCAGATGGCTCATCAGCTTCATTGTGCCCCATGCGTCGATAACCGACTAAATCAATAATCACATCTTTTTTAAATTTTGCCTTATATGCTAACGCTATATTAAAAACTGCCCATACCGCTTCTGGATCATCAGCGTTAACATGAAAAATTGGCACTGCCAACATTTTGCCTAAATCAGAGCAATATAAAGTGGAACGTGCATCATGTGGATTACTAGTAGTAAAACCAATTTGATTGTTAATAATAATATGTATAGTCCCACCTATGCCATAACCTCTAGTCGCCGACATGTTTAAAATTTCCATCGCTACACCTTGTCCTGAAAATGCTGCATCACCATGCATGGCAATAGATAATACTTGGCTCTTATCTGCATCATTGCGACGTTCTTGTCTAGCACATACCGAACCGCTAGCCACCGGCGTCACTATTTCTAAATGCGATGGATTATAAATTAACGTAGTATGCACATTACCATTTGGCGTGCTTAAGGCTGAGGAAAACCCTTGATGATACTTAACGTCACCTGATTCTAGTTGCAAATTGTGTCTATTTTCAAATTGATCAAACAACTCGCGTGGTATTTTACCTAAAATATTTACTAGTACGTTTAATCTACCTCTATGTGCCATAGCAATCACAACTTCTTCTACTCCATATTTCGTACATGTTGCAATAAGCCTCTCTAGGCCTACCAACATGCTGTCGCAACCTTCCAAGCTAAAACGCTTCGCGCCTGGATATTTAGCTGCTAAATATTTTTCTAAGCCATCGGCAGCAATCGCCAACTCTAAAATATTTATTTTTTCTGTCGGATCTAATTTTAAATCCAACAAGGTTGTTTCTATTGTTTCTTGCACCCATTGTCTTTCAACTGAATCCGCAATATGCAAATATTCACTAGCAATATTGCCACAATAGATTTTACGTAAATCAGCAATTATCTCTGCCAAAGTGCGATTACTAGAACCAATCAGACCAGCAGGATTAAATGTTTGTGTTAAATGATTAGCGTCTAAGCCATGAAATTGTAATTCCAATTCTGGGACTGGAATTTTATCGTTTGGATATATAGGATTGATGGTACTCTGCAAGTGTCCTAATAATCGATATGAGAAAATTAATTTTTCGATCAACAAATCTACACTTACCTCTGCATTCGTAATTGATAACGTTTTATGAGATTTTGGCTTGGTGTTTATATTTTTAAAGAATGCTTGCACATCAGCGTGCGATACATCCATATATTGGCTATTAGCGCTAATTAGCTCTTGAAAATAATCACGCCATTCTGCCGGCAATGCCGTTGGATCTTTTAAAAATGTTTCAAACTGACTATCTAAATAGCTCTGATTGCCACTGTCCAGCCAAGAAGAATCCCATTTAGTTTGCATCTCATTTGCCATATTAACTCATTCAATCATCTTACGTCTTATTTCACTGATGGCCTGCCCAGGGTTTAAACCTTTAGGACACACATCAGCACAATTCATAATCGTCCGACAGCGTAAAATACTATATGAATCGTCTAAATCTGCCAAACGACGTTGTGTATCATCATCACGACTATCCTCGATAAATCGTGCCGCTTGCAATGCTGCTGCTGGCCCCACAAATTTATCTGGGTTCCACCAAAATGATGGACAAGCACTAGAACAACAAGCACATAAAATACATTCGTATAATCCATCTAAAGTAGCACGTTGTTCTGGAGTTTGTAAGCGCTCTGCTGCTGGTACTGGACCATGGTTAATTAGAAACGGCCGCACGCGCGCGTATTGACGAAAAAAATTAGTTAGATCTACGATTAGATCACGAATAACTGGCAATCCTGGCAATGGCCGAATAGTTACCGTATTGCCATCTAATAACTTCAACGGTGTAATGCAAGCTAGGCCATTTTTACCATTAATGTTCATACCATCAGATCCACATACTCCCTCACCACAAGCACGACGAAAAGACAACGTTTCATCTTGCAAATTTTTAATCGATATCAGTGCATCTAGCAGCATAGCCCCTTCTATTTTGCTTATATCTAGTTCGTAATTTTGTGCATATGGTTTAGCATCTACTTCTGGATTATAACGATAGATTGCAAATTTCATGATTAGTATGTTCTCTCTTTAGGCGGAAATGCTGGGACAGTCACTGGTGACATGTTAACGGCACGATACTTAACTTGATCATCAGCAAATACTATTGTGTGTTTTAGCCATTCAACATCATTACGTTTAGGATAATCTTCACGTGCATGCGCACCACGACTTTCTTTTCTTGCTTCGGCACTCAGCCCAGTAGCAATTCCCACTGCCATTAGATTATCTAACTCTAAAGCTTCTACTCGCGCCGTATTGAAAACATTACTCAAATCAGATAATTTGCCATATTTTAAACGTTCGCGTAATTCTTTTAATTTATTAATCCCTGTCAACATTACTTCCTCGGTACGAAACACGCTAAAATATTGCTCCATAATTTCGCGTAATTCACCGCGTAAACTGGCTACTGAATATTTACCAGTACGAGTATTCCAAGTATTCACTCTCTGCGCTGCGCCATCAATTGCCTCTTGGCATACTGGCTGTAAACTTAACCCAGCATTCAATTGCTCTAGCACATGATCGCCAGCAACGCGACCAAATACCACTAGGTCTAGCAACGAATTACCGCCTAATCTATTAGCGCCATGCACAGAAACACAAGCACATTCACCAACAGCATATAACCCAGTCACAATTTTATCTTTCCCTCCAGCATCAACAGTTATAACTTGTGAATATTTATTGGTAGGAATACCACCCATCATATAATGGCAAGTTGGTAATATCGGAATTGGATCAATAACCGGATCAACATTGGCAAAGGCTAATGACAATTGACGAATACCTGGCAAACGCAAATTAATTAATTCCGCGCCTAAATGATCGAGTTTTAGATTAATATACGGCCGTTTATCGCCTATACCACGGCCTTCACGCACCTCTATCGCTATCGCTCGTGATACTACATCACGAGAGGCTAAATCCTTGGCATGTGGAGCATAACGCTCCATAAAGCGCTCACCATTTTTATTAACAAGATAACCGCCTTCACCCCGGCTGCCTTCAGTAATTAATACTCCTACTCCAGCTATGCCAGTAGGATGAAATTGCCACATCTCCATATCTTGCAACGGTAAACCAGCACGCAATACCATTCCTAAGCCATCGCCAGTATTAATCTTGGCATTAGTGCTAGTATGATATACTTGCCCAGCACCACCGGTTGCAATGATTACCGCTGGTGCGCGTAAATACATAAGCTCACCAGTTTCAATTCGCATAGCTACTATCCCAGCGATACTTTCATCCATTGATTTGACTAAATCAATCGCATACCACTCATTAAAAAAAACAGCTGCGTATTGTAAATTTTGTTGAAATAAAGTATGCAATAAAGCATGGCCAGTACGGTCAGCTGCTGCATTAGTACGATAAGCTTGTTCTTGCCCAAAATTTTGTGATTGACCACCAAACGCGCGTTGGTATATTTTACCGTTGTCTAACCGTGAGAATGGCAAGCCCATATGCTCTAATTCGTATACTACCTCAGGGCCCATTTTGCACATAAATTCAATACTATCTTGATCACCTAAATAATCAGAGCCTTTGATAGTATCAAACATATGCCAATGCCAATTATCTGGCGTAACATTACCCAAGGCAGCATTAATACCACCCTGTGCTGAAACAGTGTGTGAACGCGTGGGATATACTTTAGAGACCACTGCCACCTTTTTATCTCTACTCGCCAATTGTAATGCTGCACGCAAACCAGAGCCACCAGCTCCGACAATTATTGCATCATAACTAGCCTCAGATATTTTCATCTGGCTTTATCCCCATAGAATTTGGATCGCCCAAATTGCATAAAACAATAAGATTAAATATACTGTCAAAAACAGAATTAATCGCAACCAGGAATTTTTAATATAATCCGTGGCGACGATCCAAATCCCAATCCAAGCATGTACCATTAAAGCTAATAAAGCAGCAAAAGTAGCATAGCAAATAAAATAATTATTAAAAAAATTTATCCAGGCAAAAATATCATTACCAACATAAAACCAAAAACCTAACAATAACAGAGAATATAAAGCTAAAATGATGGCGGTTACTCTTTGTAATAACCAATCTTGTAAGCCATTGCGTCCTAACGCGGTAGTTAAATTTATCATAAACGTAACCAAATAAGGATGCTACCAAATCCAGTAACAATTAATACTATAAATGATGTAACGCGTGCAGCTTTTTTGCTTTCAGCAAACCCCAAATCCATACACAAATGCCGTATCCCAGCAAATAAATGATAAATAACTGCCGTTAATGCCGCCCATACCAACAAACTTAAACCAAAACTCGCTGGCACGTACATATAGAACAAGGCACTTTGCAACATACTCAAAAATACTGGAATCAGTATAAACAACAACAGTCCAGTTAACCTATGTAGAATCGACACTATTGCCGTGATAGGAAAAGAAAAAGCAAAAAGGTTTAGATATATAGGTCGTTGTAAATCGCGCATAACCCTACCATGTGATCCCTTAAATTAATCTAGCATGAAGGTATAGGTTACGCAATTTAGTGAATTGGTTAACTAATTGGAGTTAATTGGAGCATATCGATACAACAAATCTTTACTGATAACATTATGCGCAAATGGTGTTAAAGTATCACGCATAATTTTCCTAGACATCGCAACCGCATCATTCACTCTAAAATTGCTGCTTACAAAAATCTCTACCATGGCCTGTAATACTGCTGAATATGCTTGACTGGAATCTGATTTATTACGGCAATACAAATAAGCATCTAATATCACATTATTATTTAAATATTTAAAAGCAACTGTATTTTTTAATAATTGCGTGCGCGCCAACTCAGATAGCTCGACTGTAGCAAAATTAGTCGTATTATCCAGAGAATCTAAATCAACCTCTTCTATAGTTAATTTATGTTCTACCTCCTGCGCAGAATCTATGAATCGCTGTAGCTCATCACCACTTACATCATGTTCTACCGCTTGTAATGCAGATAAGATTATATAATTGCGAAAACATTCTCCACCTTGACACCTCAGAGCATTAATTTGTTTGTAGATGCAATTTAACGGATTCAAAGCATCGATTTTATCTAACCAATCTACAAATCTTTTACTGGGTAAAGTGCCAGCTAAAATTAGCACGATTGCCTTAGTATCAACAGAAATATAATACACACCAAATACCTCTTTAATTAGTGCAGATAATTTCTCGATAGATCGTTTATATTTATTCATATAAGGATATATCTGCAAGAATTATAATTTTATTAGTCTGCTCTGGAGCGTATATGACAGAAGAAAAAGCAATATTAAACTTTCCTGGTAAAGCACCTATAGAACTAGCAATTAAAAGAGGGATACTTGGTCAACCAGTGGTTGACATACAACAGCTAAATCAAGAAGGAATATTCACGTTTGATCCAGGATTTATGTCAACCGCCGCTTGCGAATCAAAAATTACTTACATTGATGGTGATAAAGGACAGTTGTTGCATCGTGGTTACGCTATTACGGATTTAGTACAATATTCAGATTACATAGAGGTATGTTATTTGTTATTGAATGGCGAATTGCCGAATGCCGCGCAAAAAGAGCTGTTTACCCATCAAATCAAGCAGCACACGATGGTGCATGAACAAATACATAAGTTTTTCTCAGGTTTTCCGCGCAGTTCACACCCAATGTCAATTATGTGCGGCGTAGTTGGCGCTTTATCAGCGTTTTATCACGATGCCTTAAATATCAATAACGCAACCGATCGTGATATTGCAGCTCTACGTTTGATCGCAAAAATGCCGACTCTGGCAGCTATGGCATATAAATACTCTATTGGTCAACCATTTATATACCCTTTAAATGACATGTATTACACTGAGAATTTTTTAAACATGATGTTTGCGATACCTGCCGAACCAAACGCTAGGCCTGATCCAGTGCTAGTAAGAGCTATGGATCGTATTTTAATTTTGCATGCTGATCATGAACAAAACGCATCTACCTCCACTGTACGCACAGCTGGCTCATCGGCAGCTAACCCATTTGCTTGTATTGCTGCTGGTATTACAGCGTTGTGGGGCCCAGCACACGGAGGCGCTAACGAAGCAGTATTAAATATGCTAGAAGAAATTGGCCACGAAGATAATATTCCCAAATATATCGCTAGAGCTAAAGATAAAAATGATTCTTTTCGTTTGATGGGATTTGGCCATAGAATTTATAAAAACTTTGATCCACGCGCAAAATTAATGCGCGAAACATGCTATGAGGTGCTCACACATTTAAAGCTACAGGATGATCCCATATTTAAATTAGCACTAAAATTAGAAAGCATAGCATTACAAGATCCATATTTTATCGAGAAAAAACTATATCCTAACGTAGATTTTTATTCTGGGATCGTACTACGTGCGTTAAAGATACCCAAAAGCATGTATACAGTTATTTTTGCTTTAGCCAGAACTGTCGGCTGGATCGCCAATTGGAAAGAGATGCTACAAACCCCGCCCTTACGTATCAGCCGCCCACGTCAGCTTTATACTGGACTACCAGAACGGGAATATATGCCCATTGATAAACGCAAATGAGGTTATTTTAGCTTCAACAAATACGAAGGTATCTTCTCAAACGGCTCTTCTTTTTTGGTTGCGTTCTTTATATTATTTTTGAACTTATCAAATATATTGAGGAAAGATTCATTATTTTTTAGATTTGGTTCACGCTCGACCATTTCTTCTAAAACTGGCATGGCCTCAGCTATTGTTTCTAAGACTGGCCCGACTATTTCCTCTATAAATTCCTGGCTTTGGCGTAATGCTTCATTCTCTAGTTGATATAAGACTGCTCTTTTTTCAGCGACAATAGCGGATAATCTAGCTTCTACTTGATTAGTCGGTTCGTAGTCTTGTAACCTAAAATCTGGCACTTGACTTTTTGTCGGCAATAAATTCAAAATCATATTGAGAGGTCTAAAAAAATATTTAGTCAGTGAAGAATTAAGCAGCGATTGTACCACTCCCACACTATCATCACATGTTATCCTAAACCAATCAGGAATAACCAAGATTGGCGATAACAATATCCCAAATGCAGATTGAACAAAAATATATGGAAAATATGCTACTCTAACTGTTTCATCAGAAATAGCAAACAGCATTGATAAAAACCTATAGCTAAAACTATCTTCTGTGCCTAAAAATAAGTTCTCTACGGCAGCAGAGAGGTTTGATCCGATGCTTTCTGCATGCGATACCGTTTGTGTGACGAAATTTTTACATACGGAACCAATTTTAGCGATAATCATAAGAGGATAAGTAGCCAACAGTGAATAAAAACTTACAATTACAGTGGATACTAAAATTGATGCAACTTGCATCACTATTGCTCCTAAAAAAATCTTAGCGATTATTTTAAGTGATTCTTTAGGCGTTGCACTCCGTAGGTAATTATCCATCATTTCTCTAATATCCCCGGCGATTTGTTGTACCGATCTCAAAAAATTTACGCTGCTCATAACTCTTCAATCCCTTGAAAACTACATCCAAAATTTACAGTGTTATGTCTCCGACCATGAAGGCCTCACCATAGCACTCGACTGCGCCGATTTTACTGTCAATGGCAATAAAATAAGAAACGTCACAATGCTACACGCTACTAATAACCAATAATACCAAGACCAGGAACTATCAATTATCAATCCTAACGGATAACCGGTAACCGCTGCACCGATATAAGCAAAAAAACCGACAAAACCATTAGCAGTGCATGCCGCTTTTTTATCGACATATTCTGCCGCAGCTAGGCCGATCAACATTTGCGGTCCGAAGACAAAAAAGCCTATCCCTGCCATTAAAGTATAACAATACCTGACGCTTTGTTCGCCATATGCAGGCAAATCAGCAAAGAAATATAAAGTTACCGCCATGCCTAAAGCAAATAACAATATTAGCGGAACGCGTCGGCCCTGAAAAAACATGTCAGAACACCAGCCAGCTACCAACATACCAATGCAGCCGCCCAGCTCAAACCACATAATACTGGCCCCAGCTAACACGCGATCATAGCCAAGCTCCACTAGATATGGGATCGTCCAATCATTAACTGCAGTCCGCACGATATACACAAAGAAGTAACTAGCAGCCATGATCCAAACAAACTTGTTATTTAGTACCAAATAAAACAAAATTCTTTTAGCGGTTAATGTCTCTTCCGTACTTTCTTTTTTGTACTGATTAGTTTCTTCCCTTTCACCGCGATACAACTCTATGGGTGGCAAACCTAAGGACTGCGGTACATCGCGTAAACGATTGAGTAAAAATAAGCCAACAATGATACAAGTTATCCCTGGAGCCAACATGGCATAACGCCAGCCAGATATACTGGTAAAGTTAGACATAACTGCATAAGCGATTATAATAGGAATTAAGCCACCACCAACATTATGCGAAGTACTACAAACACTCCACCATGTCCCGCGCTCTTTTTTACTAAACCAATAAGTCAGTTGTTTGGCAATCGGTGGCCAACCCCAACCTTGAAAAATCCCGTTCAAGCCCCAAAAAAAGGCCAGAGCATATAACGCAGATGACATTCCAAAAAAAACATTTAAGATCCCGGTCAAAATTAAACCGATAGACATAAAATAACGTGGATTGGAACGATCAGACAATATACCACTAGCAAACTTACTAATTGCGTAGGTGACATAGAAAATTGTACTAAAAATGCCTAACTGACTATAAGACAGCCCTAAGTCTTTAACCATCTCTGGCATAACAAATGTAAAGCTCTTGCGTGTAAAATAAAAAAATACATAGCCCACATAGACAGAATAAAAAATTCTAATACGCCAATATTTGTAAGAACGGTTAATCTCAGCTTGATCTCTTAGCTGGGGTTGATGTGGCGCTGGTCGCATAAAATGGAACAGCGAAGTAACAGACATAACAAATCCTCTATTATCTTAAATTGTAACTTTATAAGTAAACTTGCTTATGCATCATAATGGCCATCTTGATGATATACGGCCATCAGAGCATTTGCAAACTTACAATGAAGCAACAAAAGATTTAACTAAGCCAGCTGTGGAGCTGTCAATATTAGAAAAATCGTTCTTGTCTACTAGTTGCAAGACATCTTTAATTAGATCCTTACCTAATTGTACGCCCCATTGATCGAAAGATTGAATCCCCCAAATTACTCCCTGGACATAAACTTTATGTTCATACAAAGCTAGTAATTTACCGATCGTTTCTGGCTTTAATTGATCGAACATAATAGTAGTACTAGGACGATTACCAAAACATTTTTTATGTTCTTCTGTAGCAACACTGCCAGCCATTAATGCCCAACTTTGCCCAACACAGCTGGCAAACAACAATTTCTGTAACTCTTGATCTGACACATGATTACGTCGTGCCACTAAAAAATCTACTGGCACTATTTGGGTACCTTGATGCAGCATTTGCATATAAGCATGCTGACCATTACAACCCACGCCACCCCATATCACTGGGGCAGTTGCATGCATGGCATACTTACCATTACTTTCCATTTCTAATTGTTGCAAATACTGCGGCAACAATTGTAGCCCATCTGCATATGGTTGAATGGATAAGGTCGCATAATTTCTAAAATTAATCTGCCAAATACCAAGCAAAGCTAAAACCACTGGTAAATTTTGGGAAAAATCTGCGGTAGCAAAATGCTGATCCATAGCGTGCGCACCAGCTAAAAAGCGCCGAAAATTTTCCATACCAATAAATAAAGCAATGGCTAAACCAACTGATGACCACACTGAATAACGACCACCAACCCAATCCCAAAATACAAATATGTGCTGCGGATTAATTCCAAACTTGATCGCCTCTTCTCTATTAGCGGTAGCAGCCCAAATTTGTGTCGCAGCCTTAGCACCAAGCCATTGCTGCACCAGCTTAGCGTTAGCCATGGTTTCAATAGTAGTAAAGGTTTTAGAATTTATCAGACAAATAGTATTCTCTGTTTTTAATTTCTTTAGCAAGGGAATTAACGTATCTGCATCAACGTTAGCAACAAAATGCAGACGCAAATCCGTAGTTTGATAGTTACGCAAAGCTTCGCATACTAAACGAGGTCCTAAATCTGAGCCACCTATACCCAACACTATCACATCGGTATAGTGGGATTGATGTACATAAGTAACAAAATCCGCCATTTGTGTTAAAACCGCTGTTATTTGTGGATTTTTAGTCTGCGGATTACGTAATTCTGTATGCAACGCTGGCCGTTGTTCAGTCTTATTAACTATTTCGCCATGCAACAAACTGGCAATAGCTGGTGCTAAATTACTCACCGTAGCCAATTGTAATAATAATTGCATGGTTTGCGCAGTAACATGTTGTTTAGAAAAATCTAATAAAATATCATCGTCCCGCACCACAAATTTATTAAATCTATTCGCATCATTTGCAAATAAATCCAACAATTTGCAATCTTGCAATTGTTGCTGATGTTGTTGCAACTCTTGCCAAACTTCTGCTCTAGTTTTTAACATACACTAACTGTCCTTTTTTTTTATTTTACGTTTTGGCTGTTTAATTTTTGTTAAAAGTTTTTTGCGCTCTGCTTCATCACTATCCACATAATTCTTCCACCATTGCGCTGCAGCTATTGCATTTTTATCTGCATTTTCCGCTCTTAATAACAAAAAGTCATATGCCGCTCTAAAATTAGTTAAGGCAAATGTGTTTTCTATTTGCCGTGCAGACTTACGACGCTCTAAGCGCTGTTGCGCAGTCCATATATCGTAAACTATATTCACCAAACGTCGTGGCACCGTCATTATCTTTTGTTGATCACGAATTATTTTTTCCATCGCATCATCAAAGGCTATAAATTCTGATTGTCCAGCTGCTAGATTCAATTGATATTGCTCTAATAAAGCTTGCCAACCAAACACCGCCAATAAGAAGCTGGGAGCAACCGACTTATCTGCTTTTACTCGCAAATCTGTACTGCGCAACGCCGAGATTATTAAGCGATCATCAGCAAATACCGCAGCATGCGGAAATAACAATTTAAATAGACCGTACTCACATAAGAGTTTATAGGTGTCGCTAGCATGGCCCAGCAAAAACAATTTAATATATTCTTCGTAAATTCTTGCGGCTGGAATATTGGCTAATAACGGTCCCAAAGTAAAAATTGGTGTGGCAGTACGTGGATGTAGCGTAAAACCCAATTTGGCAGCAAAACGCAGCGCGCGTAACATCCGGACCGGATCTTCCCTATAGCGTAATTCCGGATCACCAATCAAATTTATTTGTTTTTTTTCTAAATCGCGCATGCCGTCAACAAAATCTATAACTGAAAAATCGGCAATATTGTAATAAAGTGCATTAATCGTAAAATCGCGTCGCCCAACATCTTGCTCGATAGTACCATACACATTGTCGCGTAAAATCATGCCGTGCATATTTTGCAATAAGGCCTCAGCATTATGCGCTCTAAAAGTCGCCACCTCGATAATTTCACGGCCAAAATGTATATGTGCCAAACGAAACCTACGTCCAATCAAGCGACAATTGTAAAACAAATCTTGCAGTTGTTCTGGTTTGGCATTGGTGGCTATATCAAAATCTTTTGGATTTTTATCTAATAACAAGTCGCGAATACATCCCCCCACCAAATAAGCGGAGAATCCGGCTTTATGCAAGCGATACAATACTTTTAATGCATTATTGCTAATTAAATTGCGACTAATGTTATGCTGCGCGCGTGCAATGATCTTGGGGCTATTCGCCTTGTTTTTTTTAAACCATCTAAATAACTTTTTTAGCAACATCTAACTAATTAAACCAAATAATAACGTAGCTATCATACCACATTTGCATGGAACATAAAAAATGTACTAGATTTAAGGAGATGAATACCATTGACAAACCTCGTTATTATTATCTTGGCTTTACCCTCTTAGAATTGCTCATGATAGCGGCAATTACAGCGGTTATCGCAGCTTTTTCGATCCCAAGCTATAGAAATTATGTTACTAAAACTAAAGTAAATGCCCTATGGCATCAGGCAGAGGCGGCAAAATTAGCTGTGGAAAGCAAATATTTGAAATTAAACACGGCGGTCAACGATATAACCGTCAATTCCGGAGTAGCTGAATATACCACCAGCAATACTAATTTTATTAAATGCATAACAATTCAAAATGGTACGGTGTCGGTGGTTGGTGATCCAACCAAATTTAATGGCAAAGAAATCTGGATTAGCTGGACCCCAACTGTTGGTGCAGGATCAATAAATTGGTCATGCAGTTATTCTAATGATACCGTACCTTATGTCGCTGATACTTCCGATACTTGCGCAGTAGCTAGTTGCGCACAATATTCTAGCTGGTCTACACCAGCCACTGTTAATAGCCAAACTTTTTGGTATTTTGGTAATTTAACGCAAGCTGACGTATCTACGGCTTTTGCGAACAATTGTCGCACTAGTGGTACTATGTCTGGTTGTAACAGTTGTTTTAATTTTAGTGGCTCTGATACTGAACAAAGATTTATGGAATTTGATTTATCTAATTTCACGCATAATTATGCTGGAGCATTGGGTTCAGATCCAGATTGGAGTTCACATACTTCTTGGACATATCAGTATGAATACACGGTAGTAACACAATCATGTATGGCACAAACTAGAACGGCTGGTAGTTGTAGTGTTACCGAGCCATTTGCTAGTGATGCCGCTTGTAATTAGGAGCATTAATGTTAAAGAATATTATTGTATTGTTAGGTATCTGTTTGTTAAGTATGCCGGTTATAGCTGAACCAGCTGATCCTAAATATTGTGATACTTTCAAGCAAATACATAAAAACATGAATATTGGTGAAGTGTTTATATTGCTAGGGCCGCCTTCTTCGTTTGGGCAACCACCAAACCTAAATATGCAGGCTCTGACTACAAACACGCCAGCCATGCAACCACAGGCTAATGTCCAAGTTAATCAAGCGACGGCCCCAGCAACATCAAAGGAACAGTTATTAAAGTCCATCGCCACCGATCCAATTCTAGGAGCCTTTATGAATGCTCCAGCTGATTATGATAATGTATTAATTTGGCAATTCGACAACAACGCTGTCAACATTTCTGTGACAGTAAAAGGATCCATAGTAACCGATGTTAAAGCAAATTTTACCTGTAGCTAGCATGCGGCAAAAGCTTGGTGCAAACGCTTTTACTTTGTTAGAATTAATTGTCACATGCAGTATTATTGCAGCTATCGCTTTACTCAGTGTACCGGTTTACAGCAAATACCGCATGCGCGCTAAAGTGGCAACAATGATTTCTGCTGCTTCTGCCGCACAATTTGCAGTCGCTAATGATTATTTTAATCAAGGGTATACATTTAACAACAGCACCTTTGCCGCTAATAGCCAACCATACTTAAGACCAAAATCAAATTTTATTAGCAGTATCAGTATAGAAAAAGGCTGGGTACGGGTAACTGGTAATCCAGAGCATTTGGGCGGTAGAAACATCAATGTCGTATTACAGCCTAATGTAGAAAATAATAACGTTACTTGGACGTGTTATGTATCTTCAGCATATTTTGAATACGCACCAGAGAGCTGCCGTAATCAGGCGTGTGCTGTTTATTCATGGGGGCCATGGCAAACTATCGATCAGGGTACCACGTGGCTATATAACGCCAATCCTGGCGATGTCGCGACAATTTGGTCTAGCTATTGCGCTAGTTACCCGTGGTATTTTGGCTGTAAATGCTACAACGCTAGTAACACTAACTTAGTAAGATATCAGATTTTACATAACGTCATTAGCAACGTAGATAATGGCTGGGGCTGGACTTATTTAGTGGTTAACGAGCAGTGTCAGCAATCAACACGCGAACTAAGTGTAGTTGGATCATGTGCCAGCTGCCCTAGTGGCTCTACTTGTCAAGATATGTTTGAGTCGTTAGAACCATAGAACACCTGGTATGCTCGAGCATGCAAAATTATGGTGTATTACGTAACTTATGAGCCATATTACCGTTATCGTATACTAAATATTTTTCCAAATCCGCAAGAATCAAATTAACTTTTTTACATAAGGCAAAAGGACTCTGCATATTTTGCGGATAAACAACCGCTTCTTTCAGCAAATATATTATTCCAAATGCATCTAACATGAATGAACTAATATCATCATCAAGATCTTCTAGTTCTTTATTAGTCAAATAAATTATTTCTCTATTCATTTTACTGAAACGATTTATTTTATTTTTATTATGAGTGATTACTGTATTAATAATGTTTTTAATCTTAGTGTAACATATAGTTAAGTCATATTGGGATTCATAATCATCAATTTCATTCAATAATTTGCGGTCTATTCGTAGCTGGGTTATTTGTTTAATTAAGTATAGGCAACCCATCACCGCCGACATAACTTCATAACATTTTTTATAAGAATCTTCAATGGATATATTGGGATTGTTGGTTATTTCTGGATTGATTATATTTCTTATTGAATAATCTAGCACAATTTTATTCATTATACCCTGAAGATTACAAAATCTTTTTTCTAATAAATTTAGCAATTCTGCAAGACGGGGATCAAACTTGCTCATACTAAACCGAGGACTCCAGACTGCATAATCACCTTTACAATTCCTATCATGAGTTTCCAATCGTCTTGTCATAGTAGATTGTTCTTCAGCTGTGAGTCGCTTGTAGCAATGCCCATCAAGAATCTGCAAGCTTTCTTGTCATAGTAGTCTGTGTTGGTTTTGCAGCTGTGTAATAATGCCTATCAAGAACTTCCAATCGTCTTGCCATAGCAGTCTGTTCTTTATTTGTAGATTTTTTATTATTATCAAAACCACTCATTTATATTAATCTCTCTTGTTATAATTTTTTGGATAGATTTAGTGTTTTCCTTTACGCTTGCCTCTAGTACGTTTGTGAATAAAAAATGCCGGCAAACAAAATAATGCTACACCGCAAACTAGCAGCAACTGATACAATACTGGATCGCCCACCAACACCTGTGATGGTGGAACAAAACATAAGCACATGGCAATAAAGCTGCTTAAGGCGCCCAAGGTACCAACAAACCACATGCCATAATTGCCACCAGGGATCTTATACGCCCGTGCAACATCTGGTTTTTTATAACGCAAGGTTATTGCCGCCAAAAACATTAGTACATACATAAATAAAGCCAATATAGCGGTTAGTTGGGTCAAAATTAGATAGGCAGTTTCTATAGAGGGCAGCAATATGTACAACAAGGATAATAATGAAACAATCACCCCTTGCAACACCAAAATTGCCACTGGCACTCCCTTGGAGTTGGTGCGCGCAAATATTTTTGGCAGGTTGTCTTCTTGTGCTGCTACTAACAGTCCCTTGGTTGGACCAATGATCCACGCAGCAATACCGCCTATAGCACCAATTACAATGGCTAACGCAATAATCGGCAACAACCATGCCGCATGCAAAGCTTTACAAAAATAATCAAACGCTTGAATAACGCCTGTAATAATATTTAGTTCATAATCAGGCACTACTACCGCTACAGCCAGGGAACCCAACAGCAAGGTAAACACTATGATGAAGCTAGAGTATGTCAGTGCAACTGGATAATCGTGTTTAGGATTTTTAACTTCTTGCGCATGCACTGCTGACATCTCTAGTCCCATGAGACCAAAAATTATCGTCGTTACCAACGCCAAATCGCCAATACTATCTACCTGTGGCAGTATCGAATCCAAACTCAAATTTACTTGTGGAGCGCCATGTTGCGTCATAACCCACCATACGCCTAAGCAAATAATCCCCAACATTGGCGCAATAGTGCCAACTATAGAGCAAACCGTGCTAATAATACTGGACACTTCCATACCAAAAAAATTGCCAATGGTCGCCAGCCAAAAAACTATTAATACCACGCTAACCGTTACCAATGGACTAGCAACCGCCAGTGGATTTACCAAGTAGACACAAATAAGCGCTATGGTGGCCAGTATTGCTGGATACCAAACCAAGTTGTAAACCCATTGCAACCAAATTACTAAAAATCCCAAACCATGGCCAAATGCTTCGCGCACCCAGACATAGATCCCGCCATTTTTTGGCCAGGTAGTTGCCAATTCAGCAGTAACAAGTGCGACTGGAATAAAAAATATTAAAGATATAATTAAATAATAGAATATTAGATTGGCGCCGAATTTGGCACTTAGCGGTAGAGTGCGCAAACTATCAACGGCAATCACATTGATCATTACTAATGAAAATACACTCAGCACTCGTTTGCTGGAAGACACGGCCGTTGTCATTTATATCAAACCCTTTAGTTATATAACCAACAGATGCACTATTAATAAATAGGCGGCTATTGTACACCATAATTTGGTTTTAAGCTTTGACTATTATGCGCTTGTACATGATGATCAGCACCCAAAACCAGGTACACAGCTGGCACCACAAAAATAGTAAAGAACGTACCGATTGATAACCCAGTTGTTATTACCAAGCCCATATTAAAACGTGATACCGCACCAGCACCGGTGGCTAAGAGCAATGGCACGACTCCCAATACCATTGCAGCAGTAGTCATCAAAATTGGGCGTAACCGCAAAGATGCAGCTTCAATAATCGCATCCCGTTTGCTACGACCAGCAACTTGTAATTCATTGGCAAATTGTACAATCAAAATACCATGTTTACTAATTAAGCCCATTAAAGTTACTAGCCCTACTTGCGTATAAATATTCAGGGTACTGCCACCAATACCCAGAGTAATGAAAATTAACGCTCCAGCTATCGACAAAGGCACTGATACTAAAATGATAAATGGATCTCTAAAACTCTCAAATTGTGCGGACAATGCCAAGAATATTACTATAATGGCAAAACCAAAAGTTAATAAAAAGCCGCTGGACTCTTGAACAAATTGCCTGGATTGACCAGAATAATCAACGGTATATCCTTGTGGTAAATTCTGTGCAGCCAAATCACGCATGGTAGCCAAAGCTTGTCCCACACTAACACCTGGTAGTAGCACCCCAGATATAGTCGCGGAATTTAATTGTTGAAAATGATTAATGGAGCGCGGTACAGTGCGGTACTTAATTTGCATAATAGTCGATAATTGTACCGCTGTACCATCACTGGCACGGATATAATAATTTTTAAGTTGTTCGGTATTTAACCTATAACTTTGTTCTACCTGCGGGATAACCTTATATGAACGTCCCTCTAAACTAAAATAATTCACATAGCCACCACCCAACATTGAGGATAAAGCACTACCAATATCATGCATGGTTAAACCTAACTGTGCAGCTTTATCATGATCTATTTCTAATACCGCCTGCGGATTATCATATTTTAAATCCTGATCGACAAACATGAACATGCCAGTGGCACGCACCGCTTGCATATACTCCAAAATAACATCATTTAAACGTGCAAAATTTTCGGTGGTTTGAATAACAAACTGTACTGGCAAACCACTACTACCTGGCAATGGTGGCGGTTGAAATACGGCTATTTGTAACCCAGCTATTTCTGCTAATTTTCGCTGTACTAATGGTTGAATTTGATCGGCTGTCGCCTTACGTTCATCCCAAGGCTTTAATACCTGCCCAGCAATCGACACCCCCGGTTCATCAATTTGAAAGACATGTTCGGTCTCGGGAAACTCGGCAAAAATCTTATAAATTTGCTGTGAATACATGGTTCGCTGAGTTAATGTTGAATTGGGCGCGGCAGTCGCAAAAGCCAGAATAATCCCCTGATCTTCTTGTGGTGCTAATTCCGAGCTAGCGGCATTATACAAATAGTAAGTACTGGCCAGGATTAAACTGGCAAAAACAATGGTAACCGGCACATAATTTAAACTAGAATCCAAACGGCGATGGTAAGAATTTTTAATAGCATCAAATATTCTATCAATAACGTTAGAGCCGCCTTTATGTGGTTTGAGCAAGCGTGAGCACATCATCGGCGATAAAGTTAAAGCCACTACTGCCGAAATTGTCACTGCCCCCACTAAGGTAAAAGCAAACTCTGAAAATAGTGCGCCGGTTAATCCGCCTTGAAAACCAATAGGTACATAAACGGCTAACAGCACGATAGTCATGGCAATAATTGGACTACCAAGTTCCCGCGCGGCCATTAAGGCTGCATCCATGGGTTTAGTGCCTTCTTCAATATGTCGGCTGACATTTTCTACGACGATAATAGCATCATCTACAACCAAACCTATTGACAAGACTAATGCTAAGAGCGTCAATAAATTAATACTGTAACCAAGCATTAACATAAAAATAAATGCCCCAACTAAAGATAATGGGATGGCCACAATCGGAATCAAAACCGAACGAAAATTACCCAAAAAAGCAAAAATAACCACGGTTACGATTAATAATGCTTCAATCAACGTGCGTTCTACTTCCTTGATAGCGCTATTAACAAATTTAGTAGCATCATAAACTATTTTGCCATCCAGACCAGTTGGCAACATATTCTGAATACTGGGGAAGACATCACGTACTCTTTGAATTACTTGTAATAAATTAGCCCCAGGAGCCACTTTAATACCAATATATACTGCTTGCTGCCCATCAAAAGTAACCGCAGATTCATAATCATCAGCTCCTAACACTACCGTAGCAACATCCTCTAAGCGCACTAAAGCACCATTATGTTGCTTCACAATCATTTTCCTAAACTCTTCTACCGTATGTAGTTCTGTAGTTGCGGTTAGATTAACTTGTACCATTTGGCCTTTGGTATTGCCCAGCCCAGAAATGTAATTATTTGCCTGTAAAGCCCGATTAATGTCAGCCGCCGTTAAGTTATAAGCCGCTAATTTTTGTGGATTTAACCATGCCCGCAGAGCAAAATTTTGCGAGCCTAAAATTTCTGCTCGCTGTACGCCTTCGATAGATTGTAATTTTGGTTGTACTACGCGTAACAAATAATCAGTAATGTTATTCGGTGGTAATACTTTGCTATTAAAACCAATATACATAGAGTCGATAGTTTCACCAACTGCAACGTTTATTACTGATTGCTGTGACTCTGGTGGTAAATTATTCCGTACCGAGGCAACTTTGGTGCTAATTTCCGTCAGTGATTTATTTGGATCATAATTTAAGCGCAGATTAGCGGTAATAGTACTTAAGCCATTAACGCTCGTTGACGTCATATAATCAATGCCATTAGCCTGTGCAATGGCAGCCTCTAATGGTGAGGTAATAAAACCAGCGATCACATCAGAATCGGCACCATAATAAGCAGTGGTAACAGTTACGACGGCGTTTTCCGTGCGTGGATATTGTAACACCGGCAGGGAAAGTATGGCACGTAAGCCTAAGACAAATATGCTTAAGCTAACCACTGTAGCTAACACCGGGCGACGTATAAAGATATCGGTATAATTCATAGTATCCTAATATTCCTGTGGTTTAGGATTCATATCATTGCTAGGTGTCACGGTGTTATTAATATTTAATGCTACACCATTTTGTAATTTAATTTGTCCAGCAGTTACAATTGCCTCTCCTGGTTGAATTCCAGTTAAAACTGCAATTTGATCGCCACGTGTAGCACCAACAGTAACAAATCTTTGTTCCGCTACATACTGCATATTACCTTCTGAATCTAGTTCCGTTGCTTTAGCAATAAATACGGTATTACCATACGGATTATATGTGATCGCTGTTTGCGGTAAAGTTATGTACTGTTGGGCATTGCCTATATCAATGTTAACCACACCGTACATGCCTGGTAATAATTCCTGATTGTCATTATCCAAAATGGCACGAATCTGAATATTGCGTGAAGTTTGTTCAACTTTAGAGTTTATTGCACCTATTTTGCCAGTAAATTTTTTATCTGGGTATAAATCAGTTGATAATGTTACTGATTGATCAAGGCGAATATTTGGCAATTCTTGTTGTGGTAAATAAAAATCAAAATAAATAGGATCTAATTCTTGTAGAGTTACTATCTGTGTCCCAGGGCTAACGTATTGTCCCAAATCTATACTAATGATCCCTAAGCGGCCAGAAAACGGCGCCCGAATAAACTTTTTAGCAATAATAGCTTCACGTTCAGCAATTAATGCTTGGGCTTTTTCTAGATTTGCTTCATCCAAATCAATTTTGGATTGGGGCACGGCTTTCTGCTTAAATTGCATCAAGTCGCGTTCATAAGTTAAATTGGCCAAATGTGCATCGGCCTTTAATGAAGATAAAAATGCTAGATCATCATCTGCTTGTAATTTTACTAATAACGTACCAGCCTCAACCCAATCACCAGATTGAAAATATATAGCTTGCACTGTCCCAGCAACTTCGCTAGAAATATCCACGCCACGTACTGCTCGCAAAGAGCCTACCGCTTCAATACTATTGTTCCATTCTTGCATTTGGGCAACAGTAGTAGACACTGTTTGTGGTTGTTTACTCATTTGCCCCATGTATTTTTTAATCATGGAGTTTTGAAAGCTCTTAAAGCCGTAAACGCCCCCCATTACCAGACCTACTAGGAGCAACATTGCTATCATGCGTGAAAACATGCGAATTCCCGTTTTTATTATGCTAAGTAAATTAAGTGTATATGTATATTCTAAGTTACTTACCAATTATTTGCTGACTAATTTTACAATTTAGTAACAACTAATTAGCGACCTATATTTATCTAGGTATCAAAATATTCATGCTCGGCACCGGTATAACTAGTGACTTTATAACCTTGCTCTTGCGGAATCAAATAGTTAGGCCCTATTGGTGTCTTACCACCCCCACCAGGAATGTCTAACACATATTGCGGCTGGCACAAACCAGAATAATTACCGCGTAATCCAGCAACCAGCTCTTGGCCTTTGACAATCGGTAGACGGAAATGTCCAGTGCCTCTAGCCATATCTAAATGGTGCAAATAGTAAGGTTTAATACGATATTTAACCATCTGGCGTAATAACTGCCCCAAAACTTTGACTGTATCATTCACACCCTTTAACAGCACCGTTTGTCCCAACAGCACTATCCCATTGTCCACTAATTTATTAATCGCGGCTATTGCTGGCAAGATAAATTCAGCGGGGTGATTAATATGCAAGACAATATAAATTGGCTGACGTTGCGTTAAAGCCCGTAGTATTGGCTCATTAATACGCTGTGGATCTACTATCGGTACTCGAGTATGCAAACGTATTATTTCTACATGCTCAATTTGATCTAACTCTTTAATGATCTTACCAATCTGTGCACCCTTTAATATCAGTGGATCACCGCCTGACAAAATCACTTCCCAAATGTCTGGATTGGCACGAATATAAGCATAACAAGCTTGCAGCTCTGTTGGTGTTAACGCTGGATTGCCCTGACCAACAGTTTCACGACGAAAACAAAAACGACAATATACTGGGCAAACTGTAACTGGCTGTAGCAGACATCTATCAGGATAGCGATGGACTATGCCCTTAAGTGGCGAATACGTTTTATCGCCTACAGGATCATGCAATTCTTGTGTGGTAGTATCTAGCTCCTGCACCGTAGGCACAAACTGTTGCTGCACCCCATCGCGAGTGATAATTTCTTGCAAATGCGGTGAAATTGCTACGGCGTACTTTTTAGCTACCGCCACTAATCCGTCCACATCCTCTGGTGAAACTAGCTCAGCGGCTAATAAATCCGGCACTGAGCGTATGGTTCTTTTGGTCATTACGTATGATTTCTCATATTAATTTAAACAGAGGATCTTACACAATTACCCTATAAAGTCGATGTTTTCATCTAAAAAATCTAGTGTCATGACTAACATTGCAGTAAAGTTGCTATTTACAGCTCTATATTGGCTCTTTGATCATAGCCATAAGATCAATAATGAACGCTACCGATTGGATAACTCCAATCGGTAGCAGCGTACAGCATTTTGCTATTATTTAAGTCTAGGTACAGAGCTTATACGTACTATGGTTTCACCATCACCACCATCTGGCTCTATTACTTCTGCTTTTATTCCTGCATATTCTCTTTCCTTAGCAAAAACACTACCAACGCGTTGTGAACCACCACCATAAGCTATGTGCAATGCACAGGCAGGATTACTTTTATTGGCTTTTTTATCAAATATATTTACGGCAGAAAAAAACATTGGTGGGAGATCTCCTCTATCAATTTTCACTGCCCTTACAGTACCGTCAATAGTTTTATCTGCATATAATTGTTGCACTTTGAAATCAGTAGCAGGATCACCTTCATTATATAGCGCCACCTCTCCCGGTTTGAACCATCCTAAATGGTACTTTTGTGAAGCAGTGATTTTAGAGGAAGGAAATTTACCCATAAATGACGAGCCATCGTCATATGCTCCTTTCCCTAAAACGCCGGTATGACCTAGACACTGATCTCTTTTGTCCAATGGATTGCCTATTATATGCCCCATTTCGTGCTTCAAAGATCGTGCTGCTCCAAGGTGAGCATAAATTCTTCCTGCATTGCTACCACCTTTCAGATTATTATTTGCGAGGGCATACATAGTATATTTGGGGCCTTTATTCTGCGCATTTACAGTTTTTACTGCCTTGGCTTCGGCCTTATTTAGATTTTTCTTAGCATAATTTAAACCAACGTCTACAATTTTTACGGTATATTTAACTTTTAGCTCGCCATTTGATAAGCTTTCGTACGTTTTAGCAGCCTCTCTAGCTGTTGCAGACAGTTGTCCTGAATCTGCTGCTTTGTGATCCTTCCACTTCAAAACTATGCAACACAAATTAATAGTCCCTGATAAAGGTTTTTTTGTATTAGCAAATTTTATGCTGAAATTGGCGGGATTATCTTCTGTTGCTGGAGCAAAGTTCTTTGCTGCCGTGCGCGTTATGCCAGTATTTTTTTGCTCATCTTCTAATATTACTTCCTCATCATCATCTGTAAATTCAATTTCGTCATCTTCAGAATCAACCTCGGCTAATTCTGCAAGTAGCGAATCATCGTCTTCTACATCTACATTTGTTGCATCAAGTTCCTCAACTTCTTCAGTAACTCCGGTCTCTTGATTACTAGTAACATTTCGATCATCTTTTTTTTCTTTATGATCTTTATGATCTTTTGATTTTGTTTTTTCGAGCTTATCTTTAACATCGTTCATGACTATACTCTCCTTCCATTGAGTTACGATAAGTGTTTAACCACAACAGTAAAGTGTAGTACGCGTAACTTATGGCTGCCATGAAATATGCTAAATAATATCAACGCGAAAGAAGTATACATGCTAACTAAAGGCTCCGGTTTTGGGCGTTGTTGCGCGAAGATCACAGACGCTCGGACTACCGAACTAAGCAGCAACCTTAATGCTCTGGGAAATCGGCATACCTAATGCTGTCATTTTATTAAGCACATGGCAAGCAATTTTTGACTCTACTTTTTGGGTGCTAAATTTTCTGCTAAATAATGATTCACCAATTATCTTTTTATAGCGAAACATA
>Ga0209174_10000142_pt1 | contig 54958 bp, 50 predicted proteins | sample JI91814BDNA_FD_187505 | JGI IMG/M metagenome (GOLD analysis project Ga0209174, IMG submission 187505) | Wastewater effluent complex algal communities from Wisconsin, to seasonally profile nutrient transformation and Carbon sequestration -... | ecosystem: Engineered > WWTP > Effluent > Algae...
CGATTAACATAACTTGTAAATTGCAAAATAAAAGTTCTTTCAATTTTATGTGTCAGTTGTTGCAAAATCATTTTTCAGGAGCAGGTCCGCCAGCACTGGTTGCCATATAGGGTACGTGAGCTGTTACATTTATTTTAACTGAGTCTTAGATTATTAAATTATTAGATTATTTGCCTAATAATTTAGATTCTTTGGCGACGATAAAATCTACAACCTTAAAAAACTTTTCTAGATCGCCTTCGACTCTGCCAACATCAACTTTATAACTAGCATATGGACCATTGATGATTATATCTGGCGTTTCTGCAATTTTATAGGCTTTAGAAATATCATCCGCCCGTTTCATATTTTTGCTAACTCCAAACGAAGTGTAAGCATTTTCGAATTGCTTAGCTTTATAGCCATGCTGCACAAAAAAGCTACTCATTACCGGTTCTTGCCATAATTTCGCGCCACGTTTATGAATCGCCTCAAATATAGCGTCGTTAAGCTTACCGGTGGGGTCTAATAATTCCATAGTGTAATAAGCTTTGGCTAATATTTGCCACTGCGGATTAAACGATACCGGATAACGATACACCACTACTTTACTGTTGGCTGATTTATGCTTGGCACTCCATTTTTCAAATGGTTGATGAAAATGCTCACATGCATGACAACCGTAACTAAAGAAAAATATAACTTGAATTTTATTTGGATCAGACGCCATAAGCTGAGTTACATTCGGATTGTTACGAATATCAGCAGGTAAACGCACATAATCTTGGCCTTCGATAAATGCACTTTTGTTTACAGCCGCATTCGCTCCTGGCAAAGCAATTAACCATAAACAACATACCAGTATAAATCTAATGTAAACCTGAAACATAACTTGCCACCGCCTCCATTTCTTCTGCCGTTAACCGCCCAGCAATATCTTCCATCATGCCGTTAGGATCATTCTTACGCGCTTTGCTTTTAAATTTGGTTAATTGATCAATAATATACTGTGCATTCTGTCCGCCTAGGCGCGGGAATCTCGCCAGATAATTACCTTTGCCACTAGGATCATGACAAGCTGCGCAAGCTGGCACACCACTTTGTAAATTACCACCACGATATATCTTTTGCCCCAAGGCGACTTTATCTTGTTGTGCAGCCCCCAGCGTCATTACTTGACTGGAAAAATAAGCGGCTAAATCTGCCAAATCTTGCGCGGTTAAATTCTGTACCATGCTGTACATGGATGGATCGTTACGTAAACCCTGATCGCCTTTCTGAAATTCTAGCAGTTGTTTGAGCAAATATTGCTGATCCATGCCCGCAATTTTGGGCCACATAGGCGTAGCCGAGTTACCGTCCACGCCATGGCAGGCGACACAAGTTTGTGATTTAGCTAGACCCGCCGTTGGATCGCCAATTAAAGCGCCATTTTCAGCAGCAGCAAGCCCACAGGCCATCCACACTGATATGGTAAATATGAATAATGAAAGTCTAGACATTAATAGAGTCTATACCCTAGTTGCAGATGTGCGTCAACCAACACTTTATCTTGATTCAACCAGTGATGCTACACACAATGTTATGTTGTTGACTTGTTAATTATGATTTGATACCATTTAGCTAACGTCCTGACCAAACATAATTATTAAGGAGATAGGCTATGCCAGTTTTAGTTTTTGGAAAAGTTGAGTATGTATTTAACGATATTCATAAATTCATATTTTGCTCTGCATTTGTTGTATGCAAAGATTTAAATATCGATTTAGGTTTTAATTATGTGAAAGATGATTTAGTAAATTTTTTAAATTTACAAGGGAATGCTACTGGGTTAACTAATAAATTAAATGCAAAGTTAACTAATCAATTAAGGAAAGCTTTCCATCCTGATAAGCTAAAAATATTTAAAGAGTTAAGGGATGGCGGACTTGTTTTTAATAGACTTATGACAAATCAATTTATTTCTGAGTTTGTAGCAAATAGAATGCAAAGTTATATAGGACTTCATAGCCCTCAGAATCGAGATTTTATTATATCTAATACCATAGCCTTATGTTTTAACACATTAGTCAATGAACGAAAGGATGGTAAGAGAGATGATATATTAAATAATTTTTTCAGTGAATTTTATGCCCCAGAAAAACACGATGAATTGGCCGAATTTGTTGGGATGCTTTATGATCCTTCTAATATAAAATATTTAACAAGTAGGATTTTGAATAAAATTAAAAAAGAAAATGATTTTATATTTGAAGATATCGAGTTGGATGAAAAGTATTTAAACGATGGAAAGGATTTTTGTTCTTTAATTTCTTATTTGGAAAATCAAAAAAACAGTCAGGCGTACTTATGTTGCGCACTTTTGCTTAATAATCAGATACCTTGTTACAATGAAGATATGGATGGAGATAACAACTATGCGGAACAAGAATATTTTATAAAACGCTACTCTGATGCAATTTCTTTTTACTTGCTAGCAGCCAAAGATCCTGAGTTATTACCTATTGTTAGAACCATGTTATCTTTTATGCGAGCAGACATGGAAACTTCAAAGCTAAGTGATCGAGGCAATTTATTTTTTAATCATCTTAAAAGAGTATGTCTTAGTTTGGAAGCGAGACCAGTGTTACTATCCGGATATGAATTATTTCGTGACACATCCAGGATTGATGCTCCAATGCATCTGATGAAGAAAACGTTGCAGGATAAATCTATCTACGTTAGTAAAGATTTGCTAGAAGATTGGGCGATTTTTGATAGATTAAAGCATCGTAACTCCTATAGGCCGTGATGCTTCTTTCTGTTTAAACCACAGGCCAATTTGTCTTGTTCCTATCCCTGATAGCCAACGAGACAAATTTTTGTTAGTATTATCACGCCATTAGGCATAACGAGTATTATATAGGTCAAAATACATTGAATTACAACAATGCGGTCTTCATAACTAGCGCCAACCTCCTTACACAGTTACCAACTGCCAGTAGGGCTGAAGTTGCTTTTGCCGGGCGCTCAAATGCAGGCAAATCCAGTGCACTCAACGCCATAACCAATATTCGTAGTTTAGCCAGAACCAGCAAAACCCCTGGCCGTACCCAATTACTTAATTATTTTCAAATTGCTGAACATAGCTTTTTAGTCGATTTACCTGGTTATGGCTACGCCAAGGTCCCTGGCGCCATCCAAGCCCACTGGGAAAAAACCTTATCTGAATATATCGAAACCCGCCAGGAATTATGCGGCATAGTTTTGATTATGGATATTCGCCACCCATTACGCGATTTTGATCAACAAATGATCAGCTGGGTAACTTCGCAAAATTTACCGATGCATATTTTGCTTACTAAGAGTGATAAATTAACTCGCGGCGCTGCTGCTAACACCTTATTGCAAGTGCGAAAAACTTTAGCTATATATGGTGAGATAGTCAGTGTGCAATTATTTTCTGCGCAAAGCAAAACTGGTGTCGATGACGCACGCGCGAAATTAAATTCCTGGTTTGAGAATTAATATAACATCATAAGCCCCTGCCCCTAAATCTATGATTTGGGGGCAAGGGGTTGGGGATGGGGGTTAATGCGCCTCATCCCAATTATTGCCCACCCCAATGCCAACACTCAAGTTTACTTTTAGTTCTGCGGTATGCGTCATGATATGACTAATCATACTGGAATATTCGGTGACTTTATGTTCTGGAATTTCAAATACTAGTTCATCATGCACTTGCATTACCATATAGGCGTCGGCAGCATCACTTTTTAACCATGCATGAATTTTTAGCATCGCTAATTTAATAATATCTGATTGCGCGCCTTGCAGTGGTGCATTAATCGCCGCACGCTCTGCTGCGCGTTTTAACATGACTTTATTAGAACGAATATCTGGCAAATATAAACGTCGGCCATATAGAGTCTCAACATAACCCTGGTCCGCCGCTAATTTTCGCGTGCGTTCCATGTACTCTTTTACTCCGGGAAATCTAGTAAAATATGTTTTTATATACAATTCAGCATCGTGGCGATCTATATCTAATTGTTTAGCTAAACCAAACGCTGACATGCCATAGATTAAGCCAAAATTAATGGCTTTAGCGTGGCGTCGCTGATCATCAGTTACTTGCGCTTTATGTACACCAAATACTTCGCTGGCGGTAAGCTGATGAATATCTAAGCCCTGCGCAAAGGCCGCCAACAAGCCTTTATCTTCAGACAAATGCGCCATAATACGTAATTCAATTTGCGAGTAATCAGCGGAAACTATTTTATAACCTACTGGTGCAATAAAGGCAGCTCGAATACGTTTACCTTCGCTAGTACGTATTGGTATATTTTGTAAATTAGGATCAGAAGATGATAATCTACCAGTAGCAGTAACTGCTTGATGATACGAAGTATGCACCCGGCCAGTGCTAGCATTTACTTGTAAAGGCAATTTATCAGTATAATTTGATTTTAGTTTACTTAAACTACGATGTTCTAAAACCAATTTCGGCAACAAATATTCTTGCGCTAATTCTTGTAATACCGATTCACCCGTAGATGGTTGCCCGGTAGGGGTTTTCTCAATTACTGGTAATTTTAGTTTATCGAATAAAATTTCTTGTAATTGTTTTGGTGAACTCAAATTAAACTCTTGATCAGCTAATACGTACGCTTCTTGTTCCAGCTTATTTAAAGTCGCACCTAGTTGTTCACTTTGCAGGCACAATTGTTGCGTGTCAATTAAAACCCCACGCCGCTCCATGGCAACTAATACTGGCACTAACGGCATTTCTAAATCAGTAAATACGCTGTTTAAACTAGGGCTTGCGGCCAAACGCGGGGCAAATTCTTGGTATAACTTAAAAGTAACATCTGCATCTTCCGCCGCATATTCACTAGCTTGCGCAACAGGTACTTGGTTAAACGTTAATTGCTTAGCGCCCTTCCCAGCCACTTCTTCAAAAGTTATAGTTTTAATATTGAGATGTTCAGCCGCTAGCGTATCCATGTTATGCCGACTAGCGACGCTGTTTAATACGTACGAAGCTAACATAGTATCAAAGTTTTGCCCAGTAACTTGAATATTATAATTAGCCAAAACTTCGGTATCGTATTTAAGATTATGGCCAACTTTTTTAAGCTTAGGGTTTTCGAGTAACGGTTTAATTTTAGTTAAAACGTAATTGATTTCTAATTGCACTGGTGCATCTATATAATCATGCCCAACTGGCACATAAGCCGCTTGCCCTGCTGCCACGGCAAACGACAAACCAACTAATTTTGCATCGATATAATTTAAACTGGTAGTTTCGGTATCAAACGCAAAAATGGGTGCGGCTGCTAATTTGGCAAGCCATGTATCTAATAATTGCGCGTCGGTAATAGTAACGTAATCATTTACAGTCTTGGTTGCTGTAACATTAACCAGCGGCTGATCCACCAACTTTTTAAGCCAGGTTTTGAATTCTAATCCGGCAAATAATTCTTGTAGTTTTACATCATCGGCTGGAATTAGATTTAACTTATCTGGCGTCAAGGGTAATGGTACGTCTAATTTTATTGTAATTAACTGCTTATATAACGGCAACAATGGAATAGCTGTACGTAAGTTTTCTGCGATTTTACCAGTTATTTCGTCGACATGAGCAAGAATATTATCAATATTATTATACTGTTGCAGCCATTTTACCGCGGTCTTGGGTCCGACTTTATACACCCCCGGAATATTATCTGCTGAGTCGCCAATTAGACTTAAATAATCGATCATCTGCTCTGGGGTTACTTCGAATTTAGTTATTACGCCAGCGCGATCTAAAATGCTGTTGCTCATGGTATTAACTAGCGTAATTTTGTCGTTTACTAGCTGCGTCATGTCTTTATCGCCAGTAGATATTATCGTATGCAAACCCATATTGCTGGCTTGCATAGCTAACGTGCCAATAATATCATCTGCTTCTATCCCTGGAATAGCAATCAATGGTAAGCCCATAGCACGGATCACCGCATGTAATGGCTCAATTTGCGCAGCTAATTCTTCTGGCATCACGGTACGATTGGCTTTATATTCTGGATAAATTTCATGGCGAAAAGTCTTAGCTTTGCAATCAAAGATTACTGCCATTAATTGTGGATTATAGTCGTTTAATAACTTGCGTAGCATATTTACCACGCCGTAGATCGCGCCGGTAGGCTGGCCTTTACTATTAGTTAACGGTGGCAATGCATGATAGGCACGAAATAAATACGATGAGCCGTCGACTAGAACTAAGGGGGCGGTAGTACTCACCATACTTAACAAGCCTCAAGCCTAGCGTAACTTAAAACTAGCCACTTAGTGCCGGAGCCCTCGAAGTATACACTTACGCGCGCTCGTTCGCCCGACCCTTCGTAATCCACTACGGTACCAGCACCAAATTTGGCATGCCGTACGCGCTGGCCCAAATTAAAGCCTAAACCAGTGTCACTGCCAGTTTCAATATTATCCGCCGCAGTTTTACTGATTGGCACATGTAAATACGCTGGGTTAACATTTAGCCTACGACTTTTTTCTTCTACTAAGTTGCTAGGTATCTCGCGTACAAAACGCGAAACTCGCCGCGCTTCTTCATTACCAAATAAACGCCGCCGTTGCGCATAAGTAATATATAACTGCTCCATCGCACGCGTTATTCCTACATAACATAAACGTCGTTCTTCCTCCAGCTTTAACGGATCTTCAGCCGAGAAATGATGTGGGAACAAACCTTCTTCTAAACCGCAAATAAATACTACCGGATATTCCAAGCCTTTAGCCGCATGTAAGGTCATTAATTGCACTGCTTGCTGTTGATTATCTACTTGTAATTCTCCAGCTTCTAGCGCAGTGTAAGCCAAGAAGTCCATGATCGGTGGCGCATCTAAACCATCAGCTTCTTCTGGTGCATACACAAAATCTGCAGTAGCACTGACTAGCTCAGCTAAGTTTTCCGCTTGGCTTTGTGCTCGCTCACCGCGCTGCTCTTTAAAATAGGTTAACAAGCCGCTGCGACTAACTGCTAATTCTACTATTTCGGTAACAGAACTGTGTTTAACTATTTTTTCTAAATCAATAATAATTTCAATAAAATCTAACAGGCCAGCGCGGGCTTTACCGGTAATTATTTTAGTTTCAACGGCCTGTTTTGCTGCAGTAATTAACGTCTCGCCAGTTACTTCGGCCAACTCCCGCAATTTGTCTAACGAAACCTTACCTATGCCACGCGGCGGAATATTAACTGCACGTTCGAACGCAGCGTTGTCTTTATTATTTACCGCTAGGCGCACGTAAGCTAATGCATCTTTAATTTCCGCACGTTCAAAAAAGCGTAGCCCACCATAGATGCTGTACGGCACGCCTAAACGCACAAAAGCTTCTTCTAAGACGCGCGATTGCGCATTAGAACGATATAGAATTCCAATGTCACGTAAGTTGCCACCTTCTGCCGCATAACTTTGCATTTTACGTGCGACAAACAAAGCTTCATCTTCTTCGTTTAAGGCCGAGTAAACTATTATTGGATCACCTTGTTTGCCTTGCGTCCATAACGTTTTACCTAAGCGACCGCTATTATTATCGATTAAAGCATTTGCTGCAGCTAATATAGTATTCGTAGAACGATAGTTCTGTTCTAAGCGCACCACTGCGGTTTGCGGGTAATCTTGCTCAAAGCGTTGAATATTTTCGATCTTGGCCCCACGCCAGCCATATATGGATTGATCATCGTCGCCCACGACAGTAACTGAAGCTGCACGCTGGGTGAGGATATTTAACCATAGATATTGAATGGTATTGGTATCTTGAAATTCATCGACTAAAAAATGCGCAAACTTTGCCTGGTAATGTGCGAGTAAATCGGGGTTTTGTGCCAACATGCTGTAACAGCGCAACAATAAGTCAGCAAAATCTACTACGCCATGTTCTTGGCAAGCTTGTTGATAATTAGTATAAATCTCGCCCATAACCTGCTCATATGAGCTCTGCGCACGCACTAATTGCTGCGCATAGATCCCCTCATCTTTTTTGCGATTAATAAAACCTTGAGCTTTTTTTGGTTCCCAGCGTTCTTCGTCTATAGTTAATTTTTTAAACACGCGTTTAATTAAACGCAATTGATCATCTGAATCTATAACTTGAAAATTTTCAATAAGATTAGCTTCACGCCAATGTTGACGTAATAATTTATGTGCTAAGCCATGAAATGTGCCAACCCAAATACCACGCATACTGGCGCCCAACATAGTAGCTAAACGCGAGCGCATTTCTGCAGCGGCTTTATTGGTAAAGGTAACCGCTAAAATGCTATGCGGCGTAGCGTGCTGCGCAGTTATCAACCAGGCAATACGATTAATCAGGACCCGGGTTTTTCCGCTGCCAGCTCCAGCCAGAATCAACAAGTTACCCAACTGCGCGGTAACGGCTAATTGCTGTGCATTATTTAATTGCTCAATATGTTGTGTTATCTCCATGCAAGCTAGGATAACCTATCTAGCATGATTATTTAAGTTTATTTTTCGTGACTGAGTAAAATTTGTCTTAGGCGCACCTGGATAACAACAAAGAAACAGATTGCGCAAAGTTTGGCATCTTGATTTTGGCGCGTCATGATCTGGCGCATCACGTAATTTATTGAGGGTTAATGCAAAGCCATAATAAACATTGGCATAAAAACTGTGTAATTCTGGATTGTCATCAATGAATAATAATATATCAATATAATTCACTAACTGCGAACTTAAGATATATGCCACATCAGCAACTGTAGAATTAACATTAATTTTGTTGCTCATAGCTGCAATTTTTTGCAAATTTTTAGCTACTAAAGCTAAATTACAACGTAAAGCCACCGTATATATCTCATTTTGTTCAGCATAATCTTCTTCATCAAACTGATGGATATACTTAAATCTTTGGGTGCGACCATCGGCTGTAGCAAAAGTAAATTCATAATCGGCTAACTCATGCTTGATCAGAAACATTAAAGTACGATCGCTATCAGAGCATGTGTCGTTAGATATATCTGGTAAATATAGTAAAATCTCTGGCAAGGTAGCTTCTGGCCTACCATTGACGCAATCAATTTCTTTTAGGTGCATATAATTATTCAAATGTTTAATTGCAACACGCGCTGGGGCTCTAGAGCGAAGTTTTTTTTGCTGTTGTTGATAGTGAATGAGCAAAGCATTACGTATAAAAAATAGCTCTATACCAATTAATTGACGCGTGCTGCTAAGCGCTTCAATATCAATCCCAGCTAATTTTTTCATCCTACACCCCCCACGAACCATACTCACCCACTGAGACAGCGCGAATGAGTATTAAGTTCGTAGGTCTGTGTAGTTACTGCTTAATAGGATTTATTACTTCTGTACGTTCCACTGGCCTTGGGTATCACGCAAGTCACGACAAGCACGGCCGTGGACTTTTTGTTGTTGGCCATCAATGGTTACTGTTTGTACGTAATCGCGACAGACTTTATTGTTGTCTTCTTTAGTACTAACAATCACTACTGAACCAGCATGATTATTATTAGGATTGCGCCAGGCTACCGGTTTATTATCTGGCTGACGCTCTAAGGCGTTAAAGGCCGAGTCTGCAGCCATGCGCCGATCTTCGTCATCCATAGATTTGCCGATCGAGCTACCAACCATAGCGCCCAACATAGTACCAATCGCCACACCGGCTAGACGGCCGTGACCTTTACCAAATTGCGTACCAAGCAAAGCACCTGTGGCGCCACCAAGTAAAGTACCACCAGTTTGGTTAGCACCACCAGTATGACAGCCGGTTAAGCACACAACCAAAGAAAGTACCAAAAATGACTTAAAGTTTATCATGGGAATCCTCTATATCGCTGTATTTTATAGCTAAAGTAACATTATCTTAGCATAGATACTAAATTGCAAGACATTAGGATTTGGTGTAGTGATCATTATGCTCATACGGATTACGAAAATTAGGCCCCAGCCCTACTTTGGAATTATGTACCGCGTGTGCAGGATTTACATCGGTTGGCGCTTCTTCATATCTTTTATATTCAACGCCACCAACTTTTACAGATTTTCCTGGAATAAAACATGACGAAGCTAGCTCAGTAATTATAACACTGGTTTCTTGCGAAGGAGGGGTAGCAGTAAAACCATCTACGCGTACGCCGTTATTAGTTGACATTTTAATCCTCCGCCATCAATGAGGCTACACTAGTAGCGACATTTTTATCCCCGACAAACACATGATACTCAACGCCATTTTCAGCATTAGTACCACCACCAATAATAGTAAATTTTTCTTTTTTGATTTGATCTTTTTGATAACTTAAAATTGCATTATTATGATCAGTTTCCGTATCGAGATATATGTTCGTCAAGCAGATTTGCGCCCCAGTATCTATATGGTCAAATTCAGCTTCTAACCCAGTATTTTTGCCGCTTTTACAAATAAATAATGCGCGTTTCGCATGGTATTTTAACTTGGCGCCATCATATAAAATTAACATCGGTTGAATTAAATTATCCGCACGATCACTATGCACTACTCTCCAGCCCTGTTGTTTTAACATAGCTAGAAATTCCGCGACCATTTTAGGTAAAGGCGTGCCAGTAAATATATCAACCTCTTGTAAGAACACAAAGTCTAATCCAGCTTTTTGGATTTTTTTAGTTAAAAATTTAAGTTGTTTACGTTTACGCTCTTCATATGCATCTGCCGTTTCATTAAGATTAAATGGGTTATTGCTTGGCACACCAGACGATGCTGAATGCCCTTGATTAAGCAGATCCCAAGTCATACCGGTTAATGATATTTTTCTATGATCAAAAGTTTCTGTCTCAACCGTCGCTGACTGATAGGTGTGATCAGATGTAAAACCTGACAAATATGGATCAAATGAACCTAAGGACATATTAGATACCCTCTTTAACCTACTATAAGTTTGGACCATGTAGGTTAAAAAAAGTTGCAGAAATTGAACTTTTTGTAGCGGCCCGTTAGAAAATGTCCTAGAATAGCAAAATCACTGAGTATATTTTCAGTACAAATTGGTCTAAAGGTGGTTTCCAACCCCCGTTATCTTGAAGACCAAATAGACATTCGTCTAAAAGTTAACACCCGGACCATGTATCTCCACCAACCTCAAAGACAGATAATGCACAAATGTTATTACCGTCGACACCTGTAGATAAAAAGGCAGTGCAAGCAACCCATACAGAACCATCGCTGCTTGGCTCAATAATTATATTCACCTGATCACCACTATTTACATAACCGTTTGGGAATTGGGAGGGGTCTAAGATTCCACTAAGAAGAAGATACGATCGATTGTTACAACCAAAATCTGTAGCAATGGCACTATCTACAGAGAGAAATAAATTGCTAATAGGGTTATCAATTTGATTTTGCGCTGGATCGGGCATTACACCATATATATTATAATAGATTGCAGCCCTATCACGTAGACTACTTATCGTGGATGATAAACTCGACATCTTAGCCTTAAACATATAGCCTTTATATGAGGGTAGCGCCACAATAGACAATAAACCAACTATTGAAATTACAACAAGAAGCTCAATAAGTGAAAACGCTGGCTTTGCAAACTTCCTATCGTAAATACCCACGCGACGGCACCCCCCACATAATCATATACAACTAACATAATTATAACACTATAATTAGAAAGCTGACACACAAGTCGCGTTTTGCCTCATATAAAATGTTACCCATGACTTAAAAGTAGTAAGTTGCTGTACATATAGTCAGTATTCTTAGCTTAAATCAAGGGATTGTTACTATGGAGGGCAATGTGTAAATACCGATAGGATTCTGGCAAAAAAGCCCCAGACGGCGGTACGGCCATCTGGGGCTGCTCCGAGCTTGTTATTGCTCGATCATTTCTTTTAGGGTCTTAAGTGCGGACAGCTTAACTGAAAAACGCGCTGGTTTTGCAGCTATAGTTACTTCTTTGCCGGTTAATGGGCTAACCATTTTACGAGCTTTAGTTGCTTTCTTCTTGATACGACGCAATTTAATGCCGGTTTTAGGAATAGTAAATTCACCAGAACCACGCTTTTTCATGTGACCTTCAATAACTGTATTTAATGCATCAAATACAGCTTCAACCTGCACACGACTTAAACTAGTTTGTTCTGCTAAAGATTGCAGAATTTCGATTCTTGTTTGCTTATCTTTTTGCACGGAAACTTTAGGTGCAACTTTTTTAACTTTCATGTTTACTTTAACTTCACCAGCAGTTTTCTTAACTGCACGTGGCTTAGATTTTTTTGCTGTCATTAACTTCTCCAAAATAGTTTTAACTTAGACTTGGCGGCGATTATGACAAGATTAATCTAATAAATCAACAATTTTTATTGTAAAGGCTGAATACACTCTACAAAATCAAATTTTGGATTATTCATTTTGGTTGTTACTGGAAAAAGCTGTAAAGTTGTTAGCGCAGTATGTTGCATGCAAGCTTGTAATTCTTGCACCGCAGTTTTTGGTTCTAGCCACGCTGCATAACTATCTTTAGCTAATATTATTGGCATGCGTTCGTGCACTGTATTTAATGCAGATTGTACGCTTGGCTTGGTAATTATCGTGCAAGTATCCTGATCCCACAAACCAGCAAAAGCAAACAACTCTCGTTGCGGTAAAGAAATAAAATATGGTTGTTTTATTTTGCCTATTTGTTTCCATTCATAATAACCATCAGCAACTATTAAACAACGTTGCTTTTTAAAAGCTTGCCGAAATGCAGGTTTTTCTGTGAGCGTTTCCATTCTGGCATTAATAAAACCAGTTTGCTCTACTTTGAGCCAGCTTGGTTTTAAGCCCCAGGTTAAAAACTCTAGTTGCCCCGCAATACGTATCACCGGTACGACTTGATTGGGGGCAATATTGTATCTAGGTGTTAATACTATATTACGAGTTAAAGAAAAATGCTCTATCACCTTCGCGACGTTAGCATTTAAGGCAAATCTACCGCACATTAAACTTTTCTCATTCTACGGTAACCGATTTAGCCAGATTGCGTGGTTGATCGACATCGGTACCTCTTTGTACTGCAACATGATAAGCCAACAATTGTAACGGCACTACGTATGCCATCGCTGCCAAGCTATTTGCTACCTCTGGCACTTCTAACACAACGACATTATCAGAAGCGGCTATATTGGTAGACTTAGAAGTAATTACTATCAACTGCCCACCACGGGTTTCAACTTCTTGAATATTAGATTTAAGTTTCGGCAACAACGCGTCATTCGGCGCCAAAACTACTACTGGCACGTCTTTGTCGACTAACGCTAACGGCCCATGTTTTAGCTCGCCTGCCGGATAAGCTTCCGCATGAATATAAGAAATTTCTTTAAGCTTTAATGCCCCCTCGAGAGCAATAGGGTATAACGCACCACGTCCCAAGAATAAGGCATATTGTTTATCTGCAAAGCGCTGCGCTAGTTTATGGATCTTGGTATCTAGCTGCAGATATTCGGCAATTACCTGTGGCAGATGTAACAATTGCGCGACTAGTTCAGCAGATTTATCCGTGGGCAAATTAACTCGGCGCCCTAAAGCTAACGTTAACAAAAATAACCCAACTAGTTGCGTCATAAAGCCTTTAGTTGAGGCTACGCCAATTTCTGGCCCAGCATGGGTTAATAATACTAAATCCGAACTACGTACTAAAGTACTTTCTGGTACGTTGCAAATCGTCAAGCTACCAACATAGGTTGCCACTGGATCGTTTTTCAGATCAGCTAATGCGGCTATCGTATCCGCTGTTTCGCCAGACTGTGAAATTGTCACAAACAAAGTGCCTGGAGCTACCACGCGCTTACGATATCTAAATTCACTCGCCACTTCTACTTGGCACGGAATGCCAGCTATTCCTTCTAGCCAATTACGCGCAACTAACCCCGCGTAGTAACTGCTGCCACAGGCAACAATTATGATACTTTTGGTCTGATTAAATATAGCTTCTGCTTGCCGGCCAAAAGCTTGCTCTAACACATGGCCATGATGTACTCGACCAGATAATGTAGCGTTGATCGCTTCAGTCTGGGCAAAAATTTCTTTCTGCATAAAATGTCGGTAATTACCCTTGTCTGCAGCCTCAAAGTGTATCGCCCGATTATGCACCTCACGTTCAACTTTGTTGCAATTAAAATCGTAAATATTAACCACATCCAAACTAATTTCTGCAATATCCTGCTCTTCAAGATAAATAAATTCTTGGCATACCTTATGCAAAGCTAATGGATCAGATGCGACAAAATGTTCGCCTAGCCCCAAGCCAATTACTACTGGGCTACCAAACCGAGCAACCACCATATAACCAGGGCGCTGCGAATCTAATACCGCAATCGCATAAGCACCGTCTAACAATTTTACTGCTGCTTGTACCGCTTGTAATAAATTTACCCCAGTGGCTAATTGTTGCGCAATCAACGCTGCAACTATTTCAGAATCAGTATCTGAATATAATGCAAATTCTTTTGGCAACTCTCGACGTAACTCTAGATAATTTTCAATAATACCGTTATGTACTAACGCCACGCGATCACCAGCTACATGCGGATGTGCGTTGCGCTCATTAGGCGAACCATGCGTAGCCCAGCGCGTATGCGCAATGCCAGTAGTGCCATTAATACCACTATCGGTTACACCTTCTTCTAGAACTTTAACTTTACCTTCGCGGCGCACACGCTCTAAATTATTATTCGCACCAATTACCGCAATCCCAGCTGAATCATAGCCGCGATATTCTAAACGATGTAACCCGTCCAATAAAATTGGCACGACATTTCTTTGGCTAACTGCACCGACTATACCGCACATCTTAAAATTCCTCTTTCTGTTTAACTGGCCGTTGCCAAGTTAAAATACTATGCATAATTTTTTTGGTTAAGGTTAAAGCGCCGGCTGGCGCGTCTTTAGTTAAAGTGGTACCAGCAGCTAGAGTAGCTCCTCGACCCACGGTAATCGGTGCAATCAGCTCGCAATTCGAGCCAATAAATACGTTATCTTCAATTATGGTTTTATGTTTCGCAGCGCCGTCATAATTACAGGTAATAACGCCCGCACCAATATTAACTCCGCTACCGACTTCTGCATCGCCAATATAACTTAAATGATTTACTTTGCTATTGGCGCCAATTATTGCATTTTTAGTTTCAACAAAATTACCAATCTTGCTGCCAGCCGCCAATTTAGTGCCTGGACGCAAACGCGCAAATGGGCCAATTTGACAATCATGCCCCACAGTTACTGAATCAAGCACGCTATTCGCATGAATTACTACGCCAGACTCTAATACGCTATCTTTGATTACTACATTTGGCCCAATAGTTACTTCATCGCCCAGCGTAACTTGGCCCTCTAAAATTACGTTAATATCGATAACTACATCTTTACCAACTTGAATATTACCGCGAATATCTACTCTAGCTGGATCATATAATTTAACCCCTTGTGCCAACAGCTGTTGCGCCGCTGCTAGTTGATATTCTCGCTCTAAACTAGCCAACTGTTGTTGTGAATTAACCCCAGTAATTTCCATGGGATCAGCAACCGTAGTGCCAATTACCGGCACCTGATCTTGTACCGCCATAGCAATAATATCCGTTAAGTAATATTCCTGTTGTTGATTTTGCGCAGTTAAATTTGGTAACCAATTGGCTAAATGTTTATATGGCACTACATAAATGCCGGTATTAATTTCAGTTATTTTGCGCTGCGCTGCAGTGGCATCTTTTTCTTCGACAATTTCAATAATCTGCTGTTTTTGATTACGGATAATTCTACCCAAACCATATGGCTCAGCTAGATCCGCAGTTACAATTCCGACGCTATCATCCGGTGTTTGCGCAAATAGTTTTTGCAAAGTAGCTAATTTTATTAACGGTACATCGCCGTATAATACTAGAACCTTAGCGTGCGGCTCTAATGCAGGAAAAGCCGTCTGTACCGCATGCCCAGTACCAAGTTGCTGATTTTGCCACACCCATTCTACTGGATAACCACGACAACTATGTTGTAATAACTCGCCTTGATAACCACACACTACCACCGTTTGTGCTGGCGCCAAAGCTTGTGCTGTAGTCAACACATGATGTAATAACGGCCGTCCGGCTAGTAATTGTAGAACTTTCGGCTTTACAGAATGCATGCGGGTACCCTGCCCAGCAGCTAGGACGATAACTGAAAAACTCACTGGAATATAACTCCTGCAAAATATACTCTAAGCGTCACGTATATTAACACAGTCAACTACTAGTTTCTCGGGGAATTGTGGTTTTGCACGGCAAATGGTTAGATGATTGACTAGTGGGGTTTTTAGGGCTAATTATAGCGTAGTTATATTTAGCCCTAAAAATTAGGTGTATATATGCCAAATAAAATTATAATTTTTTATGCAACAAAAGAACCAAACTATGGTCTATGTTTATATCTAGATTATATTTGGAATAATAACTATGCCAATTGACTTCATGGAAAATAAAGACATGCTCGAATACGTAGGGCAGCAATTAAATGAATTACTACATCTTTATAAAAAAATAGCTGATAGAGAGAGTTTTTCTGTTAGTGAAATTAATTCATTACAACAAAACATAAATACTATGCTAAAAGGCCTCAAAGATAATTACGGGGCAACCTTTAAAATGAGCGATGACTCAGAAGAATTTGACAAGCTAACAATTATGAGTCAAATATGTACATTATCTAAAGCATATTTAAAAGCAGGCATTATCTTTTTAGATAAAAACACATTTTTGAATAAAAATGAATTCAACAGCTTACGGCAAGTATATGAGCCGGCAATAGCTAATTTCGTAAAAACACTGGATTTATTTGAACAAATAGATAATGGAGAATCTCTTAATTTTGCTAAAACCCTTCAAGGTAGAATGCAAAGTTTAATTACTTCGGCCCCGCCACATTTTTTTACACCCGAACCTAAAAAAACCAGCGGCGGGATTGCATCTCAAGTGCAATCAGCAGCTGAGGATGCCGACAAGGAGAAAAAAGAACAAGATTCAACAGCCACAAACCGTAAAGGCTTGCGCAACTAACCGCTGCAAACCGGCGAATCCTTAGCTATGCTTAACAGATGCAACAACCTAAATTTACTCGACAACGCGCCAAACACTGCACGGCCTTTGGCCTGATTGAAGTATTAATTTCAGTCGTGATTTTATCCATTGGTTTACTTGGCCTGGGCTCACTGCAAAACCGATCAATTCAGTCTTTGCAAGAAGGTGACAACCTAACTACTGCTTCATTGATCGCCAAAGAAATGGCACAGCGCATGATGAGTAACCCATATGCTACATCTTTAGGCCGCACAGGATATTTGGCAACGGATATAAACAACGACATTGCCACTGCTGGCGACGTGCCTACTTGGGCGGCGAATAAAATGAGTGCTGATCCAGATTTAAGCCGTTGTTACGGGGGCTATGGAGAATCCTGTTATTCCGCTGCTGGTAGCTTTAATGATTCTAACGATCATATTACTGCTCTTAATCGTATGCAAGTTATGGACGAGATCGAAACACGGCTACTAGCATGGAATTCGCTACCACAAGGTGAAATGAAAATTTGTTTTGACTCAACCGCCGCAACTACCTCTTGGGACTGTGATAACGTTGCAAATCGCGTCAACGCTCGCAACGAAAACGTATACACCATTAAAGTTCGTTGGAATAATTTGTACAGTAATACTGCACAAATGTACGCGCTGCAATTTACTGCGTCATGTACCGATAATAGCAGTACTTACTGCGGCAATTAAAAGCAAGCAAAAATAATTTTAATATTTAAACGCACTGAACTCGCTACGCTCAAACATGCAGTGCACTTAAATATTAAAATTATTTTTGCTTATCCACCCTTGCGTAATTTACGCAGAATCCGCAACTGCGCTAATGCCAAAGCCAATTCGCTATGCGCGCGTGCATAATCAATTTTACCACCATGTTGTTTACCGAGTAAATCTTCTGCTGTTTTCTTCGCATTCATCGCGGCAGCTTCATCTATGTCTCTGGCACGCATCGCCGCATTGGCGAGAATGATGGTAACTTTTGGCTGTACTTCTAACATCCCACCTAGAATTACAAACGCTTCTTCTTTGTTATCGTCCTTTACTACCCATACTGGTCCGGGTGCGAGAGCAGTTAATAATGGCGCATGCCCGTGCAAAATTTCTAGTTCGCCTTCGCTACCAGTGACAAATAATTTTTGCGCTAACCCAGAAAAAATTTCTTCTTCAGCACTGGCTATCTCTACCTTAAAAAAATTAGCTGCAGCATTCATATTCTAATTCCTACAAGTCTTTGGCTTTGGCAATTGCTTCTTCGATACCGCCCACCATATAAAAAGCTTGCTCTGGAATATGATCATACTCGCCATTTACCAATCCTTTAAAGCCAGCAATCGTGTCTTTTAAATGTACATATTTACCAGCAGAACCAGTAAATACTTCGGCCACAAAGAACGGCTGAGATAAAAAACGTTGTATTTTTCTAGCTCTAGATACAGATAGTTTATCTTCTTCGGATAACTCATCCATACCTAATATTGCAATAATATCTTTTAGCTCTTTGTAACGTTGTAACATTCTCTGCACCGCACGCGCTACATCGTAATGCTCCTGGCCAATAACATTTGGATCTAATTGTCGACTAGTTGAGTCTAGCGGATCAACCGCCGGATAAATGCCTAACTCGGCAATTTGCCGCGACAACACCACGGTAGCATCTAAATGCGCAAACGTGGTCGCTGGCGACGGATCGGTTAAATCATCTGCTGGTACATATACAGCTTGAATCGAAGTAATCGAACCAGTTTTGGTTGAAGTAATACGCTCTTGTAATACCCCCATTTCTTCAGCTAAGGTTGGCTGATAACCTACCGCTGATGGCATGCGTCCTAACAAGGCTGATACTTCTACCCCGGCTAGCGTATAACGATAAATATTGTCGATAAACAATAATACATCACGCCCTTCGTCACGAAACTTCTCCGCCATAGTTAAACCAGTTAACGCTACGCGCAATCTATTCCCCGGCGGTTCATTCATCTGTCCGTATACTAATGCTACTTTATCTAGTACTTTACTTTCTTGCATTTCATGATAAAAATCGTTGCCCTCACGCGTACGTTCGCCGACACCGGCAAATACCGAATATCCGCTGTGCTCATGTGCGATATTGCGAATTAGCTCCATCATGTTAACCGTTTTACCAACCCCTGCACCGCCGAACAAACCAACTTTTCCGCCCTTAGCAAAAGGACAAATTAAATCGATAACTTTAATACCAGTTTCTAATAATTCGCCACGTGCGGCTTGTTGATCAAAACTTGGTGCAAGCCTATGAATTGGCATTTGTTCGTCGGCGCCGATCTCACCACAACCATCAATTGGTCGGCCTAACACGTCCATAATGCGCCCTAAAGTCTTAAGTCCTACTGGTACAGTTATAGGTGCACCAGTATTTTTAACGTTTAAACCACGGCGTAAGCCTTCAGAAGATCCCATCGCAATTGCGCGTACTACGCCATCACCTAATTGTTGTTGTACTTCCAGAGTCAAATCTTGCTCTGGCAGATACAATGCATCATAAATCTTCGGCACTTCATTACGCGCAAATTCAACGTCGACTACCGCCCCAATTACCTGAATTACTTCACCTGCACTCATAATCAACTCCTAATTATACCGCTGCTGCCCCAGCCACTATCTCTGCTAATTCTTTGGTAATTGCTGCTTGCCGTGCTTTGTTATAGATCAATCTAAGATCATCAATTAACTCACCAGCATTTTCTGTCGCACTCTTCATTGCTACCATTCTTGCCGCTTGTTCACTAGCAACATTTTCTACTGCCCCCTGGTACACTAAAGATTCAACATAACGTCGCAATAAAGTATCTAATAATATATCTGGTGCTGGCTCATAAATATATTCCCAGTAAGAATTCCTAGTATTATGCTCAGCATCAATAATTGGTAGTAATAATTCTAAATGCGGCTCTTGTACGATAGCGCTAACAAACTCATTATACGCAAAATAAATTTGATCATAATTTTCGGCACAAAATGCATCTGAACACACTTTTATAATGCCAACCAAGTCTTTCACTTTCGGCGTATCGCCTAAACCGGTAATTGATGCTACCACTTTAGCTTTATACCGCGTAAAAAAACTTTCGGCTTTTTTGCCTATAGTACAAATCTCTGCTGCCACGCCTTTTTCTTCCCAAGCTTTATGCTCAAGCAAGATTTTGCGAAATAAATTATTATTTAAGCCACCACACAAACCGCGATCTGAAGATACTACCAAATAACAAATCTTTTTTACTGGTCGTTCAATTAAATACGGATGCATATATTCTAGTCTGCTAGTTACTAGATGGCCGATAACTTCTTTGACGCGCTTAAAGTATGGTCGCGAGGCACGCATGCGATCTTGCGCTTTACGCATTTTGCTAGCGGCTACCATCTCCATTGCATGAGTGATCTTCTGCGTGCTCTGAATGCTGCGTATTTGATTGCGGATTTCTTTAGCGCTAGACATAAATTATATCCTCATACCTGCTCAGCAATAAATTGCTCGACAGCTGCGCGTAATTTGCTTTCAAGTTCTTTGTTTAATTCACTACCGGAGTTTAACAAACTAAGCAGATCAGCAAATTTAGTTCGTACAAAATTTACTAGCTTAGTCTCGAAATTTACCAGATTCTTAATTTCTACCGCATCCATATAACCACGATCAACCGCAAATAAACTTACCGCCATTTCACCAACTGATAAAGGCGCATATTGTTTTTGTTTCATGATTTCAGTAACGCGTTGTCCACGCTCTAATTGTTTACGCGTCGCCTGATCTAGATCCGAAGAAAACTGAGCAAAAGCTGCCAGTTCACGAAATTGCGCTAAAGCTAAGCGGATACCACCGCCTAATTTTTTAATCAATTTTGTTTGCGCTGCGCCACCAACACGCGATACAGACAAGCCAGCATTAATTGCTGGTCTAATCCCAGCATTAAACAAGTCTGATTCTAAAAATATTTGTCCATCAGTAATAGAAATTACGTTAGTTGGTACGAATGCCGATACGTCACCAGCTTGCGTCTCAATAATCGGCAACGCGGTTAAAGATCCAGTTTTACCTTTAACCTCACCATTAGTCGCTTGTTCTACGTATTCGGCACTAACTCGCGATGCGCGTTCTAATAAACGTGAATGCAAGTAAAAAACGTCACCTGGGTATGCTTCCCGTCCCGGCGGCCTACGTAATAACAACGATACTTGTCTATAGGCCCAAGCTTGTTTAGTCAAATCATCATAGACTATTAATGCGTCTTCGCCGCGATCACGATAATATTCACCCATCGAACAACCAGTATATGGCGCGATAAACTGTAATGCTGCAGCTTCTGCAGCGGTGGCTGCGACGATAATCGTATGCGCTAATGCTCCATGCTCTTCTAATTTACGCACTACTGCTGCTACGGAAGAAGCTTTTTGCCCGATCGCCACGTAAATACATTTTACGCCAGTATGTTTCTGATTAATTATCGTATCAATTGCGATCGCGGTTTTGCCCGTTTGTCGATCACCAATAATTAATTCCCGTTGCCCGCGACCAATTGGTACCATGGCATCAATTGGTTTTAAACCTGTTTGCAAGGGCTGACTTACTGATTGGCGCCAAATAACACCAGGCGCAACTTTTTCAATCGGTGCGGTAAATTTAGTGTTGATTTTACCTTTGCCATCTATTGGACGCCCCAAGGCATCAACCACACGCCCTTGTAATTCTGGACCAACTGGCACGCTTAATACTTCCCCAGTACAACGTACCGTTTGTCCTTCTGCTAAATCTTTAGTGTTACCTAATACTACGGCACCTACCGAGTCGCGCTCTAAATTTAAGGCAATTCCATAAACGCCACCTTCAAACTGTAATCTTTCACCATACTGCGCTGCGGCTAAACCATGAATACGGACAATACCATCTGAAAGACTAACAATTATGCCTTCATTAGTATCAGCTGTTGTTTGTGTAAAGTTTTCGATACGCGATTTAATTAAATCGCTTATTTCTGAAGCCTTCAAAGAAATCTGCGTTGTCATGTACTCTAACCCACCTATTGTGTTAAATGTTCATATAAAGCTTTTAATCGCCCATGAATCGAAGAATCAATCACTCGATCATCAATCTTTAACTTTCCGCCACCAATTAAGCTAGCATCTACCGCATGATCTAATAATAACTCGCCCGTAATTTTTTTAGTTAATAAATCACGTACCGAGTTAAGCTCTGCATTCTTTAGCTCACTGGCGGTAACTAAAGTCATAGCTATCTGTTGCTGTGCAGCTTTACGCAATAACTCATATAAACGATATAACTCTGGAATTACTAACAGCCGTCTATTATAAGCCAATATTTTCACTAAATTTTGCGCGCCTGGTGTTAAATAATCTTTTGGCACGCTATTTATAAAATCAGCTTTTTCGTTATGTGATATTACTTGGTTTTTAACAACGGTTATTACGCGCACATCAGTTAATAACAAAGCTAAAATCTCTAACATTTTTGACCACTCTGCATAAGAGTTATTAGCAGCAGCTACCGCTAATACCGCTTTAGCATATGGTCTTGCAATGGTAGTTAAATTTGCCATGTTCCCCCTAGCCTAAGCTAATTTTTTAGCTAAACTATTTAAAATTTCCTGATGATCATTCGGATTAATACTACGCTGTAATATTTTCTCTGCGCCTAAGATCGCAATATGTGCTACTTGCACCTGTAGATCTTCTTTTGCTTGTTTTACCGCGTGAAGCACTTCAGCGTGACCAGCTTTTATAATTGCTTCACGTTCGATAATAGCCTGCTGCCTTGATTGATCCAGAATCGCTGTCGCCTGCTGATCGGCATCTTCCAAAAGCTTAGAGCACTGCTGTTTAGCTTCATTTATTTTGGCTTGCGCCTGCTCTTGCGCAACAGTTAGCATTTTATTACCCTGCTCAGCCGCCGCCAAACCATCGGCAATGCGTTTTTTGCGCTCGTTTAGCTGCGCTATCAATAGGGGCCAGATAACACGCATCGTAAACCAAACAAAGATGCCAAAGGTAATCATTTGCCCGAATAAAGTAGCGTTTATATGCATATTTGCTCCCTAAATTTAATTAGCTATTTTGGCAAATAAGTTATTAGCGTAGTCAGGAATGGATTGGCAAAAATTAGCAATAAAGCTATAGCCACGCCAATCATACTAACCGCATCTAACAGACCAGCAATAATAAATAATTTGACCTGCAATTGTTGAATCATTTCTGGCTGTCTTGCAACGCCTTCTAAAAATTTACCACCTAATATTGCAAATCCTATTGCTGTACCTAAAGCGCCAACCCCAATTAAAAATGTAACCGCAATAATTGTCGAACTTTGCACTCCAGCTACCATTTGCGCAATTTGCATTTGTGCTGCAATATCCATACTAAATCTCCTGTTAAAAATAAATTATTAATGCGATTCTTCAGCCAAGCTTAAATACACTATAGTCAACATCATAAATACAAAAGCTTGAATCGTAATAATCAGAATGTGAAAAATTGCCCACACTCCGCCCCATGGCCATTGTGCCCACCAAGGCAACAAAGCGATTAAAATAAATATTAATTCACCAGCATATAAATTTCCAAACAACCGCAAACCTAATGACAGGGGCTTGGCTATTTCTTCAATTACTTTTAAGAAGAAATTTAGCGGCAGAAACCAAACCCCAAATGGTCTACATGTTATCTCATAAATCAAGCCTTTTAGTCCTTTGGATGCCAAATTAAACCAAATAATTAAAATAAACACCGATAACGATAAGCCCAGAGTTAAATTAGGATCTGCGGTTGGCACGACGCGCAAATGATCACCACCAACAAACGTCGACAACCAAGGAAGCAGATCTACTGGCAACAAGTCCATCAGATTCATTAAAAAAACCCAAATAAAAATTGTCAGCGCTAACGGCGCTATTAATGCATTCTTGCCATGGTAGGTTTCAGAAACTTGTTTCGCTACAAACTCTAACATGAATTCAGCAAAATTTTGCCAAGCTGAAGGAACACCTGCAGTAGCTCGCTTAGCAATCATATAAAAACTTATTAAAAACACACTTCCCATCAACCAAGAAAAGATTAACGTATCTAAATGCAGCGTCCAAAAGCCATGTCCAACTGTCCAATGAGTTAGATGATGATTAATATACTCTATGGTTGAAGCGCCAGAACTCATTTGGTTTTTATCCTTGGTAATTCTAACCAAAAAAATAGCCACCGTGAAAACTCTGATGACAAGAAAGCCACAAAGAATGTGGTGACTTGCAAACTAGACAGCTGTAAAATTAAGCTAAATAACAAGACAAAACTAAAAAACTTTACGCCAGCGGCATAATAAAACGTTTTGACTATCTGCCCTGGTTGTTTTGCACTCGACTTAGATAACAACCATCTAAACAACAAGTTTGGCACAAGACTCGCCAATATTCCAAGCAGAAGGCTTAAAACAAAAATTAACTTTCATCCTTTAACAAATGCGCCAGAATCCCATCAAGCTCATCTAGACTATTATATTTGATTAACAACTTACCTTTGCCTTTAGTGCTTTGGATAATTTTAACCGCCGCTCCAACTTTATCTGATAGGTTTGACTCTAAGCGACGGATATCCGGATCAATAGTTAATCTGTTTACTTTATTACTATTATCCTTACCTAGCAACGTACGTGCAACTAATTGTTCAGTTTCTCGTACTGACAAGCGCTTGGCTACCACTTCTCTGGCAACAGCACTTTGTTGCGGGCCTTGCAGACCAAGCAAAACTTTGGCATGCCCTAAATCAATGTCACAGCGATCTAGTAAAGTTTTAACATCTTCACGCAAAGTAAGTAAACGCAACAAGTTAGTAATTGTGGTGCGTGATTTACCCACCGCAGTGGCAATTTTCTCGTGCGATAAACCAAATTCGGTGCCCAAACGTTCAAAAGCGATTGCCTCTTCAAGTGGCCCCAGATTCTCGCGTTGAATATTTTCAATCAGCGCAATGGCTAATGCTGCCTCATCTGGTACATTCTTTATGATTACCGGCACTGTATGCAAACCGGCTAACTGTGCGGCGCGCCAACGCCGTTCACCAGCAATAATTTCATAACCTTCATTACCAATGGTGCGTACCACTATCGGTTGCAACACCCCCTGCTCTTTTATGGAGTTTGCTAGCGCTTCTAACTCGCTTTCTTGTATTGCTCGTCGTGGCTGAAATCTACCAGGCCGTAAACGCTTAACATTAATCTCCACAAAGCCCGCGCTAACTTGCACTGTAGAAGCTACTGGTTTAGTTGCGGTGTCAGTATTTAAATCTAAAGTCTCAGCCAATAAAGCATCTAAGCCTTTATTTAAGCCACGCTTTTTACTTACCATATTTAAATTCCTTCCCATTCCAGATCATCAACTGTTGCCGCTACTTTAGTTTTGTGGATTTTTTGTTGCTTGAGAATTTCTCCCGCCAAAGCCAAATATGCCGTCGAACCACGTGAACTTTTATCGTATAACAATACCGGTACGCCATGACTCGGGGCCTCAGCTAAGCGCACATTGCGTGGAATGACAGTTTTGTATAATTTATCTGGAAAATGTGCTCTTAGCTGTTTGGCTACATCTTGCGCTAAACGATTACGCGGATCGTACATAGTTTGGACTATGCCCTCAATATGCAACGGTGGGTTTATAGACTGCTTGACTTGTTCCATGGTATTTAACAACGCTGACAACCCCTCTAGCGCATAGTATTCACACTGCATCGGTATCAACAGCGAGTCGGCAGCTACTAAGGCATTTAAAGTCAACATATTTAAAGATGGTGGGCAATCTAACAAAATAAAATCGTATTGATCGTCAACAGATGCTAAAGCTTGTTTTAATTTTTGCTCACGTTGCGGTTTGTTAACCAAAGAAATTTCGGCTGCTGTAAGATCGCCATTACTAGGTAATAAATCGTAACCACCAGGCGTATTTTTGATAATTACGTCTTTGATATCGGCCGTTTCAAGTAATACATCATTAGTAGTCAGGCTTAAGTCATTTTTATTGATGCCGCTACCCATGCTGGCGTTACCCTGCGGATCTAAATCTATCAATAAGACTCTTTGTTTAATCGAGTGTAAAGATGCAGCTAAATTTACACAGCTGGTGGTTTTACCAACCCCACCCTTTTGGTTGGCAAGCGCAATCACTTTGCTCACTTGTGGCTATTCCTCTTGCTTTGTTAAGAACACCAAACACCGTTCTGCTTTTAACTCCGGCACCGTTATCGATTCTATACGTACTATATTAAATTTTTCAGGTAACTGCAGCTGTTCACTTAGCACCTGCTGTTTGCGCCCTTTCATCGCAAGTATAGTAGTACTACTATCACACACATTAGAAATCGAGTTAACATAAGTCTCCAAGCTAGAAAAAGCCCTGGAAATTATAACTTCCGGCGCAACCTCAAGCAGCATAGCTTCAACACGCACCTGCTGTGTTGATATATTAGTCAACTTTAAAGATGTTATCACATGTTGCACAAATATTACTTTTTTTTGTTGGCTATCCAGCAACTTAAATGAAATATCTGGGCGCGCAATCGCCAGTGGAACTCCAGGCAAACCAGCACCAGTGCCAACATCCAAGATCAATTTAGGTTTACCTAAGAATGGTAACACGGACAAACTGTCTAAAATATGCTGCACGACAATTTCATCTGGATCACGCACGGCAGTTAAATTATATGCGTGACTCCATTTTGCCAATAACTCAACATATTGAATTAACTGTTGTTGTGCCTGCAGCGAAAGCTCCAGCCCCATTTGTTGTAGCCCGCTGCTTAATAACTGTGCATAAGATTTATTGGTCACAGACTTCTCGACTTTTTTTCAATGCTACCAACAATAAAGAAATCGCCGCTGGCGTTACTCCAGAGATTCTACCCGCTTGCCCAATAGTTTGCGGTTTATTGCGCGTTAGTTTTTCCACTATTTCACGCGACAAACCAGATACTGCCGCATAAGCAAAGTCTAGCGGAATATTAACAGCCTCACTACGTAAACTACGAGCGATATCTTCCGCCTGGCGACTAATATATCCGGCATATTTAATCTGTATCTCTACTTGCTCAGCAGCTTGCAGATCTTCGATCGTTTCGGCAAGAATATTAAATCTGGCTAAATCTGCGTAAGTAATATTCGGCCGCTTTAACAAATCAATAATATTATATTCCCGCTCGATTACTTCCCCCAAATGCGCAGCCAATTGCTTGGCCGCCTCAGTGCCAGGATGAATTATAATTTTATTTAAGCGCTGTGCTTCAGCATTTATAGTTGCAGATTTTTGCGTAAAACGCTGCCAGCGTTCGCTAGATATCATACCCAGATCATTGGCTATAGGTGTTAAGCGCAAATCAGCGTTATCCTCACGCAAAGTTAATCTGTACTCCGCGCGCGAAGTAAACATTCGGTAAGGTTCTAGCGTACCGTTAGTTATTAAATCATCAATTAACACGCCGATATATGACTCGCTACGTTTTGGATACCAAGTAGCTTTACCAGCAGCTTTGCGTGCGGCATTTAAACCAGCAATTAAACCTTGTGCAGCTGCTTCTTCATAACCAGTGGTACCATTTATTTGCCCGGCAAAAAACAAACCTGACAACACTTTCGTTTCTAATGTAGCCTGTAAATCTCTTGGATCAAAAAAATCATACTCGATTGCATACCCAGGTCGCGTAATATGCGCATTTTCTAAACCGCGCATAGAGCGAATAAAATCAAGCTGTACGTCAAATGGCAAACTAGTAGATACGCCATTCGGATAAATCTCGTTTACCCCCAGCCCTTCTGGCTCGATAAATATTTGATGTGATAATTTATCGGCAAAGCGCACCACTTTGTCTTCAATTGATGGGCAATAACGCGGACCGATGCCCTCGATCATGCCACCATACATTGCGGAGCGATGCAGTTGCGAGCGGATAATTTCGTGCGTTTTTTCATTAGTCTTGGCAATATAACAACAAACTTGTTCTGGGTGCTGAGCAGCATTACCCATAAATGAAAACACTGGCACCGGCGTATCGCCCGGCTGTGCAATTAATACTGAATAATCTATGCTTTTGCCATCGATTCTTGGTGGAGTACCAGTTTTTAACCTACCAACTCTAAATGGCAGCGCACGCAACCGACTAGCAAGCGCTATCGAGGGTGGATCGCCTGCGCGCCCACCGCTCATGTTTTTATCGCCAATATGAATCTTGCCATCTAGGAACGTACCAGCAGTTAATACTACTGCTTTTGCATAAAACTTAATACCATGATTGGTTATGACACCAGCAACTTTATCTTGTTCGACTATTAAATCATCAACGGCTTGTTGAAACATAACCAGATTGACTTGATTTTCCACCGCGTGTCTAATTGCTTGTTTATATAACGCTCGATCCGCTTGTGCACGTGTAGCTCTAACTGCTGGGCCTTTGCTGCTATTCAAAATACGAAAATGAATTCCAGCCTGATCAATGGCTTGCGCCATAATACCGCCCATCGCATCGATCTCTTTTACTAAATGTCCTTTGCCGATACCGCCGATTGCTGGATTGCAAGACATCTGGCCAATCGTTTCAATATTATGCGTTAGCAATAAAGTCTTGGCACCCATGCGCGCTGCAGCTAAAGCCGCCTCGGTACCAGCATGTCCACCACCAACCACAATCACATCAAAAATATCTTTATAATTCATATTATTTACCGATACAAAATTCTGAAAAAATCCTGCCTAACAAATCATCAGTGCTAAACTCACCAGTTATTTCTGACAATGCCTGCTGTGCCTGCTTTAACTCTTCGGCTAATAATTCACCTGCAGCAAATTCTTCTAATTGGCTTTTACCGTGTAAAATATGCTGTTCCGCGCGCGCCAAAGCATCAAGATGCCGACGTCTAGCCAAAAACGCGCTGCTGTCACTCGCACCCTCAGTTATACCGACAGCCAATTTGATTTGTTGGCGCAACAAATCTAGCCCCTGCCCAGTATTAGCGCTTAAATAAATTAAACTATATGCCTCGCTATGGTTAACACTAGCTGGCAGATTAAGCTGATCAATTTTATTACACACCACCAAAACTTTAATTCCTGGTTTAAGCGCTGACATTAAGTTCGGGTATAAACGCCAGGGATCATAAATTTTATCTTCTGTAGCATCAACCACTAGCAACACTAAGTCTGCTTGATCTAATGCTTGCCAAGTACGCTTAATACCTGCTTGTTCAACAACATCATCCGTAGCGCGTAAGCCTGCAGTGTCAATTATATTTAACACTACACCATCGAGATTAATTTGCGCTCGCACTAAATCACGCGTAGTTCCAGCTATAGGGGTTACTATTGCGGTATCTTGCCCTGTAAGTGAATTTAACAATGTTGATTTTCCAGCGTTAGGCCGCCCGGCGATTACCACTACCACGCCCTCAGCTAGTAATAAACCCTGTTTGGCTTGCTGGGCAATGTCGTTAATCGTAGTTAATATGTTTTGTATTGAATCTCGTACTTGAGCGTCAGCCAAAAAATCTACTTCTTCTTCAGGAAAATCAATCGCCGCCTCAACATACAACCGTAGCCTTATCAATTTTTCTACTAAGAGATTAATTGTCTTAGAAAACTCGCCCTGTAAAGATCGCACAGCCGCGCGCGCCGACTGCTCAGTACTTGCATCGATTAATTGTGCCACCGCTTCTGCTTGCAACAAATCAATTTTATTATTTAAAAACGCCCGCTCACTAAACTCTCCTGGACGCGCCAATCTTGCCCCCAAGGACAAGACTCGTCGCAATAACATATCCATAACTACCGGGCCACCGTGCCCATGTAATTCTAAAACATCTTCACCAGTAAACGAGTTGGGATTATTAAAAAAAATTGCTAAACCAGCATCAATAACTTTTTGTTTAGCATCTAAAAACGATGCATAGTGTGCATTTCTGATACTCGGCAAACGACCTAAAATTGCTGTACCAATATCGCCGCATTTAGGGCCAGACACCCTGACAATCCCAACCCCACCTCTGCCTGGCGGGGTTGCTATTGCGGCAATTGTATCGTTCATTTTCTGCTGCGCTCAATTTTTCTAGTGATCAACCATTGCTGCAAAATCGACAGCAAATTGTTTATCACCCAATACAGCACCAAACCAGATGGGAACTGCAAGAACAAGAACGTAAAGAACACTGGCATAAACAACATAACTTTAGCCTGGATCGGATCTGGCGGCGTCGGATTTAGTTTTTGCTGCACAAACATACTAGCGCCCATGATCAGCGGCAGAACATAAAACGGATCTTTTGCCGATAGATCATGGATCCACAACATAAATGGCGCTTGACGTAACTCTACGCACTCTAACAAAACATAATACAAAGCAATAAACACAGGGATTTGCACCACTACCGGCAAGCAACCACCAAGCGGGTTGATTTTTTCAGATTTATACAAATCCATCATCGCCTGATTAAATTTTAACTTATCATCCGGATAACGTTGTTTCAACGCTTCAATCTTGGGCTGTAATTTTCGCATATTACCCATAGACTTATAACTCGAGGCGGATAATTTATAAAACAAGGCTTTTATCAGTACCGTAGTAAAAATAATTGCCACACCCCAATTTTTAAACAACTCGAACATGGTTTTTAACAACCAAAAAATTGGCTGACATAAAAACCATAGCATGCCGTAATCTATAGTTAACTCTAAGCCTGGCGCCAACTCTTTTAGTTGCTCCGCCACTTCTGGTCCAGCATATAATTTAAGCTCGATGGTTTTTTGTGTACCAGGTGCAACTAATTCAGCATCACTAACAAATCTAACCCCATACACATCACCAGCAAAAGTTTCGGTTTGATAATGATTGCGCTCGGTATTAGATGGAATTAATGCCGTAGCAAAATAATGTTCGACCATTGCGGTCCAACCACCCTTCACCTCTTCTTTAAATGGTTTTTTCTCCATGTCAGAAAAGCTAAGCTTTTTATACTTAACATCTGGAGTATTTATTGCAGCACCAGTATAGGTTTTCATCGCACCAAACAAGCCACTACCTTCATCACTGGGCGCGCGGCGCTTTATTCTGCCAAAAGAACTGGCCACATAATTTTCACGACTTTGATTATTAATTAAATAATGCACGCGAATTACATAACTGCCTCGAGTAAATACAAAGCGTTTAGTAATTTTCACACTACTTGCGGTAACATAATTAAAATCTACGTTTAACACACTTTCATCATCTTTCATGTGTTGTTCATGTTGCGCAAAACTATATTTAGCGCGACCATGTGCACCAGAATCTGGACCAGCCTCACTTAACAAGCCGGTTTGCAATACGTAAAATCTTTTTGCAGACTCATCTAACAATACAAAGCCATCTTTAGGATCGTTTAAATTCTCTGGATATTTCGGCAGTTCTAGATAAACAATATCCCCACCCAATGAATCTATTTTTAAATTAAAAGTATCGGTAACAACCGACACCAAGCGCTTGATAGTATTGACATCGTTCATTGCTGGCTGGGCAACAACTTTATCTTCGACAATCACACTCGGCAAATCGTCTTGTTTATTGCTAATAATTTCTACCGCTGGTGATTGCGTGACGACCGCATGCTCCTGCTGCCAAGCATTGAATAAATACATACCCACAAAAAACATTGCAAACAAAAGAAACAACCGTATATTTTGCTTATCCATATTAAACTTCAACATTAAATTTCAACTTACTTAAATGATATTAATTAACTTTAACTTGAGGGGTAGGAATAGGATCGTATCCACCATGACACCAGGGGTGACAACGAGCTAGGCGTTTACAACTCAACCACACCCCGCACGCAACCCCATGCTGCTCAATTGCTTGTAATGCATACTTAGAACAAGATGGGTAAAACCTACAACACCCCATGCATAACGGACTCAAAACTAGCTGGTAAATTCTAATAAGAAATATTGCTGTTCTTTGTAACATCTGGGTAACCACCAAAAAATGCACGTAGTTTATTTTTTTCGTGGCCCAACGTTTCAAAATCTTTTTTTACCACCACCACCACATCCCAACCGGCTAACAGCTGCTGCTCCAGTCTAAATGATTCACGGATCAAACGCTTCAATCTATTTCTGGCAACAGCATGCCGTACATTTCTTTTCGCCACCACCATCCCAAGCCTGGCCCGGGGCTGATTGCTCGGTGTCATGAATATGGAAAAAGAACTACTCCGCTTAACGCGCACCTGCTTTGCAAACACGTTCTTAAAGCTACCCTTTTCCGTTAGCCGGCTAGCAGATGGGAAAGCTAAGTTTTTTATTTTTTCACTGATAGTTTTTTGCGCCCCTTGGCTCTTCTGGCATTAATTACAGCCCTACCACCAACGGTACTCATTCTGGCTCTAAAGCCATGGGTTCTTTGGCGATGTATTTTACTCGGTTGGTACGTTCTTTTCATTTGGTCCTCGTTTAGTTTTCAAACACACGAATCTGGTTCATATAAGGGTACAAAATGTACCGAATCTCTAGTTATCTGTCAAGATTTACCTGGATTTATTTATCAAGCCCCTATGAATCACCTACGAATAATAAATATTTTTTATGTTTTTCTTAGATCCTATTGATATTATAAGGGCAGGTTGCCGTCTGTTAACAACAGGGTAATAACCAAATAAAACAATAAGTTACCGGCAAACAGGCCCTGTGGGCAAGGCTGCCTAGGGCGCAGTATGAAATGTGGATAAGTGCTTAGGGGCAGTTTTTGTGGATAACCACACTAGTTATGCACTGCTTGCGCAATAGATTCCGGATTGTTATTCACAAGCCAGTCAAAAAGTTAGGTGAATTAAGTCCAAACAGCGAATAATTTGGCTAATAATAAAAACTTTTTTATCTTTTAGATATCTGATTGTTATTATAAGTAACGACAACTACTGTTGGTAACTGCTAAATAAACTTAAATTTCAAGATCTTGCGTCGACTGCTAGCTTGGTAGTCATAGGTATCTTTGCCTGTGCATAATGTGTGGGTAAAAACATATTGCTTTTTACATGTGAATAACAGTAGACTTTTTCCACAGGGAAACAGGCACGCAATTAACATCTTGCGAACATAGGTCTGTGGATAACCCGCCAGCTTTTTAAATAACTTTCACTTTTAACAAGGAGAGCCGCCGTTTCGGTTTTAATAACAAGGGAAGCCGTAGAGCTTTCTTTATGGCATAAGTGCCTGCAACAATTAAGAGACGTTATCCCGCAACAAGAGTTCAGTCAGTGGATCAGTCCGCTACAAGCTGAAGAAAATGCTGAAGGGGTTGTTATTTTTGCACCGAATCAGTATGTGTTAGACGTTATTAAGCAACAATTTCTAGGCGTCATTGAAAGAACGGTTGCTGATTTGAATGGTGGGACGCATACACCTATATCATTTGTTGTTGGTGCCAGAGGGACGGTTGCTAGCAAAGAGCGAGTGATTAGCAATAAAACTGAAACAGGTTCTGATCTGCACATTGTCGAACATTTGAGTAACTTAAACGTTAATTTTACCTTTGATAATTTTGTTGAGGGCAAGTCGAATCAATTAGCTAAAGCCGCAGCTACGCAAGTGGCAGAAAATCCTGGCGCAGCATACAACCCATTATTTTTATATGGTGGGGTAGGGTTGGGTAAAACGCACTTGATGCATGCAATTGGTAATTTAATTTGTAAAAATAAGCCAAAAGCCAAAGTAGTATATTTGCACTCCGAACGCTTTGTTGCTGATATGGTGCGCGCGCTGCAAAGCAACTCAATTAATGAGTTCAAACGCTTTTATCGTTCAGTAGATGCTTTGCTAATTGATGATATTCAATTTTTTGCTGGTAAAGAACGTTCGCAAGAAGAATTTTTTCATACATTTAATGCGTTATTAGAAGGCCAGAAACAAATAATCTTAACCTCAGATCGTTATCCTAAAGAAATCAACGGCATTGAAGAGCGGCTTAAATCTAGATTTGGTTCTGGATTAACGGTTGCGGTGCAACCGCCAGAACTTGAAACGCGCGTTGCTATATTAATTAATAAAGCACAAAGCAGCGGGGTAGAGTTACCACACGAAGTGGCATTCTTTATTGCCAAACGAATTAGATCAAACGTTAGAGAATTAGAGGGCGCTTTGAAACGGGTGATTGCCAACGCACATTTTACTGGCAGTGCCATTACTTTAGATTTTGTACAAGAAGCTTTGCGTGACTTGTTAGCAGTACAAGAAAAATTAGTATCGATTGATAATATTATGCGCACTGTGGCCGAATATTATAAAATCAAAGTTGCCGATTTATTATCCAAGCGTCGCAGTCGCTCAGTAGCGCGTCCGCGGCAAATAGCGATGGCGTTGTGTAAAGAATTAACCAATCATAGTTTACCGGAAATTGGCGATGCCTTTGGTGGTAGAGATCATACTACAGTGTTGCATGCATGCAAGCAGATTAAACAATTACGTGCGTCGACTGCAGATATAGCTGAAGATTTTTCTAATTTATTGCGCATGTTATCAACATAGGCGGTGATGTATGCGATTTACTATACAACGCGAAGTTTTATTAAAGTTGTTGCGTATAGTTTCAGGTGCAGTTGAGCGTCGTCAGCAACAAAAACCGATTTTGGCAAATGTATTATTGCGTGCGACGCAAGATCATTTGTTGATCGTGGCTACAGATCAAGAAGTTGAGCTGATAGGCGAAGAGCCGTTAAGCACTATTCAACAACCTGGTGCTATTACCGTACCGTTTCGTAAACTGAGTGAACTTTGTAAAGCATTGCCAGACGCAGCGGAATTAACGTTTGAATTACAGGGCGATCGCGCGTTGATTAAATCTGGGCGCAGTCGCTTTACTTTGGCGACTTTACCAGCCGAGCAATTTCCCGATATACAATCGCTTAATAACGCGGCTCCAGCGTGCAAGTTGACAATTCCTAAAAAGCAGTTTCGTTGGTTAGTCGCAAGAACTGCATTTGCCATGGCTGAACAAGATGTACGGTATTTTTTGAATGGCATGTTACTAGAGGTTAAGCAAAATAAATTATTTTCTGTTGCTGCAGATGGACACCGATTAGCGATGAACTATATCGATCTAACGGAGCAAGGCTTGTCACCCATGCGCGTTATTGTGCCGCGTAAAGGTATTTTAGAAATTATGCGTATGGTGGATGAGGATGACGCTGATTTACAGTTGACGATAGTAGCTAGCCACGTTAGAGCACAAAGCGGCAATGTTATTGTCACGTCTAAGCTATTGGATGGTAAGTTTCCTGACTACGAAAGAGTTATACCGCGTGATGGCAAGATGGTGGTAATCGGTAATCGTGAGCGCCTTAAGGAGGCATTCCATCGTGCCTCGGCACTCTTTAGTGAAAAGTTTCGTGGCGTGCGTCTACGGATGTCTAAGGCGAGTTTAGTGGTGCTTGCAAGCAACCCTGAGCAGGATGAAGTAGAGGAAGATTTAGAAGTTGAATATGATGGCCAAAATCTCGAGGTTGGCTTTAATGTTCGTTATCTAATTGACTTTCTTTCGGTAGTACAGTCAGAACTAGTTAGCTTTACTTTTAGTGATTCTAACAAGAGCACCTTGATTGAAGAAGTTGGCGGGCGCGGTGCAGCCTACGTGCTAATGCCGATTCGAACTTAGTATCTAGTAATTTGGCGCTCAGAAATATGCTATATGTTATACAATAAAGCAATTATTTTGAGGCACTTGTTATGCAGTCACAAAAACGTTCGTTTTCTCTAGAAAAAATAGTAAAAGATTTGCTGGCATATTTTCTCGACCCAACAACTGGTGTCGCAGCATTAACGCATGCAATCAAAGTATTAGATGAGATCTATAAAGCAGAATTTGATTACTATATGGTATCTATGCCGATGCATTATTTAAATGGCGATTTACAAGTTGCACAAGACATCAAAAAATTACAACAACACTTGATGTTACTCAAAAATAATGCAACTTGGTCGCGGGCTGATGGCATAAGCGCATTAATGAAAATAAATAAATTTATCGAAAACGGATCGTTTATTATCGGTAGCATAAATAATAATTTCATCTATGCATTATTAAAAATAGAAAATCCTAATATTAAATCATTATTAGCAGAAAAAGATGGCAAAGTATTTCGCGATGAATTATATGTGGCACTTAATAAACAACGTGCGCAAGCAAGTCAAACGCAAGCCAAAGTGGTGGAAGAAGACACAGCAGAACAACAGTTATTAGAATCTTTAGCTGACGATCAGTCTGCAGCAGTGGCTAAAACACAACAGTTACTGCAACCAGAACCGCGAGTCGAAGAGCGGGTGCATTTTTCTGGTGGGGCTGGAGAATTAATTATTAGTAACCCGGAAGAACAAAAAAAAGCCGCTCGCGTGTGGGCGATGTTATTTTCTGCAGCCGCATCCAGTTTTGCACCATTTGCGTCATTTAAGCAATATACAGATTACGATACTGAAAATGATTCCGAAGATGGTTATGATGATCGCATGCAGACGCCAGACCATGAGCAGATCGATGACGCTGCGTCTTGGCAATTAAGTGGCAGCACTACAGGTGCTAGCGCCACAGCCGCCACCTTACCTTTTTATAGCCCGTTACACACCAAAAAGGCCAAGACTTTTTGATTATAACTGCATATTTTGGTACCATGGAACCATTATCATGCGGTTGTCCCCGTTACAGGATGTTAGTTTACCAACATGGGCGCACATTTAAGTCGATTAATACTTTCTAACATTCGCAATTTGGCTGAAACAGATTTAGCGTTAGCCCCTAAATTGAATGTATTTGTGGGGGCTAACGGCAGTGGTAAAACTAGTCTCTTGGAAGCAATCCATGTGTTGGGGGTAGGGCGGTCATTTCGCGCCAGATCCATGCAACAAGTTATATCTTTTGGGGCACAAGATTGCTTAGTAAGAGCTAAGGTTAACCCAAGCGCTGACCAGCCGCATAGCGGTGTTTGGCTTGGCGTCGCGCGAGATCTTGATGGGGGGGTGCAATATAGAGTGGGCGAAAAAGTTGAAAAATCGTCTGCCGAATTAACTAAAAAACTACCCTTGCAACTAATAGATGTTAATAGCCCCTTGTTGCTAGAGGGTGGGCCAAGTTATCGGCGACAGTTTGTAGATTGGGGTGTGTTCCACGTGGAACATGATTTTTTAAACAATTGGCGCCTGATGCAACGGGCTTTAGAGCAGCGTAATGCAGCTTTAAAGAAGAGGCAGCAACCGCCAGCTGTTTGGGACGAATTGTATATAAAATATTCGTTAGCAGTAGATTCCGCCAGGCTGCGCTATATAGCAAAGTTTAGTGAGATATTTGCAGCTATGTTGCGTGAGTTATTAGATATTACGAATATAGAATTGCGCTATTTTCGTGGTTGGAGTGAGGACAAAGACTTATTTGCGGTATTGAGCTCTACTCTGAGCTTGGATTTGGCACTTGGCTACACCAATAGAGGCCCGCACCGCGCTGAATTAGAGGTGTTGATTGGCGGTAGAGCGGTTAAATCAGTATTATCGCGCGGTCAATTGAAGATTTTTGTTTGTGTCATGCTATTGGCGCGGACAAAGTTATTAGAAACGGTACAAAGTGGAGTTTTTCTAATAGACGATTTACATGCGGAATTGGACAAAAGAAGCTGTAGTATATTTGTGTCGGCCATAAAGGCATTAGGTTGCCAGGCCTTTATTACTGGTGTCGAGGCGGATGTACTAAATGCGCGTTTACAAGGTTGCGCTGCGCAAATGTTCCACGTGGAACAAGGGCGTATCGAAGAATATACGGGCTAATTAGAGTTGGAGAATAAAAGGGCATGAGCATGACAGTTACAACTGATCCAGAATACAATTCATCAAGCATTAAAGTGCTAAAGGGGTTAGATGCTGTACGTAAGCGACCAGGAATGTATATTGGTGATACTGATGATGGTACAGGCTTGCACCATATGGTGTTTGAGGTCGTCGATAACTCTGTTGATGAGGCTTTAGCTGGATATTGTAAGCACATAGACGTTATTATTCATGTAAATAATAGTGTAACCGTTAAAGACGATGGTCGTGGTATTCCAGTAGATATGCATGCTGAAGAAGGCCGTTCCGCGGCAGAAGTAATCATGACCATACTGCATGCTGGTGGTAAGTTTGATGCTAACTCATATAAAGTCTCTGGTGGTTTGCATGGGGTTGGGGTTTCAGTAGTAAATGCCTTGTCTGAAAAACTACATTTAAAGATCCGACGCGGCGGCAAAGTTTATGAGCAGGACTATAAGCTGGGTGAGCCAGTAGCAGCGCTAGTAGAAACAGGAGCTACAGATGACAGAGGTACAGAGATAACCTTTAAACCATGTGCCGAAATATTTACCCAGACAGTATTTAGCTACGATATTCTGGCCAAGCGCTTGCGAGAACTGTCTTTTTTAAACTCTGGGGTCTGTATTCGCCTGTATGACGAGCGGTCTGGCGGTAAAGAAGATACTTTTGCCTATGAAGGTGGCTTGCGTGAGTTTGTGAAACACTTAAACAAGAATAAAAACGTAATCAACGAAGAAATTATATACTTTAATGCTGAAGAAAGTGGTATGGGCGTAGAATTGGCCATGCAGTGGAATGATACTTACCAAGAAAACGTGTTTTGTTACACTAATAACATACCGCAGCGTGATGGTGGTTCACATCTAGCTGGATTTAGAGGAGCCTTAACGCGGACGCTGAATAATTATATTGAACAAGAGGGGTTTGCGAAAAAATCTAAGGTTACCGTTAGCGGCGATGACGCTAGAGAAGGGTTGACCGCAGTATTATCAGTAAAAGTGCAAGATCCTAAGTTTTCCTCGCAAACAAAAGATAAATTAGTCTCTTCTGATGTAAAACCGGTAGTTGAGTCCCTAGTTGCAGAGAAACTACAAGAGTTTTTATTAGAGCGCCCGAGTAATGCTAAAGCAATTGCCGAGAAAATAGTTGATGCTGCGCGTGCTAGAGAGGCCGCGCGTAAAGCCCGTGAAATGACCAGGCGTAAAAATGCACTAGACATTGCTGGTTTGCCAGGTAAATTGGCTGATTGCCAAGAGAAAGACCCAGCGTTTTCAGAATTATATCTAGTAGAGGGTGATTCTGCGGGTGGCTCAGCTAAACAAGCGCGGGATCGTCGTACCCAGGCAATTTTGCCACTAAAAGGTAAGATTTTGAACGTAGAGAAGGCCAGATTTGATAAAATGTTGCAAAGTGCCGAGGTGGGAACCTTAATTATTGCACTTGGTACTGGCATTGGGCGTGAAGAATACAATCCTGATAAGCTTCGTTATCACCGAATTATAATTATGACCGATGCGGACGTTGACGGATCACATATTAGGACTTTGCTGTTAACGTTTTTTTACCGACAAATGCCGGAGTTGATTGAACGTGGCTATGTTTATATTGCCCAGCCACCCCTATATCGCATTCAAAAGGGTAAACAGGTCAATTATGTTAAAGATGATAAAGCTTTAGAGGACTTTTTAACTCATATTGCCCTAGAAGATGCAAAATTATATGTAAATCCGCAAGCGCCAGCGATTATGGGTGAGAAATTAGCGCATATAGTTGATCAGTATCGGTTAGAAATGAATACGATTCATCGTTTATCCAGAAGATATCCGCGTGCTATTCTAGAAGCCTTGGTGTATACACCGTCGATCGTCACTGAAGATCTACAAAATGAAGCCTTCATGCAACAATGGGTAATGACTCTGCAACGAAATGTTGATGAAAGGCTAGTTAGTGAAGGCATGACCTACAGAGTAACTTTAGAAACACACAAAGAGCGTAATGCCTATTTACCAGTTATAGCAGTTACCACGCATGGGGTAGAATCATTTTTTGCGTTTAACGTAGATTTCTTCTCTACTTCTGAGTATCACGGCTTGGTTGCGCTAGGACAAACATTAGATGGTTTGTTAGAGGTCGGGGCGTACATTACTCGGGGTGAGCGTAAAATGCCGGTAAGCGAGTTTAGACAAGCCTTGGAATGGCTGATGGCTGAGGCTAAAAAGGGTCAACAGATACAACGCTACAAAGGTTTGGGTGAAATGAATCCTGATCAGTTATGGGAAACTACCATGGATCCAAATGTGCGTCGAATGTTACGCGTAAAGATTGAGGATGCGGTGGCGGCCGATGCCATTTTTACCTGCCTAATGGGGGATAATGTGGAGAGCCGACGCGATTTTATCGAAGCAAATGCATTGCAAGTGGAGAATTTGGATATTTAGTAGGGGTCGGACACCCGTCCGACCCGTTGCGTTTTTATCCGGCTACGTTGTAATGTTATGTTGATTTTTGTTGGTTAATCCAGGTCTCTGCAATGGTTGTAATGTTGCTTGCATTATGCCCTGACGCTGTTATCGGCCGACCAATGTGCACTTCTATCGTGCCGGGTCGCCGCATCCATGGGCCGCGCGGCCAAAACTTACCTGCGTTATGCGCAATAGGTATAATCGGTACGTTGCCAGCAATGGCTAGTGCCGCACCGGTACGACTGAAGCGCTTGTTTTTGCCGGGCGGTAAGCGGGTACCTTCCGGATAAAATATTACACAGCGACCTTGCTGTAACCTGTTTAGGCCTTGGTTTAAAATTAGTTTTATATCTGCGAGACGATTACGCGCTACCGCAATTGGTTTAAGCAACGCTAAGCCCCAACCAAAAAAAGGGATCCATAATAACTCCCGCTTTAAGACCCAGCTCTGTGGTGGCAATAATACTTGCATGAAGATGGTTTCCCACATTGATTGATGATTACATAATACTATATATGGGCTTGTAGGCAGGTTTTTATGGCCCGTTACTTTATAATTCAGCCCACAAATATGTTTCGCCGCCCAAATAAAGATATGCGACCAGCTAGTGATGATTTTGTAACACCAAGCAGCGGGCAAGGGGGCACATAACCAGCCAAGGCTTGCAATTATGATAGTCGCAGGAATAATCAGGGCGTAAAATAATATCATGCGCAATGGCCAAAATAGTTTAAGCATATAGTAACCTGCTGGTAGCATCGGCTAAGTTGTCGACGATGGTAATTTGTTGGCGCTGCGCAGTAGATAAAAGTTCTAAAGTTTCTGCACCATCACCGCCTGGCCCGGTAACGAGAAAAAATTTACAACCAGTGGCTAAGCCTAACTCGACATCGCGTAATGAATCCCCAACGAAGATTGCTGGTAGATCGCTTAACACTACTTGTAGATCAGTAGCAATTTGTTCAAACATACCAGGTTTTGGTTTGCGACAATTACAACCATCATGTGGTCCATGTGGGCAGAAGTAAATTTTGTTGATTTTACCTTGATGTTTTTCTACTTCGTTTAATAATTTAGCATGTATTGTTTCGAGGATTGATAAGTTTATATAGCCACGTGCCACGCCAGATTGGTTAGTGGCAACAACTATGGTATATCCGGCTGCAGTTAATTCTGCGATAGCTTCGATGCTACCGGGGATGGGGATCCATTCGTCCGGTGATTTTATGTAAGCGCGCGATTCGTAATTAATTACCCCATCACGATCTAAAATAATTAACTTCATAACAGTGATACATCCGCTACTTGTAAAAATAAATTACGCAAGCGTTGTAATAAATTTAAACGATTATCACGTAATGCGATATCTTCTACCATTACCATGACGTTAGTAAAAAAATTATCTACCGGAGTTTGCAAGGTAGATAAAGATTGTAAAATTCCGGTATAATCAGCGTTTTCTAACAGTGGTGCGATCTTTTGCTCTTGCGCTTGAATAGCGAGATACAAGGTTTTTTCAGCTTCCGCAGCAAATAAATTGCTGTTAATTTCAGGGCTTGCACCTTGTTTGAAACCAGCTGTTTTTTCCAGCAGATTCTGTACGCGTTTATTGGCTGCGGCCAGATTCTCCGCGGCTGATAACTTCTGAAATTCGGTTACTGCGTTTAATCGACGATGAAAATCCAAGGGCTTAGTCGGGTTTTTAGCAATAACAGCAGCGAAAGTTTTTGCTGAAACGTTGCCAGCTAAATACCAGGCTTTTAAGCGATCAAAACAAAATGCTAATAAATCTTGTGTCGGATCTGTTAGCGAAACCGAATAATTATTGAGAGCCTGTTTAAAGATAACGATTAAATCTAAATCAAGTTGTTTCTCGATAATAATGCGCAACACTGCTAATGTTTGCCGACGCAAGGCATAAGGATCTTTCTCTCCAGTTGGGATATTACCTATTCCAAACATCCCTACTAATGAGTCAATGCGATCAGCCAGCGCAATACAAATTCCTGGGGCAGAATCAGGCAATATATCGGTAGCAAATCTTGGTTGATAGTGTTCTTGTATGGCGACGGCAACAGAATTTGCTTCTTGATCGTGCTTGGCATAGTAACAACCCATCACGCCTTGTAATTCTGGGAACTCATATACCATGCTGGTTAATAAATCAGCTTTGCACAAATACGCTGCGCGTTCGGTAGTTTTTTGGTCAGCATTTATTTGAGCAGCAATATATGCTGCTAATTTTTGTATGCGTATAGTTTTATCGTGTAAACTGCCAAGTTTTTTCAGATAAGTAACCGTTTTCAATTGTTCAACTCTTGATTCTAAAGGTTGTTTCTGATCTTTATCGAAATAAAATGCAGCATCTGCTAAGCGCGCGTTCATAACTAATTGGTTGCCATGAATTACTGTTGGTGGGCTAGTGCTAGCAATATTGCTGATTAAAATAAATTTAGGTAATAAATTGCCATCTTTATCTGCTAAAGCAAAACATTTTTGGTGATCTTGCATTGATGAAATTAAACATTCTTTTGGTACGCGCAAAAAATCTGGATTAAATTCAGCGAGTAATGGGCATGGATATTCGACTAAACCTGTAACCATATTTAATAATTCGTCCGGTACTATTGGTGAGGCATTAACTGTAGCAGCTAGTTTTTTGATCGCATCTAGTATTACTTGCTTACGCTTGGTAAAGTCAGCAATTACCCAACCGTGGTTCTCAAGATGTTGTTCATAAGTATTAGGTGTAGCAATTTTAATTGCTTTAGGTGCGTGTATGCGGTGTCCAAAGGAATGATTGCTCGCAGTAATATTAAAGACGTTAGCGTTGATTATTTCTTTGCCATATAACATCAATACCCAGTGTACAGGTCGTACAAAAGATAATTCACCATTTCCCCAACGCATATATTTTTTAATTGGTAACTGCGCTAGAGATTTTTCAAGCATACTAGGTAACAAGGTCGTAGTATCTTGCCCAGTGACAGTTTGCTCGAAATATAACCATGCACCTTTATCGGTTTCTTGCGTGGTTAGATCTTGCATGCTAACGCCACAAGAATTAGCAAAGCCTAAGGCGGCTTTTGTCGGCGTGCCATCAGCGTTATAAGCGGCGGCAATCGCAGGTCCACGTTTACTTATAGTTTGTTCTGGTTGTTGCTTGGCTAATTCGGTAATTAATACTGCTAAACGTCGTGGCGTGGCAAAAGTTTTAAAACTCGCAAAGCTAACACCAGCAGCAGTTAATTGCTGAGTTAATAATTCCGCTAAGCTGGTAACTAATGGCTGCAGTTCTCTTGGTGGTAATTCTTCTGTACCAATCTCGACTATAAAATCATCAAATTTAGACATGCTACAAACCTTAAATATTATTTTCTAATAGTGGAAAGCCTAGTTTTTCTCGTGAGGCATAATATTGCTCAGCAACTTGGCGAGCTAAATTACGCACGCGTAAAATGTATTGTTGCCGCTCGGTAACCGAAATCGCATTGCGCGCATCAAGTAAATTAAATATGTGCGACGCTTTTAATACCATTTCATATGCTGGCAACGGTAAACCTGCAGCTATCATCTGGTTACTTTCAGCCTCCCATTGATCAAAATGGGTAAATAACATTTTGGTATCAGCTACTTCGAAATTGTATTTTGACATTTCAACTTCGTTCTGTTGGTATATCTGGCCATAGGTAATAGTGCCTAATGGGCCTTTAGCCCAAACTAAATCTTGCGTGCGCTGTTTGCCTTGCAGATATAGCGCAATGCGTTCTATGCCATAAGCGATTTCACCCATAGTTGGTTTGCACTCTAAGCCGCCAACTTGTTGGAAATACGTAAACTGGGTGATTTCCATTCCATCTAGCCATACTTCCCAGCCTAGACCCCAAGCACCTAAAGTAGGGCCTTCCCAATTATCTTCGACAAATCTAATATCATGTTTGCTGGGATTGATACCAATAGCTTTGAGTGAATCTAAATATAATTCTTGAAAATTTTCTGGCGATGGCTTTAATACTACTTGGTATTGAAAGAAATGTTGGCCACGATTTGGATGCTCACCATAACGACCATCAGCTGGGCGACGCGAAGCTTGTACATGGGCGGCTCGCCATGGTTCTGGGCCTATAGCCCTTAAGAATGTGTCAGGATGGAAAGTACCGGCGCCAACCTCCATATCAAAGGGTTGAAGGATCATACAGCCTTGTTGCCGCCAAAAATCTTCGAGAGCAGCAATTAGTCCTTGAAATGTTGTAACATCATACATAGTAATCGCCAAATATTAGATAAAACCATGTTGGCCATTATAGCGCGATAAGTCAGGAAAATACATGGGATAGGTAGAGGAGTTAATATGAATTACGGGCCAGTGTGGATTGATTTACAAGGCGAAAAAGTTTTACCGCAAGAGATACCTTTGTTGCGACACCATAATACTGGCGGGGTATTATTATTCAGTAAAAACTTTACTAGCAAGCAACAGATTATAGATCTAGTACAAAGCATTCGTGAGCTAGCCAGTAAACCAATTTTGGTGGGCGTAGATCACGAGGGTGGCAGAATATGGCGTTTTAGCGAAGGCTTTACACGTCCGCCGACAGCAAAAGTATTTGGTGAATTATATGTGCGTGATCCAAATCTAGCAGTACAGCGATTAAATACTGCGGGGCAAATTATTGCTCATGAATTATTAAACTGTGGTATCGATTTAACGTTTGCGCCAGTGTTAGATTTAGATCATAGCGTAAGTGAAGTAATTGGTGATCGTGCGTACCATAGTAATGCCGATATAGTTACTGCGTGTGCCAGAGCTTTTATCCACGGTTTAACACAACGAGGCATGGGTGCAATCGGCAAGCATTTTCCGGGACATGGTGGTTGCACCATGGACTCACATTTTTCTATGGCAATTGATGAGCGAACATTTACTGAAATTGCTAGCCAAGATTTAGTGCCGTTTAAGCAACTAAGTAATGTGCTTGCGGGGGTGATGCCAGCACATGTGATTTATCCTGCGGCGGATCCATTACCAGCAGGCTTTTCGAAATATTGGTTGCAAAATATATTACGCGAGCAAATAAAATTTAATGGTGCAATTATTAGTGATTGCTTGTCGATGCAAGGTTCTGGTTTCACCAGTAAGATGGTAGAAGGTGCTGAGTTGGCATTGCTAGCCGGTTGTGACATGGTAATAGCAACACAACAAACTAGAGAATATTTATTGCATGTGTTAAATAATCTTAACTGGGAAATGACAATATTGCAGACAGAGCGTATTAACAATTTAGCTGGTAATTTTAGTAAAAACAATTCTACGGCAAAACCAGAGATGTTTTTGGAACTAGAGAAGGCGTAATAAAGCTCAATGTGAGAAAATAGTATGCAACTGTTGCCAAGATATAACTTTAATATTATTGCTAGCCCCTAGCACATATTCTGTGGGGGTACGACAAATAATATAAGCCTCTGTGGCATTTGGATATTCCTGCAGAAATTTTATTAAATGTTTTGCATCTTGCAAAGTAGGAGCGGTACCCCACTTAACTTCAATAGGTATATATTTACGATCCATCTCTAGAACATAATCAATTTCTGGGCCGGCACTATCACGCCAGTAACGTAATTTTGCTAAACGATTATTTAAATCTCTATATGCCAGCAATTGCAGGCCTACAAATTGTTCGAATAAATCACCCAATAAGCGCGCAGGTAACTTGGTACCTTCATTAGCACATACTCTACGCACCCCAAGATCAAAAAACAAATATCTAACAGAGCTAATTAGCCTACGTTTAGTAGATGTTTCTGTTATAGGTTCAATACGATGTGCAATTAAGCAATCAACTAATATCTGAAAATAACTACTAATAGTGGTAGCTGCAACCCCAATATCTTGCGATAGTTTAGTCATATTACAATTTTTACCGCTTTCTCCAGCGGCCACTTGTAAAAATTGTGCAAAATGCCCAATATTCCGCACTACTGATTCAGTGCGGATTTCATCCTCTAAATATGTAGTTACGTAAGAATCAAGATCTAACTCCTTATTTTCTAGATCTTGGTCTAATATTATTCCAGGCAAAGACCCAAATATTAGAATATTTTCTATATTTAAATTCTCCGGTGGGACCTCTTGGTAGGTTAAAGGCGCTAAATTAAAAACCACCACTCTACCTGGTAATAAATTGACCTCGGTGCCACTTTTTAATTTGCGCGCTGAAGAACCACTCAAGATAAATTGCGCTAATTTATTATCGATAATATATTGCACAGAATCCATAATCCCTGGAATCTTTTGCACTTCATCAATAAAAATAATTGGTTGTCGCTTAAATTTTGGTAGGGCGCTTTGGATTTCTTGTTCGAGTAATTCCGGATTTTTTTCATATCTAAGTCGCGTTGTCCGGCTGACAAAGGAGATTTCTATATCAGGCTGCAGTTCTGCATGTACAAAAGTAGTTTTGCCGGTTTGACGTGCCCCGAGCAGTAAAATACTTTTACCTCTGGCCAAGGCCTTGCGGGCGTGAGCACCTAATAATCGTTTAATATATGTCATATGCTGGATAGTAGTTGAAAATACAGTGTCAGTCAATTATTTTCATTGAAAATCCAGTCTAGAGATCTCTTCTGGCATCAGATATGTGGTGGTATCTTAATATGTGAATATACACATTTTGGCGAGCTCATAGTTACTCTATGTTGCCTTAAAGCTGTAGGGCTAGCAGACAGGGGGTAAATATTGCTTTGTTGCTCAAACAATTCGTACGATCGGATTTGCCAGATTTAAGCAGCCAGATTCTGGCGGATTTCGGCGTACCTAAAGCTGTCATTTTATTAAGGACAACACAAGCAATTTTAGTTTCAACATATTTTAAGACCAGTGCTATCGACTACGATATTAATGTTTTCGCAATCAACAATATTTTCAAGCTCAGGAATTTCAAGCTTGGCTGCGCGCCTACAAATACGGGTATAATCATGTACATCAATATTAATTTTCATTAAACTAGTCCGTGCAAGTGTAAGGTTTATGCAACAGCGCCCCAGAACAATGGCTTGATTTATTCGGATAACGTTGGTAAGATCAGCCCATAATTGCTTCTAAGACGATTGATTTTTTTTAGAAAAGCGTTCAGTTTAATAATAAAATAGGTGAGAAAATGAAAATAATAAGATTTATATATAACAGTGAGCGGAGTTGTATAGAAAGCATAAAATTTATGGGGTCAATGAGTGAAAATGAAGCCTCGGATTTATTAAAAACTGCTAAACCGTATTTGCCAGAATCGTCAAAAGTAACAAGCCGCAGTGTGTTAACGAGTGAGTCGCATGGAGATATCTTAAGCCTAGGCTGTGATTATAACCAACATGGATTCCCAGCATTTGAGCTTACTCAAGATTTTATTAACTGTATGCAGAAACAGGCTGTGGGCATTGCAACTATAAATCCTATATTCATGATATTATCTGATCAAAAGAACAAAAAGGAACATAGGATTGTATGCATTGAACCAAATGGAAATATAATAACAACTGATGTTGTATGTTTTCCTCAAAAAGTAGAAGCAAAGGCACTAACACCACAAATCGCTCAGTCTGAGTATACGCCAACACCGAAGAGAATCGTTCCTGTTAAAAATTTGCTAGACCACCCAATTACTCGGAAGGTGGTTGAGATCAACATACTTGACCGAATAAAAAGCTTAGGTGAAGAGTGTGCACAACCACTTAATCAATCTACTCTTGAAAAAGTTGAAAAATACCTAGAAGAACTTCGCGCAAATCGTGAGCAAATACCACAGAATTTAAAGGCAGGGACCTATGGGCTTGATTATGGCGATATCACAATAGGCAAATTTTTTGAGATATGCATTGAGCTGTGTTTAGCGGATCAAGGTAGCCACGCTCTTGTACGTGGTCATCATTTTGGTGATTTACTAGAATTACAAAGTGGCCAGCCAAAACAAATCAGAGAATTTGGAGGATTATGTTACGATGGCATAACTACACGGAATTTATATGCGGCTAGGTCCCTTATTGACTATTTGGTAGCAAATCAGGCTGATTTGCTACCAACTCTAAGAGTTGGTGCCACTGGCATCGGTGGGCATGGAATGAATATTATGCGTGTTATAAGCATAAGTTATTTTTTTGAGTCATGTGTTAAACTACTTTTGTGTAATCAAAAGAGGATTTATGAAGGCAATATAACACGCAATGACTGGGGGCAGCCGCTGCCTCATAGCGTTGAGCGACAACATATCGGTGATTCGTATTTGGTTAAATTGATAGCGTTACAAGAGTCTTTAGATAATAGAGCCTCAACATCCAACTTTAACACAAATTTTAGTGCATCCAGTAGCATTGCTGTGGCAACAACGTCTACATCTTTGTCTTCAGATTCTGAGACGACAGAAGGTGGTAGTTGTGACGCAACAGTTTCAAATAAATATGATGATGAAACTGACGAAAAAGTTTCCAGTTCATTAGCTAAGATGTCTTTTAACCCTTAAGTTGTTATTTGCATAACTAGAATTATTCGCGCAAAATGAAACTAATGCATGTTAGACTGTTATTTATACAAATAACGCGCCAGGGGCTAAATTGTGATTTGAGTTGCAAATAGCGGTTACAGGTAAGGCTTTCTTGCCCGGAAATTGCACAGCTAATAAGCGTAATATACCATTACCAGTTGCAACTTCTAAACCCATTTTGTCTACAGCCAAGATAGTCCCTGGACTAGCGTTCGATTTCAGTATAGCTGGGTCGACAAGTTCTGCGCGCCACACGCGCACTATTTCCTGTTTAAAAGTAGTAAATGCAATCGGCCAGGGGTTATAAGCACGAATAGCGCGATTGATTTCAACTGCGCTGGCATGCCAATTTATTTTTGCGTCAGGTTTATTAATCTTATGCGCATAGGTAGCAAGATTATTATCTTGTTTAATAGCGTTTAGTTGCCCAGTGAATAATTTATTTAATGCGTCTATGCAGCTTGACTGCGCTAATACTGCCAGACGATCATGTAGATTACCGGCATTGTCGAGGTTATTAATCGGACAAGAGTAGGTAGTTAAAATATCACCGGTATCTAAACCAGCGTCCATTTGCATAATGGTTATACCTGATGCAGTATCGCCAGCTAAAATAGCATGTTGAATTGGTGCTGCACCACGCCAGCGCGGCAATATTGAGGCGTGAATGTTAATACAGCCGAGCTTTGGGATATTTAGCACGGCTGGTGGTAAAATTAAACCATAAGCCATAACGATCATTAAATCTGGATTTAAGTCTTGTAATTGTTTTTGGACCGCAGGGTTTCTCAAACTAATAGGTTGTAGAACCGAAATTTTATGTTCTAAAGCACAAATTTTGACAGCGCTAGGGGTTAATTTTAAGCCGCGGCCTTGCGGGCGATCTGGTTGGGTTAAACAAGCGATTATATTATAGTTGGCTTTTATTAACGCTTCTAAAATGCCAGCAGCAATTTCTGGTGTTCCGGCAAATATAATTTTTTTCATAAGGTTTTATCGTATAACTTGGTTAGTTTTTTGCGTATCATGCTTTGTTTAAGCGTAGATAAATGATCATAGAATGTAATGCCATTTAAATGGTCGATTTCATGTTGAATGCAGATAGCAGTTAACCCGTCAGTGGTTAACTGGTGTAAGTGGCCTTCAGGATTAAAGAATTCGACAGTAATTTTAGCATTACGTTTTACTTTACCGTATACTCCAGGGAAAGATAAACATCCCTCCTCTTGGATTACCTCGTCGCTAGCTTCTATTATGGTTGGATTAATTAAGCATAGATCCGCAGTTTTATTTTCTGAAATGTCCATGACGATGATGCGTTGTAAAATATTTACTTGCGTGGCAGCTAAACCAATGCCGTCAAACTCATACATGGTTTCAAACATGTCCGCACAAAGTTGCTTTAGTTCCGCTCCAAAATTTTGAACTGGCTTAGCAACTAACTTTAATCTAGGGTCAGGAAACTGTAATACTGACAGCAGCGACATTTTTATTTACCTCAAGTACATGTAGATAGAAGTACGAACACAGACTCACATATTACACCAAAATTTTACTATATTCTATAAATGTTACCTATGCTAAGTATGGAATAGCATAAGCAAATTAATGGTGGGGTTGTTGTGGGTGAAAAAATTAAGTACCAATTGTTCGTAATATGTTGTCTGGCAGCGGTAATAAATACCACCAGCTATGCCAAAGAAATAAAAAGCTTGCCGAATTTTGGCGAGACGGTATTGCAACCTAAGATGCGTCCCGAGCTCACATCAAAAGCATTGTTTAGCCTCAGGACTGAAACTCTGGCGCCATATTTAGAAAATATTTTAATTTTTGATTCTCAAGAAGATTTTGACAGTTTGCCCTATGTGCTGGGTTTTGCTTCGGGTCTAAATATGGGCTCAACAGGTGATACTGCATATGTGGCGGGTATCAATAAGAGTAACAACTTATCGGTATACACACTGTTAGGATCTGGCACCATGCTTACTAATCCGGATACTAAAGAGTCATTTGGGATAGAAGTGCATACTATAGGTAGTGCGGAGCTAATTGAGCTAGGTGAGCCACAGCTATTATTAATTACTCGCGCTAAAAGCAATCTAGCGGTGGGTTCGCGTTTGATGCCGCATGTTGATTTGGATTTACCATCGGTAATTGAAGCAAGAACTCCAGAAAAATATATTACAGGGCGGGTTATATCCCTAGCCTATCGTTCAGTTGGTGCTGGGCATAATACAGTCGTCATAATTGGCTTAGGTGAAAAAGATGGGTTAAAGCTAGGCGATTTATTGTACGCTATTGATGCGCCCAGAGCGATTGAAGATGCACCCAGAAAAAAACAAGTATCGATCAAACCTAAAAAATTTGCCGAAATAGTAATTTACAAAACCATGCAAAAAGTTAGCTTAGGTATTGTAGTTTCCGCTACTAGACCAATTTTAGTTAACGATTATGTAGCTTCTGCCGAAAATAGCTATTAATATGCGAGTAAGTATTTGCCAGCTACAAAACTGGTTAGCAGTTTACCATTCACCAGGTGTTGGCAGCGCTAAGTTTCATGCATATTTGCGGGTTGATCCGCATTTAGCAGCATTACCTACCGGGATCACGCCGAATTGGTCTGGCGTAGAATCTGATCTTGCCTGGCTACAACAACCAAATACAGAGATTATTACTTTATTGGATGATCGTTATCCATCATTGTTAAAAAATATTCCAAGCCCACCACCGTTACTCTATGTGCGTGGCGATGTAAATATTTTGAGTAAACCGCAGCTAGCAATAGTAGGTAGCCGTAGGCCTACAGCGCAGGGTCTGGAGCAAGCAGAATATTTTGCGCGGCATTTTGCAAGTTTGGGCTTTGTCGTTGTTAGTGGCTTAGCGTTAGGCATTGATTCTGCCAGCCATAAAGGTGCCTTGGCAGCCAACGGTGGACAAACGATAGCGGTGTTGGGTAACGGTGTAGATTATATTTATCCAGTGCAAAATCGAAGTCTGACAGCTAAAATATTGGAAAATGGTTGCTTGGTTTCTGAATTCCCCATAGGCACTAAACCAATAGCTCATCACTTTCCTCGCCGCAACAGGATCATTAGTGGTTTAAGTTTGGGGGTGCTGGTAGTTGAGGCGGCGCAAGACAGCGGTTCATTAATTACTGCAAAGTATGCTGGTGAACAAGGGCGTGAAATTTTTGCTATTCCTGGTTCAATTAGTAACTCACAAGTTAAGGGCTGTCATGAACTAATTCGCCAGGGCGCTAAGCTGGTTGAATCGCCGTCGGATGTGTTAGAAGAGCTGCCGACCTTGTTGAAGTATGCTATTCGTGATAAAAATGCGGCTGCGACCTCGGTAAATCCGCGTTTGGCACTGTTATCAACGCAACAACATCAATTGTTGAATAGAATAGACTATGAAGTAACTAATGTTGATATCATTGTTGAAAGAGTTGGTTTGTCAACCAGCATTGTCGGTGGTATGTTATTAGAATTAGAGTTGCAGGGGTTAATCACAGCAGTACCTGGTGGCTATGCTCGTAAGCTTGGCTGAGTTCAAATATAAGGCGTAATTGATACGTAATATGGCAAAAAATTTAGTGGTGGTTGAGTCGCCAGCAAAAGCTAAGACTCTTAATAAATATTTAGGTAAAGATTTTGCAATTTTGGCTTCGTATGGGCATGTGCGTGATTTAGTGCCTAAAGAAGGTGCTGTTGACCCTGCGCATGATTTTGCGATGCGTTATCAAATTATAGAAAAAAATGCTAAACATGTAGATGCTATCTGTTTAGCTTTGCGAGATGCAGAAACTTTATATCTAGCAACGGATCCGGATCGAGAGGGAGAGGCTATTTCTTGGCATTTGTACGAGTTATTACAACAACGCGGGGCTTTAACTAATAAAGAAGTACATCGCGTAGCATTTTATGAAATCACTAAAACAGCCGTGCAGGGCGCAGTAGCGAATCCACGTGAATTGAAAATGGAGCTAGTACATGCGCAGCAAGCTAGAAGGGCGTTAGATTTCTTAGTAGGGTTTAATTTATCGCCTTTATTATGGAAGAAAGTACGTCGCGGCTTGTCCGCGGGTCGAGTGCAAAGCCCAGCCTTACGGATGATAGTGGAACGTGAATTAGAGATAGAGGCTTTTAAAGCTGAAGAATATTGGACCATGGAAGCTGATTTGTTAGCAAAAAACAAAGGCTTCATGGCTAAATTGGTCGAGTATAACCAAGAAAAGTTAAAACAGTTTTCGATTACTAACGCAGAGCAAGCTAATGCTATTCAGAAAAATTTATTAGAATTAGCTAATGGTAAGCTGGTTGTTGCGAAAATTACAAAAACCCAACGTAAGCGTAATCCAGCCGCGCCATTTACTACATCCACTCTGCAACAAGAGGCGGTTAGAAAATTGGGCTTTACTGCCCAACGTGCGATGCGTGTAGCACAGCAATTATATGAAGGTATTGATATTGGTGATGGAGCGGTAGGTTTGATAACCTATATGCGTACCGATTCGGTGAATTTAGCTGATGAAGCGGTAAAAGATCTGCGTGAATATATTGCCGAACGTTATGGCAAAGAAAATTTACCAGAAGAAGCACGCACGTTTAAAACAAAAGCTAAAAACGCGCAAGAAGCACATGAAGCTATTCGTCCTACCATGGTACGTTATGTTCCTAATGATATCAAAACTAGTCTGTCAGCCGATCAATTTAAATTATATAATTTAATTTGGAAGCGGACGATTGCATGTCAAATGTTGCATGCGACCATTGATCAAGTAGCTATAGATTTTGAATGTGGTGTTGGCAATAGACTTAGATCCAATGGCTCAACTATTGCAATTCCCGGCTTCATGCAGGTTTACCAAGAAAGTACCGATGATAGTAAATTAGATGATGAAGACGAAAATTTATTACCGCCGATGAAGCAAGGTGACGTAGTTGATCTAGTTAAGATTCGCCCAGAGCAGCATTTTACCGAGCCGCCACCACGGTACTCTGAAGCATCTCTGGTTAAGTCTTTGGAAGAGCATGGCATTGGTCGACCTTCAACATACGCGGCAATTATTTCTACGTTACAGCATCGTGAATATGCGATCATAGAAAATAAGCGTTTTAAGCCTACTGATGTTGGACGGATCGTAACTAAATTTTTAACTACGTACTTCAACCAGTATGTAGACTATGGCTTTACGGCTAAATTAGAAGATTCATTAGACTCAGTTGCAGCTGGTGATAAAGAGTGGTTGCCAGTGTTAGAAGAATTTTGGACGCCATTCATTCAATTGGTTAATACGATTGGCGAAACAGTACAGCGTAAAGATGTAACGCAAGAAGAGTTAAACGAGTCATGTCCAGAATGCAACTCTAAATTATCGATTTGGTTAGGCAAGCGAGGTAGGTTTATTGGTTGTACTGGTTATCCAAATTGCAAATATACGCGCAACTTGAAGAACGACAACGAACCTGATGTTGCGGCAGAAGTCCTTGAGGGGCGTAAATGCCCAACGTGCACGTCTGATCTAGTAATCAAAGCCGGTAAGTATGGTAAGTTTATAGGCTGTAGCAGTTATCCAAATTGTAAATTTATTGAATCATTAGATAAGCCTGTCGATACAGGCGTAGAGTGCCCTGAATGTAAGAAGGGGCATTTGATGAAACGTAAAACGCGTTACGGCTCTTTCTTTTATGCATGTAATGTTTATCCGGAATGTAAGTATGCGGTTAAATATCCTCCAGTTGCTGAGGCCTGTCCGACGTGTAGTTGGCCGATACTAACTATTAGCACTACAAAACGTCGTGGGACAGAAAAGGTTTGTCCGCAAAAAACATGTAACTTTGCCGTGCCATATGAAGATGAAGTTACAGCTGCAGATTAATTTAACAACATAAAAAAATTATTTTAAAAAACCTGTTGACAGTAGAGATATAGATGTTAATATGGCCTTCTCTCCAGCACGGAGGGGGTTTTTCGAAACCGAGTTATGTAGAAATTAATTAATGAGCAGCCAAACAATTTGTGCGAGCACT
>Ga0209174_10000143_pt1 | contig 54841 bp, 46 predicted proteins | sample JI91814BDNA_FD_187505 | JGI IMG/M metagenome (GOLD analysis project Ga0209174, IMG submission 187505) | Wastewater effluent complex algal communities from Wisconsin, to seasonally profile nutrient transformation and Carbon sequestration -... | ecosystem: Engineered > WWTP > Effluent > Algae...
TCATCCAAAAATTGCAGGTTATGCTTTTACAACTCTAATTCCAAATTTAGGCGTTGTGACTAGAGAAGATGAAAAAAGATATACGATAGCCGATATACCCGGTATCATAGAAGGGGCAAGTAAAGGCCATGGACTGGGGCTCTCATTTTTGAAACATATTGAGCGGGTAAAGGGTATTATCTACTTGTTTGATGGCTCTAGCGTAGATATAGAAGCCGAATATAAAATGTTACAAAATGAGTTAAAAAGTTATAACAAATCTTTAATTAAAAAGCCAAGTATTATAGTCCTGAATAAAATAGATGTTTGGAATGATGAAAAGTTTACAAAGGAATTAGTAAAACGCTATTCCAAATTGGGAGAAGTAATTCCTATTTCCGCGCAAGCCGAAATCAACCTGGACAAATTATTAAAAGTGATAGATGATTCTTTGATGTATAGAGTAAATAAAAAGTCAAAGAGTTCCAAAGCTAAGAAGAAAGGATGATTCATTACAAATTATAATTCTCCAAATTATTTTTAAATTTTACCATGAAAAGAAGTGATTTAAATTCCTATATAAAAAATGCAAGGCGCATCGTAGTTAAAGTTGGATCTGCTAGAGTATCCGGTGATGAAAAATCTATGAATGATTTTTTGTTCAGCCTAGTCGGTGATATACGACAATTATTTGATGACAAAAAAGAAGTGATACTTGTTTCCAGTGGAGCAGTTGCCCAGGGAAAAAAAATAATGTCTGATTATTCCGGGAAGACATTTGATAAAAAGACTATCATTGAACGACAGGCTCTTGCGGCTATCGGTCAGAGTAGACTTATGAGCTTATATGAAAGTTTCTTTTCGAGAGTCAATGTTCCCATCTCGCAAATTCTATTCGGTATGCTTGATGTCAAAGAGAAAGTAGGAGCGGATAATCTTCGTAATACTTTTAATCAACTTCTTAACTGGAAGATATTGCCCATTGTAAATGAAAATGACTCCATTGCAACGGAAGAATTAAAACTAGGGGATAATGACATATTATCTGCACTCGTTACTCTCCTGATGGAAGCTGATCTACTGATAATTTTAACCGGTGTAAATGGATTTAATAGGGATGGAAAAAATGTATCTTTTTTGACAGATGTTACCGATAGAGATTTGTCGTTTGCAAAAGGTCCTGAAGGTCCCGGCACTGGTGGAATGAACACAAAATTAAAAGCAGGCAAACTTCTATTAAACGCAAATATTCCAACGGCAATTATAAATGGGAAAGATAAACATTGTCTTTTAGAATTTATTCAAAATAATAAATCGGGAACTTTGATTTCAAATGGAAAAACTCCAAAGAAATTAAAAATTGAAGCAATACAAAAACTGCTGTTCTAGTTCAAATCTGCATCGCAGTCAGGACATTTTTTTTCTGTAATTGGGACTTTAGCCAGGCATTCATTGCAGATTTTATAAAACTCTTGCATCAAATTCATTCCACATGCTTTGCATTTCTTGGCATCTATCGGGTTAATTGTTCCACAATGTGTGCAAGTTCCTGCTTTTAAAAAAGGACTTTGGGTCGCTAGATAGTCTAATTTTTTCTTTATAATTCCAACCAAGAAGTAAGAAAATGTTACACTTATAATCAAGGGCAAAACGTTATTAGCTATAAAGAATTGAAAGAAATCATAGAGTGCATGTAAACCTGCTGCCAAAATTACAGCCGGTTTCATTGAATCAAAATAATTTTTTCCATTTAGGAATTTTACTTCGGCAATTTTATATCCCCAGATGGCAGCGAGTCCAATATGAAGTGGCATAGCAGTGAATGATCTTAAGACTAAATTAAATAGTCCATGCTCCCTAGTGTATTGAAAGTTTTCAAAAATAGAAAATCCAAGTCCGACTGCTGTAGCATAAATTACAGCATCAATTGGTTCATCCAAATCTTTCAAATTTCTAACAAGTAAAATTGTAACAACAGCTTTTGTAATTTCCTCGTTAAAACCTACGAAGGTAGAAAGAATAAAACTTTTTGAAAAATTTAAACTCTCAGTTCCAATTGGAATTCCTGTGATGGATGAAAAAGCACTGTTGGTTAAACCTGCAACTAACGTGCTGATGAATCCACCAAAAAAAATTACTTTTAATACAACAAGAATTGGTTCAGGCTCAACTCTGTCGTATTGATATAAAAAACGAAGCCATATACCGCCGCTTACTAAGACTGAGAGGATAATTATAATTATTTCCATAATAAGTTTAAATTCCAAAGATTTCTTTTATAGATTTTGTTGATAAAGGCTTTGATACAAAGTCTTTTACAAGAGGATGGTCTTTCGATTTTGATTTATCAATTGAGTCTATCGAAGAGGAGATAATATAAAATGTCATGTATTCTTTTATTATATTAAAATGACTTTTTAATTCTTCTATTAATTCCCATCCGCTCATTTCTGGCATATTTATATCCAAAAAAACAATGGTTGAAATTGGGCTAGATGCAAATTCATTTTTTATAAATTCGATAGCAAGGTTTGGATCTGTAAATGATTTTACATTTACATTTTTTAACTTTGACTTGAACAGAGATTCATTAATGAAATTATTAATTTCGTCGTCGTCTATTTGTATAATAAGCTCTGGTTTATTCATAATTTTAATTTAGTGGTAATTCTATAGTAAACGTTGTACCTTTTTGAACTTCACTTTCTACTTTAATTGTGCCACCCAATAATTCTACTTGCGTTTTAGTCATATATAAACCTACACCTTTGCCTTCGACATCTAAGTGAAATCGTTTGTACAAACCAAAAATTTTATCTGAATATTTTTTTAAATCAATTCCTCTTCCATTGTCTTTGACAACAATCTGAATGTTATGTCCAATTTTTTTAGACTGAATGGATATAAAGGGAGCAATTCCTACACGTGCATACTGGATGCTATTTGTAATCAAATTTGTAAAAATGCTGTGCATATACCCTTTCAGAGTTAAAATTTCATCTATTTCAGAAAAATCAACATCAATATTTGCTTTGGTCTCTTGAATAGTATTATCAATGCTCATTATAATAGAATCAATGAGACTAGATAATTTAACTTGTTGCTTTTCTTCCCGAACTCTTTTTCTAATTTGAAGGATTTCGCTTAAATCAGTAATAACTGTATCTAGATTTTGAGAAGCCTTATAGAGGTTACTTATGATTAGATTGGTGGTTTCATTTTCTATATTTGTATCTTTAAGTAAATTAGATAATCCTAATATATTAGCCAGGGGAGCTCTTAAATTATGAGAAACAATATAAGAGAATTGTTCCAGGTCTTTGTTTCTCTGGGCAAGGCTGGTTAAAAGTCTTTCTTTTTCAATTTCTTTTTGCTTTCTTTCTGTTATCTCGGAGCAAACGGCCATAAATCCCTGCTCCTTTCCGGAAGAATCTTTAAGCGGAAAAATGGAAGTATCCAACCAAAAGGTTTTTCCCGTTTTAGTTTGGTTTAAGATTTCACCACGCCAGATATTTCCTGAATTTATTCCGTTCCAAAGTTTTTCTAGTGAATCCGGATTATTAAACTTTGGATCTAATAAATTATATTTAATATCGATAAGCTCTTCTTTTGAGAATTCACTCAGTCTGCTAAAATTATCATTTGTCTCAATGATTAATCCATCGTTATCTGTAAGTGCAACGATATTGCTAAAATACAATGCATTCTTTAACCTTGCCTGGATATTTATCATTTGATTTCTTTCTGATAAGTCCCGAATGATTGTGCAAACTCTATCTTCTCCATTCGCAAGCTTGAAAGTACTAGAATAGACTTCGCATGGAAAATGATTTCCGTTTTTATGAATTGATTTTGATTCTGCTTGAAATGTTCCATTTTGTTTAAGCGAATCCATGCTATCATACATTTGTTTTTCGCTGATTGCAAAAAGAGATTGGAGGCTAAGACTTAGAAATTCACTTTCTGTATAACCAAAAATTTCACTTGCCGCATAATTTGTTTTTATTATTTCTCCATTTGGATAACTTATAAAAATTCCGTCTTTTATATTTTCATAGATGGATCGAAATAAATCTTCACTTTCTTTTAATTTTAAAGCAGATTCTTTTAGAGAAGTTATATTTTGAAAAGTTCCAAATAATTTTATAACTTTATCGTATACTGATATAGGCTTACAGGTTGCACGAATCCATAGGTTGGTATTGTTTCTTGTTACTGTTTGCAATTCCAAATCAAATGCTTCGCCTAACGTCAAAGTTTTTGCAATTGAATTTTGGAAGATGATTTTTGCCTCATCTTCGAAAAGTTTACTCATTGATTCTAGAGATAATTGAAAACTAGAATCGAGTCCAAAGACTTTAAATGTTTCTTCTGTCCAGGAAAGCTCATTTGTGATAGAGTCAAATTGCCAACCCCCTACGCTAGCAGACTCCTGGGTTTCTTCCAAAAGATTTTTATATTTTTTATTTTCTGTAATGTCTCTTACTGAGGTGATCTTGTATCTAGTTCCATCTCCTTGCACTAAAAGCGAAGCAGAAGCAAAGATATCAATCAAAGAACCATCTTTTCTTTGCGCTGTCCATTCTGCGGCTAACTCTTCTTTACCCTCTATAAATAAATCATGTAAAGAAGTAAGTCTTTCTTTAAATGCTTTCGGAACTACTTTTGTAAAATGAAAACCAATTAATTCTTCACGTGTGTATCCATATAAATCACAATATCCCTGATTTACATTTACAAAGTATCCATTCTTATCTGTAATAGAAATTCCAATGGAGTTAGTTTCAAAAACGGATGCCAATAATTTTTCTGACGTATTTAATTCTGTTTGGAGGTTACGAAGATGTGTAATATCAAGAAGAGACATCGAAACATTTTCAATGAAACTTCCTTCTCTTATTGCAGGTGTTAGGTTGTAAAGATAACTTGCAAAAGAGCCATTTGGTTGGAGAATTTTTTGTTCTCCAGTAGTTGAAGTTCCTTTTAATGCTTCCGAGAAATTTCCTCTAAAGCTTTCAAGATTTTTGGAAGAAATGAGATCAAAGATTGAGTCTCCAGCCTTTAATGTTTTTCCATAAAGTTGATTTATCGTATCGGTTGCTTTTTGATTAAATGTAATGATACGATAGGATTTATCGACTAGAAAAAATGACTGCAATGTATTGTCTAATAACGCTCTTTCATTGGCTTTTAAGTTTATGAGAAGTCTATCTTTTTCTTCTAACTCTTCGTTGACAGCTTTTAATTCTGAATAGGCAATTTGAATTTCTTCATTCGTTGATTGCAGTTCTTCATTGGATGTTTCTAATTCTTCGTTGGAAGATTGTAATTCTTCATTCGTGGATTGCATTTCTTCATTGAGAGATTGAAGTTCTTCATTGGAAGTTTCTAATTCTTCAATGTAAGTTTGTAAATGCTCTTTAGTCGCATTAAGCTCATGCTCTAACTCCAATATACGCGGATTTTCTTCTCTAATGGTTTCGGATAATGTGATGATAGGTGCAAAGTCTTCTGGATCTTGTTTTTCAAATATTACTAAAAATAAATCCTTTGTTGTTTCTGAAAATAAAAGAGGTTTTATTTTTATTCTTACATAATGTATTGCACCGTAAAAATTAAATTTTAGAATTCCGCTTCTTTGTTGTATTCTATCTCTGACTGCTTTTGTTAGAATGGATCTGAGTTCAATGAGAAGGTCTTTATTTACTAATTTAAAAATATTTGCATTCATTGCGCCTTCTGCAATTGAAATATAAAGACCAACATCTCCAGAAATTTCCTGAATGTCTAATGTATCATTTACCAAAAGATAAGGAGATTCAAATGTGTTAAAAATAGTTTCTTTAATAACGTCGGATAATGACTGTTCGCCTTTCTGTTTCGGACCAATCGCCTGAGTTGGGAAAATTTTTGACGTTGGGCGAAAGGTTGAGAATTGAACAGAATGTAATTTACCTCCGCGCTTGCGTTGAAAAATTTTTGACTTACCATCTTCCGTATTAAATAAATCTGTATATTGACCTACTGTTTCAGATTTTCCTAAAAATAAATATCCATTTGGTTTTAAGGCATAGTGAAAAAGTGGAATGATTTGCTTTTGTAAAAACGAGCCAAAGTATATGAGTAAGTTTCTACAACAAATTAAATCAAGTTTTAAAAAAGGAGGATTGCTTGTTAAATCGTGCTTCGAAAATAATACAAGAGAGCGAACCGATTTTAATAATTCAAATTGATTTCCCTTTTTTAAAAAAAATTGATTCACTAAGTCATCTGGAACTTCTTTTAAAGATTCTGTTGAGTAAATACCTTTGCGGGCAATGGTGATTGCCTTCTCATCTATGTCAGTTGCAAATATTTGAACATTGTAATCGGAAATTTTTTCTTTTAAATTTTTGGAAAGTAAAATGGCAAGCGAATAGGCTTCTTCTCCTGTGGCACATCCAGGAGCCCAAATACGAATTGGTTCTCCCTCTGCTTTGGAATTGATTATTTTTAATAATACTTTTTCGAATTCACTAAATGCATTGGCATCTCTAAAAAAAGAAGTGACTCCAATTAAGATCATATTAAAGAGAGAATCCAATTCTTGAGGATTCTTTTCTATATATGTTAAATAGTCTTCAATAGAATTTACTTTGAGCGAAGAAAGTCTTTTTTGTAAGCGACGACCAATAGTAGATGGCTTGTAATTAGCGAAATCGGTTCCTGTTCTACGGGAGAGTAATTTAAAAATTGATTCCAGACTATCAGAGTCATTTTCAATGGCACTTAATTGAAGGTCTCGCGGGTAAGATTCATTTTGCGTAATCTCAGATAATTCTTCTCCCATTTTATCTGGAGCTAATACCATATCAACAAGTCCTGTTTCTATGGAGGCTAGCGGCATACCGTTGTATTTCGCTGTTTGAGGCTCTTGAACTATTACAAATCCACCGGTGGATTTGATATGACGAACACCTATCGCACCGTCGCTTCCCGTTCCAGAGAGGATAATACCGATTGCATTCTCTTTTATATCTTCAGCAAGAGATTGAAATAAAATATCGACCGAAGGCTTGGGTCCAATTCCACCCTTTGGTCTTTGTAGCCAAATTTTCCCTCCACTGATACTGATTTCGTTATCTGGAGGAGTTATATAGATATTATTTGGTTCAACAGTATCACCATTTTTTGCTTCACTTACTAAAAGTTTTGTTTCTCGACTTAATAGTTGAACTAACATACTTTTGTGAGTTGGGCTTAAATGTTGGGCTACAATGAAAGCAACGTTTTTTAGATTTTCAGGTAAATGAGAGAGAAAGTCTTGAAGGGCTTCGAGACCGCCAGCAGAAGAGCCAATGCCTGCAATATAAAATGGTTTTTTAATTTTTTCTGTTATCATACTATCTAGGGAAACTTACCCGTAAAAATACTTGTAATATAAATAAATATTAAAAGCAAGTTTTTGAAAAGGAATTTTCAATACTTGAATTATAATTACTGATATTAGCATTTAATTTAATTTTAAAAAAAGTTATGAAGATTTAATTTCGAATAAATGAAAAGTAATGTTATATGTATGTTATAAACTTGTTTCTCAAATGTCAAAAGTATTTTTTAAATGAATAATAATATGCATTTTATTCTGTATTTAAGGGGCCTAGATTGAATGCACTGAGATAACATATGAAAAGAAAAAACGATAACGTTAAAGAAATCAATAATTTCTGTGAATCAAATTCATTTTTCCTTTGAATGAGCCTAATAAAATATACTCTCTTCCTGAGATATTGTTTTTACGAATTCCCGGATTGAAGTTTGCAATCAAAAATTAATTGAACAAGATGTATTGATTATGTACTAACTTTTGAATTTTTTTATTACGAAGTAAATCTTTTTCCCTGCAGAATTACACTTGAAAAAATTCTTATTTTTTATCCAAAGCGTTTTCTATTAGCCAGTCAAAAATTTCTGACATCGCATAATTAGAATAAGCTGCTTGTTGTGGAATGAGGCTAGTTTCTGTCATACCCGGTAAAGTATTCGTCTCTAAAATATAAGGAGATCCATCTTGAATGATAAAATCTGTTCTAGAATATCCACGACAGCCCAATATTTTGTGAGCGAGTAGGGACGATTCTTGAATAATTAAAGTAAGTTCTTTTGAAATTCTAGCCGGTGTAATTTCTTTTGACTTTCCAATTGCATACTTTGCTTCATAGTCAAAGAAATCGTTAGAAGGAACAATTTCTGTAGGATAAAGTGGAGTAGCCTCAAAGGAGTGCCCTGTCTTTTTTTCAATTACTCCGCAGGATACTTCGATTCCAGTAACATTTTCCTGGATTAAGACAGATTCTTCCTGGTTGAAAAGGTCTTTTAGCTTAGAAGCAACTTCTAGAATATTATTTGCTTTTCCAACACCTACACTTGAGCCACCCATAGTTGGCTTTATAAACACTGGAAAATTTAAATGAAAATTTCCAAGTGACCCTTCACCAGAAACTAGAAAGTCTTTTCGTTTCAGGTTTATAAAATTTGCTACTTTGAGTCCAGCCGATAAGAATAAATAGTTTGCTCTTTCTTTGTCCATTGCGAGTGCTGAGGCTAACACGCCTGAGCCTGTATATGGTATAGAATTCATTTCTAGAAAAGCCTGTAGGATTCCATTTTCTCCCTGTCCTCCGTGAAGGCCGAGGAACATTACATCACAGTCAATGTCCTTTAATGAAATGCCAGTAGAACTTAGAATTTGATTAGAACTTATAAATTCGTTTTGAAATTCATTTGCAATTTCTTTGACAGAAAATTTTTCAGATATTTTTTTTATATCGGGAAAGACAGAGTTGTGGCTATTCGGAATTATCCAGTTTCCTTTTTTATCAATCAGTATCGGGGTTACCTGGTATTTGCTCTTATCTAAAGTATTGTAAATAAAATTTGAACTTTTGAGAGATATCTCATGCTCGGATGAGTTTCCGCCCAGCAGTAAGGCTACTTTTAACATATTTTATTTTCCCGTTAAAGATTTTTTTTGATAAATAGTATGGCCTAAAAATTTAAAATTCTCAGAAATACCAAACATAGTTTCTGAGTGACCAATGATTAAAATTCCATCGTCTACTAAGATTCGCTCCATTTGGCTAAAAATCTTTTGTTGAGTTGGCTTATCAAAATATATAATAACATTTCTGCAGAAAATAATATCTATTTTCTCCTGAATTGGGTAAGGTTCTTCTAATAAATTTATTTTTTTGAATATCAATAATTCTTTTAAAACTGGCTTCGCGGTAAATTCTTTTTCTTTTTCAGTTTGCTTCACAGTAAAATATTTTGTTCGGTGTTCTAGTTTAACGGGAGCCATTCTCTCTTCTCTATATGTTCCCCTTTGAGCAGTTTCTAGAACGTTAGTGTCTATATCAGATGCATATATTTTAATGTCCCAGCCCGGTTTCCCTATGAAATAATCCATAACAGTCATTGCCAATGTATAAGGCTCTTCTCCGGTTGAAGAGGCAGATGACCATATGCGAATTTTTCTTCTTCCTGTTGTCTTTGCTTTTTCCTCGAGTTGCGGAAAGGTTGTTGTTTTTAAATACTCAAAGTGATGATTCTCTCTAAAAAAATCTGTTTTGTTTGTAGTGATTCTATTGATAATTTCAGGTATTTCTGCGTTCAAAAAAGCCTTATCATTTCTAAGTTTAGTTACGTATTCGACAAAGCTCGTAAGCTGATTCTGTCGGAGACGAATATTCAATCTAGATTGAAGCATAATTTTCTTGTGGGGAGCTAGAGAAATGCCAGTTTTTTCGTAGACAATATCTTTTAGATAATTAAATTCCTTGTCTTCTATATTGATAATGGTGGTAAAAAAATCTGTCACTGTGAGCCTCTTTCTGCCCTGGGAGGGAATCGAACCCCCACTCACAGTTCCGAAGACTGTTGTTCTATCCGTTGAACTACCGGGGCAGTGAATTCTCAATAAAAAGTGAAGTTCGATTTAACGCAAGAATTTAATGTATAAAAATCAAACCTTTACGTTTTTCCAACTGCCCCTTGCAAAAAGCCATAGAGTGAAAATTCCAACAGATGTTTCTGAAATGAAAACTCCCCAAAAAACTCCGGAGTGTTGCAACGAATTGATGACGGCTAAATAATAGGATAGTGGAATTTGAATGCACCAGAAAAAAAATACATTGATGAGAGTAGGTGTTTTCGTGTCGCCAGCTCCATTAAAAGCCTGCACAGATACCATCCACCAACCATAAATTAAATAGGAATAAGAAAGGATTCGGAGCCATTCAGACCCAATAGAAATAACTAGCAAATCATCAGTAAAGATTTTCATTAGAGATTGATTGAATAAGAAATAAGTGATTGAGACGATTACTAAAAATCCCATATTATAAAACCCAATTTTCCAAACAGTAGATTCAGCTCTGTCTGGATTTCCTGCACCGAGATTTTGTCCCACTAGAGTTGCGGCTGCGTTAGATAATCCCCAGGCAGGCATGAGGGTAAACATCATTATCCTTAAAGCTATAGTTGCTCCTGCCACAGCTTCGCTACTAATATTTGCGAGTATTCGCATCAGAAATATCCACGAAGTCATACCGACTAGCATTTGCCCGATTCCACCAAGAGAAGTTTGAATCAAATGAATTACAATGGAAGTATTCCAGGAAAATTCGGAGAGCTTTATTTTAATATGTCTGCCGGCATTAAAAAGTGTCCATAGTTGCATGAGTACGCCAATTCCTCTTCCAATATTGGTAGCAATAGCAGCTCCTTCGATTCCGAAAGAAGGAATAGGACCCCAACCAAAAATTAAAATTGGGTCTAATGCGATGTTAACCGCATTGGCAACCCAGAGAACTCGCATTGCAATTGCAGCATCACCTGCACCTCTAAAAATTGCGTTGATTACAAAGAGTAAAACAATAATTACATTTCCACCTAGCATCCATTGCGTATACCGGTATCCATGTTCAATGCTCCAGGGATCAGCTCCCATTAGTTTCAGTAAATCTTTGGAATAGAAAATTCCAGCTATAGTAAATGGAATAGAGGAAAGAATTCCAAGAAAGATGGATTGCACAGCTGATTTGCTTGCGTCCTGCGTATTTTTTTCACCGACTCTGCGTGCAATGATTGCAGTTACTGCTGTTGCGAGACCCATTGCCATTGAGTAGAGTAAAAATAAAAAAGTTTCACTAATTCCAACGGTTGCTATAGCGGATGCTCCCAATTTGCCGACAAAGTAAATATCTGCAACAGCGAAAGTTGATTCCATGACTAGTTCCAAAATCATTGGAACAGCTAAAAGAAAAATAGCTCGTTTCATATCGATGGAAGTATAGTCCGCTTCTGTTCCGCGAATAGCATCTTTTAAGTCCTGCCAAACAGATCTTTCTCTCATAGTAATTTTTTCCCTTTACTGGTTATTATTCTGTAAGTACAAACAGTGCTAACTTTGCAAATAAATTTGGCTTAGTTTCAATTCGATTCTTGTCACTGAAAAATGCATGGTCTTCAATTTTAAATTTCTGCACTGAACAAAATTCTTCAAAGTCTGTGATGGATAAAAAATGTAAGTTCGGAGTGTTATACCAGCGGTAGGGTAGGTTGTCGGATACTGGCGTTATGCCTTTAAATAAAATCTGAAGTCTATTTTTCCAATGTGCGAAGTTTGGAAATACAACAATTACTTTTTTTCCAATTCTAAGTGAATCTTTAATTATGTTTCCGGGATTATGTGTTTCTTGAATGGTTTGATTTAAAATTACATAATCGAAACTTTTTTTGATATGATGCTTTAAACCTTCATCTAAATCTCCATGGTGCACAATGACTCCACGCTCAATGCATTTGTAGATACACTCTTCATCTTTTTCGATTCCCTGCCCCCGCACTCCTTTCTTTTTAAGTAAGTAAAGTAGGTCTCCGTCTCCGCAACCAAGGTCTAACACGCGGTAGCCGCTAGGAATTAAATCTAGTATATATTGAAAGTCTAGACGTAGAGTTTTATTTTGTATTAATTTAGATTTCATAGAATATGGAAAAGTTTTGTGCAAATTCTAAAAAGTGATGAATTAGATGATGTTGCTCTGGATTAGGAACTAAGAACGAATCATGTCCTTTTGAAAAATTTACTTCGCAATAGGTTACTGGAATGGCATTTACTTCGAGTGATTTTACAATTTCTCTACTTTGATAGGGAGGATATAACCAATCAGAGCTAAACGCAATGATTAAAAAATTGGCTTTCACTCGCGACAAATTAAGAGTTAACTCTTCACCTCTTCCAAGACTAAAATGATCAAGTGCTTTTGTAACATAAATATAGGAATTTGCATCAAACCTGTCTACAAAAGTTTCTCCCTGGTAAATTAAATAACTGCCAACCGCAAAATCAGTATTTTTAATATTTCCACGCGGAGGCTTACGACCAAATTTTTCTCGCATCAATTCATCGGAAAGATAAGTTACATGACCAACCATCCTGGCTAGTGCTAAACCTTTTTTCGGAGGATTATCACCATATTCCCCATCATTCCAATTTGGATCGGAAAGAATAGCCTGTCTTCCAACTTCATTAAATGCAATTTGTTGCGCACTATGTTCTGAGGCTGAGGCTAATATGATGCAGTTTTTTACAATGTCCGGATAACTAACGCTCCACTGGAGTGCTTGCATTCCACCCATTGAACCACCGGCTACGCAGAATAATTCGTTAATGCCGAGAGAGTCAAGTAAAAGCTTTTGTGCATTTACCATATCCTGAATGGAGACAAATGGAAAGCTAGATCCGAATGGTTTATTAGTTTTGGGGTTAATGGTTGTTGGCCCCGAGCTACCATTGCAGCCCCCAATAACGTTAGTGGATATGATATAGTATTTATTTGTATCGAATGCTTTTCCCGGTCCTATATAACCATCCCACCAGCCTGCTTTATCAGAGCCTTCGTGGTAGCCTGCCGCGTGAGCATTTCCAGAAAGTGCATGGCAGACTAAAATTGCATTTGTTCTACTTGGATTTAGGATTCCGTATGTTTCGTAAGCAATTTCTAGTGGACTAATGACCGCTCCATTTTCTAGAGTCAGGTCAGGTAGTTTTGCTATTTGTGTGCGTACAATTCCAACAGAATCCTTGGGAAACATAGATTACACTTTTTTTAAAGCTTCTTCTAAGTCGATTATTAAATCATCAGTCTGCAAAACAGGAAAGTCTTTTCTAAGAATATGAACTTTATCTTTTTTTAAGGCTTCGAAACCAGATATTACGTCAAAGAGCTCTTCATCAATAGAACTTTGGCGCAGTCCATTGTACTGAATACCGAGGTCGACCAGGAGATCATTGATGCTTTTTTCAGCCCGTCTCATTGATTCGAGTCGGCAGGCATTCTCGCTTGCAAGAGATTCCGCACACGCTTTAAAAAGGGAAACGAAAAGATACTCATGAATTAACGCAAGTAAAGTTAATTTTACATCACCTGCTATTTGACAGATATTCTTTGTAGGCCATGTAAAATCATTTATTGTATGTTTCCATTTTTCATCCAACGGAAATAATTTTTGCATCACAGGCAAATAACCAATACCTGATTTGGATTGATTATAGAAAATATACACTTCGTCGATGTCTCCTCTTTCATAAGCTTCTTTGCTTTTTAATAATATTTCTCCGACAAGTGGAGTAATAGCATTAACTGAATTAGGGACAGAAAAAAGATTTGTAGGAGCATAGCCTATATCGGATAATAAGTATTTAACGCGCTCTCCGATTGCCCATACATTTTTTATTCCATTCAACTCATCAAACGATTTTAATACAAAATCCTTTAATAGGTCATTAAACTTACCGACAAGACCCTGGTCTGATCCAAAGACGATAGCACAAATTATTTTTTCAGTTTTTTTGGGAGGTGTTTCTCTAATTTCTACTGAATTTATTTTTTCCTGTTTAAAGTAGGCAAAGATTCCCATTGAGACAGTTCGAAAGTAATCTCCAAGCGCTAGAACGGATATTTCATATTGTCCGACATTTGCTGCTGCCATTGCCTTCATGGTTCGGACTACGCTCCCTAACTCTTTTGCTCCTTCTAATTTTCTATGTAAGCTTTCTAATGTATCCATTGCTTTGTATTTAAGAAAGACTTTTTGATTTATCTTGGAAAGTAAAAAGGATACCGGCTCCAAAATCTAATATAGATTGAAAATCGGAACTGCTTAATTCTTTATCTAAAAATAATCTACTTACAATTTCGGGTGAAAATTCTTTGCAGGCTCGAGTAAGTTCAAACTCTGCCAATCTTACTTTAGCAATGGGAATACTATCGAATAGCCCCTTAGTTAATGCTATCAGAATAATAATTTGTTCTGGAACTGACATAGCTTCCAACTCTTTTTGTTTAAGCCAGGAGCGAATTCTTTTTCCATGCTCGATTATTAAGCGAGTGCTCTCATCTAATCTAGTTCCAAACCGAGCATAATTTTCTAATTCTTCAAATTGAGAGTAGGCTAGCTTTAAGCTTCCAGTAATGGAGCGATAAGCGGGTAATTGTGCTTTTCCTCCTACACGCGATACAGATTTACCTACATCGACCGCAGGTAGAATTCCAGCTTCAAATAATTTTGGCGAAAGATATATTTGCCCATCGGTAATGGAAATCAGATTTGTCGGAATATAGGCAGAAATGTTCTGTGCTTCTGTTTCAATTATCGGTAGTGCTGTCATTGATCCTCCTCCAAGCTCTTCACTTAGATGCGTGGCTCGCTCTAATAACTTGGAATGAATATAGAAAATATCGCCGGGAAATGCTTCCCGTCCTGGAGGTCTTCTCAGTAGCAGAGAAAGTTCACGGTAGGCGCGAGCATGATGAGTTAGATCGTCGTAGACAATTAGAACATCATGACCTTGCTCCATAAAATACTCTCCTATGCTCGTTGCAGAATAGGGGGTAATATACTTTATCCCCGGAGAATTATTTCCTTCTGAAACAATGACAATCGTATATTCCATTGCTCCTTTTTCCTTTAAGTTCGCAATAACCTTTGCGACAGAGGAAGCACGTTGTCCAATGGCTGAGTAGATACAAATGACATTTTTATCTTTTTGGTTTAGAATTGCATCTATTGCAATGGAGGTCTTACCGGTTTGCATATCTCCTAAAATTAACTCTCTTTGTCCCCGTCCAATAGGAATTAACGCATCGATTACCTTTATTCCTGTTTGCAAAGGGACGTTAACGGGAGCACGATCTAATATACCAGAAGCCGGTCGTTCAATGGGTAAACGAAGTGTAGACGCAATTAAACCTAAGCCGTCTATCGGTTCTCCCATTGGATTTACTACTCTTCCAATCATTGCATTTCCAACGGGTATATCCATTACACGCCCTGTCCGCTCGACTTCCTCACCGACATGAAAATGGGAATCCTCTCCTAGAAGAATTACACCAATTGAATCTTCATCAATATTATACGCTATACCAAATAGATTATTAGAAAATTTTAATAGCTCTTCATAGCCTGCATTGGGAAGTCCGGATACTTTTGCTATACCAGACGACACAGCAATTACAGTTCCAATTTCTCGAGGGGTAAAAGAAAAAATATGATTGTCTATACAATATCTTAATTCATCAAAACACTTATCCATACTTTTTTTCAATTCAATGGATAGCAATTTCATTTCTTATTTCCGGTTTCACACTATTACCCGCATGAATATTTTTTTGAAGAGAAGCAATGTATTCAGAAACACTCCATCCTAATTTATACCCATTGCCTGTAAGTTCGATTCCACAAATTATTTTAGGAGAAATTTTAAATCGAAGAATGATATTTTTACCAAGTACTTCAATCAAATACTTTTGGATTTCGTTTTTACTGGAATCAGATAAATCAAAAGCGCTTTGTAAAAGAATTGGATTAGTATTTGACTGAAATATTTCCATGAATTGTTTCTTTTCTATGTCCGTTATGTTTCGCAAATGCTTTAGAAACACAGTCACAGATTGGTCTTCTAGACTACTTGAAGCTAATTCGGAAATTGTTTTTGAGGTCAGTAGCAATACTTCTTCCTGAGTCTTTTTTGCTAATTCTTGCTGAAGCTGCTCTTGCATTTCCGTTATGGCTATTCCTTGTTTGGCGCGCAATGCATTGAATTCGTTTCTAGCTTCTTCTAAGAGTTTATTTCTTTCTTCTTTCACTTCAGCAACCGCTAGCGCCATAAGATCTTTTTTTTCCTGATCAAATTCTTTATTCTTTAGTAAAAATTTTTCTTGTTCTAATTTAGCAAAGCGTTCTTTTGATGCCGCTTCTTCTAGCTGATTAAAGATTTTTTTTTCTCTATCCGCGATTGTTTTCAATACCGGTATATAAAGGTATCTCTTAAGTAGCCACACTAAGATAAGAAAATTTAATATTTGCGCAATTACTGTAAACCAATTGATTTGCATGTTCGTTTAAGGTTTAACCGCATAGTAATTCCAGAAAGGATTTGCGAAAATTAAAATCATCGAAACGACAAAGCAATATATCGCCATTGATTCTATCATCGCTAAACCTACGAACAAAGTCCTAGTAATACTTGCTGCGGCATCCGGTTGTTGCGCAAGAGAACTAAGTGCAGTAGCCACAGCTTTTCCTTCACTGTAAGCCGGAAGCATACAACCCAATCCAGTCGTAAACCCTGCCATTATAATCGAGATCATCGCAATATATGTACTATTATCCATATTATCCTCACTTTAATAAATTTTAATCCAATTTCTTTTTTCTCTTCGCTTCACCAATAGCAGCAGCAATATATACTGTTGCTAAGATACTAAATATATATGCCTGCACAATTCCTGTTAACAATCCAAGAGCCTTCATTACAATGGGAAATAAAAAAGGAGTAATACTTAAAAGTATGGCTACGATTAATTCACCGCTCATTATATTTCCGAATAATCTTACGGCTAACGCTAATGTTCGGGTAATTTCCCCTATCAGGTTAAACGGGAGCATAATGAATGTTGGTTGCAGATACGTTTTTAGATATCCCAAAAAACCAATCTTTTGAATTCCAAAATAAGGCACTGCTAAGAAGACACAAATAGAAAGGGCAGCTGTAGTAGAGAGTGAACCAGTTGGTGGCTCATACCACGGAAAAATAATAAATAGATTCGAGGTAATGATAAATAAAAACAGCGTGCCAATGAATCCAAGATACTCCTCGGGATGCTTTAGTCCAATGTCCTCAATTTGTTTGTTGATATTCGTTACAATTATTTCAAGAAAGCATTGCCAGAGGGAAATTTTATTATCCGCTCTCAGGTTTCGTGTAATTAGATAAGATGCAAAGGATAGCAGGAGAATGATTATCCAGGTCATAACGATAGTCAGGTTAATACTAATAAACCCATGTGCCCAGAAAACTGATTCATCAGGACTCAGCTTCATGTATTACTATCTCTCCCTATGTAAGTAGGTCGAGTTATTCCTAATCCTATTTGTATTTGCGAGAGGTAAAATTATATATCGCGCGGATATAAATCCCATCGCTGAAAATAGTAAGCAAGGTAAACTATGAATAGCCATAAAATAAAATCCAATTCGAAATAAAAAGCTAGCTGCAAACCATAAAGTAGAAACTTCATGATTAACAAAATTTTTAACAGTAAACCAAAGACCAGCAAAGAAAAATATTCCTAAGACTATCCCAGAAATTAACGCTAAGATTTCATAATATATTTCACTCATTTTTTATCCTTCCCTTGATTGATCGCAGAATCTTCGCGAATAATCCAATTCCAAGCCATGCGGCAACCCAAAATTAGCCCGAACACTAAAAAAATTAGTGTACACGAAAATGAAACTTGAAAAACCTTATCTAACAATACTCCGAATGCTACTCCCAGAAGAGTAGGGACTACGATTGACCATCCTACGATTCCCATTGTTCCAAGACCAATCCAAATGCTTTGTTCTTTATCTTCTTCTGCACTTAGCTTGCGCTTTGCTTTTTCGCCAACTTGTTCACTGAATACATTCATATAAGTTTTATTTATTGGTTTCATTTATTTTATTTCCGAAATTTTTCTAGACTATAGATAAATCCATTTTCTAGCTTTGCTATTGCTACACGCATGTTCTTTTCGCTTTCATCGAGTTTTTCAAATTCTAATTCAACAGTTTCTCGAAGTTTACCCAGACTTGCTCCGCCTATCGCATTTCTAACTGATACTAAAACATGTTTTCCTGCTTTGACTAATATGCCTTCATCTACCGCTATATATTGAATATCCGCTTTGCCTACTTTATAGGTAAGTATTCCAGGTATTAATGCGGCTACACAATCAAGCCTCTGTGGTAAAAAACCATAAACCCCATTTCCTGTTTCAACTACGATATGGCTAATATTACTTATTTCCATATAGACTTTAAAAGGAAGAAGCACTTTTAGATTCATCATTCTATTGCTCCTATCATATAAAATTTGTTCTCGGGTAAATCTTTAAATTCATCTGCGAGAATGCGTTCGCAACCTTGTAAAGAATCTTCTAGGTTTACATTTTTTCCTTTGATTCCACTAAATTGTTCAGTTGTAAAAAATGGCTGTGTAAAAAAACGTTCTAATTTTCTAGCGCGGTTGACTAAATTACGATCGTGAGTGGATAATTGCTCTAAGCCGAGCATTGCAATTATATCTTTTAGTTCTTCATATTGTGAAAACGTTCTTCTTATTTCTTGAGCAAGTTCATAATGTCTCTCCCCAACAATAGCAGGTGTTGCCATTTTCGAATTAGACCCGAGTAAATCTATTGCAGGAAAAAATCCTTCACTCGCTTTTTTTCTGGAGAGAACAATAGATGCAGAGAGGTGAGAAAAAATATGAACTGCCGCAGGGTCAGTCAAATCATCAGCAGGAACATACACTGCTTGAATAGAAGTGATGGCTCCGGATTCTGTATTGGCAATTCTTTCTTCTAATTTTGCGAGATCTGTTTCTAACGTCGGTTGGTATCCTAACCTGGAAGGCATTTGCCCCATGAGTCCAGATACTTCCATACCAGCCTGAATGAATCGAAAAATATTATCTATGAGGAGCAGCACATCCCTGTTTTCCTCATCTCGAAAGTATTCTGCCATTGTCAATGCAGCATGTCCCACTCTAAATCTTGCGCCGGGCGGCTCATTCATCTGTCCGTAAATCATGACCATGTTTTCAAGAACGCCAGCGTTTTTCATTTCGTGGTACAACTCATGTCCTTCTCTACATCGTTCGCCAATGCCGCAAAACATGCTTATACCTTTGTTCTTTCCAAACATATTATGAATCATTTCTGTGAGTAATACTGTTTTGCCTACACCTGCACCGCCGAACATACCAGTCTTTCCGCCTCTTTCCAAAGGAATGAGTACGTCGATTGCTTTAATACCCGTTATGAATATTTCAGATTTTGTAGATCTCTTTGAAAGATCTGGAGGTAATTGATGTATACTTTTTCTTGAAATGTCGCCTATCGGATTTCCATGATCAATTGTATTTCCAAAAACATCAAACATTCGACCTAATATTTCTCTTCCTATTGGCACTTTAAGCTCAGAGTTTTCCGTTTCAACTGACATACCACGAGCAAGTCCCTCTGTCGGAGTCAATGCTATACCCCGGACATGATTTGTATCTAATTGGGTTAATACTTCTATTATAACTTTTTTATTTTCTCCAGTATAAAGTATTGAATAGATGGACGGCAAATCACTATTAAACCATACATCTACGACACTTCCTCTTACAGAAATAATTTTTCCATACTGTAAAGACTTGGGTTTAACCTCGCTTGTAATTAACTCTTCTGCCATATCTTCATTGCGCGCTTGTCGATATGCGTAGGGCAATCTTTTTATTCTTATTTCTATGTCATAAGTAGGTGACTAATATCACTGATATAGATCACTAAGGATGAATGCGATGAAAAGAAACTAAAAACTTTCTTTTTAGAATGAGGCTAACACATGTAAGACGTGATAACCATTATGCGGTATTAGTTTGGGATTCCGTAAGCCTTTAGAAAACTTTACGGAATCCTAATTGGGAAGATTAAATTTTCTTAAAAGCTTCTTCTAAGTCGATTATTAAATCATCAATATGCTCTAGTCCAACAGAGAGTCGGATAAAATCAGGAGTAACCCCCGCTGACTTTTGTTCTTCTTCTGTAAGTTGTTGGTGAGTTGTAGAAGCAGGATGAATCGCAAGTGATTTAGCATCGCCCACATTCGCAAGAAGAGAAAAAATTTCTAGTCCATCGATAAATTTCTTAGCTTCGGCAACTCCACCCTTAACTCCAAATCCAATGATTGCTCCGAAAAGATTTCTCTTGTGGTATTTTTTAGCTAGAGAATAATTTTTATCAGTTGTTAATCCCGGATAATTTACCCAACTTACTTTTGGATGTTTGCTTAAAAATTCTGCCACTTTCAATGCGTTAGACGAATGACGCTCCATACGAATTGGCAAAGTCTCAACACCTTGCAAAATTTGCCATGCGTTGAATGGAGAAATCGCAGGACCTAAATCTCTTAATCCCTGTACGCGTGCTTTTATGATATAAGCGATATTAGCCCCACCGAATGGTTCGAATTTTCCAAATACATCCCAGTATTTTAAACCATGGTAACTTGGATCCGGCTCGGTAAAGTTTTTAAATTTTCCATTTCCGTAATTGAATTTACCAGCGTCAATGATGATTCCACCGATTGAAGTTCCATGACCACCTAAGAACTTTGTGAGAGAGTGAACAACAATATCCGCACCATGCTCAATTGGATTAACTAAATAAGGAGAAGGAAGTGTATTATCTACGATAAAAGGAACTCCGTTATCGTGTGCAATTTTTGCAATTGCTTCTAAGTCCAGTGTATCTAGTTTGGGATTACCAAGAGTTTCCGCATAAACAGCGCGAGTCTTATCATTAAAATATTTTTTAAAGTTATTTGGATCAGATGGATCTGCAAAATGAACTTTGATTCCCATTTTTGGAAAAGTATAATGGAGTAGGTTGTATGTTCCGCCATACAAAGAAGAAGAAGCAATGATTTCTTGACCTGCCTCAACTATATTTAGAAGAGCAAGAGTTTCCGCAGATTGACCGGAAGCTGTGGCTAACGCTGCTATGCCGCCTTCCAATTCTGCAACTCTTTTTTCTAGCACGTCAGTAGTAGGATTCATGAGACGTGTATAAATATTTCCAAATTCCTGTAGTCCAAAAAGTCTAGCTGCATGGTCGGTGTCTTTAAATACATAAGATGTAGTTTGATACAGAGGAACTGCTCTAGAAGTAGTTGCAGGGTCACCCTTTGTGTAACCTGCGTGAAGCGCGATAGTTTCGGGTTTGAATTGTCTTGCCATTAAAATGCTCCTAATTTAGTATTTGTAGTTTAGTGAATTTAAATACAATAAAACGAATCCATTTATTTTCGTCAAATCATTAATTCTAATAAGTTGGAAAGTATCGTCGTTATATTGGAAATTTTAAACTTTTTCTTTATTATCTTTTATTGGAATAAACTTTTCACAGGCTTTAATCAGCTTTTTTAAAGAAACATTTGGTGATGTAATATCATAGGCTAGTAGGTCTATTAACTCATTCTTTGGCTCTACAATTTTTGAGCCCCTTTCCCCTTTAAATCTTAATCTATGAATTTGATTTACTTTAAAATCAATTCTTAGCATTTTTACAGAGTAATGTCTGGAAGGACTGTTAGTTTGTGTAACGTAACCGTTTTCAATTATCGCTTCTTCTAATTGTTCCCATTTATAATACTCTACCTGGTTAGGAACGTCTCTAATGAGTATTCCTGGTTTAAGAATCCAGATACCTACAGTTTTGTTTTTTTTTAATGCTGCAACTTGAATAGAGCGGATAAACATTCGTATCCCGAGGTAAAATACCCAAAGAAAAAAGAACCCGATTACTGTTAAAACAACCATTCCCCAGCTAAATTCATTTAATATACCGGCAATTCCTCCGAAACTCATTCCAATTCCGAATAAGAATCCAACGATTGTCATTATGAACCCTATTAAAATGTCTTCCGCTATGGGTAAAGGTATGTATAATTCTAATTGGGACAAATCTTTTTCGCCATTTCTAATCCAACACTTTAAAAATTCTGGCATTTCCTTTAGTTGGTAAATAGGACCTGAATTCAAAACGAACCCTCCTGATAATTTTATCAAACTTTACTCATGGTTAATTCTAAAAGCTTTGTGGTAAATATCGAAAGTTAAAGAAGAAATTAATTAAGTAAACCCTAATTTATTATTTTTAGATAGTAGTATGGGAAAATAAATTTACAAGCAGATTTTTTGTTCCTTGGAGGTTAATTGCTTCTTAAAAAGTGCGGGCTAACAATGTAACCCACACCTTCCTCAGTGACTCTGTGGCTAATTACTTTACTTCTTCTCTATAAGTTTTAACTCCTCTAAGTTTCGTAAGTCTTTGATTCTACTTTCAGGATAACCGAGTTCTTCGAATGCCATTACACCTTTTTCTTTTGAAGTATGACAACTATCGCATTTCATGGCTTCTTTGGTGATGGAGTGATTAATCATGAGAGTCGCATCTTGCCTCATCCATTTTGGTTCTATCTTCCCGCTGAATGGAATACTCCAGCCTTTTTCGATTCCCATGAAATACATGAACTTATCCATCATATAGTATTTGAACATATTTCCATACATCATTTTAATGAGTGGGTCATCGACTGCTTTCATCACAGAATCTTTCGGTTTACCGGTTTCATAATAGACATTGTAATCAAATGGTAAAAGCATTCCACCAAATGGACCTTGGTTTCCCATGTCTTCAAACATCTTTGCATTGAAACGCTTGAATGGGGTTAACTTCGATTTGCCTTGTTGTGCAATTGGTCTAAAAACTTTTTCGTAATAAGTATTGTAGTCGAAATTCTTATAAGGCTCATCTGGATTTGTTTTAAATGATTTAAATGTTTTTAATCCATTTGGATTATCTCCTAGAGCACCTGCCATGAATGTTCCAGAGCCATTGAACCATTTATAAATAATTGCTTCTCCTGCTTTTCCAGAACGAAGAATATCTTTATAAACCCATACACCTTCTTCTTCGCTAAACACAGGCTCAGTCCAATCTCTAAGCACAACGTTCTCATCAGTTAAATGAGAAATATGACAGGTCTCGCATGCCAACTTATCAGTATGCGCATTTAAGAAAGCTCGTTGGTTTTTGTTTTGAATATGAGGTGAGGAAGAATGACATTTTTCACAAGTTACGTCTACATTTGGTAAATCGTTACTTACTAAATCAGTTCCAGATTTTCCACGTGCAATTAAATGTCCGTGTGTTTCATGACAGTCGATGCAATTCATTCCTGCTCTATAGTGAACATCAATTCCAGTTGTAGGAGTACCACGCTTAGCCCCTGGATGCAAGAGACGTGGATTTTTATACCCCAAATTCATAGCAGCCTTGTTTCCAGGATACATATCTCCACCGTGATTGTGCTCATGGCAACGAAGACAATTGTCGGAAGTAGGTTTAATTGCGGCCATTGCTGCTTTTAAACTTCTGTCTTGATTCCATCTGTATTTTCCATTTTCATCTTGCACAACGTATTTTTGATTCATATCGTATGACGCTGAGTGACACATTAAACAATCAGTGGAATTGAATTCAAAGTTCTTAGGCTTGTAACCCGGAAACATCGTTCCACTAAAAGGTCCGTATTGTCCACCAGCATGGCATTGACCACAACCATCACTTCTAGGTCCATTTTTGGTATTGACCACCGTTGCCCAACCAGTCCATGTGAATGATCCCGGTATGCCACAAGCTCTGTCAATTTTTCCAAGTGGAATTCCTTTTACTCTATCTCCATTAAATCCAAATGTGTTGAAGCCTTCAAATTTATTTAAAGAGAAGTGAATGCTTGATTCAATATTTGCTCTAGTGTTTACTGTGTCGTAGCCGCCATGATCATTTTTTACTTTCATTGTATCATGGCAGGTTAGACAAGTTTCAGGACCTTTGTATTCCCTAATTCCTGCTTTTCTAAAACGATCTATGTGGACAAGTCCAGTATTGCGCTGAAAAGTAGATACTTTGTCAGAAAGATTCTTTGCGACTTCATCATAAACAGCTTTATTTTGAATGGATTTATCCACTGATTTGTATTGACTAAATTCATCTTGCAATTGCTTTGCAATGTTTTCAAACTCTGCGTCCGTTACTTGCATTGTCGGATAATCAATCTTTTCCGACCTGTGCACATAGGGAATGATTTGATTGATAATATTTGAATAATTCAAATATACAATGCCAGAGAAAATTATCCAGAAGAGGATAATCCGTATTGCCCATTTCTTTTTTCTTGAGAGTTCCATGACCTTACTCCTTAATTTTATTTCCTGTAATTCTTTCGTATTCTAACGGATGTTCCTTTTTAATTTCTTCTTCCGTAAGTTTTCCATCAATCCATACTGTGCTTCCGGGGAATTTATCTGGATTGTAATGCACATTGTAAAAATGCCATACTACAATTGCTGATATGGCTAATATGGCTTCGTCGCTATGGGCGATAAATGCCATCGGGATTGCAATGCTGGGTAAAAAGTTTCCGAAAAAAACGGGAAACCATAGAATGAGCCCCGAGACCACCACCACCGGCACTCCCCAGAATACTGCAAAATAATCAAATTTTTCTCTAAAGTTAAACCTATCGTATAACGGTAATTTGTCTTTGAGTCCGAAGTAATAAAGAGATGTTCCCCACCAATCCTTAGCATCTTTAAGAGTAGGAACCATAGGCCAGGCTTTCCAAATGTCAAAGCGGTTAATGATTAGTAATCGAAAAATATAATACAAATGATAAAGCCCAAGTAGAATCATGATTACCGCAGAGATACGATGCACGATTCGAGCTCCCACTAATCCTCCAAAGAAAAAGTATATATATTTTAACCAACTAACATCGGGAAACCGCATTGGAATTCCTGTGATACTTAAAAGTGTAAAACTAAGAATCATAAAACCGTGTTGAATTCTTTGCTCTAGACTCAGTCTGAGAAATGTTTTTTCTGACGAATTCGTTTTCATACAATTCTCCTTTTAATCAAAAAGCAAAGCTTTAATAAATTGCAAACTTGCCTTTATTATTTTATAAAATACTTCCAGCCCTTTTCCTAATACAACTAGAAACTTTTTCAGGACAGAAAGCCAGCCAAATTTCTTTTGAATATCCAATACAATTCCAACTACTAGCATCGCCATTGTCCCGCCGGTAAGAATTTGAAAAAGTTTTTCTTCCCAGAATAAAATTGGCTCTTTATCAATTCTTAGCTTTAAATGGTTTGCTCCACTCATCGCAAAATTAATCTTAGCCCCATCATGACATCCCGACTTACCGCAGGTATCTGCAACTTTGTCTTTGTGAATGCTTGATTCTTTATGATCTTTTGGTAGAATCGCGTGAACTTCATGGCAATCCTGACAAGTGGCAGAACTAATTCCTCCAAACTTCACAGCTTTATAATGAAAGCTTTGCTTGTAGGATTCAACTGCATCTTCTTCTACCTTATTTTGAATCATCATTTCTTTGTTATCATGACAGACAATGCATTGAGAAATTTTTTCTCCCTGCGAAATAGTCTTTGTTACCTTTTGAATATTATGAACTGAAGTGTATCCATGACAACTGAGGCAAGTTGGACTGTCTTTACTCTGTCCATTTTTACCTTTTGTGTGGATTGAGTCCGAAAATTCTTTTACTTGTTTTGAATGTGTATAAGGATTTCCGTCTTTGTCATTGGAATGACAATTCTGGTCACAGCCCACTTTTTCTATTTGTTGTTTGTGCGGATAAGAAGTAGTATCCTGATGACAGTCTATGCAATTTAATTTACCATGAACCGATTTTTTGAATTCATCTGTGTTAACTGTTAAATTTTTAAGCGATTTTAAATCTTCATTTAAATAGGAAAAGTTATTCATTGCATGGCATTTGTTGCAATTCTGTCCAGTTTCTTCGGGGTTAATGTTTGCCGTAGAGAAGAAAAAAAATAAAACAAAGAAAATGAGAAGAGAAATTCTTTTTGATTCTTGCTCTCGATTTGTCTTTAAAGATTTCATATACTATACCCTATATGGTATAGTATATTTCAAACATCAATATAAAAGCAAGTCATTTAAAAATTGGAGAAGAAATTTTAGTGGTAGAGATATATAGGCACGGATTCGACTTACCACACCTTAAATCCGTAACTGTTAGCAATTGGGAAAACGTTTTTCTATAAAGTGACAGGCAGGGATGCCTGTCCTCCTAGTAAATTAGAAAGATATCTCTTATGTTTCCAGAATTTCATTTCTAACAGAATTTTGATTGACAAAAATGGCACTTGTTCAAATTATGACATTAGTTCAAAAAGAGGGTGATATGTCAAACTACACTTACAGGCAGATTTATAAATGGGGTGATCCTAAAAAAGAGGAGAAATTAAACCATCATGCAGCGGAATTTCTCGAAAAATCCTTTGGAATCAAAGAAAGTCCAAAACCGCATTTGCCGGGAGATACAGATATAACGCTAAAAAGAAAGAAAACTCTGCCTGCTAAAATTACAAATAAGTTAAAGGCTATTGTAGGAGAGAATAATTTCTTTGACTCTGATTTTGAAAGAGCACGTCATAGCATTGGAAGATTCTATATGGAAATTCTCCAGGCTAGAATGGGCAATGTAGAAAATCCTCCTGATGCTGTTGTATGTCCGAGAACGCAAGAAGAAGTTTTGCAAATAGTAAAACTCTGCAATGAGTGGAAAATTCCGGTTATCCCCTTTGCCGGAAATTCTTCTGTAACAAAAGCACTCCAGGCTCCTAAAGGTGGAGTTTCCCTTGATTTAAAAAATCTAAATAAAATTATCGAGTTAAATGAGGTTAATTCAACAGTAACCGCTGAAGCGGGAGTCTTCGGTCCTGTGTTAGAAAAATTTCTAAACGAAAAAGGATTTACATGCGGACATTTTCCGCAATCATTTGAGTTTTCTACCGTGGGTGGCTGGGTAGCAGCTAAAGGGGCAGGGCAGGCTTCTACAGGTTACGGTAAAATGGAAGATATCGCTCTTGCGGTAACGGTTGTTACCCCCGAAGGAATTATTGAGACTAAGCCTTACCCTGCGGCGTCTATCGGTCCTGATATTTTTAAATTCTTTTTAGGCTCAGAAGGCATACTTGGCGTAATAACAAAAGTAACTTTAAAAGTTAGAAAGTATAAAGCGGAAGATTCCTCCATGACTTCTTTTATCTTTCCTGATTTTGAATCCGGATGTAAAGCAATGCGTGAAATTATGCAAGGTGGTTTTGGAAAGCCTCACTTCTTCCGCCTTCAAGATCCAGAAGAAACGGATATCTCTTTTAGAATGTCAGGTAAAGAAGGAAGTATTTCTGATAAGTTTTTAAAGTTAATTGGCTATTATCCGATGAAGCGTTGTTTGATGTATGTAATCATTGATGGAGATCCTGACTATACGAAATTTCTATTGAAAAAAGTAAGAAAAGTAGCCAAACGAAATAAAGCATTCGAAACCGGAAAATCCGTTGTGAATAAATGGTTGGAGCAAAGATATTCGAGTGCCTATTTGCGTGATTCCTTAATGGATCAGGGTGTTATGATTGATACACTCGAAACTGCGGTTACATGGGATAATCTCCTCGGACTTTGGAAAGCAGCCCGCGATTATGTAAAACAGAAACCAAACACACTTTCTCTTGTGCATATTTCTCATGCTTATGAAAATGGAGCCAATCTTTATTTTATCTTCATGTGTCCAATGGATCCAAAAGATGAAGTAGGGGAATTTAACAAATTTCATAAAGGGCTAATTGATGTTATCCATAAAAACAATGGTTCCCTCTCCCATCATCACGGTATAGGTCGATTAACCTCTCATTTGATGAAGGAAGAAGTCGGGGAGCTTGGATTAAAGACATTGCAAGCACTTAAAGATTCTCTTGACCCAAAAGGAATTATGAATCCGGGAGGCACACTTGGTCTCAAATGAAATAAAATCAAAAGCACAATCCCGCAAGGAAAGAGAATTTATTAAGCGGGGCGAAGAGATTTTAGAAACAGCTAAATCCCTATTTAAAAAACAAAATCCAGCTCTTGTAAGTATGGATATGATTGCAAATGAAGTAGGAATCGGTCGGGGCACACTCTATTTGCACTACAAAGGCAAAGATGAACTAATGATGCGAATTGTTTTAAATCGTCACATTGAACTCTTAAGAGAGTTAGAAAAAATTAATTTAAAACTTTCAGCCGAGGATTTGGCAAGAAAAACAGTAAGAGTCTACTTAGAGCATAATATCAATTCACCACAAGATTATCTCATGCAAAAGAAATGCGAAGAGAATATAATAAAAGAAAATGTTGGGGAAGAAATTTTAAATGAAGTAGAAGAAGAAAGACAAAAGCGCATGGCTATCATGGAAAAAATCTTTCTTCGGTTAAAAGAAGAAGGAAAGATTCGAGATATTCCTCCTTACCTGCTTGCAGGGGCGACCTGGGGAATGTTAAAGGGAGCGCTTGATGTAATAGTAAGTGGGTATTTTAAACAAGAAATTGCAGATGAAGAAATGTTTTTTGCACTGGTTGAAAATCTTTTATTTTACGGACTTTTCAAATCAGAGGAGAAATTAAAATGAAAATAGATAATCTCACCAAACGAATTCCAATCGAAAATTTAAGTAAATTAGAATTAGATGTATTAATCATAGGCGGTGGAATCACAGGAGCTTGTATTTTGTGGGATGCTACCCTTCGAGGAATGAAATGTCTATTAGTGGATAAGAATGATTATGCGTCAGGAACAAGTCAGGCAACTTCTAAATTAATTCATGGTGGACTTCGCTATTTAAAGAATTTTGAAATTGGTCTTGTACGGGAATCTCTTAGAGAAAGAAGAAATCTAGCTCGCATATCTCCCCATGCGCTTTATACAATGGGATTTCAAATTCCTGTATACAATGCAAAAGATACTGTGATGACTAAACTGGGAATGGTTCTTTACAATCAATTATCCTATGATCGTAATAAAATGATTCATTTAGATAATTTAATTCCTGAATATCGCTTTCACAATCGAGAAGAAACCATTCACGAAATTCCAGAAATTCCAAGAGAGCGGCTAAAAGGCTCTTACCTCTACTATGATTATGCAAACTTAAATCCAGAGCGATATACGACAGAGTTTATATTTTCAGCTAGAAGTCACGGTGCAATTTGTAGAAATTATACAGAAGTTTTAAATATTGAAAAATCTTCAAAAGGAACCTACCTTGTTAAACTTAAAGATAGTTTATCCGGAGAAATTACAATATTAGAAACAAAGGCTCTTGTGAATTCGGCGGGTCCCTGGGCAGATAAGATTGAGTCAATGGCATATAGTGGAATGGAAACAAAGCTTGTTAGATCTAAGGGGATACATATTATTACCCGTAAGATTTGTAAAGATACTACAGTTGTTTTAAAAAAGAAAAATGGAACTCATCTTTTTATCATTCCATGGAGAAATAAAACTATAATTGGAACAACGGATACGGTTTTCACTGATTCGCCGGACGCGCTTAAGATTACTAGAAAAGACATTGAAGATCTTTTAGAAGAAGTCAATTTTGCCTATGGCTCTATTCAATTAAAATTAGAAGATGTAGATTTTTATTATGGAGGGCTACGTCCACTTGTAGAGCAGGAAGGTAAGTCAACTTATAATGCTTCTCGCAAATTAGAAATTATGGATCATAAAGACGAAGGCTTTCCAGGATTCTACTCAGCGCTCGGCGGCAAATACACTACTAGCCGCTTACTGGCTGAAAAGTTAGTGGATAAGATTGCAGAGTTTTTACCAGCCAATTTTGCGGAGTGTAAAACGGAAATTACACCTATACTCGGAGGACATTTTTCTGATTTTAAATCTTTAGAAAACGAACTGCAAAAAGAATTTCCTAATGAGTCAGGTGAAAAAATTGAAACACTTGTGCACCGTTATGGAAGTGAAGCAAGAACTATTCTACAAGAATTTCCAAACGAAAAAGAAGTATTTGTTCTGCAAAATGGGGAGCATATTTATGCAGAGGAAATTGCACACATCGCAAACAAAGAGGATATAATTTATGCAAGTGATTTCTATTTTAGAAGATCAGGAGTTGGAGTTCCGGGTAAGCCAGATCAAGTGAATAACGAGAAAATCCTCTCCAAGCTCGGAAAGTATTTACATTGGGATAACAACCGATTAGCCAATGAAAGAAAATGCATTGAAAACCGTTATAAGATTATGGAATAACTTTACACACTAATTATTTGATTATTTAGGTTTCAAAGAGCATACGAAGGAGTAAATTATATATTCAAAAAGTATTGACACAAAGACAATATGATTGTTTTACTAAATAGGCTATCAACGTATGAAAAAACAAATCCTAATAGTAGATGACTCCGAAACAAGTAGCATGTATCTTAAGATGGCACTTCCTGATTATGAAGTTGTATCCGTAACAAGTGGAAGAGAGATGTGGAAGCAATTAGAAATTCAAATTCCATCTCTAATACTTATGGATATTGTAATGCCAGAAGAAGATGGCTATTCGCTAGCTCAAAAACTCGCACTCAAAGAAAACTTTAAAGATATTCCTATTATCTTTCAAACCACAAAGAATTCCAGTGAAGACTTAGAAAAGGCATTTGATTCTGGAGCTGTGGATTATATCAGTAAGCCAGTAGATGATAAAGAGTTAAGAGCAAGAATAAAATCCGCACTTAAAATAAAAGAATTAGAGAGCGATTTAAATTCTGCCTTTAGTGTTATCAAACAGGACTTAGCTGTGGCTGCGAAAATTCAAAGCAAGATTATTCCCGATGATACAAGAATACGAAACGGGTTACAGGTCTATGCAAAGTATTTACCAATGGTGGAAGTTGGTGGTGATTTCTATTATATTACAGAAATTGCAGAGGGGCTAACAAGGTTTTTTCTCGCAGATGCAACGGGTCATGGTGTTCAAAGTGCCCTGATAACAATGCTAATTAAAAGTGAATATGAAAATCTTGCTTATAGAATTGCGAAGCCTTCTGATTTACTCTATGCTTTAAACAATATTTTTATAAATAAATACCATGGCATGACAACTTTATTCAGTGCTTTTATCGTAGATATAAACCTAAAGGAAAATAAGGTTACCTACGCATCAGCAGGGCATCCAGAGCAAGTATTGGTTTCTGGAAAAACAATAGAGCTATTAAAAAAGACTGGTAGGCTAATTGGTGTTATTCCAGAAACAAAATACAACGAAGTAGAATTAAAATTTTCTAGAGGCGATAGACTCTATTTATTTACAGATGGAATTTACGAAGAATTCAATGCAAAGGATGAAATTTACGGAGAAGAAGAACTCTATGACATTTTAAAGAGTAACAATCACAATCCTGTAAAAGAAAACATTGAATTTATTATTTCTGATGTAAAAGAATTTATGGGCAGTCGCCCGCAAGATGATGATATAACAATCATTGGAATCGAGGTTGCACCTTAAAAAAAGGGAACTCTCGATAAAATTATTTAGAGTAGTGGAGGGTAAGTAGGATTACCTACTTACCTCATTGATCAATCGACCGAGTAAACTATCGTGTGTTTGCATAGCTTTGGAATTTGCTTCGTAAGTGCGGTTTACTTCAATCATTTCTACCATTTCAGTTACAACTTGAACGTTAGACGCTTCAAGGTAGCCCTGTAGAATTTCAGGACCTTCTAGCTCATCGCGAAAAGGTCTTGGCTCACCGGACTCAGGAGTATCTACATAAAAAGAATCTCCTTCTTTGTCTAAGTGGCGTGGATTTTCAACGGTGCGAATTTTTAATTTGTCTAATAGAACTGGATTCTTGTAGCGGTTGTGCTCTGCACTGGTAAGACCTTCCCGCGGATCATTGCCGATATCCGCATTCATGAAAACTTCCCCGTTTTCTTTGATGAGAAAATTAGCTCTGGAAACTTTGATAGGTCCGTTTTCACCGAGAAGAGGAAAGCCCTGTGGCGTAACGAGGTAGCCGTTATTGTCTAATACAAATGCTCCACTGCGGGTTAGTCTTTCTCCACGATTTGTCATCACAGAAAAGAAAGCAGGGCGCTCAGCACCTGGTTTATCGTTAATCATAATATCAAAAGGATTTTCAGACTTTTTGACAGCTCCTTGCTCGAAGCGAGTGTATACTTCATTTACCTCACCGCCTAATCCAAGTTTGCCTACAACCGGTGCAGTGTCAAAAGAGCCTAGAGGAATTTTTCCAACTCCATCTTCATCATAGCGGTGTATTATCATCTCAGGGAATGCTTTAAAAAGAGTTGTATCTCGTTTAAACGCTGTCTTGTCGACGTTTGCCAGGTTGTTTGCTATTACATCCATTCTAGTTTGTTGAATGGTCATTCCACTTGCGCCTGTATATATTCCTCTGAGCATAATTACCTCTATAGCAGTTATCGAACAAGTGGAGAAAAAAATGAGTAAAATTTTAAGTGACATAAAAAATTCTTTCTTGAGAAGCTAAGTTCTAGAAACTATCCGAAGATGAACCGTGTTCTAATTTCAGATATTGTCCTCTTAGCTTTGAACGTGCTCTGGGGCTATTGTTTTGTTTTAATCAAGCAGCTATTGATTGAAATTCCTCCCTATTATTTGCTGGCTTCCCGATTTTTGGTTGCGGCGATTTGTCTTTTGCCCTTTCAGATTTCGGCCTTAAAAAAAATTACTAAAAAAGATATGCTTTATTATAGTGCCTGCGGACTTGCGCTTGGACTTGGATTTAGCTTGCAAACGGCTGGCATGGTTACGACAAATCCCGGTAAGGCGGGGGTGATTACTGGATCGCTTGTTGTGTTTGTTCCGATTATTTATTTTGTTTGGACGAGGCTACCGCTTTCTAAATCCGTTTTACTCGGAACCATTTTTACTTTTATTGGACTCTGCTTTATTTCTTTAGACGGGGTTGAGAGTTTTACAGAGATTAACCGCGGTGATTTCTTTTTACTAGCGGGTGCAATTACTTATGCTTTTCATGTTGTCATTGTTGAGCGGACTTGCCTTGCTATTGAAAATGTTAAGCCAATGTTACTTGCTCTGATTCAATTATTCATTGTGGGGATATTTGGTATTACTCTCTCTATAGGTTCAGGAAAAATTCCTACCGTGGTAAGTCCATTCGCAGTTTATGGAATATTATTTCTAGCTCTTTTGGGAAGTCTTATGGCTTATGTAGTTCAAATGTGGGCGCAGAAATATTCTCCTGCTCCTCATGTAGGAGTCATTCTTTCTACGGAGGCAGTTTTTGCCTGTATGTTTTCTTATTTTATTTTGGGAGAAATCTTTACACTCTTTATGTGGATTGGCGCAATATTCGTGTTAGTTGGTATTTTGTTAACGCAGGGAATTTTTACTTCGAAGGAAAAACATGTTACGTAAAATTTCAAATTTCTTTACTAAAATGATTGGCGAGTATATGCCCGATCCATTTATACTTGCCATCTTAATTAGTTTTATTGTTTTAATTGCAGGTGCGTTTAATGGGAATTCGCCTACGGAGATGGCTTATTTCTTTGGAAAAGGTTTTTTTAGTTTAAATTCTTTTACAATGCAAATGCTTTTAGTTTTAGTGACAGGACATATCCTCGCCAATACAAAAGCTTCTCATACGGGGATAAACTATATTATCCAGAGAATTGAAACTCCTACTACTGCCATCGTTATTACAACTCTTGTATCAATTTTTATATCCTGGATCAACTGGGGATTTGGTTTAATCGCAGGGGCAGTTTTCGCAAAAGAAGTAGCAAAGAAAGTGCGAGAGGTTGATTACCGTTTACTCATCGCAAGCGCCTATTCGGGATTTGTCGTTTGGCATGGTGGTCTTTCGGGTTCAATACCTTTAACTGTTGCAACGGATAAGCATTTTGCCATAGAGTGGATGGGCGTAGTTCCAATTAGCGAAACTTTATTTTCTCCACTGAACTTATTTATTTTGGCAGGTCTTGTCATTGGGTTACCGCTTATTAACCTATCCATGCATCCAAAAATAGAAGATAGAGTTTTGTTTAAAAACGATGAAGAGGAAATTTCTAAAGAAGAAAAACTGCCGCATAGTTTCGCAGAAAAATTGGAGCAGTCCAACTGGATTTCAATTTCGATTTGCCTGGTTGGATTTTATTATATCGCAGTCTATTTTTTAGCAAATGGATTTAAACTCAATTTGGACATTGTAAATTTCACCCTGTTATTTCTGGGAATTCTTTTACACCTAACACCTATTCGCTTTTTAGAATCCGCTAGACTTGCAGTGAAGGGGACAAGTAGTATTATCCTCCAATTTCCTTTTTATGCAGGGATTATGGGTATGATGGTAGATTCAGGTCTTGCAAAAAATATTTCCAATTTGTTTGTAGAAATTTCTAATCCTACAACATTCCCTCTTTTTACTTTTTGGAGTGCGGGGGTTTTAAATCTATTCATTCCATCCGGTGGAGGACAGTGGGCTGTGCAAGGACCAATTGTATTAGCCGCCTCTCGTGAGCTTGGTGTTTCTTATTCCAAAGTATCTATGGCAGTAGCCTGGGGTGATGCCTGGACAAACCTAATCCAACCGTTTTGGGCATTACCAGCATTAGCCGTTGCAGGACTTGGAATCAGAGACATCATGGGATTTTGCCTGGTGTCTCTGATTTACAGTGGAGTAGTGATTTCGATTGGGTTTTTGGTGTTTTAAATCCCTATCTCTCTTGCGGCCATGCTTCCTTCTAGAATAGCTCGTTTGGCATCAAGACCGGAAGTTTCTTTTGCTCCGCCGATAATGAATATTTGTTTTTCGGGATGTTTTTCTTTGTAGGAATTGGCGAGAGAATCTTCTTTGTCTTGACCGGCGCAGATTAGAATTGTGTCGCACTCGATTACTTTTTCACCGGAGGATTTTAATTCGATTACTAAGCCTTCGTCTCGAACTTCTTTATAAGAAAGCGAAGTATAAAATTCTACACCGGAGGATTGTAATTCTTGAAGTAAAGCCCAACCGGTTGTAGTTCCAAGTCCAGCACCAATTTTTCCTGATCTACGCAAAATAGAGAGTTTGCGCTTTGCTAAGTGAGGTTGGATTTTTACATCCGTGAATGTGGGAACATTGTATTTAGAAAAATACTCATCGATCGTAGGGTCATGGTCTTCTAATAGTTTGTGAGCTGAGTCACAACCAATTCCACCACCGCCTATGATAGCTATCTTTTCTCCCGGTTCAAATCTTCCATTTAGATAATCCACATAGCTACCTACTTTTTTCTTTTCGATACCTGGAATTTTAAAATCACGGGGACGAACTCCTGTTGCAAAAATGACCGCATCTGGATTTATTTTTTCTAGAGTCTCAAGAGAGCATTCGCTGTTTAGTTGGATTTTTACTCCGAGAGCTTTTAGTTCATGCTCGAAATAGCGAATTGTTTCTTTAAATTCAAATTTTCCCGGAATGCTTGCTGCCATATTAAGTTGACCGCCTAGCTTACTTGCTCTTTCGTATAACGTTACATCGTGACCGAGACTGGCTGCTACTCTAGAAGCTTCCATTCCTCCAGGACCTGAACCGATAACTACGACTTTATTTTTTTTGCCTTTAGGCATTTTGGAAAATTCTATTTCTCTATTTGCTTCAGGATTTACGAGGCAAGACACCATTAGCTCCTTGAAAGTATGATCAAGACAAGCCTGGTTACAAGCTATGCAAGTATTGACTCTCTCTGGTTTACCTGCCTTTACTTTATTTACAAATTCTGGATCAGCAAGCATTGGTCGCGCCATACTTACAATATCCGCTTCGCCTTCTTTTAGAATTCGTAAAATTGTTTCTGGAATATTAACTCTATTTGATGCAATGATTGGAACTCCAGGTGTGGCATCTTTAATTCGTTTTGCAATTTTTGCCCAGGCACCTCTTGGAACAAGCATACTGATAGTTGGAATTCTGGATTCATGCCAACCAATCCCAATGTTTAGCGCATCCGCCCCGTTATCCCTTAGAAGTCTTGCCATCGTTACCACTTCTTCAAAACTAGGATTACCTGGAATCAAATCAATTCCAGACATACGATATACAATTGGATAATCGGGACCTACCATTGCACGGACTTTTTTTAATGCTTCGATTCCAAAATTCATTCTCTTCTCTGAACTTCCGCCGAAGAAATCATCTCTAGTGTTTGTTACGGGAGAAAAAAATTGGTTTATCAAATAGCCTTCACTACCCATAATTTCAACTGCACCAAAGCCTACTTGCTTAGCGCGTAATGCTGATTTACCGAAGTCTTCAATTGTCTTCCATGCTTCTTCTTCTGTAAGTGCGTGTGGGACAAATCGATTAATCGGTGCTCGGATTGCGGAAGGAGCTACTAATTCACGTTGATATGCATAGCGACCTGCATGAAAGAGTTGAGCGCAAAATACCCCTTTGCCTTTTAATCCCTGGTTTACTTTTTCTAATTGTTTGCAATCTTCTTCGATTTCAAAATTAAAAAATACGTTATTTCCTTTACCAGCGTGGTTAACAGAGATTCCCCCCGTTGTAATCATTCCAACGCCACCATCAAAACGCTTTCCATAAAATGCGATCATACGATCGGCTGTTTCGGGTAGACCTTCTAGGCCTAAGTGCATAGAGCCCATGATAATTCGATTGGGCAGAGTTGTTTTATTAATTTGAATTGGTTCAAAGATTTCTTTAAATTGCATGTATTATTCCTTTGGTTATTTTGCCACAGAGTCACTGAGACACAGAGAGGATTAGTTGGAAATTTAATATTTAATAATCCTCTTCTAAAATATTTCAAAATACTCTGTTTACGTACAGTACTTCTATCTTATAACTTTGCGTAAATAAAAAGTTTGATAGCTAAATTTAAAATTTGATGTGAATTCTTTGGTAGTTTTTTAATTCAGTATTATGAAAAGAAAAATTAAAATTCATGGATTAAGTTTCTTTTGTATGATTGGGTTATTCATTTCTCAATGCACAATTTTTGAGCAAGAATACGCTGATATTACAGGCATTTGTAGGTGAAAAAAAAGAATACGTGATAGATGTCAAAATATATCAGCCATCGCTTGTTTTAAATACAGCACGGATAAGAAACTCGCTGAAGAACCTGATTCTACTTGCCCTAATTTTAGTTTAATAACAGGTGAATATACCTTTTGCAAATCGTACAGTAAAGATTGCGATCCAGAAGAACGAAAGTAGCTAATAATTATTAGCCACTTATATTTATTCTTGCTCTTCCATTAAATCATAAAGAACATGAGCGTAGAAAGGATATTTATTCTCATAATTCAAACTTGTTTTCAAGTTAATTCAAAAATAAATTTGAATCCGAAATTTTCACAAGCTCTCTTCGAATTGAGTTAATTAATTAAAGTAGGAAAATTTAATAAAAACTCAGTGACTCTGTGCCTCTGTGGCAGAATAAACTGAGTAGTTTATAACTCAAGATGAATGTCACTTATCAAGCTGCAAGAGATATAGGTCGCTCTGAAAATTGATTGAGGGTCATTGCTTCGAAAATATGTCCTTCTTTGATTTCAAAAGAAGCTTCTAGGTCAGCGATAGTGCGGGCAATTTTTTTTATTTTATGAATTTTACGAACTGAGTTCTCGGGGTAATTTTGAATTTTCTGCCAGAGCTTTTCTGCGTCAGGATGAATGGGAAATATTTCTTTTAAAAATCGTCCTTCTACTTGTCCATTGAATTTGTATTCTGAATTTTTATATCTTTCCTGTTGCAGAATTCTTGCTTGTAGGATGGATTCATATACTTCATTTAAGTCAATATTTACAATGCTGCGCTTGTCTTTACGAAATGTATTTAGTTTTACATTGAGATCAATTCTATCTAGAAAGGGTCCTGAGATTTTGGATAGGTATCTCTGTGATTTATTTTCGGGGCAGATACAGGCTTTGAGGTTACTACCAAAGTATCCGCAAGGACAGGGATTGGTAGCAGCAATGAGTAAAAAAGAAGCGGGGTAGGTGAGATGGTAGTTCACGCGCGAAATGGTGATTTTCCCCTCTTCGAGTGGTTCCCGCAGAGCCTGAATTACATTTGGTTTAAATTCTCCTAGTTCATCTAGAAATAAAATGCCGTTATGCGCTAGAGTAATCTCTCCCATGCGCGTGTCTCTTCCTCCACCAACTACAGAAATATCAGACGCCGTGTGATGGGGACTTCGAAAAGGTCTTTTTACTTGTAGTGATTCTTCTGTAATGAGAGACTCTGCGTTTGATTTAATTCTTAGAATTTCGATGTATTCCTCTTCTGTGAGAGGAGACTGTAAGTCAGCGGCAATGCGGGCTATCATTGTTTTACCGGCACCTGGATTTCCAATCATGAGCATATGGTGCTTACCCGCAATGGCGATTGCAATGGCTCTCATGGCAAATGTCTGGTCGTTGTAGAGTTGGATCTCACCAAAAATTGGTCGATACTGCTCGTAACGTTTTCCCGTAACCTCTTTTGGTTTATTTCCGGAGACAATTTTATCTAATTCGGATAGATGGGAAATGGTATAGATATCTAAACCTTCTAGAATTGTGGCTTCATGTCGGTTGGCATAGGGAACGACGATAGAGGTAAATTTTTCTCTTTTAGCATTGAGTAAAATATTGATTAGCCCACGCATGGGTTTAATTGTTCCATCTAGACCAAGCTCTCCCAAGAATAGAAATTTTTCAGAATCAATCTTACAGTTTAATTGTTCACTTAATTTTAAAATCATAAATGCAATCGAAAGATCAAACCAGCTTCCATCTTTTTTGGCTCCTGCGGGTGCGAGGTTAACAAGTATACTCTGCATCGGAAAAAAGAATCCGCTATTTTCGATTGCGATATGAACTCGCTCAGTAGATTCTTTGATGCTAGCCGCAGCTAGACCTACAATGGTAAATCGTGGTATGCCTCTCTTGATATTTACTTCTACGCGAATGGTTCTGGTGCTTAATCCATCTAGGTTTGAGCTAAAGGCATAACCCATATTTGTATTCATTTGTTTCTCCTAGCTGTATAGGATCGAGAATGAAAAAAATGTGCGATGAAATTGGAAAAAAACTGTATTCAATCAAAAAAAAATTTACAAAAATGAGAGTATTATTTAAAATTGGAGCAAAGGCGTAAAAACATAAAAAATTTCTGCACATTATTTTGTTTTTATAGGATAATTCAGATGGAGGCATTTTTATGAATGAAATATATTTTTTCTCTCTAATAGTTCTAGGCGAATTAATTGTATTTGGATTGGTGTTTGGCTCATCTCTTTTTTCTACAATTCGCTTTAACCACAAAGTAAGCCTGGAATGGGCGGCAGATTTAAAAGCATTTCAACTCGAAAGTTTAAAACTCCATATTGACAATCAAAAACTTCTTAAATCAATTGAACGAAATACAAGAGAATTACAAATTCAAAATAGTATGGTATTAGAAAGAGTAGAAGGAAGGAAGAGAGGCAAAGGTTAATTTGCCCCTCTTTAGTTTTAAGCAGAAATCAAAGTAGTTGAACTTAAATTTTTCCCTCCGCTTGTATCATAATCCAAAGACTGACCATTTAAGTTTAAAGTAACACTTGTCATAGTCCCATCATTCACCCAACTAGCGACTCGATTGTAAATAGGAGCAAACGAAGTGAAAACGTTTGCAGTAGTAATATTGATATCTCTATTGGGTCGATCATAATTATCTTTATCCTTTGTAGGAAATAATGTTCCGTAAACGCCACCATTTACCTTCCCTCCAACTAGGATGATAAAATTTCCCTGACCATGATCGGTTCCTCCATCCCCGTTTGCCTTTAGCTGCCGTCCAAATTCTCCATAAAACATTAATACTGAATTTGCTAATACACTTGAGCCGCCAGCCTGTTTAAAGAGAGTATCAAATGCTTTGCCTGTTCCAAATAAATCATCAAATTGTGGTTCAATATCAGTCTTTTGGTTCTTGTGTGAATCCCAACCACCGTAAGCGAGAGAGGCTACTCTCATATTAAGCGCTGGAACTTGGAGTGCGTCATATAGATTAGCGATTTGCCTTCCAAAACCTGTATTTTTCAAAGTCGCATTGGTTCTGGCATATAAATTGGCAATGTCAGTGGATTGAGGATTGGATGTGGTTAATACAGATTTAACGTTTCCAGTTAGATCATACAATTTTTTATGTTGGTCTGTGAATTTTCCATGAAGAGGATTCGCTGTATTCCATGTAGCGTCTTGGTTTCTGTTTCTTGCTTGTAAATATGTTTCTAAAGCACGGGCTCTTTTAAAACGCAAATCTGTATTTGATTCTGTTCCCATTTCATTGGTTCTAGTGAGTCCAAAGGATCTGGAGTCTGCGAAAGATACTGCTTTGTTGGTGGCCACAGTGGATGTGCTACAAAATTGTCTTAAACCATAGGTCATTGAAAGGAGTCTAGGACTACTTCCCTGGTTGATTGCATTGATTAATTGTCCGCCCCAACCCTGCATAGATGTTTGCAAGGGGCTACTCTCGTATAGCCCCGTTTGGGCAATCATGAGAGAGTTAGAATGGTCACGACTCGAAGAATGCTTTACATTACAAAGAATTGCTACTTTGCCTGCTTGTATCTGAGATATGAGCCAGCCATTATAACTTACACCTGTTCCCGCATCTCCTTTTAGGATTCCAAACGTTTGACCATCTATTGTAAATTCCTGATAGTCTCTTGTATACGCATTGTTCCATGAGTTATAATCTCCTACGGCTGTTGCGCGGCTAACAGTGCTTGTTCGATTGTTCCAGTATTTGTATCCATAACTAGTAGTGTCCGTGCTCGGTTTTGGGACTATCATATGTAAAAAATCTGGTCCTCCTTCCAAAAGAACATGAATTAAAGTCCGACCTGCAGGAGATAAACTCGCCGCTTCGAGTTCTGCGGTAATTCGAAGTTTGTCGCTTAGAGACATTCCTGCTGTAACAAGGGCAGCGTATTGTAGAAATTTTTTACGTGTTATCATATTATTTACCTACCTGAATAAAGTTATAAGGAGTTGCTAAAATAAAATCAATCGCAGCACCAACTCTATCATTGTCATCATTGATAGAAGTAGCACTAGCGCCAGATTTGAATAAGGTTGTAGTCGCTGCATTGTTAATTGCTGTAAGTGTTGCACCTGTTAAACTAGTTTCTGCCCTTACAGTATCTTTTGTTGTGCAAGCGGATACATCTACGTTGCCGCAAAGCATATAATTCAAATCTCTGCCACTTGAGAGTATGGCTACTAGATGAGCTTGTTCTAAAGGTTTGTAATATGAAAAAGTAGCGTCGCCTAAAATTCTACGCCAGAGAAATTTAGCGATTTCATCTGCTGTGATATCAGAAGCTTTGGGAAGGAAGGCTCTGTAGTCTTTTAATCGATTGTAGGTATTTCCACTCCAAATTCCTGTCGCACCAAATTGACCGGATACTGCGCTGTTATTCGCATTTCTAAATACATCATCTGTGTTTGATGCTTCGAGTCCTGTTTGTCCACCGAACACATCATGGTCTGGTCTAAAGGGGCTGATATTTTCGGATGCGATTTCCCAATCATATCGAACGACACCATTTGCTAATTCTGAGTTGGAAACTACTGTTGTATTAGCATTCGTTAAAGTTCTATCAACCGTAGAGACATACTTGATTCGATTGGTAGTATGAAACATATTCGAGATTGCATACTTGCGGATAAACTCGATTAGGTTCTTCCTTGGCATACTATTCCAGAGAGCTTGGATATTGGATACTTTCGTATTGATGTCACCGGTAGTTCCTATAAGAGGATTCGATGAGTCTAAATTTTCATCTGCGAGAGCAGATACTATAATCAGCGGCAAAGCATTCATACTCTCAGGATGTGCAATGGAAAGTTTAGATAGACTTTTAATTCTAGCTTCTGCGGTAGCCCCTATATTCGTTTGTGCATAAATGGCTAAATTACCAGAGCAATGTCTTGTTGTTCCGAAGGTAGCAATATCAGAAAAGGCATCATTTCCAAGCTGAACTACTTGAATGTCGCTCAGTGCCCTTGCAGTTTGTGGAATTGTAATTGATTCGTGGTTATTAAAGGATTCAGCATTGCCAGTGGGAATTGCATCTTTATTGGTAAGACCACTTCTATCTGTTCCGACACCTAAGATTCCAAAGTAAAGTTGGTGGTATTCGCGCGCAAAATCCTCGTTACCCGAAAAAGTCGAGCCAGTGCATTGATTCTTTTTATGATTGTATTGAGTGGCAACAGGAGCGGATAATGCCATATTAGCTAGAACATCTTCATAGCCGAGGCTATCTCTAAAACTTCTTGCTACGTCATTGGCTACAGTATCATAATGACGAAACATCTGGACGTCGGTAACGTTTTTATCTTGATTGAGAGCCAAATGGTAGTTAGTCTCGAAGTAGGCAATCTTTTGACGGAAAGGATTTAATCCTCTTGTTGGCACTGCCTGCGCAAAAGTTCTAGCCGGTGAGTTGTTCCAGGGGATAAATTTTTGTTCAAAGTCTCCTCTGCTTGTAGCAGGACCGGAAGTTCCATAGATATGAGAAAGTCTAGAAAGAGAGCCATCAGCGGGGTTAATGGAAATATTCCCACCATTGGCAGCATTGGCTAATTTTGAATTAACCGTCCACATTCCTAGCATTTGGACAATGGCAACAGATGGTTCCATATTTGACCAGGCAGTCACATCAGCATCAGATGCACCACCTCCATAAGCAAACACTCTTAATACATCTCGAACTGCTTGTTCATTCCATTGACCTGAACCTGAACCCTTTGAAACAGCACCGGTAAATCCAGTGTAAACGGCAGGGTCATCGCTTGCACCTGATAGATTTACTGCTTCAATGGATATGCCAGGCCTACCGGGTCGAGTGCTTAATTTCCATAAGGCAGCCATGATGAGATTGTTTTTTTCCTTACAATTTGTAATGTCTCCACATTCTGCAAGATTGCAATTTTCAAGTAGAGAGAAAAAAATACTGCATATAAGAAAAGAGAATACTAGGTTACGAAAAATATTTTTTTTGATTTGCATTGTAGCCTCGGTCGAATGCTACAATAAAAAACATTTTTCTTTCTGACAACTATTATATTTTAAACTGTCGTGATTGAAAAGTTCTCTGTAGCTTTTCTAATTAGACTCTTCTTCGTAATTAAAATCTTCATCGCCATATTTTTCTTCGGTTCTAACACTTGGCTCTGATTTTAATTTATAAAGTAACATCCCCGAAATTATAAGGATATTAAAAAGAGAAAAGGGAAATGGTATTTGGTGATGCATTCCATACACGGATAAATTTGCCGCAATACAGGCAAGTCCGACTCCAATTAAAATGCAAGTTTCCTGTGATAAAAATCGAACCAGAAAACTATCGGGCTCAGAATATTTTTTACTTCCCAAAATGACATCGACTAATGGTGCGTAGCCAAAGAAAAAGGCTATGAATAAAAAACAGGACTGGAAAAAATAATTTCCAATTTCATTTGTGTAATGGGGTGTCCCCACGAGTCCACCGAGTAAAGTCCACAAATAGGAGACGAAACTAAAAACACAAAAAGCAATTAGTCCTTCTTGAAGATTGCCATTAGCCTCTAAGATTCTCAAAATTTCTTTTGGAATTAATTTCTGAAAGTCTATAAGCTCGGAGCGATCAAACTGGTCTCTCTCGAGATCGCTAAATAGCAAGAAATAATAACGGATTAATGCTAATACGATAAAACTAATTATATAAAAAAGTAAGTAGAGTATAAATTCCATTAGTGTCTAAAATGCCTCATTCCAGTGAACACCATTATAAGCCCGTGCTCATCTGCCGCTTTAATTACTTCTTCATCTCGAATACTTCCGCCCGGTTGAATAATAGCACGAGCGCCCACTTTGGCAATTGCATCTACTCCGTCGCGGAAAGGAAAAAATGCGTCACTTCCCACATAAGAACCAGCTAGAGACAAATTAGACTTAGCCGCTTTTGCTGCTCCGAGTTCTACTGAATCGACTCTAGACATTTGCCCCGCACCAATTCCTAGAGTAGAGTTTTTGTCTGTATATACAATTGCGTTTGATTTAATAAACTTAACTACACTCCAGGCAAAAAATAAACCTTTTAAATCTTCTTCTGTAGGTTGGTTTTTTGTTACGACTTTAAAATCTTTTGGACTAATTATTTCATAGTCCCTATCTTGGATTAATATTCCATGGTGAATCGGACGGAGATCTTTTTCGCCTAACGCTTCCTTAAAGCTTTTGATTTCGATTAATCTAATGTTTGGCTTTTTATTAAAAATTTCTTTTGCATCGGGAGTAAATTTCTCTGCAATCACACCTTCTACAAAGTTTTCGGTGATTTTACTCGCAAGCTCAGCATTTACCTCTCCACTGACTCCAATAACTCCACCAAAGGCAGAAACTGGATCTGTTCTAACAGCAAGTTTAAACGACTCGATTGGAGTATCAGCATAAGCAATTCCACATGGATTTAAATGCTTTATAATCGAGACTGTATTTTTAGGAAGTAGGGCAGCTACGTGAAAAGCAGCATCAAAGTCTAACATATTGTTAAACGACAATTCTTTTCCCTGCAAGGCAGAGAATTCATTCTTAACTAAAACAGGCTCATAGAATGCTGCTTTTTGATGCGGATTTTCTCCGTATCGTAAGTTTTGCTTTTTCTTAAAAGCGAATGTAATCTTATCTGGAAATTTTTCTCCAGTAAGACCAACTAAGTAATTCGAAATACTCGAATCATACATAGCTGTTACAGAAAACGCCTTGATGGCAAGAGAATAAGATGTTTCAACAGAAACAGACCCATTGTTTTTTTCCATTTCGGACTGAACGAGCGCATAATCGGAAATTTCCGTTACTACAACAGTGTGCTTGTAGTTCTTGGAGCCACTTCTAAGCATAGAAGGTCCGCCTATATCAATATTTTCAATTGCATCTTCTAAGCTAACGTTCGGCTTTTTAATAGTTTCTACAAATGGGTATAAATTTACGATTACAAGATCAATCGAAGGTATATTGTGATTAGCCAGGTCTTCTTTATGTCCTAGCATATCGGGATTACCCAGAAGTCCGCCGTGAATTTTAGGATGAAGTGTTTTTACTCGACCGGATAGAATTTCTGGTGAGCCAGTGTATTCTTCTACTGGAATTGCTTTGATTCCATTTTGGGAAAGAGTGGAAAGTGTGCCACCTGTGGAAAGAATTTCCACCCCTTTTGAATTTAAAAATTTTGCGAATTCTACAAGTCCTGTTTTATCGCTCACCGAAATGAGCGCTCTTTGTATCTTAATCATGCTAACTCTCTTATTATAACGTTTCTGCCTTTTACTTCTAATCTATCAGTTAAAAAATATTCAACCGAAAGAGGTAAAATCTTATGCTCTTCTTTATGTATCCTGGCAGTCAATTCACTTAAAGTAATATTCGGCAAGATTTCCACAATAGACTGCAAAATTATTGCCCCCGAGTCGATTCCTTCTTCTACAAAATGAGTTGTGCAGCCTGTATAGCGAACTCCATATTCCATTGCTTGCTCAATCGCCTTCAATCCTTTAAAGGCGGGCAAAAGAGATGGGTGGATATTGATTAGTTTATTCACAAACCGATTTGTAATCGAAGTCGGCAAAATCCGCATATAGCCAGCGGTCACAATTAAGTCAGGGGAAAGCTCGACTAAAAGCCTTTCCATTTCTAAGTGAAATTTCTCTTTTTCTTGTCTGTATTTTTCGAATGGAATAACAAATGTTGGAATTCCAAATCCTTTCGCAAGTTCGAGTGCCCCCGCATCCGCCTTATCAGAGATGAGCCCGAGGATTTCCACATCAAGTTTTCTCGCACGAATATGTTCTACCACCGCTCTAAAGTTCGAGCCTTTTCCCGAACACAAAAAAACAATTTTCTTTTGCATGCTTTACTTATTTTAAAAAGCGGGTATGCGGGCAAATGGTTTTTAAGATTACCACAGATGAACACTGATAGAAGATTTTACCACCGATAAACACCGATTTGCACCGATGGGGTTATCTGAATAGTTTGAATTCGCTTTGTCATTCCCCTGATTATTATTTAACATTTCGAAACCCTTTGCGCCTTTGCCAAAACAATAATAGAATCGAATAGAATCTTTATGCTGAATGCATTAAGAAATCGTTTCAAAATAAAACTTACGACGAGTTTTTGGAAATTACAAGAAATAAAGAAAAATATTGCGGAATTTATTTGATACATCAACTAACTAATAAAACTAAACTTGACTTTAGTTTCCGAAAGAGGCTAATTAGACTTAGTGCGCTAGTAGTATTGGTTGCGCCTTTGTTATTTTTCTGCTTAATTGCATATTCTCTTTTTTATGCAACGCTTCAAATATTACTTATTAAAATTGACTCATGGCTATGGGAAAAAGGGAAATGGAATAGATGACGGGAATCATTGAAAAATTTTCCTTTCAAATCTAACGGCTAATCATAATTTACTTAAATGCTACTTTAAATGTATTTCCAATAGGAATTAGATTTTTACTATTCTTGTTTTTTAATTCTTTACGAATCCTTTCCATATATCGCACTGTGTCACCATCATAAAAAACTTCTCCACATCTGTCGCATTTCTCTACTTTTACTTTGGCGATAGCAGTATTGTTTCCGACTTTGATAAATTCATCAATCGTTTCTAGATGCATTTTACCCTTACTACAAGTCGGGCAGTTTTGAAGAATTTGTTTCATTGTTTTTTCCTTACTTCATTATTGATCCATTCTTTTGGATCTGGCTCGTATACTGTTATACAAATTGCAACTTGATCCATATAGCCCCAAACGCTATGTATCGGTCTTTCATTGTAAGAATATCCAAATACCAAACAAGAAGGAGAACGTTTGTCATCGGGATAATCTTCAATGATCTTTCCATTTTCAATGGAATATAAAACATCATCTAAATCGAATTCATCATTTCTCATTTCAATGAGTGCATGTTTACTCACCCTATATCTATTTTTGTTAATTGCTTGAATTATTAAGTCGATAGTCATAGAGTTTATTTATTAGTTCAATATTAAATGCGTTTCCTATTTCGTCAAGTTATTCTAATAGAGCAATATATACCGAGTTAGCTCACAGAGATCCATCGAGAAAAAACTTAGCAACTCTCGATGTAAACTTTGCGGACCTTTGTGTAAAATAAACGCAGTTGGGAACTAAAAAAATACTAATAGAGGCAAATCATGATTACATCTAACAAACCCGCCGATAGTTATTGGGACATTCAGCCGGAATATATCTTCTTCGTAAAAGGTCATTTGAGTCAATGGTGGCATAGCCCTTTTTATTATTCAGGAATTGAATTTAATTGCGCTGAACAATTTATGATGTATCAAAAAGCAGTTCTTATGAATGATACTGATACTGCCGCTGCAATAATGAAAACAGATGATCCAAAAGAACAACAGCGCCTAGGCAGGATTATCCGCAACTTTGATTCAAATAAATGGAAAGGAGAGAATATGTTGGGTAGAGTGCTCACGAATGTGAGAACAGATTTGCAAAAGTAAATTACAGGGAAGAAAAAATATTTACATCTATATAGAAATTAATTACTTTAATTTCAAATGGAGGCAAAATGAAACTTATAATTTTATTACTATTTTTACTATCTTACACAATAAGTGCAGAAGAAAAATTTAAGAGTATATACACGGATATTTCTAAAGATTGCAAGTATGAAAAAGAAGATAATATTCCCGAAGGAAGCGATGCACCGCTTCATTGCAAAGGTCCTGGTGGGTATACTGTAATTATCTCCTACTCAGCTTGCATGGAGTTTATGAGGATTACTTCCAAAGATGGAAAAGAAACGGTAGAGTTTTCAGCTCAACCAATTGGATCTGCTGACAAAAGAAAAATAGAATGGAGAATTCTAAACAAAAAACCTGTTGGGGTTATTTATAGAATGAGTATTTTAAAAGATTCGCCTAACGAGAATTGCCCGCAGTCAAAAACAGGGAAGGAAGCGTTAGAGATCAGAGGTTTGGGTAAATTTTCTGACTTGCAAGAATCTGTCCCATCTGAAAAAAAAGGAAATGAAAAGGCAAGAGAAATTCTAGAAACCTTTGTAAAAAGAAAAGAATAGGAAAAGTTTAAGAAATAAAAATGAAATATACAGTACCAGATGGTTTTCCATATTACATAGAGCTTCTTGGCGATGCGGATTATAGGGATTTGCTTTATTCTAATGCAAGTATTGAAAAATTCCAAAGGTTAAGTAAAGAAGAATCCGAATATCGATTTCAAAATGATAAATGGAGTGTTAAACAAATAGTAGGGCATATGACCGATCATGAAAGAATTATGACCTATCGGTTACTTACATTTAGCCGTAGAGATAATACTTTACTTCCGGGTTATGACCAGGAGTTATTTGTAAATAATAGTCGCTTTCATGAATTAGATTTTTCTGATATTCTTTTGGATTTTATCAATGTTCGAAATGCAACTAGAAGTTTTTATAAGACACTTTCGAATGAACAACTACAATTAAAAGGTAAAGCCTGGAAATTTGAAATGACTATAGAAGATTTTTTAAAGGCAACCCTGGGGCACGAACTGCATCACATTATGGTTTTACAGGAAAAATACAATTTAAAATTTCATTCATAGGAACTAATTCAGTATCGGTTAAAATGTCATTAGCCCCTTTGTTGTTTTTCGTTAGGAAATACTTGATTAGAATTGCTTTAAAATATTGTGTCAAATGCTCGGGGTGAGAATTCATATCAGAGATACAGTATTCCAAATCATCTTTGAATTGTTCATTGTTCTCGATGAGTGGTTCGAGTAGATGGTAATTTAACTCAATCGATTTGTAAAAATCAATTTGTTTTTGTGGCTCATTTTCTAATTTAAAAAAATAATGCGCATGCTCTAAGTCATGTAATACAAATTCGAAAGCATCCCGTTTTTCTTCTATTAATTCACCCATAGTCGCCTTTTGAAAATCAATCGTGATATACCGCCTGCCGGTTGCTTGAAGAGAGAGCATCTCTTTTGATGTAGGGATATCAGTTCTCAGGATTACTTCATTTTCTTCCAAAAATAAGTTTAATAAAATTTCTCGAATCGAATTTGGTAAATAACGAAAGGAGTAAGTTTGTAAGAAATCTTCAATGTTATCTACGCCTAATTGCAAGGAGGAAATAAAATCAAATTTCTGCGGAAACTCATGATTAGCCATCTTAGAAAAATTTAAATGAATAGGATTTCTCTGGAAAGGTTTTTCTTTTACTCGAAAACTTTGATAAAGAATAACAAATAAAGAAATAATTTCAACTGAACTCAAAGAATTATTCTGAAAGCTCAATTCTAAAAAATCTAAATAAGGCTTTAGAATTTTTGATTCTTCTTTTAAAATAGACTCCTCTCTCAGTAGCTTTCTAAATTTTCCAATTGGTTTATCTGCAAGAATCGGCATACAAAATCTATGATAATTTTTAAACCCCTAAACCTCAAAGCCAATTCTTTTTACGATAGCATTACTAAGCGTTGGCAACTCTTGAATATCCTCTGCTTCGATTGTATCTAGAATAGCTCGATTGATAAGTTCATTAGGATTTAGACGCGCAACTCTTGTGGCATGATTTTTAAAGGCTTGCTCGAGTAGATTACGCGCTGTGCGGGCGTTGGCAAACTCGGAGTCTTTTTCTTTTCGATCTAATAGAAGGGAAATCAATTTTTTATGAGCAGTTTCGCTTATTTCATAGTTATCATTTTTACAGATATCACGGCAAATATGGCTTAGCTCCTCATCGGTAAAGTTTTCAAAGAGTAGGTTTTTACTAAAGCGACTGAGAAGTCCAGGGTTAGAGTTCATCAATTTTTCCATCGGTTCCTGGTATCCAGCAAAAATAATTACAACTTCGTCGCGGTAGTCTTCCATGTATTTTAAAAGAGTATTGACTGCTTCTCTTCCATACATATCACCCGAATGAGATTCATCAAATAAAGCATAGGCTTCATCTACAAAAAGAATTCCACCGCGGGCATTTTCAATGCACTCTTTTGTTTTAAGTGCGGTTTGTCCCAAGTATCCTCCGACTAGCCCTGAACGATCTACTTCTATAACATGTCCACTTGGTAAAACTCCAAGCTCTCTGTAAATGTCACCAATCAAGCGGGCAACGGTTGTTTTCCCCGTTCCGGGATTTCCGGTAAATAACATATGTAGTTGCAGTCCGCGGGCTGAGTTTGCTCCTTTACGAAGTTTACGAATTCGAATGAAGTCTGCCATTGCCTGTATTTCATTTTTAATTCCAACCATTCCTCGCAGTTGGTGTAATTTATAAATAGCTGATTTTGGATTGTCTTTTGGATCAACTGCTGCTCCGAGTAGAGTATCATCTTCTCCATGATCAAATGGATCAACGGTGATATCGCTATAGATTATTTTTTGAAAATCTTCTCGCTGTAGATTTTTTAAATCATGATTTGTAATGCGCGCACAATGCTGAGTTACCGCTCTTTCAAAAACATTTCGCACTTCTCTTGCATTGCCAAATCCTTTGCCTCTTTTTTTAATTAGAATTTGTTCAATAGCAAAGTTTCTATCTTTATCACTCAGGCTCATTTCGTGTTTGGTGAGCATATTATCGAGTAGGATTCCAATTTGTTCGTCTGTAAAATCTTCAAATGGAATTATATTAGGAACACGGCTTTTTAGTCCCGGGTTTAAATCCATGAAACTGCGCATAAGGTCTGTATACCCCGCAAAGATGACTACTAGCTCATCCCTAAAATCTTCCATTGATTTGATAAGAGTATTCAGACTTTCCTGTCCGAGTGTGTCATTCTTGTCGATCTTAAGACTATAGGCTTCGTCTATAAATAAAATTCCTCCGCGTGCTTTCTCAATGACCGCAGTAGTGCGCGGAGCAGAGTGACCGATGTATTCTCCTACTAAATCAACTCTTGAAACTTCTACTAGATGTCCCTTTTTTAAAATACCAAGCTTTTTTATTTCTTGTGCATAGTAGCGGGCAAATGTTGTTTTACCTGTGCCTGAATTTCCTGAAAACACTGCATGAAGATTTACTTGGAAGGGAGGAAGAGAATGTTTTTTTCTTTCTTCATTTACAGCAGTTAATGCTAAAACTTGTTTCAATGCATTTTTTGCTAGCTCTTGACCGATGAGATCTGATTCCGAAAGAATTAAATTTTCAGGTGTTATTGCTCCTTTCGTGATTGGTGCAAGGATTGCTATAATGGCGGAGTGACCTTTTTTCTCTGCGTAATTAAATGCAGTGTCTCCATTTTTATCTTTAAAATTCGGATCGGCATGTGCGGCTAATAGGCATTCAACCAAATCTTTTCTGCCGAGGTCTGCTGCTACCATTAGGGAAGTTTTTTTTAATTCAGCCCCAAACCCGTCCACTCTCGCTCCCCAATTAAGAAGCATTTGAACCATATCTAGACGACCATTAACTGTTGCCTGTCCGAGAGTAGTAACTGTTCCCGATGTAGTAAAATTAGGATTAGCCCCATTTTTTAAGAGAAGCTCTAGTATATCGAGTGAGCTTCTAGCGACTGCAAAATTAATGGGAGAAGCAATATCAGGACGTTGGAAATTAGGAGTAATTCCAGTTTCTAGAATAGACTTTACCTCCGCCAAATTACCAGTATCCACAGAATTAGTAAGTTTTGTTCTTAGTTGTTCAACAGTTTCTTTAAAATTTTCTGAGATAGGAATTCCATGGATTGTAGCCATATTTATGCTCCTGTGAGTAGAATTGGTTTCTTTTCTTGCACTTTAAATTTTCCTACAAGTGTATTTAAAATGGAAGCTAATTTTTTTAAGAACACACCCGTAGATGTTAGCTCTTCTGATTTGTCTGAAATTTCGTAAAAAGTTTTACTTACTTCATCTAGCGATTGATAGAGTTGGGTTATTTCCGTATTACGATCCTTTATATTTTGAAAAATAAAATTACTTTTTTCTGCAATGGAAGAATTTAATTCATCAAGCTGTGTTAGTTTATTGGAATAATCTATACTTTTAACTCGGATATTTTTTTGCATATTAGCTATTTCTTGAAATCTCTCGGAAATATCTTCAAAGGATAATACTGTTTCATTGACACTTCGTCTTCCTAGTTTTACAGCACCTTGAATTTCGCCGAGGATTTGTGTTGCCTTTCTAGTATTTTCAGAGGTGCTAACAGAGAGACTATTTATTTCTGCGGCTACTACACCGAAGCCTCTACCTGACTCACCTGATCTGGCAGCTTCAATTGATGCGTTAATCGAAAGCATACCCAGTCTTCTAGAAATATCATTTAGTACTTTTACTAGCTCTTCTACTTTTTTGGCTGAGTCTCCAATGTCTTTCATTCCTAATACTAAATGCTCAAGTTCTTTTTTTCCTAAATCAATTTTTCTCAGAGATGTCTCTGATTTTTTAACATTATCCCCCAGGTCAGAGTCAATTTTTTTAAATCCAGTTACGAGTTCGGATAAGAGTAGGTGAGATTTGGATTCGATTTCTTGTTGCTCTGTGGCGGATGTGGAAATGAACTGAAAGGACTCTTTGAATGTATCAAAGATAGAAGAGATTTCTTCTAAGCTCGCGGTTTCTTTTTGTAAACCGACACTCATCACATCCCAGGCTTTTGCAATTTCTAAAGAAGTTTCATCGAGCTCAACTGATTTTTCTTTAATCGTGTAAATCATTTCTCCAAGACTTGCTAAATAGCGATTCATTAAGAATGCAATTGCACCTGCTTCTGTTCCCTGGTCTACATGGATTTTTTTTGTTAAATCTCCTTCGCCTTTAGAAAGTTCTTTTAAAGAATGAATTAAATCTATCCAGCTAGAGCCAGAGCCATGCTCGGAAATGTTTAATCCTTTTTCCTCTTTGTCTTCTTCTACTCGAATTCCAATGGTAAATTTTAAAATAGAAAAAATAAGTAAACCAAGACCAAAAGCCCAGATTGCACAGGTAATCACCCCAACCAGTTGTGGTATAAATAGAATAGCCGCATCTTTAGAAAAAATGGGAATGGCGAGAGTGCCTAATATACCGCAAACTCCATGCACTGGAAACGCGCTGACTACATCATCTAAATGAAACCAGTTTTCTAAAATCCAGGCTGCATAGACAACACAAATTCCTGCCACTGCACCTAGAATAACTGCACTCATGGGAGACATTACATGACAACCTGCGGTTACTGCTACTAAGCCACCGAGCACTCCGTTCATGCAATCTTCGACAGAAGAAATTCCATGAATAGTCCAGGCGATAAAAATAGCAAGAAGTCCTCCAGCACTTGCGCATAACGTTGTATTTACAATGATTAATGGAACGGCGTCCGTAAAGGCAAGTGTGCTTCCCCCGTTAAATCCAAACCAACCAAACCATAAAATAAAAACTCCTAAAACAGAGAAGGTAAGATTATGACCCTGTATTTTTCTAGGGCTACCGTTAGAATTGAATTTATCTTTTCTAGCACCTAAAAGGATTACTCCCGAAAGAGAAATCCAACCGCCGAGGGAGTGAACAACAGTAGAACCGGCAAAGTCGACAAATCCCATTTTTCCAAGCCATCCTCCTCCCCATGCCCAATGCCCAAAGACAGGATAAATGATTGTAGAGACCAATAGGGATACAATGAGGTACGCAGAAAATTTAATTCTCTCGGCAACAGCACCTGATACGATAGTCGCTGCCGTTCCCATAAATGCCACTTGAAATAAAAAGAAAGCATATTCTTTTCCCGTGGAGAGACCTTCTAGAAAAAAGAGGCTAATACCAATATACCCATCGCTGGAAATTCCAAACATAAAAGCGAAACCAATGGAAAAAAAAGCAATAGTTCCTAAGATATAATCCATTAGATTCTTAATGGCAACGTTGATTGTATTTTTCAGTCTAGATAAACCAGTCTCTAGCATTAAAAAACCAGCCTGCATAAAAAAAACTAATGCAGAGGAAATTATTACCCAGATTGGATCAACAGTTAAGGCTAACTCTTTACCGAGCGGCTCAGCTGCACTTAGTGACAGGGAACAACATAAAAAAAGAATAAATTTTTTCATTTATAAATCCTCTTTAGGATTGAACTATTTCACTGTCACTGTTTCAGATGTATTGCAAAGTTCAATCATAAAGCAATGGACTAAAAACTAGATTTTTGCTTAGGTTTTATAATAGGATGCAACTTGATTTAATTTTTCAGAGATTTTTAGAAGTTCATCAATTTTTAAGCTTAATTCTTCTGAGAGGGAAGATTGGCTTAAAATATTTTTTGAGATGTCGCCTATCGCTGAATATATTTCTATAATGCCTTCTTTTTCTTCCTGCGAGGCGGAGCGAACGCGCTCTGAAATATTCCTAATTTCTTCATATTCTTTAAGAGTAGATTTATTTAAATTTTCTAAGGAGAAGAAGAAATTCTCTACGTCTTTTAAATGGGACCTAACGTCTTTTAGCCGCAGGCTTATATCTTCAACCGATTGCATACTTTTAATTGTAGTAGTAATTCCTGAGGAGGCAGAGACTTGATTGGATTCGATTAATACTTTAATTTCTCCAATGCTTCTATTTGTTTGGCTTGCGAGCTTTGCTACTTCTTCTGCTACGACTGCAAATCCCTTTCCTGCTTCACCCGCTCTTGCAGCTTCAATCGCAGCATTAAGCGATAATAGGTTAATTTGCTTTGATATGGAAATAATGATAGAAAGAAACTTTTGC
>Ga0209174_10000147_pt1 | contig 54333 bp, 39 predicted proteins | sample JI91814BDNA_FD_187505 | JGI IMG/M metagenome (GOLD analysis project Ga0209174, IMG submission 187505) | Wastewater effluent complex algal communities from Wisconsin, to seasonally profile nutrient transformation and Carbon sequestration -... | ecosystem: Engineered > WWTP > Effluent > Algae...
GTATATGCGCTGGATCGTCTTCTTTAATTCTAATTTCCGAATACATTCCATCGTTGGCTAATACTCTGTATGCGTTCGTGAGTTCTTTTAAGTTTATATCAAGAGATCCAAGCGCAATCGACAAACCGTAATAATCCGCTTCTCTTAATTCGGTAAATCCCAATTCACCAAGTGTAGATACAAATTCATTCAAATCAAGCATCGATAAAACTTTTACAGCAGGGATATTTAAAGAAGAAGCCAGGGCAACTCTTGCAGTAACGTCTCCGTGGAAAGAGTCCTGGTAATTCGATGGACTGTATATTCCTGTTCCAACTTGAAAGTCCGCCGGGTTGTCGTTTAATAAGGTATTATCCGTAATAATTTTATTTTGTAAGGCAAGACCATAGATAAAAGGTTTTAGAGTAGAGCCCGCCTGACGTCTTGATCTTACTCCGTCCATTTCATAAGCAGAAGAAGTGTCCCTACCCGCCCCGCCTACATAGGCTAATACATTTCCAGTAGAATTTTCTAAAACTAAAACAGCTCCATCTTTAACATTTTTATTTTTTAAATTAAGAAGTTGCTTTCTGAGTATTTCTTGTGAAAAAATTTGTATGTCGCGATCGAGAGTCGTTTTAATTTCCTTCACACCAGTTTCAACTAACGCATGTGCAATATGATAAGTAAACCCATTTCTTGGTTTGATAAAATAAGTTCTAGAAAAAATTTCTCTTACTTTACTACGAATTTTCTCACAATCAGATTCTTTTTCCAATTCCTTTGCAATGTAACAAGCTCTTTCGGCAATTCTAGATTCCTTTCCCGAAGGAGATTTAAAAAAAGAAACAATAATGCTTGCTTCATTCTCATCTAGACCGTGTGCTTCTTTTTGAAATAAAGCACGCGATGCAGCATCAATTCCTATTAATTCTCCTTTAAAGTTTACCAAGTTCAAATAGGCTTCTAGAATTTCTTCTTTAGTCCAAGTTTCTTCTAGCTCCTGCGCATATCGTATTTGATCCCATTTTTGCGAAATCGTCCTCCCATTTTTTTTCCCTTTTAAAAGTGGATTAAGAATAGAGGCTAATTGCATTGTAATAGTGCTTCCTCCTCTTTTTCCTCGAAAGGTAAAATACCGTAATGCGCCGTCTGTGATTGCTTTCCAGTCCACTCCTTTGTGTTCAAAGAATCGACGATCTTCTGCGATTAATAAAGATTTTAGAACTGCTGCGGAAATATTTTCTAGACTCACCCAATCGAGGCGACGACTCTCTCTATCATTTCGAATCTCGTGAAGCGGCTTATTGTTCTTATCCAGAATTATTAAATCAGATTTTCGGATAGATTCTTTTACTTCTTTTATTTTGGGAATTTCGGTCGGTAAAATAGAATCAGCCAAAAGAAAGAAAAAAAAGATTTGTATAAAAGTTTTGTTTTTTGTTATTAAAAAATTATTTTTTATAATTTGCATCTCTTCTTTTTTTAATTTTGTCAGCCCATTTCTCAAACATTCTTTTTAATTGTTCAGCTGAAAAAGGTTTTTCCATATAATCATCCATTCCTGCTTGAATGCAAATTTCTTTATAGCCAGATAAAATACTTGCAGTCACGGCAATAATTACCGGTCGATCGTCTGAATAAATCTCTAGAATTTTTTTTGTAGCTTCAATTCCATTTAAAACTGGCATTTCAATATCCATGAGAATTACATCATATTTTTTTTTAGCAAGGGATTCTAATCCAATTTCCCCATTATCTGCAATGTCTATCTGATGACCAATTTTAAGAAGATACCTTTCCACTAACTTTTGATTCACTGGATTATCTTCCACCAAAAGGACAAGGAGCTTTGTGTTTTTAACCCCTACTTCATCCATTTATATTTCATCTCTTAATTCAATTTACTTCTGTTTATTCTAAAATTCAGTATTTTGATTACAAGTATTTTAAATCAATACGAACTAACATATATATACCGGAAAGTAGATTACTAACCTATTTAAAAGTAGCCTAAGAGAAAGAGAGCCTTCAGAAACTATTTTTAGATTAAAAAAGTTATGGAAAAAGTTTGCATAAGTTTCAAACTTATCAAAGTAGAGGGAAGATTGAATATTTTAGATTATTCTGACACAAAAGAATTTCCAGTTTTAATAGAATTTTTTGAAGCAGGTGGACCGGTAGCTTCAGGATACAAGTATTTGACACAAATCAAACTATTTAGCCGGGCTGATAAAGTTTTTTTAAATTACAAAGAAGTTAGAGATTTCGTAAATCCGAAACCACGTCTTGTTGTTTCCAATGAAAAGGAATTGTCCATGGATATCTATAAGGAGATGCTTTCTGATTTAACAAATTTTAATGTCACAAGTCTAAACCATAATTTTGTCTTAGAAAATTCTAAGAATGAGAAACCGAATTTCTTTTCTTTATCATTAGGAGAGATTGTGAAAGTGCGATTTGATTATTTGACTTCCCACAAAGACTCTCCCGAATTTGAGCCATACGAAAATATTATTCAGTTAATGAAGAATTTATTATTTTCAAACTTACGATAATATTATTTAAACCCTAGTAAACCAAATCTTTATGGTCTTAGCTTACACGCATAGCCCTAAGTTTTCCAAAGACCAAAATTTTTTACTTGAAATATGACAGATGTATGGTTGCTAAATGTTGTTTAAACCAGCGAACGATAAACAGAAAGAAAACTCATCTCTTAATGTTTAGTTTTGAAAGGATATTTTATAATTATGAAAACAAACATACAGGACAACTATAAAAATTCAATTTTATCTTATACTAGAAAAATATTTATCGTTTTCTTGTTTATTGCATTCATAAACAGGTGTTCTCAAAATCTTTCAAATGGTTCCATTTCCTCCATTGCATTTGCTTCTTATTTGCTAAGAATTTCTAATTCAAATATTAAATCAAAATTAACTTCGAACACCAATTCAGTCATCGTTGCACCGACTTCTGGATTAACGACTTCCGAATCTGGTCAAATTGCTAATTTTAGTGTTGTTTTAAATTCTTTACCGACATCAAATGTTTCTATTCCAATTTCTAGTTCAAATACAAATGAAGGGAAGCTCGATTTTTCAAGCTTAGTATTCACACCGGATAATTGGAATATTCCTCAATCAGTCACAGTAACCGGAGTGAATGATTTTATTGTAGATGGAAATACTTCTTACTCAATTTTAATTGGAACCGTTACTAGTTCTGATTTAAGTTATAATGCCTTCGACCCACCTGATGTGAGCTTAACAAATATTGATAATGATTCAAAAGGGATAACAGTTAGCTCTGTTACCGGAAACACTAGTGAGGCAGGAACTACTGCAAGTTTTACAATTGTTTTAAACAGCTCTCCAACTTCGATTGTAGGAATGACAATTTCAAGTTCAAATACAGCAGAAGGAACTGTTACTCCAACAGGAATTTCATTCACGACGGCTAATTGGAATATTCCTCAAACAATTACAATAACCGGTGTAAATGATTCAGTTGCAGACGGAGATATTATTTATTCGATTATTATAAATCCTGCCACGAGCTCAGATCCACTTTATAATGGAATCGACCCATCTGATTTAAGCCTGACTAATATAGATGTAGGAGAAAAACGAACCTTTGTCTCTTCCGCTGCTTCAATCGGAAATTTAGGAGGCATTGCAGGAGCAGACACTGTTTGCAATTCAGATGTCGGTAAACCCAATATCGTTCCAAATGTTTATAAAGCCATGATTGTAGATGGAACGGCTCGTAGAGCATCTGTTACTGCCAATGCTGGAGATGGTCAAATAAATTGGATTTTTCTGCCAAATACTTCTTACTATAGATCGAATGGCACAACTCAGATTTTAACAACCAATGCAAATGGTATTTTTCCTTTTGGGACACTGACTAATTCATTTGAATCTGCTGCAATTCCCTATTGGACAGGTCTAAACACGAACTGGACTACCTCTGCAAATACCTGTAGTAATTGGTCAACTATTGCAGGCAACGGCCAAGTGGGTCAGGCAACCCCTACTACAGGAGCAAGTATTTCAGGTGCAGCTTCACCTTGCAATGGAACTGTCCCGTTTTTATTGTGCGTGCATCAGTAAATTGTGATTAGCCTTTATTCTTCGTCGGATCCAATTAAATCTTCAGGTAAACTCTTACTACCTTTTCCACCTAGCGCCTCAATTTTTTTGGCACGCCCTATCAAATTTCCTTTCCCGGAATTGAGTTTGCTAAATGCAGACTCATAAACTTTTTCTGTTTTCTTTAAGGAAACTCCAATTTCTTGCATATCACTGACAAAGCCTTGAAATTTATCGAGCATTGCACCAGCTTCTTTAGCAATATCGATTACATTTCGATTTTGCTTTTCCTGCTTCCAGATAACACTGATTACCCGCAGTGCCCCAATAAGAGTAGTTGGTGTAACGAGTAAAATATTTTTCTCGAAAGCATGATTGTATATACCCGGATCAGAGTGCATGGCCAGAGAAAACGAAGGCTCTATTGGTATAAATAAGAGAACAAAATCAGGAGAATGAATTCCCTTTAATTTAAAATAATCCTTTGCAGAAAGCTCTTTTATATGATTGTAAAGAGAATTCAAATGTTCCTTTAAGAATTTTTCTTTCTGTGCTTCTGTTTCAGCTCCACAATATTGATCATAAGCAACAAGAGATACTTTGGAATCTATTATTAGATTTTTATTATCAGGAAGATTTATGATTACATCTGGAGTAAAACGTTGATTATCCTCAGATAGAAGCTGTTGCTGAATTATATAATCTCTTCCTTTTTCCAATCCAGACTTATCAAGGATGCGTTCTAAAATTCCTTCTCCCCAATTCCCTCGTGCCTTGCTATCGCCTCTCAGGGCATTCGTCAGATTACGCGCTTCTTCTGTCATCGATGTATTTAATTTTTCGAGTAGAGAAATTTGCTCTTTTAAAGAGATAGTTTCTTTCGCCTGTTCAAGTCTTGTGCTATCTACTTTCTTTTCAAATTTTTCTAAATTTTCTCGGAGAGGCTTTAATATAGTATCTAACGTTTCACCAGTTTGTTTGTTAAAGCTAGATGAGTTATTGATTAAAATTTGATTTGCAATGCTCTTAAATTCTTCGTTGAACTTGGAGTGTAATTTCTCAATTTCCTCTTTTTGTTTTTGCATATTTTCTTCGAGGGTTTTAAATTCTATATTTCTTCCAGATAGATTTTTTTCTAATTCGATAGATTTCATTTGCAATGCTTTAAACTCGGTTGTTAAAGATTCATACTTTTTCTCGAATTCTAAACTGCGATCATTGCTTGTTTTTAGTTCGGAATTGCGAGTTGCCAAATCCTGTCCCAATTTTCGAGTCATCTCTTCTTCTATTTTTAGAGATTTTTCCTTTTCTAGCAAGGTTTGCGTGGCTTGCTCTAATTTGGTTTGAAGCACCGTTTTCTCATTTTTTAATGAGTTTAGCTCTTCTGGACTGATACCTAAATCGGCCTGGTATTTGAATTTGGCTAAGAAAAAGCCCCCGAGTCCGAAAACGATCATTACAATTAAATTCGTGAGTAGAATTATTTCCAAGTATTGCTCCTTTTTATGTCATATTGCGAGGATATTATTTCAAAAAACACTATTTTTTCCAATATACAATGACAGCCGGACAAAATGGCTAAAAAAAGAGAATTTTTTTGCAACCTTTCTTTGGGCTTTGCATCTTAAAAATTAAGAATACGGATTAACTAACCGTGTTCACTTTAAACTTATTTCGAAGGTGGAGTTATGGAAACTCATATAGAATCAAAAAGAACGACTGGCTCAACGATTTCTCTGATCGCATTTACTTTGATTTCAATGACAGTATTATTTGTATTTACGGTGCCCTTTACATGGGATTTATTCTGGATAGCAGTGGCTTCGTATTTTATACGAATGTTTGCAATTACAGGTGTATACCATAGATACTTTTCGCATAACGCATATAAAACGTCTAGAGTAATGCAATTTTTGCTCGCATGGCTTGGGTGTATGGCTCAACAAAAAGGACCACTCTGGTGGGCAGCTCACCATCGAAATCATCATAAATATTCAGATACGGAAAAAGATCTTCACTCTCCAAGACTTACTGGATTTTGGAATTCACATATGCTTTGGTTTTTGAAAAGTGATTTCAATGAATACGATGAAAAAATAATTAAAGATTATGCAAAGTATCCAGAACTAGTCTGGCTCGATAAATGGCATTGGATCCCGCCTTTATTGTTTTCCATTGTCCTTGGAATGATCAGCTTTCCTGTTTTAGTTTATGGATATGCAGTTGCAACATTTCTTCTAGGTCATGGGACGTGGACAATTAATTCCCTTTCCCATGTTATAGGCAAAGCACGATTTGACGCTGGCGATGATAGCAAGAATAATTGGTTCCTAGCAATTATCACTATGGGAGAAGGATGGCACAACAATCATCACTACTATAGACACTCTGCTAACCAAGGTTTTTATTGGTATGAATATGATTTCACATATTACATTTTAAAACTTATGAGTTTTGTGGGATTGGTTTGGGATTTAAAAAAGCCACCTGTTCATGTTTTAGAAGAAGGGATGAAACTCGATGCACTTAGAAAAGGTAAAAAAGAATTCAAAAACCTTTCAGGCCAATGGGTTCCTGTTACTGTTAGAATTCAAACAGCGCAAACTTCAAGTTAATCGCTTTACCTCTCACAAACTTTTTTTCTAAAAAATTTTCTAGAATAAGGTGTTGTGTAAAAACATGGATTTCTCACAGAGCACACTGAGAGCACAGAGTAAAGAATCTATAAAATCAATAGCTCTCTGTGACCTTTGTGGGCTCTGTGAGAAATATTTTCTCTGCTTTTACACAGTCCCTACTTATTAATATTCGACACTTCTTTTAGGTGTGGGATTTGGTTTCAGAGATCAATATTCTCTGGATAAATTTCTTCAGGAACTACATAGGACATTCGAAGTTTTGGGTCTCTTTTAATTGAAATCTTTGATTTTGTGATAACTTTTTCTGATTCTTTTTTGTTCAATTCCTCATCTTCTTGTTTTGTAGTCTCTATTTTAGTAAGTGTTTCCATTTTTAATGCCTACCTCATTCAGGCGGAAATCATTTTACCGATTATGTCGAATCAGTCAACTCTAAATTATCTATAATTTATTGACAAAAGTAAATAAATTTCGATAAACACCTAAATCTGAATACACGGAAATGGATGCAGGAGAATGGGAAGGAATTAAAGACAATCACTTACCACAAATAAAAATCATTTTAAAATCGAAATCTATGTAAAATGCAATTTGCATGAAATGTGGACAAAACCATTATTACCCTCTAATGAGAACTAAAGAAATTTCAAACAATTTTGGTTAGTAAATATTTTTTTATTAGTCAATTTTTCAGTCGAAGAGCTACAACGCCAACGACAAACCTGAGAGAGGAAGTATGAACTAGCACACCGAATGCAAGTGATCAGTGTGCTCCAGCGGGTTGGGTGCAACAGGGGACAAACGGACTTGGCTCTAGTTCAAAATACATTATGACTTCGGTGTCATTGTATGATCAAAGTTCTAATAAAAATTATATTTATATTGTTGTTGGAAATGGTCTCGGCACTACAGCGATTAAAGTAGTCCGTCAGGCATATTAAAAATATATTCCTATTAGATTATAAAATATCTTCGTTTTCTAATAGGAATTTTTTAGTATGATCTTTTACAAAAAGTAATTAAAAATAAATTTTTTCCTAAGTATTGGAGTCTTATATAGATAGGAATTTTTATGAAAAGTTACTTTCCCATCTTATTTAAATGGACTTCATTTTTTTCATTATTATTAATTCCCTATTATATACACTGCTCAAGAATTGATAGAATTCTGAACCATTACACTCAAAAATCAAATGCAATATATATAATCATACATGCTTCTAAATCAGATATGATTCAATCTTTACCTACGGAAATTATCATGCCGCACGTAAATCAGCGAATAGAACGAGCACATTTTGTAATTTTATACATCCAAAGAAAAGAACTAGAAAGTATTCCAAAAACAAAAAATTTTTATTTAAATTCAGATATTCCACCTCCCAATCTAAATCTAGCTTAAAGCAAACAAACAGAATTACCCTCTAAGCAGTTTTCATTTCGATTATTAATATAAATCGATCATTATGGAGAAATACAATGAATGCATCTGTAACTAAAATATTAAATTCAATAGCCATCACAAAAAAAATAAATATTCTATCTATACTCACTTTAAGCTTAACATTTTCAAACTGCACTGCTTGGCCCGCTGTAGCTGCACTGTTAGGACTAACCGGCAATTCAAAGAGTAGTCCACCTCTAATCATCCCTCCAAGTGGAGGCGGGGCAGGAAGTCCGGCATCAGAAAATTCTGCAAATCCGAGCCCAAGCCCTGCACCTACTCCTGAGTTGCCTACAGACACCTCACCAATAGCTATTCCCAGTAATATAATTCTTTCGACAACGACTTCTACCGGGTTTTATCCAGAGTCAACTGTGATAGATATAACTGTAAAATTCACAGAAGCAGTTACTGTAACGGGAACTCCGCGTTTAAATTTAAATAATACTGTTTACGCAAATTATCTTTCAGGTAGTGGGACTGATACGTTAACTTTCCGCTATACAGTGCAAGCTGGAAACGGAGAAGATATAGTGGGACTTGATGCAGCAAGTCAAACAGCTCTTAGCCTGAACGGAGGCACCATTCAATCAGTAGCGAATAATACTGATATGGCTCTAACTCTCCCTGCTCCCGGCGCTCCTAATTCCTTTGGCAATGGCAAAATAATAGTGATAGATACAACTACTCCAATTATTACGGGTGTAACATCAAGTTCATCTGACGCAGTATACGGATTAGGCGCTATTATCACGATTCAAGTCTTATTCTCAGAAGTAATCAATGTGGTTGGAGGAACTCCGCAGTTAACACTGGAAACCGGAACAACTGATAGAACAATTAACTGTAATTCAGGGACAGGAACAAATACACTTAGCTGTATCTATACCGTCCAAGCGGGCGATACAACCACGGATCTAGACTATACAGCTACAAATTCATTTTCTTTAAACGGAGCGACAATTCGAGATGGAGCTTTACATAATTCAGTTTTAACATTAGCCACTCCAGGTGGAACAAACTCTCTGGGTGCAAACAAAGCAATTGTGGTTAATACAAATTTACCTTCCATTGCCAACGTAACTTCTTCTCTGCCTAACGGAGCTTATACAATAGGACAAATAATTCCAATTCAAGTTACTTTTAGCCAGGCTGTGAATGTAACAGGAATTCCCCAATTGACTTTAGAAACTGGTGCAACAGATTCTATTCTTAATTACACTTCTGGAAGCGGAACAAATACACTTACCTTTAATTATACGGTCGCGCTTGGTCATGGAAGTTTAGATTTAGATTACATTTCTTCATCTGCTCTAACACTAAACGGTGGAACAATAAAAGATTCTGGAAATATAAATGACGCAATATTAACATTAGCTACACCGGGAGCAGCAAATTCTTTAGGAGCAAATCGGACTATTATAGTAGATACTAATAGTCCGGCAGTTTTAGGTGTAACCTCTTCTACTCCCGATGGAAGCTATCGAGCAGGACAATCTGTTTCAATTCAAGTGAACTTCGATGAAAATATAGTAGTAATTGGAACTCCGCAATTAACTCTAGACAATGGAGCAGTCGTAAATTATTCATCCGGTAGCGGAACATCGACATTAACCTTTACTTATACAATCGGTGCAGGACAAACATCCAATGACTTAGATTATCAATCCACTTCTGCACTTGGCCTAAATGGTGGAAGTATTTCTGATTCAGCGGGCAATGCTGCTAGTTTGACATTAGCCGCACCAGGATCTACAAACTCTCTAGGATCAAATAAAGCTATCTCAGTAGACACAACTTCAGCCGCTGTGACTAGTGTTAATTCTTCTACTTCAGACGGAAGTTATAGGTCGGGTCAAACTATATCTATTCAAGTAAATTTTTCAGAAAACGTAACTGTAACAGGCACACCAACTCTAACTCTTGAAACAGGAGGAACGGATGCTATAGTGAACTACACTAGTGGTAGCGGAACATCGACATTAACCTTTACATACACAGTTGGAGCAGGACATACATCGACTGATTTGGATTATGCATCGAATGCAGCACTAACCCTAGCAGGTGGAACAATCAATGATTCAGCGGGTAATAGCTCTAATCTAACACTCCCGACACCGGGAACGACTAATTCTCTTGGTGCAAGCAAAGCAATCGTTATTGATACGACTTCCCCTACAGTAACAAGCGTTAATTCTTCAACTCCAAATGGGACATACAAAACGGGAGACGTAATTTCAATACAAATAAATTTCAGTGAGAATGTAACAGTAACAGGAACTCCTCAGCTCACACTGGAAACAGGCGGAACAGATGCAGTCATAAATTATGCAAGTGGAACCGGCACATCATTATTAACCTTTACCTACACAGTGGTCGCAGGCAATACATCGAGCGATTTGGACTATGTAAACACAAACTCCCTTGCCTTAAACGGAGGAACAATAAGCGACGCTGCCGGCAATGCTTCTACGTTGACATTAGCCGCTCCCGCAGCAGCAAATTCTCTTGGAGCAAACAAAGCAATTATCATAGATGCAACCTCTCCAACAGTTACAAGTGTAAATTCCTCTACCGCAAATGGAACTTACAAAACCGGGCAAATCGTTTCCATCCAAGTAAATTTCTCTGAAAACGTTACAGTTACCGGAACACCACAGCTTACACTCGAAACTGGAACAACAGACGCAATTGTTGATTATGTATCCGGTAGCGGCACATCGGCATTAACCTTTACGTATACAGTTGGTGCCGCGCAAGCTTCCAATGACTTAGACTATCAATCGACAACAGCCCTAGCATTAAACGGAGGAACAGTTAAGGATAGTGCGGGTAATGACGCAACATTGACATTAGCCTCACCATCAGCAGTAAATTCCCTAAGTTCAAATAAAGCTATCGTAATCGACACATTTTCTCCGAGCATAACCGGTGTTACTTCATCAACAGCAGATGGGACTTATGGAGTTGGACAAGTCATTTCAATCCAAGTCAGCTTTAGCGAAGCAGTAACTGTAACAGGAACTCCCCAGATTACACTCGAAACAGGAACTACAGATGCAATCGTAAACTATGCATCCGGTAGCGGCACATCTACATTATCCTTTACCTATACTATCGGAACAGGACATGCCTCTGCCGATTTAGATTATCAATCTACAACAGCTTTAGGATTAAACTCAGGGTCTATTAAGGACACGGTTGGCAATGACGCAATATTAACATTAGCCACACCAGGAGCGGCAAATTCTCTTGGTGCAAACAAAGCTCTTGTCATAGATGCAGTTTTCCCAACTGTGACAGATGTAACTTCCTCTACAGGAAACGGAATGTATGGGATTGGACAAAGTATTTCGATTCAGGTATTGTTCAGTAAAACTGTTATAGTAACAGGAACACCGCAACTAACATTAGAAACGGGAACGTCAGACGCTGTAGTAAATTATGCAAGTGGAAGTGGAAGCAATACACTGACATTCACTTATACTGTAGCCTCTGGACATACTAGTGCAGATTTAGATTACCAATCCACAGCAGCTCTTACACTTAACGGTGGAACGATTCGAGATAGCGCAAACAATAACGCAACATTAACATTAGCCGCCATGGGTGGATTAAATTCATTAGCCGCAAACAAAGCTATAGTAATAAATACTGCTACACCCACAGTATCCTTTTCGGCTGCAACGTCTTCCACAGCTGAGACTACAACAACTGTAACAATACCTGTGATTTTATCAGCAGTATCCGCATTATCTGTTACTGTAGATTATACTGTAACAGGAGGAACTGCGACTGGGTCTGGAACAGATTATACTCTTACAAATGGAACCTTAACTTTTGCACAGGGAGAGACATCAAAGGACATTACAATAACAGTTGTAAATGATGCGCTACGAGAAGCGGATGAAACAATTATTCTAGGAATTTCAAATCCCGCAAACGCAACCCTAGGTGCTACCACTTCTCATACATATACGATTAACAACGATGATCCGCTACCAACCGTTCAATTTTCCGCTGCGACTTCTTCTTCGGGAGATGAATCTTCTACCACTCGAACTGTGGAAATAACTCTTTCCGAGGCTTCCGGGCAGACAGTTACAGTATCCGTTTCTGATTCAGGTGGAACGGCAACTTCTGGAACAGACTATACCTCTCTTGGCTCTCCGGTGACAGTAACTTTTAGCGCAGGTGTCACAGCGCAAAATATAAATATTCCGGTATTACAAGACTTAGAATATGAAGGCAATGAAACAGTGCATTTGACTTTATCCGCACCTTCGAATGCAACGCTAGGAGGAACGACTGCTCATACTCTTACCATAACAGATGATGATGTAGGAATTGCCTCCGCCGAAACAATGGATGCGGATAACGACGGTAAGATTGATCATTACAAGCTAACCTTCTCAGAAGCTGTAAATGATTCAACATTTCCTGGATATGTTTTAAATAGCCCTGGAAATGCTCAAACTAATTGGCTAGTTGCCGGTTACTCAGGAGTAGTCTTAGCGCATGGTTCTGCTGCACCCGAAGCAGATTCTTTAAATGATTCGATAATTTATTTAAGGTTTAACGAGGGAGTATCAAGCGATACAGACGCAAAGCCTAATTTAACAACGACAGCGACACCTACTCTTGTAACTACTGGCGGAAAAACAATTGGCAGAATCTATACCGCAACAGTTGTAGAATCAGATAGAGCCAAACCAGTATTAGTCTCTGCAACAGCACAAACAGGAACAACATTAATAACTTTAACTTTCTCTGAACCGGTCTGGACGGCAACTGGAATGCCTGCTTGTGGAGCTGGAGGAGAATTAGGGGCGGCTGATTTTATTTATAATAATGTGAGTGGGAATAATGCTTCTAGTTTGGTTAGCATGGGTGCGGATACTTGCGGAAATGATTTGGTTGTAAATGTAAATTCAAATTCAGCCTTAATGCCAGCGGATAACACAGATACTATCGTAGCGACCACTGGAATTTTTGATGCAGCGAATAACAATGGTAATCCGACCGTTAGCGCAATCGTAGTAACAGGAGGTCCAACCATTAGCAGTATCGACTTATACGATACAAATAAAAATGGAAAGATAGATCAAGCGAAGATAACATTTTCCATAAATGTAAATGATGCAACGATAGACGATACAGATGCTTCTCGTTTTACTATTGGAGGAACTGCTGCAATCAAAGTGGATACTGCAACTAGTGGGACTGGACTCATTGCTTCTCCCAACAATGATACAGGTGTATCCAATGACTCAATCGTAACAATTTTTACGGATGACTTCACACTATCAGGAACTGACTTAAAATCGATGAGTTTCTCACAAAATACAGGAAGGTGGATGGGCAATGGAACAGAGTTAGCTACAGTTGCCGTTTTAACATCTGTAACTAACGACAAAGCTCCACCAGTTATTCTAACCGCCGTAGCAGCAGAAAATTCAATCGCATCTGCAACTGTAGACAATGATGATACTTTGGTGATTACATTTTCAGAAAGCACAAATAAGCCTACAATTAATTCTGGAAATATTGCCAGTATCTTAAGTCTTTCTAATTCCCATGTTTGGGGTAACGTAACTTCTGCAACTTGGAATGGTCCGGGAGATGTACTCACTCTTACGTTTGCAGGCACAGGGAGTCCTACGGTTGCAGTTGGAGACTATATTACAATTGTTGGAACGATAACCGACACAGCAACAGACCCAAACACATCTGTAAATATTCCATCGGTAAATCCAATCAGCGGAAATTTTAGTGTAGAAGCTCCTTCTATTAGTTCTGCCTCCTCAACAAGTGCTACAACTATCCGAGTAGTATTTAACGAGAATGTTAATAATGCAGAAGCAACCACACTCGGAAATTATAAAATTGCCTTATCAAGCGCAGTCACTGGAAATTGTAATGACAATTCAAATTTCTCATCAGCTGCCAATTTAACATTTTCTGCAATTGTGAAAGTAGATGATAAAACTTATGATTTTACGACAGCCAACCAAACCAATGGTGCAAGTTATACCGTATTGGCCAATAAGAACAATATACATCATAAGGATTATCCTACTTACACCCTCACATGTCCGAATAATGCAAACTTTATTGGTCAGGAAAAGTTGCGAATAACAAGTGTCACCTGCTCATCCCTGACATCTCTTGTTGTAACATTTTCGAAACCAGTAAATTCTGGAATGAATGTATCTGGCTCTGCTGAATGCAATACAACAACAGAGTGCAACAAACGTTATGTGATAAAAGGTATCGTGAGCGGTACAGAAGTCGGAAGTATGACACAAGCAAAGATTTTAGATGGAACAGTATGTGGCGGTCAAGCAGCAAATAGTTCTAAAGTTTGTATTACACATACTCTAAATCAAAACGGTAGTATCTACACACTTGTAGCGGCTAACGCAACCGATAGCGATGGATTTAATGATTCAGCCTGGAGTGCTATTCAGTCTACAGCAGAAAATCTGCAAGCCAGTCCAAAAGATAGAGCAAGTTTTACTGGATGTGGAACTACTCCGCATAATTTCGTTGACGGTCCTGTTGTCACAGATCCGTTTGGCGATGGAACTACATTTGGATATTTGAACAAATACCAAAATAAAATTTATATAGGACCCAACCAAAAAGGAAATGGAGCAACAAGGTTTGAGGCTGATGGCTCTTCTCCTGAGAACCTAACCTTTGAATTATTAAAAGATTCTACAGGCTCTAGAACATCAGGCAGCACTGCATCGGCACCATTTGCTAGTATTGGCTATACAGGTTGTACTGCAGATAATTCTTCTGCGACAGGATGTGGACCTAACGATGAAAACGGTAGGGGCTTATTTGCTACTGGAACTTTTGGAGGGACGGAGTATTTATTTATAACCGGTGCAAATACGGCGGGTAATAATGATTATCTGTATTTTACCCCTGACTTAGATTCAGTTCTAAACTTTAATTACATAGATGCAAGTTGGGTGTTTGATAATTACGATCCAACTTGTAATGCAACTTGGAGATCGAATGTAACACAAAACCAAGTAACAGAATCCATTCATGTATTTAATGGTAAAGTGTATTGGAGTGTTCCTGGAGATGGGACTAACAGACCATTTGCCGTTACAATTGGCTCTCTTACAAATGAGGTAACTTGTAATAATACAACCAATGCCTACTTGAATATGCGTTATATGTCAGGGGTTGGAAGACTCCATGCTACAAAACCAGCACAGGCAGATATTATGGGTGGGATTTTTAATTCCTTCAATGATCGTGTCTATTTTGCAAATTCAGGATCTATTTCTTATAGTAAAGTATCTTCCCCTGTTTGTATTGAAGGAAGCACTTACTCTGCAGGAGTATGTGAACAGACAGGTGGAATTGTTCGATCTGTTAATAATAATCCCGCTGGATGTACGTCCGCAGGCGGTTGTCCTGATTGGGTTGACATTACTCCAAGTTCAGTTGATTACAAAAAGTATTTTACAATTGGACTTGAGGCTATTACCGATTTAATCCCAGCACAAAAACCAATTCCAAATATGGAAACGTATAAAAACAATTTTTACTTCATTCGCAATGCATGCACACAGGCACTTTGGGATGATGGAACTGCAACGGGTGGTGATTCCAATAATAATTGTGGATTTAATGCTTCTTGTGGGACAACGAATAAAAATGATAAAGTTTGTCCTCTTGGTGCAGAAATTCCTCAGCTATGGAAATGTGTTCCTTCTTTTAGCGGCTCTGCAACTGAATGTGATGCAGATGATTGGTCGTTAGTCGCACAAAATGGGATAACAGGCAAAACAAATTTTGGCGATGCGAATAATAGAAAAATAACTATGCTAAGTGCTAATGGAGATTATTTGTATGTAGGCTTTGATAATAGCACAACCGGAATTGAGGTATGGAGAACAAATCTTGCAAATCCATCGACTGCTGGAGATTTTTCTCAAATTGGTGGAGATGGTTTCGGTGCAGGGACTGCGATTACGGAAGTGTATTCGCATATTTCCCTACAAAGTGGATCAATCTATTACTTATATCTCAGTGTGGGAAAAAATAGTATTCCTGTTCGGGTGCATAGACAACAAAATGAGGCTCCAGTAGTATTTGCAATTGAGTCTATCAATACTATGCTAGCCTACATAAATCAAGGAAATAATGCAAAGTATCCGATTGGATTGGGATTTCTGGTTTTTGGAATCCTAGCCTTCTTTACATTCAGAAGATTTGTTGGGGGGTCAATTCATGAATAGTCAAATCAATTTTTTAAAACTTTCTCTCCTGTTTTGGGTAATACTGGTTAACTCCTTTTACTGCACGGGTGAGAGCGAAGATAGAGCAGACAATGAAAATAGACAGCAAAACTCTGATCCCGCAAGCAGGTCAATATCTCCCCAAAAGGAATACACAAAAGATAAACCGGCAGAGTGGGCTCAGATAGCTAATGATCATTTGCCTGAAATTGTTTTTGAAAAATCAAAATCCAAAGACAATGTAAAGGTAAAAGTCCTTGGTCGAAAATTTTCCGAGAGGCATTATATTGAAATCATTGGACTAATGGACGAGCATAAAGCGGACATTGACATCAAACACTTTGAACGAGGCAACAACCCAATTGCGACACTAACGCTCAACCAAAAAGAGTTTAATCCAGAAACAGTAAAAGTTTTTGCCAAATGTAACTTGCATGATCTCTGGACAGTTCCTTTAATTCCAAAAGAAGAATAAAAAATTAAGCTTTCATCCCATTGAATAAAACATCTCCCAAAATTTTAATAATGCGGGAGTTGTTTTCTGAAATCCATTTGTTTCTCTTTTCGATTGTAAGTAGCGACAAACCGTGAATAGCCGACCAGGCAACTAAAGCAAGTTGAATCGCATTTGCTTTTTTTACTATGCCTGCTTTTTGACAGTCTTTAATGGTTTCAACCAGTAAACCAAAAGACTTTTCGGAAGCTTCTTTTAGACTCGCATACTTCTTGTAATCCTCTAATACATTTCCAAACATAACCTGTAAATGATTTGGATTTTCTACTGCAAATTGAACGTATGCTTCCCCTATCGCATAATGTCTTTGAAGTGGATTGTTTGGATGCTTCGCGATGCCTGCTTCTAATTTTAAAATGAGCCTCAGAAAACCTTCTTCCGCAATCGCTGCCAGTAGCGCGTCTTTGTCTTCAAAATGACGGTAAGGTGCTGTATGGCTTACACCAGCACGTCTAGCTGCTTCCCGTAAGCTTAGATTTTTAATTCCAGTTTCAGCTAGAATCGAAACTCCAGCATCAATAAGAGCCTTTTTTAAATCGCCGTGATGATAAGAAGAAGTAGATTTTGTTTTTTTCATAATGTTTTAATGTTGACAATAGTAACATATATATTTACACTGTCAACATTAAACTAGATTTCATAAGGATAAGAAAAAGTCAATGGAAAAAGAAAATCATTTTGATGCAATTATAATCGGTTCTGGAATGGGTGCCCTTACTACTGCTAGTATTCTAGCAAGACTCAAAAACAAAAAAGTTTTAGTTTTAGAAAAACATTTTAAACTGGGTGGTTTTACACATACTTTTAAGCGAGAAGGAAAATATCTCTGGGATGTAGGTATACACTATGTAGGCGACATGGGCAAAGATGAAATGCTTCGCAAACTTTTTAACATTGTAACAGAAGGCAATGTAGACTGGAAAAAAATGAATGATCCATTTGAGAGGTTTATGTATCCCGAAATCACGTTCGATCAATACAGCACAGAGGAAAAATTTCGTTCTGATTTAATAGAAAAATTTCCGTCAGAGAGAGTTGCTATCGAAAATTATTTTTCAGATGTAAAATCTTTTTCAAATTGGGCTACTCGTCAGTTTACTCTAAAAGCAAAGCCCGCACTTTTAAATTCAGAATCGAGTAGTTTTAAACTAATCGGGGCAAAAAGTCCAATGATCACAACTAAAGATTATATGGATGCAAACTTCAAGGACCCCATCTTAAAAGCAGTGCTAGTATCTCAATGGGGTGATTATGGTCTTCCTCCTTCTGAAAGCGCTTTTTATATGCACGCAGGACTTGTAGTTCATTACTTAAAAGGAGGATACTACCCAGTAGGCGGTTCTGGAACGATAGCCGAAAGCGTGAAACCTATCATTGAGAAAAATGGTGGAGAAATGCATATCTTTAGCGAAGTCACCGAAATCATTCTTGATAACGGAAAAGCAATTGGAGTAAAAGTAAAACAAACAAAGGGAAAAAGCATTATCGAAAAAGAATTCTTTGCGCCCGTGATTGTTTCGGATGCAGGAGTATATAACACCTATACAAAGCTCATTCCTAAAAATATTGATCTCCCCAATAGAGAAAGCATTTCCAATTTTGTAACGGGGGCAAGTAGTGTGACCCTCTACCTGGGATTTAAAGACGATCCGGCAAAGCTTGGATTCAAAGGAGAAAATTACTGGATATACAATTCCATCGACCACGAAAAGAATTTTGCGGAAAAAGACAATCTACTTCTAGGTAAGCCTACTGCCTGTTATGCGTCCTTCCCTTCTCTCAAAGATCCAAAGGCTGAATCTTTTACTGGTGAAGTCATTAGCTTTGTAAATTATGATCCCTTTGCAAAATGGAAAAATGGGGAGTGGAAAAATCGCGGAGCCGAATACAAAGAATTAAAAGAGAGGATAACAGAAGGTATGCTTAACTTCATGGAAGAGCGTTTCCCCGGCTACAAAGATATGGTAGCATTCAAAGAACTCTCTACTCCTTTGACCAATGAATACTTCACAGACCACAAAGCAGGAACAATATATGGAATACCCTGCACACCTGAACGATATACAAAAGACTGGATGGGCGTCAAGACTCCAATCGAAAATCTTTTTATTACAGGAGCTGATGCATGTTCACCTGGAATATCCGGCGCTCTTATGGGTGGCTTCGCAGCGGCAACAGTTATATTGGGATATAATAGTATGATGGGGGTAATGAAAGATTCCGCTAAGCTATAGTAAAACCTTACATAAGCTTGCGATGGATTGTTATTCCCAGTAAATTTAGATCCTTAGAAAAAAATTAAATTTCACGCAAAGCCGCTAAGTCGCGATAGGATTAAAAAAAGTAGTTTATCTTTGAGTATATTACGATTTTTAATATTTTTAAAATTTCAAAGAATATCTATGCGCCTTAGCAGCTAACACTCAATGATTCTCCTGTAGTTCGAGTCATAATTAAAACCTCATTTTTCTCCTCAACGTAAGTTGTGATAGACGATACATCAAAGATACTATGAATTAAATGAACTTTTGTTTCCAATTGACAAGTAGGTAAGGTTTGATTTGATTGGCATTTACTAGAATTGGTCAATTCAATGGTTTTACACAGAGAAATTCAATGCTTTATAATGACTATAGCACTTTATTTGTTACTTGCAGTCGGATTTAATTTACACGCGAACGATTCTAATGAAAGCAAAATTGAATTTCAAAATGAATCTGAAATACTTTTAGTAGGAAAACAAACCTATTTCCTAGAAGACAAAGAAGGTAAACTTTCTATCGAAGACATTTTAAAACAAGAAACTCAAAGCTTGTTTAAGCTAAATCATAATTCTATTTTTACACATAAACCAACTGACAGTGCCTTCTGGTTAAAACTTAATATAGAAAACCAAACAGGAAAAGATGCATGGTTAGAACTCGGGAGCACTTTTCTATGGGCAATTGATTATTATGTGAATCAAAGCGGAAAATATGAATTAGTCACGAAAACAGGTTCCCTTCGTCCAGAGACTAACAAGGCATATCCAACAAATTTGTTTTGGTTACCACTTGGAAGCAACGTAGAGAGGCAACCAATATATATCCGCATTTATACCCAGAGACCAATTGCGGTTCCGATTCAAATTGGGACAATTCGAACTTTAGGACAAAATAAAACTAAGCAAGATTTTTTAATTGCTGGTTTTATTGGATTAATGCTAGGCATGATTCTTTACAATTTGTTTCTGCTTTTTGTAACGAAAGATATTTCATATTTATGGTATGCCATGTATGTAATATTTACTACTCCTTCTCTTACTTACATTAGCAATTACTCACCGCTGAATTTTGCCTTCAATCAAGAAATATCCTTTTTCTTGAATTCTCATTCATTTACTTGGATCAATCTAAGCTTTGTATTTAGTGGTATTTTTGCGATTTCTTTTTTAAGCCTAAAGCGAAAACCAAAAATTAAAATTTTAGTTCAAGTAATGAGCATTTACTCAATGCTCATTATTAGCTTTCTTGACGGTTTTTCTATTGTTCCTCATTTCAAACTGATAATTCCATATCAGATTCTAAGTATATTAGAAATATTTATGCTTTTTTTTATGAGCCTATATATAGCCTTTAAAGAACTTAAAAATAATGCTCGTTTTTATTCTCTTGCATTTGTTTGGATTATTTTGGGTTTAGCTTTCTACTTTATGACTGTTAATGGTATAATTGAATACTCATACTTAACTCGCAATTCACTTCTATTTGGCGTTGGGATGGAGTCTCTGATGTTTTCTCTTGCGTTAGGCGATAGAATCAATGGAATGAGAGACGAAAATTTACATCTTATTAAAAATCAAAATCAAATCCTAGAAAAGAAAGTAGAAGAAAAAACAAGAGAATTAATTGAAGATATTTCAAAACGCAGGGAAGTTGAAAAGATACTTTTAGATTTTAAACTTGCCTTAGATAACCATACTATAGTTGCTGTTACAGATATTTCTGGCAAAATAACCTATGCAAATGAGCAATTCTGTGCTATTACAAAATATTCAAGAGAAGAGTTGATAGGTCAAACCCATAGAATCATTAATTCAGGTTATCACCCAAAAGAATTTTTTCAAAATCTATGGGAGACAATACAAAGCAAAAAGGTGTGGAAAGGAGTTATTAGAAATCGAGCAAAGGATGGTTCGTTTTATTGGGTTCAATCCACTATGGTTCCTTTCTTAGACAATAGCGGAAATATTACTCAATATTTTTCTATCCGCACAGATATCACTGAACAAAAACAAATAGAAGACTCGCTAAGAGAAAGCGAACAAAAATTCCGTTCTCTCATAGAAAAAATGCCAATCGCAATGGGATTAGCAAATTATAAAGATGAATTGTATTTTGTCAATGAGCGATTTAGAGCAACATTAGGATATACATTAGAGGATACTCCAAACTTTGAAATGTGGCTACTACGCGCTTACCCCAATCCAGAATATAGAGAATGGGTAAAGCAAACTTGGCTTGCTGCTTCCTTAAAGGCAGAGAAAGAAGGAACTGATATTGAGCCATTGGAATGTCGCGTTACCTGTAAAGATAGAAGTGAGCGCATAATGGTGATTTCAGGTATGAGTCTTGCTGATACGAGAATTCTTACATTTATCGATATAACCGACCGTAAGCAAGCAGAAGTCGAAGTCTTGAAAGCAAAAGATGCTGCTGAAGCGGCTAACAAGGCGAAATCGGAATTTCTTGCTAATATGAGTCACGAAATCAGAACCCCACTCAATGCGATAGTTGGCTTCTCAACTATTTTACAGGAGAAATTAGAGGGAAATAAAGTATTTACTGATTACCTGAATAATATTATTCAAAGTAGTAATGTGCTGCTTGGACTAATAAATGATATATTAGATATTTCTAAAGTAGAAGCAGGTCGCTTAGTTGTAAACCCACAGCCTATAAATTTATCGACTCTTATGCAAGAAGTGCAATCCATTTTCTTAATAAAAGCAGCGGAAAAGGGAATTAGTCTTACTTTTACTGTTTCGCAAAATACTCCTAAAAGTATTCTCATTGATGAGAAATATTTAAGGCAAATATTATTTAACCTCATTGGAAATGCTGTAAAATTTACACATAAGGGAGGTGTTGAAATAAATATTAATACTACTTTTGAAGAAGAAGACACTAGTAAGATTAATTTATATTTCACTATTACTGATTCAGGAATTGGAATACCAAAAGAAGAATTAAATAAAATCTTTGAACCGTTTACACAAGTGGCTAATCAAAACTATACTCTTTACGGTGGAACTGGACTTGGGTTGACTATCACACAAAGATTAGTAGAGATTCTCGGTGGTAAAATTTCAGTGGAAAGCGAATATGAAAAGGGAACTACTTTTATTGTATCTCTTTTTAATATTCCAGTTGGAACTTTAAACTTTGAAGAAGAAACGAAACAGAGCAAACATTGGCTAAAGGAGATTCAATTTAAGAATCCTATTATCTTAATCGCAGAAGATATTTCAATAAATCGTCAAGTATTAAAAGGTTTCTTAAAACCATTTAATGTTACAATCTTTGAAGCAGAAAATGGAGAAGAATGTATTAACATTGCCCGCAAAAATCGTCCTAATATAATTCTCATGGATATGCAAATGCCGATAATGGATGGTTACACGGCATCTAATATTTTAAAGCAAGACTTCGATCTAAAGGACATTCCAATTATTGCAATTACTGCTTCTGGGAGCAAATTAAAGAAAGAGAAATTTAATAGTGTAGTGAATGATTTTTTATTAAAGCCTGTTTTCAAATTTGACTTATTAGAACTTCTAATAAAATATTTGCCTTACGATAGAATAATTCAAAATATTGAGACTCCAATCAAAAAAGGTCAAGTATCTATTGGCTCCGAGTCTAAATTATCAATAGAGAATAAGACTGAATTGCCCCAATCTATTATACCCCAAATTTTAAGATTACAAAAATCATTAATCGTCGATGAGTTGATTGAATTAGTCAAGAAATTAGAAGCATTTGCGGATAATAATAACATTCCTCAGCTAAAGGGATTTTGCTCTCAATTGAACATTAGTATCGAGACATTCGATATAGATAGTATATTTAGAATTTTGGGGCAATTAGTTATTTACCTGGGCAAAGAGTAAATATGGAATCAACTAAAAAGCCTTTAATTCTAATTGTAGATGATACCTCCAAAAATATTCAGGTTTTGGGCAACATGCTTCGTAACAAAGGATATAATATTAGTGTTGCGACTTCCGGTAAAGAAGCACTTACATCCGTAGAAACAAAATCTCCTGATTTAATCTTACTCGATATTCAAATGCCTGAAATGGATGGATTTGAAGTTTGTAAAATTCTTAAATCAAATCCTAATACAAAGGAGATTCCAATTTTATTTTTAACTGCAGTCACAGACCCGGACAAATTAGTCCATGCGTTTGAAATTGGCGCTGTGGATTATATTACAAAGCCGTTTAATCCATCCGAATTATATTCACGAGTTGCAACACATCTAGAAATAAAAATCTCTCGGGAAAAACTATTAAAACTTTATAATAAAATGGATAACGACTTAAATGTTGCAATTAGAACACAAGCTTCATTGATAACTAATACATTTCCCTTATCTAAGTTTTTTCAATTTAGTAGTTTTTATAAACCATATTCAAAAATTGGCGGTGATTTAATTGCCTATAAAGAATATCCATCAGACACAGACCAAAGAATAGATTTATTATTTGGAGATATCTCTGGACATGGAATTTCTGCGGCTCTTATGTCTGGCATAATACTACTTGCCTTTAAAATTGTATCGGCTAAGGAAACTACACCAGCAGAGGGGCTATCCCTTATTAACCAACATATTACATCTCTAATCGCGCCTTACTTTTTTTCCGGTGTTTATATAAAATACTATGTACATAGAGAAGAATTGCATTATTCCTACGCCGGTCACCATCCAATCGTCTCGATTGAAGGAAATGATATTTTAAATCTAGCGGGAAGGGGACCTATTCTTGCATTAAATCCAATTACAACCTTTAACAATTATACTTTTAAATTAAGAAAAGGAAATAAACTTCTTTTATATTCCGATGGAATGTTCGAAGTCTTTGACTCAAATCGTAAACTTTACGGCTTAGATAGATTTAACAATACAATCGCAATGTTAAATCATAAATCCGGCAAACAGTGCTTAGCCGAACTTTATGAAAACATTTATAAGTATTGCGATGGAAACTTGCAAGATGATATGACTATGCTTCTAATAGAAATTTTTTAAGGAATAGTATCCACAAAAAAAATTGAAGAATTTTTAAAAATTTCTACCTCTTATACAGGCGTAGGATTTGAAGCAAAGAAAAAAGTAAGAAACATTTTTCTCATAAGCCAATTTTCTTTCTGTTTGACAAAGATGGTTTGCTTTATTTCATTGAAAAATACTAGAGAAACTAAATGTTTTCCATAAAAAAAACGTTATCGACAGTTTGAATTCTAGAAAATTTTTCCCTAAATTACTCAGAGCTAAGAGTAGGAATAAAAGATGAACAAAAATATTACAAAAGTTAGTGCCAAAAGAAAGGGAACTGCAAAAAGAAAACCAATCTCCCACAAGATTAAGAAAGGAAAAATCTTTTTAGAATTTAGACAGCAACTTCATAAACAATTTCTACCAGAAATTTTAAAATTACAAAAGGCAATTAACTTCGATGAACTAAAAGAATTTGAAACAGACTTTAAAAAATTTATCGAAGACAATCAAATTAAAGAGTTAAAACAATTTTGCATCGAACTCGAAGCAAATATTTTAACTTTTAATGTAGATAACATATTTTCAATTTTGAAAGATATAGAAAAATTTCTAGTAGAGGAATAGAGAAGTGTGCAGAGAATTCTACACACTTCTTTGAGAGGATTTATTTTTTAATACTAACTAATTCTGATTTTCCGATTTCCATTGTTTTACCATCTTGAGCTGTAATCAAAACAGTTGTTTCTTTAATCGTTGCTTTCACATTTTTATAAACAGTTCCATTTTTCAATGTAACTGTATCAGAATATCCTTCGATTGGAAGAGCACCACTATTTATAGCGTTAGGAGATACAGGAGCTGGAGCTACATTGATATTGGTCGGTCCGTTTGTATTTGCCGGAGGAGCTGGAGTAATAGAATTAACGGAATTTGAAGCATCACCGGTTAATGGCTTAATTACTTCTGTATTGATTTGGAAATACTTTGGTGCACTAACTAAATTCCATTCTCTGTAATTGAGTTTTGCTTTTTCAACGTCTACTACAGATGTTGCTACTTTAGTTTTTTCACCTTCTAGAGTTGTCCCAGTTTTAGAAACAGTAGATCTCATTTTGTCTTTGAAAACTTGGATTTCTGATGGAGTTAAAATAAACTTCTTTGGACTTTTTCTTTCGGAAAGTGGAAGCTTATCGTTGTTAGTCTTTTGGTATTCAGAAATAATAGCATCTAATTTCTTTTTGTTTGCTTCTCTTACTTCTTTAGTAACTACTTCATCAACATAAGTGCAAGGAGTCTTTGCAGCATTATTCTGGTTACAAATTTGTTGAATGAAAGGCTCAACATAAACTAATTCTAAATTCACAGATATAAAAGAATTATTTGGAGGTAGTTCATTTAACTTAATAACTTGTGGAACTCTTTCTTTTTCTGTGTAGATTTTGCTTTGGTAGCTAGTTGTAATTTCTGGCTCGCTTTCTCTTTTGCTAGATTGTGGACGAACCGGTGTTTCAAAACCATCTCTTGTTCTTACAATTTCTTGTGTTACTTTGAAAGTCTTTTTTTCTACGGCAGAGAATGCTTGAAAGTTGATTACATCTGAACCAATAATTTTTCCAGTTTGATCTCTTACGATAATATTGTTATCTAAAATCTCTCCTGCTTTAATCGCTTCGATTACGGAGATTCCCGAATTTTCGTATGTTAAATTTAAAAATAGATAGTTGTTACCATCAGAACCTTTGTAAACGCCAATTGGTTCATTTGGTAGTTCGTTGATAGACTCAACTCTCACTTCGCTTAGATTTATTTTTTCAGAGTAGACTCTAGGAGTAACATAGCTCGGTGCTGGAGTCGCGGGTGGCTTGCTTGCAAAAAAATTGGAGAACGTTGAACAGGCTGAAAAATAAGGAGTGAGTAGAATGAGCAGTAATAAAGAGTTTTTCATTATGATTTTTTCCTCGTAAATGGTGACGAATTTTAAACTAAAAATGGTTAAGCTTATTGGCAACCCTTTTTTGTTTCCTTCTTACAACAAGTTAATAAATTTACTATTTACAAAAGCTGCAAGTAGCGATTCATTGAACTAGATACAATAAAGAACTCTATTTACAAAAGTATTTGCAAGGAAAAAAGCTAGGAATCGATTAAACTATTATAAATTGTTTTAAATACACGATTCTTAGTGTTAATTTAATCCTGAAAAGTTTAAGTCTATTCTTGATTGAGATGATTTGCATTTACTCCAAAACCTAGTTTACTTGTTGTAAATTTTATTAAGGTAATCGCCATGAAACTCATTTCGAAAATTTGCTTTCTCTATTTGTTCTCTTACCATATACTCAATGCTGATTCGAATAGCAATTTACTAGACTTTGCTCGCCAGGGAAATTTGGACGGAGTAAAAACTTCCCTATCTGAAAAAGCAGATATTAATTTTAAAGACAGCCAGGGCACAAGTGCTTTGATGTTTGCGGCTAACTACGATCATTTCCAAGTCGTGAAGTTTCTAGTTGACAACAAAGCAGATGTATTTGCAAAAAATACAAGTGGTTGGACAGCTGCCATCATGGCCGGAGCGAGAAACAATTCTCTCATAAAAGAATATCTGGAAGCAGTCGAGCGCACAATAAAAAAAAGCCAGGCTACTGGAATAGTATTATCAGTCTTTGGAGATGTAAGTGTTAATAATAGAAAGCTAAATGTTGGTGATATGATTTTAGAAAATCAAACCGTATACGTAGGTAAAAAATCAAACTGCGAAATCCAAATAAAACAATCTCAATCAGAATTCACAATTCGATTAAGAGAAGAATCGATATTAGCCCTTAGGTTTAAAGAAACTCCAACGGAAAATGTATTCTCGGGACTTGTGAAATTTGGCTCTGCATTGTTTAAAGTAGAAAAAGTTTTTACAGGAGAGAAGATACAGGCGATTACCCCCACAACCACAGCCGCTGTAAGAGGAACTGCGTTTAACGTTTCCGTTGAAAAAGATGGAAGCACAAAAGTTTTAGTATACGATGGAGTTGTTAAGACAAGAGTTCGCTCTCCCGAAATTGAAGAAGACGAGATAATCGAGAATACCCCCGAAATTAAAAAATTAATTTCTAATTTAGAAGCTAATTCTCAAATTGTGCCAATTGGACATTCAATAGAAATTACGCCTAAAATACAAAAAGAAATTTTACAAAAAGCAGATGCCGAAGGACTCAAAAACAGAGCGCAACGAAAGGAGTTCTCATCTTCTCCGTTACCGGACTTGACCCTTCGCTGCTCAGAAAAACCAACGATTGCAAAGTATGAAAATACAACCGCATTCGAGTCCCAAAAGAAGGACACTGAAAGTCTTATAGGAGTCGAAGGTGGAAAATTAAAAAATAGTTGGGAAAGACAAGAAATCGTATCTCATATAGAAAACAAAAAAGAAGAAAAAACGATTTCCACTTTCAAACCTGAAGTATTAAAAACACCGGAGCGTATATTACTAAAAAATGGAACAGTAATAAAGGGCTCTATATACCAATTTGGTAGAAAATATGTTATATTCACAGATGAAGGCAAACAGGTATTAGACGAAGAAGAAGTAGAAAGATTTATTTTTGACTAATAAGACAATGAAAAAGTATATAAATTTAATTCTAATTTTTTTAATAGGATTCTCTTTTAAATTAAAAGCGGAGCCTATTTCGACAGATCCAATCCTTCGAGTCAATGCAGGAATGCACACTGCTGTCATTCGAAGGATTAGTGTTGATAGAGACAATCGTCTATTAGCCACAGCATCTACCGATAAGACTGCGAAAATCTGGGAGTTATCAACAGGAAAGCTCCTTAAAACAATTCGTGTTCCCGTTGCTGCAGGACATGAAGGAAAAGTAAACGCTGTTGCTCTTTCGCCTGACGGTAAAACACTCGCCGTTGCTGGCTGGACAGGCATGGAAGAAGCAGATGGATATTTTATTTATATATTTGATACAGAAACCGGGATATTAAAAAGAACCATTCCTTCTGTAAATGAAATCATTTTTCATATGGCGTATTCTCCCGATGGGAAATACCTAGCCGCCAATTTAAGACTTGGATTCAAACTCTACAATGCGACTAATTTTAACCTGGTAGCTGAAGATTTAGATTACAGGGATAGAAGTTACGATACCGGTTTCATTTTACAAAATGGTAATCTAAAAATAATAACTATCTGTCTAGATGGGTCAATTCGTTATTATGCGCTAGAAGGTGGAAAGTTAAAACTAGTAGACCGAAAGACTGGACAAAATGGAAAGACTCCTATCTCGATGAGAGTTTCTAGCGATGGAACCAAGCTTGTAGTCGGATATGAATTTGGAACTCTGGTAGAAGTTTTCGACATTGCAGGGGACAGCATCAACTATGCATTTGCCCCTTCTACTTCTGGAGTAAGTAATGGAGATTTAAGCAAGGTCACCTGGTCTGAAGATGGACAATCTTTGTATGCAGGAGGAATGGCACAGAGAAATGGTTACTTCGTCCGTAAATGGTCAAATGGCGGACGAGGGGATTATAAGGATTTGCCCGCTTCTTGGAATTCGATCATGCATGTGATACCATTGAAGGGTGGCGGAATTGCCTATTCCACACATGATCCTTCTTTTGGAATATTAGATGAGGATGATAGAAGAGTTACTTATAAAATTCCGGACACACCTGATTTTAGAGATGGGCAATCCAACTTTTTAGTTTCGGAAGATGGAAAGAAAGTCCAATTTGGATTTGCTCAATTCGGAAGAGAACTCGCTCAATTTTCTATCACAGATAAAAGAGTTATTTTAGATGAACTAGATACAAGTGGAATGTATGCACCGGATACAAGTTCACTACGCGTTACTAATTGGAGAAATAATTATTCTCCGCAAATCAAAGGCAATCGAATTGTATTGGAAGACCATGAAACATCTAGATGCCTTGCCATTTTAGACGACAACTTTCTTCTGGGAACCGAATGGAATTTACGCTATTACAATAAATCAGGACAGGAAATCTGGAAAGTTCCGGCACCGGGTATTGCATGGGAAGTAAACCTTACCCGTAACGGTAAATTTGCAGTAGCCGCATTTGGAGATGGAACGATTCGTTGGTATAAAACAGAAGACGGAACAGAGCTACTTTCCTTATTTCTACATAAGGATAAAAGGAAATGGGTAATCAGCACCGCTTCCGGTTACTACGATACAGCCCCTGGAACAGAAGAATTTTTAGGATGGAATGTAAATAGGGGAAAAGATCATGCAGCGGATTTCTTTCCACTCGCTAAATTTAGAACCAAATACTACCGGCCTGATATCATTGACAAAATCTTAGATATTGGAAATGAACAAGAAACTATTTCTAAAATGAATGAGGATTCTGGTAGAAAAAATGAAACAAGTAAGTTAAATGATCATTATCCCCCAGTAGTAGAAATCATTTCTCCGAAGAGTGTATTTAAAACGGCAAATAGAAGATTGACCATTCAATACAAAGTTAGAACTCCTTCCGGAAATCCAGTTACTAGTATAAAAGTTTTAATCGATGGAAGACCAATCACTGGAACAAAAGGAATGAACTTAGTCTCGATAGAAAAAGACAGTCCACCAAAAACTATCACAGTTGATATTCCGCCGCGCGATAGTGTTGTTAGCCTCATCGCACAGAGTAAATACAATACAAGCGAGCCAGAAAATCTAGTAATTGACTGGGAAGATAAATCAGAAAAACAAATTCAAAAACCTAGACTATTTATTCTTGCGATTGGAGTAAGTGATTACAATGAATCAGATTTAAAATTACAATTTGCTTCTAAAGACGCTACAGATTTTGTAAAGACAATGGAAAAACAAGAAGGCAAAATGTATAGTGATATCACAGTAAAGACACTTCTGGACAAAGAGGCTAACACGAGTAATATCCTAGATGGCTTGGAATGGATTCAAAACGCAACGAAGGTAAATGACTACGCGATGATTTTTATTTCAGGACATGGAGTAAACGATGCCTTGGGTAATTATTATTTTCTTCCATCTAACTTTGATCCGAATAAATTTAAAAGCACTGGCGTTTCCTATTTAGAAATTAAAAATACACTAAACTCAATTCAGGGAAAGGTAATCTTCTTTGGAGATACCTGTCACTCGGCAAATGTTTTCGGAAAAGGAAATCCATCTGATATTACCATTTTAATCAATGAACTATCCGACGCAGATAACGGCATAGTAGTGTTTACCTCTTCCACAAAAAACCAACTCTCTCTAGAAGATAAAAGTTGGGGCAACGGAGCATTTACCAAAGCTCTTGTAGAAGGACTAAACGGAAAAGCGGATTACTCGAAGAAAGGTCGAATTACAATTAATATGTTGGACTTATACTTATCAGAGAGAGTAAAAGAACTCACCAAAGACAAGCAAACGCCGGCAACTTCTAAGCCTGATACGATTGCGGATTTTCAAATTATAGATTTAAAATAAAAGGAGATTTAAAATGTTTAGTTTCATTGGAATGATTATAATAGGAGCAATCGCTGGTTACATTGCAGGGCTATTATTTAAAGGAAAAGGTTTTGGATTTTTAAAGAATATGCTACTTGGAATTGCTGGCTCAGTTGTAGGCGGATTTCTCTTGCGGCTAATAGGCTTTGCCTCCTTCGGAATTATTGGCAGTCTCATCTCAGCCCTACTCGGCGCACTTGCCCTTCTCTGGGTATTTAACACTTTTTTCAATAAAAAATAACTTTTAAAAGATTATCACCGATGTACACCGAAGACACCGATAAAAGATACGATTGTTTTTTTAGTATTTGTATTTCGACTCGAAGCCATATCATTTTTTATCGTTTTTTTCTCGGTGTGCATCGGTGGTAATCAGTTTTTATGATAATAAAGTGAACTTATTTACTCAAAAAGGGGCTTATAGTGTTTTGCCGTATGATGGAATTGCAGAATACTATGGAGTCATATTCGAGAGAGAAGAGGCAAATGAGTATTTAACCAGGCTTCTAAATACAATCGAATGGAAAAACGATGAAGTTATTATTTTCGGAAAGCATATCGTTACAAAAAGAAAAGTAGCCTGGTATGGAGATGCAGGTTTCAACTATTCCTATTCAAACACAGAAAAGAAAGCATTGGAATGGACAGAGGAGCTAATCGTTCTTAAGCGCGTAGTTGAGAACTTATCCGGTATCAAATTTAATTCCTGCCTTTTAAATCTATACCATGACGGAGAGGAAGGAATGTCCTGGCATAGTGACGATGAGAAATCGCTTGGAGAAAATACTTGTATTGCTTCTTTAAGTTTTGGAGCAGAGCGTAAGTTTTATTTTAAACATAAAAAAACAAATCAATCTTTATTCGTAACACTTGAGCATGGAAGTCTACTAGTAATGAAAGGAGCGACGCAAACAAATTGGCTCCACGCACTCCCTAAATCCAAAAGAATACACAAGCCTAGAATTAATTTAACCTTTCGAACATTCATTCAGGTTTAAATTACCATTGACATTTGGGAATTGGGAATTAGGTTGGAAGTGTTATGAATGAGAATAAAAATATATCTAAAGAATCAAAAGGAAAATCTTCCGTTCGTAAAAAGAAGAATTTCCTAGTTGTATCTTCTGATTGGATTGGTGAATTCAATCCTGTAACGCTAATTCAAAAAGCTCGCAAGAAAAGACAAATTACCATTTCCAAATAAAATCCATTTGCAATCCTTAGAAGAACAACTATCATCTGTATTTCGCCTATCGTCTTTTCGAGATGGACAAAGAGAGGCTATTACCGATCTCCTTTCCGGCAAAGACGTAGTCGCCGTTATGCCAACAGGAGGAGGGAAATCCCTACTCTACCAACTTCCCGCCAGCATAAAGGAAACAGGTGTATCAATTGTAATTTCTCCCCTGATTGCTCTTATGAAAGACCAGGTGGAGTCTCTCAATCGAATCGGCGTCCCTGCCCTATTTTGCAACTCCTCTCAAGATGAACTAGAACAGCTTACAGCAATTAGCCGGGCAGTAACAGGAAAAATAAAGCTACTTTATATTTCACCGGAGCGGGCTCTCTCCTCATACTTCACAACTATGCTAAAAAAAATGAAGGTTAACTTCTTTGCTGTAGATGAGGCTCACTGTGTTTCGCAGTGGGGACATGACTTTAGACCGGAATATAGAGAACTTCACCGGTTACGCCTTATTCACCCCAAGGCTCCCTTCATTGCACTCACTGCAACAGCAACAGCAAGAGTCCTACAGGATATTCAAAATTCTCTAAATCTAAATAGTCCCTCTCTCATTAAAAAAAGTTTTCTTCGTCCCAATCTTTCTTTTCAAATAGAATATTTACGAACAGAAACAGAAAAGGACACAAAGCTTTTAGAAATTTTAGAATTGGAAAAAGAAAAAAATCACAAAGGAAGAATTATCATCTACTGCGCAACCCGGAACAAAGTAGACGAAGTATGTAAATTTCTACTGGACAATGGTCATAAGGCAGCGAGATACCATGCAGGTAAGACCGACTCCATGCGCGAAAAAACGCAGGATAATTATTCATCGGGAAAGGTAAAGATACTCGTAGCTACTAACGCATTTGGAATGGGGCTTGATGCTCCCGACGTGAGACTCGTTCTACACTATCAAATTCCATCCTCAGTAGAATCTTATTACCAGGAAGCAGGACGTGCGGGTAGAGATGGGAAGCCTTCTAGATGTATTTTATTTTTTCAAAATGGAGACTTAGCAGTCCAAAGTTTTATCATCCGAAAAGAATCCAACCGTAAGGGAGGAGAAACGCTATTAGACGCAATCAAAGCTTACGCCTATTCTACTGTTTGTAGACAAAAGTTTTTATGTGACTACTTTGGAGAAGAAATTGAATCTTGCGGGATATGCGATATTTGCCGCTCTAAGACAAAAGATACAAAGCATTCTTACTTAGAGGAGTTAGAAGACAAAAAACAAAAGAAATTAGAAAAGAGCAAATACGAATTTACCTCGGACGATCTAAAGACAATCAAAGAATTATTAATTTATTATCCCGGCATATTTGGCAAAAAAATTCTCGTCGGAATTTTACGGGGATCAAAATCAAAAGCAATCCTTAGAATGAAAGTAGACAAGTCTCCTTTTCATGGAAAGCTATCTAAAATTCCAGAAGAAGCAATTCTTGCAAAACTAGAAGACTGGACTTTTACAAAAGAAATTAAAATCGCAGGACAAAAATATCCAAAGCTTTATCTATCTACTCACCCACCAATCTCTAAGAAAGAAAAAATTGAAGCCGAGATTGCTTCCGGCACAAGGGTTCGTAAAATTCAGACTCCAAGCCAGGCACTCGTGAAGGCATTAAAAAATTACAGAGATAGAGAAGCTAGAAAATATAGGTGGAAAAAATTTATGGTTCTGCATAATGCTGTCATCACACGAATTGCAAATCTAAAACCGGAGACCAAGCAAGACTTAATTCATATCAAAGGTCTTGGGGATGCGAAGATAGAAAAATTCGGAGATGGAATTTTGGAGACAATAAGAAAATATGGCTGAAGAATCAAAGTTCAATTCCTACAAGAACAGAGTAAAAAATCTTTTTACTTTTAAAAATTTTAACAACCTTCCCAATTTTATTGAAATATTGGAAAAAGGTTTAGAAAAAGAACTCTCCTTTAATGCATCAAAAACAGATCCTCCAATTCCAGTAGAAGAACTTCCTATCGATTTAAGCTTACGCAAATCGGGTATTATCCGCAAGGTATATGAAAAAATTTTTCCAGTTACCCATGTATTTCAGATATCGTATAAATTTAACGGCGTGTTTATGGAAAATTTCATGCCGATCACAAATGACGACTTTATAGGACGTGGTGGATATAAATTTGTCTACAAACTCCCGTGGAACCAGGTAGTCAAGGTAGGCAAATCAAAATTAGGCTCTGATCCACTATTCGGCTCTTTATTTAAAGAAGTTTCTAAGAACTTAGAAATGTATTTAAAGCCGGAAGAGATGGAGTTAAAAAATTATCTACAGAGTAGATGCTTTAAACATTCCTCTAAAGAACTTCTAGATTTTAAATTCAAACGACTCGGACTAGAAAGACTTCATTATTGGAAAGTAAAAACTCTACTTCCTGACTTAGTATTGCCCACAAAATTTTTCATGGGACTTAGAAGTAGGAGAACGCCAGTCGGAATTCCGCAAACTACGATTACCCCCTGCGACAATCAAATACTCATTCCAGGAAAGCATTTAAAAGAATTTGTAAAATTAACAGAAAAAGTAAAACAAAATCCACTCGAAGATAAATTTCTACCGAAGTGGAAATTAAACTTTGATACACATAAATTCGGAAATGTCCCAGTTTCTAAACTTAAAAAGATTGCATTTAACTTTCATCGAGTCATAGAGGCTACTCGATATTTGGCTCAAAAGGAAAAATTAATTTTAGACTTACATTCCGAAAATATTATCATCATGTTACCAGAATTTGAACTTCGTATATTCGATTTCCATGTATTCGATGAGCATTTGTATGACCCGGGTGAAAATGGATTATCCCCCGAAGAAGAGCATATCAATACTATCAATGAATTTATAAATTCGTTTGAGTTAGGAAAACATCCAGAGGAGTAATTTAACTAAGGACGCTCAAAAGTTTTCGCTTGAGGATTTCGCATTCCTCATCCGTTAGGCGATCTCGCTCGGGTGTGCAAAGTAAAAAACTATCTCGAATTTCTTTACGCTCTGTTTTCGCGGTAAATGATATTATATCCACATCCATCAAATATAAAATCTGTGCAATTTCAAAAAGAAGTCCGGGCCTATCGAGTGTTCGGATATCTAAAACAGTGGAATCAATCGAAGGTGGATTGAATAGATTAACTGTTGGATTGTGAGGCTGCTTATAAGAGTCAACGTCCTTACCTGATTTTTCTAAGTATTCTGTTACCGATAAACCTTCATAAAAAAGAGAATTTAATTCGACTCTAATTTGATTCAATGCCTGGTCGGTCATTTTTTCGCCCTGGAAATTTCGAATGATAAAAACATCTTTAACAAGTCTGCCGTCTACCGTTTCGGCAACGGCCTCTTCAATATCCCAACCGTGAGCAAAAAGAACAGACGTGACTTTGTAAATAATCCCCTTCTCATTTTGGGAAACCGTTATCTTTAAAAGATAAGAAGAATTTCCTTTGTTTGTGCAAGTTAAATCAATCGTTTGCATGTTTTTTTTATACAAAGTGCTCATATTTTCAACTTCCTTACTTAAAATTTTACCCTTAATCAGGAACAGTGATTCTATAGATTATATATGCAATAATTGTGCGAGGTTGTCTAACTTTGTGTAAGCTATTTTTAAACTTCAGAACATGTTCAAATTAAATTTCAAAAATTTATTGCAAGTAGCAATTCTAACCCAATAGATCCCATATCTTCATCGCCTGGCTTAATTGTAAAACATCATGTGTGCGGATAAAGTCGATTTGCTTTTGATAGAGATAAAGCTCGACAGCGAGTGTTCCAGCTGCCCGCTCTCTAGGTGGAATTCCATCTAGTAGATTTCCGATGAATGATTTGCGAGAAACAGAAATTAATACTTTGCCGTAACGTTTTTTAAAAACGGAAATATTTTTTAGGACTTCGATGCTTAGAATTGGATCAGAGCCTAGAAATAAACCCATCCCCGGGTCAAAGATTATTTTACTTTCAGGAATTCCTATTCTTTGCAACTCGTTTATTTTATTATCAAAAAATCTATAAATAGAATTCATAATAGTTTCTGGAGTTAAATTTGAATTAGCCTCTGCAAAGTCTCCATTGTTATGTGAAAACATTAAGATGAGTTCAGGAAGAGAATTCTTATTTTCAGAGAGAATTTCCAGTGATTCTTTATCTCTAAAAGAATTTATATTATTTAAATAACTTACTTTTGCCTGTATGCATTTTTGAATTACAAAAGGCTTATAAGTATCGACAGAAATCTTATATCCAGATGCTTGAAATTTTTGAATCAAGCCATCTAGTCTTGACCATTCTAATTGTGGTTCAATTTGAATTGCATTTACATTCGAAGATTGAGCACTTATGTCTATTACCCCGGCTCCAGATTTTATTAACTCGTGACCTTTTTTTTCAGCTAACAGTGGCTCTAAAAATTCGCCACCATCCGAAAAAGAATCAGATGTGACATTTAAAATTCCGAAAAGTATCATAGGCTAGGCATGTCTTTAAGACTAAGTTTTTTGTATTGAAAAAAAAGGATTTCAGATATTCTTGTTAATAAAAATTTATTTTTGGAATTTTAATTGAACCTAAATACTCTATCAATTCACACCATGAAAAAAACTAACTGGATGAATGTTTTCTTAATTTTCAACGTATTCTTTCTATTTTTCGCCTTAGATCTTTTTGCAGAAAAAAAAATTGCAAAACTTGTGGAATTCGAAAGAAGAAGATCACCTTCAGACAAAGTTGCTAATCTCTCCACTCAGACAGCTACCAAACCATCCAATCCCGAGCCTGCTCCAATCACAAATATTGAGAGAATTTATGAAGGCAAGGACTACGTAGTAAAAATTCGCGCACGTAAATTTAAACAGGGTGAGTTAATGTTCGTGCGGTTACTCCCAAATAGCCCTGGAATTACAAACTCACATTTACAAAAATACAATCTCATCTGGATGAAAAAAAAAGTAGAGATGTTTTTAATTAACAATGAATACACAGGGTTTATTCCAATTCATCCCGAACTAGAACCCGGAACGTATGATTTAGAAATTAAAACAGAAGAGCAGGCTGAAACCTATAAAGTCTGCCCAGTTCAAATTGAAGCAAGCAAGTTCAAAGAGACAAGAGTTACTGAAACATTAAAATTACCAAAACGATTTGCTCCAAAAAAATCCTCAAGTGGTCCTATTAAATTTATTTTAGAATGTGAAAAATTAAAAAGAGCTGCATACCAATCTGATACACCTCCTCTTTTTACGCAAAACTTCAATTTGCCTGCAAAGATTAAAAAAATCACAAGTAATTTTTATGCGCGTAGAAATTATTTTACAAAAAAAGGAAAGCCTCATGGGGGTATAGATATCCGTGGTGCATCGGGAGATCCAATCCATGCAATTCAAGATGGCAAAGTGGTTATATCCCGTCCGATGTATTTCGAGGGGATATTCACTGTTATAGATCACGGTTCGAAAATATTTTCTCTCTACATGCATCAATCAGAAACACTTGTGCATGAAGGCGAAACTGTAAAACGCGGTCAGTTAATCGGAAAAATTGGATCTACTGGAATGTCCACGGGACCTCATCTTCATCTCGGTCTCAAAGTGGATAACATCCTAGTAAACCCAATGTCAATTATTCATCTTAAGATTTTTTAGTCCAAAATTCACAATTAGGCTTTTTCGAACAATTACCATAGATATTCAATCTATGACCATGAATGGTGAAGCCTTTTTCTTGAGCTACTCGCTGTTGCATCTCTTCGATTTCAGGAACTACAAATTCAACAATGCGACCGCAATCAGTGCAAATAATATGGTCGTGATGCTCATGCCCAATGATGTGCTCGTAGTATTTAAAATCTTTTCCAAAGTCATGCTCGGCTAAAAGTTTTGCTTCAACCATTATGCTAAGAATTCTATAAATAGTTGCTTTAGAAATTTCATCGCGATGATCTCTTAATAACTCTAAGAGGCTATCTGCTGTAAAGTGCTGATGGATAGAGAAAATAGTTTCAGCGACAAGCATTCTTTGAGAGGTAATTTTCAAATCTTTCTTTTTCAAAAATTCATTAAAAATTTCCATTTCTTTTGCGATTTCTGGATTATGGGTTTGTTTATCGGTTGTATTTTTTTTATTCATGGTATTAAAATTGTTTTCCCGTAAGTTTTTCTAGTTCCTACTTCTCGCAGCGCTTTAGGTGCATCGCGCAGCGGATACGTTTTGTAAACCAATGGCTTTACTTTTCCCTGGACATACCATTCGTTTAATTGGTTCACACATTTTTTGATTGCTTCTGGCTTGTCGTTTTGATATAAATTCCAATATACCCCCATAACACTTATATTATTTAATAATAGCATATTAACAGCTAGCGTTGGAATTCTTCCACTTGTAAATCCAACAACTACAATTCGACCTTCGAAATTTGTGCATAATATTGATTTGTCGAAGGCTTCGCCTCCTACTGGATCAATTACAACATCTACACCACCATATTCTTTACGGATTTTTTTTGACCAGGTGGCATCATTGTAATTTAGTGCAAGATCTGCTCCTAGATTGCGAATCACTTCTAATTTTTCCTCGCTTCCAGCCGTTGCATAGACCTTTGCGCCTATCGCTTTTCCAATTTGAATTGCAGAGCTCCCAATACCGCCGGCGCCTGCATGGACTAACATAGTTTCCGCTGGTTGTAAATTAGCACGAACAACAATTGCAAAATACGAAGATTGGTAAGTAACAATAAATCCTGCCGCTTCTTCAAAACTCATTCCCTCAGGCATTGGATACACATTCTTTTCCGCAACTGCTACTTTTTCTGCATATCCGCCTAACCAGCATAAACCCATGGCTTTATCGCCAACTTTCCAACTTGTTACACCTTCTCCAACTGCAGAAATAAATCCCGCCACTTCAATACCAGGAGAGAATGGTCTCTTAGGACGTAATTGATATTTACCTTGAATTAACAGCATATCTGGAAAATTCATTCCACTTGCTTTAATGTCGATTACTACTTCACCGGGCTTAGGAGTCGGGTCTTCTATGTCTTTAAAAACGAGTTCTTCTGGCTCACACCAATTTTCAGCTACGTATGCTTTCATAATTCTATTCAATTCAGGTGGGGTTTTTTTCAAAATCTTTTTTTATTTATTGCATAGCTATCTTTTATCATCTTTTCTAAGCGAGATTGATAATAACAATCAATGGAACTCCTAAAGGTAAATTCAGAGATGCTTAATTGCCCCTTTTCAAACAAATCAAACTAAACTCTTTCCAGGGTTGTTTCAATTTTGTAAGATATTCTTTATCCTTTAAAATTTGCAGAACCTCTTCCTTCTTTTTTTTCTGAAGCAAATATTGGATAAACCGTGAAGAGATTAAATATACTTCTTCTCTTTTCGATTTATTTCCACCGTATAAATTTTTATCCGCTTTTGCGAGAAATTTTTCTAAACTCAAATTACAATAAGAAATGTTGTTTGTCATAAGACTGAATTCAGAAGGATAATAATAAAAGCAAAGTCCTTCTTCTAAACTTATTCTAGCAGAAATATGATTCTCCGTTGAATGGAATGCTGCGTGACAGGATTCATGAGAAATAAGAGTTATTAGCCGTTCTTCCTTTATTGTCCTTGGACTTAGAAGAAAATAAAATTCAGAATTATTACTTTCATACATGGCTGCCGTATATGTGGGCAAACTGGTATTAGCTTGAAAAGACTTTACATCTGAGTATAAATTTATATTTAACGGATAACTACTTTTCACCCCCATTTCTTCAAATGTCTTAGCATAGTAATCTATAAATAAAGAATGGAATTTTTCAAAAGTATTTTGGCTAATTTGTCTACTATGAATCTTGTAATTGACTTGATCTTTATGGATTTGAATTGGATTAGCAGAAAGAAAATTAAAAATCGAAAAAGTAAGAATTTGAATAAACAAAGGAAATATTTTTGTCATCTTGATTTAATTATTTTATTTGATGAATTCTTTTTATTTCTGTCCCAGGATAATAAAACTCTAGAATTTCCTGATAGCTTTTGCCCTTAGCCGCTAATGCATAAGCGCCCCATTGGCACATTCCAATTCCATGTCCCAATCCTCTGCCTTCAAATTGATAAACACTGCCTTTCTTTTTTATTTGAAAGTAATTGCTTTTTATTTTATTCCATCCATAGGCTTTCCCGATTTTAGAATAAAATACAGAAATTGGAATTTCATTTTCTTCTCCTTCAGAAATTGAATAGAGTAAACCTTTCACTCTTCCCTCTTTTAATTTTACATCTAGAGACTTCAAATTTCTAATTCCCAGCGCTTCCTCCAATTCTGAACTCGAAAGAATCGCTTCCCATTTAAAATGAGGAGAGTCTTTACAATTAGATATATCTCCGTCTTTTCCTCTTCTATAATTATCCGATAGCTCATGGCGTGACCAAAAAACTTCCGGACCTGTTAAAATTCCTCCGCAGGTAGAATGAAAGTATCCGTTCACTGAATTATTATTCCCTTTCAATATCAAATCCTCGGTCAAACGAGGATTATTTATAATACCTGCAAAATGAATACAATGAGTCAGATCACAAAAATCGTAATCTTCTTTGGGATGTCTTTTTTTTTCATTGTAAATAAAGGTTCGAATTACAATTTCCTGGGCAGATAAAAGCGATTGATTTAGATAGTTTTTATTTCTCCCGAGTTCTCCAAGTTCTGAAATGGCAGCAGAGCTTACATAGTCTTCGAGTGGAATTGTGAGGATAAGTTGAATTCTTTTATCTTTAGTGTATAACTCTAAGTATCCAGAATAATCACGAACGACTTTCTCATTATTAATTGTAGCGATGATTTTAAATGAACTGCGGGGGCGAATCAATAAATGCTCTACTTGAATTCTTTTTCCTGAATTTGAAAATAGCAACTTTTGATCATTTAAGCTAATAGTCATTATCCCTTCCTTAAAATTTATATCTTTACCTGCATAAAAAATACGGGCACTTTCTTTTATTTCAACAGAGACATCAGAAAGGGAATATTTTGAAAAGATGCTAACCTTTACATCATAGGAATAAATATTAGTAAATGAAATTAAAGCGAAGATAAATATAAAAAGCCGCATATCCCACCGGAAACGAAATATATAACTGATGACAGAAATACTATAATCACCTTTTGTTTTAAAGACAAGCTGTTATAAGCTATAATATAAATTGCTGGAATCATTGAGGCAATCAAAAGTAAAAAGAAAAGTGAAATAATATTATCTCCGGAAGAAATAAAGTAAATAACTGCACTGATTGCAAATAAACTTAAACCCATTTTCCAATGCGATAGATTCATTGGAGGATTCCAATACTTATTGATTAAACTTACCATAAAGGAAAAAACAATAAAGGTAGAAATTGAAGCTCCGAACACAAATGGATTTGTGACTAATTGGGTGTAATCGCCATGGGCATAAATATTGCTAGTGTTAAAAAATAAAAATAGGAGAAAAAGAAATATTTTTGAGATTTCTTTTTTTGGATTTAATTTCAAATTGGTAGACATAGATTTATCTCACTTTCTAGATTTTTTTTAAAACTAAACAATGCATCGCAAATTAAAAGTATTATTCCTTTGTAGCCAAAATAAAAAACGAAGTCCAACAGCGGAAGAAATCTACAACGAATTTAATTTCCTCGAAGTGAGATCTGCCGGATTAAATAAGGGAGCTGTTTATTTAGTTGATACCGATGACATAGAATGGGCAGAAATTATTTTCGTCATGGAGAAAAAACATTTAGTAAACCTCCAAATGAAATATAGTTCTCTATTAAAGAATAAGAAAATAATAAACTTGAATATTCCTGATAAATATCCATTTATGAATGATAGATTAATCCAACTTTTACGAGATTCTGTCGATAAATATGTATTGTAAAGAGGATTCGCTTCAATCTAATACCAATTATGGGAGTAAATATGAACTTCGATGACCTGATTTTTTCTAAATATGATTTCAGTAAGGTAAACAAAGAAGCGTTAATTCCTTTAATTGAAGAATTAATCCAATATTCGGACAACGCAAGAAAACATGGACTTTTAAGTCTGGAAGAGGATTTAAGCTCTGTTAAAGATCCTTTTTTAAGAATGGGTCTGCAACTTATCATTGATGGGACCGACCCGGAATTAGTAGAAGAAATTTTAGAAAGAATTATTTTATTCTCAAATGCAACTACGGATAGAGTTTTAGAATATTGCATCATGCGAACCGGGATTTTGGGAATTCAAACAGGGAATAATCCTCATATACTTCACCACCAACTCTACGCCTATGTTGGAATTGCATTCATCGAAGAATACATGAGCCAGGTAGACTCACACCCCACCGTGCGTGAGTTAGTGGTAAATCCAAATTTTATTCCTCTAGATATCTCATTGGAATTCAATCATTTATTTACACATATGGATGACATCTCCATACAAAGAATGCTCAGGGAAATTGATATTACCGTTTTAGTCTATGCACTTTCTAATTCCAGTCTTGAATGCGAAAGTAAAATTCTAAAAAACATCTCTTCCCGTGCAGCATTTATGCTTACAGAAGATAGGCAGATACTTAATATTAGCCTCGAAGATTGCATAGAAAACCAAAAGATGATTCTCGATCTCTACGAGAAATTAGTTGAGATGGGAGAAATTATTGCTATGGAAGAATAAATTTAACCCAATAGCAACTAACGTCGATTCTTTATTGGTTTTTTGTTTGTCTGTGCTTCAAATTGAACTATTTTTCCAGATTGAAATACCTGGACTATTTGGAAAAGTGTATCTATATTTTGAACTGGATTTTCTTTTAAGATGATAAGATTTGCATCTTTTCCAACGGCTAATTCTCCGTTATACTCACCACCCATATAAGAGCAGGAATTTCTAGTGGGTATTAGAAACAACTCTTCTTTAGAGTTAAATGCTTTTGCGAAAATTTTTAATTCCTGTATTCCACTAATTCCTGGAAAAGATAAATAATTTCCGGAACCGCTACCCAGGATCATTTTATTTATTAAGATTGGATTTTTTTCAAGGAAACGAAAATATGAGGAGTAATCAGTTTTGCGATTTAACATTTCAGTCTCTTCTAAATCAGACCTGAGACTTGATTCAAAAGACTTTGAGTAGTTATCTAAAAAATATTTACTTTTCTTTTTTAAAGTATTCAATTCTAATTTTCCATCTCCATTCTCAGAAGAATCGAACTGTCTATTTCGATAAACATTAAGCAATGGAATTAAATTTAATTCTTGAATATGTTGCTTTGCAATTTCGTTTTGTGTTTCAGCAGAAATTGGATGCACCAAATAACGATTACCCGATATAAGTGAATCTAAAATAGAGATTCTATCTGCGTATGTATGAATTGTTAGAAGTTTATTCTTATCTTTCGCTTCCATTCTCATTTGATGTAATAATTCTGAGTCAAAAGAAAAAGTTGAGTCTTCATTAAAGCGATTAAATATATGTATTGATTTATTGGAATAGGTCAATTGATACTGAAATTCTTTTAGCGCAGATTCTTTATTATCCGCAGAATAATAAAGTAATTCTGAGACATCCTTTAACTCTGCACTCTTTGTAATTAAAGGTCTTTTGGCTATTGTGATTTTGGGTCCGATTATTTTTCCAGAATCAATATCTGTTTTCAAAGATTGAATCCAGGGTCCGTCAGCAATAGATTGAATATGGGTAAATCCATGCATTAAAAAAGATTTTAGTGATAACTTAATATTATTGAGATTACTCTGTCCGCCAGTTGCTTCAACTCCCAGCGTCACATACGCATCGCAGAAAGAGGGAAGCACATAACGCACACTATTTTTCTCTTTTGTTTCAATCACCTTTGTTAACTTTTCGTTAGTGATATACAAATCACTAACTTCACTGAAGGTTCCATTCGATTTTAAAAAGCGAACTCCGCGAATAATTTCCTCTGGAAAAATAGGAGAGAGCGAGGTGACAAGAAATAAAAATAAAATTAATTTGATCATGATCTTGATTTCAACAAAGTATGCCTTCTTAAAAGAATCAAGTTATTTCTTGCCGCCCTGCTAGAAGCTCCTCCATAGCCATATTTAAATAATAAAGGTCTGGCATCGGTTTCGTAAATTTTCTTTAAGTCTTCCTGGGTAAATTTTTGAGATTCTGTTCTTACATTTCCTTTTTCGGATTTAAACATATTTGCTTCTTTCGGAACATATCGAATGCTGAGCCTTCTGGTATAACTTCCAAAAACTTGAATATCCCATTCTGCTCTTGGGAAATTTCGAATTGGAATACCGGAATCATCCTCCACAACCATATCAGACTTAGCGACTATCGTATTTATAAAGCTCTGGTATTTTTCTAAATGCATTAAGTAGATAGCGGATTTTAGAACAAGGTTTAATCGTTTCTGCTTGGAGAGAAATTTGCCTTCAATAGTCGATAAGTCTGCAGAACTAGGATTCACGAAGAATTTAAAAAAAATCAATTCTCTCAGTTTTGAATTTCCCTTTGAGTGGAAAATTATGCGTATCCCCTGAAATGCTTCCGGAGAGTCATTGACTTCCTTTTCAGATATTTCTCGAAAATTTCCATCCTGGGTGAGAGCGATTCTTTGCAAATCATCAATATCAAATCCCAATCGCTTTAAAAATACAAGTAAAACGGGTGACACGCCGGGGAAATATTTATTCGAAAATTTCTTTGCCATAAGTATGGTCGTAAAATAATTCTGAACTGCAATTTGATTCAGGCTAGCATCTAATGTATAAAATGCATTCTTTAATTCCTGTGGTCTAAATAAAATGGGATCATTCACATAACCGGGTGTTTCTAATCCAATCATAATATAACGCGGAGAGTTGGGATAAAAATGATAAAGGTTTATAAAGTCAGCACCACTCAAGGGGTAAAGTGCAGTATTATTCTTATTAGCCTCTGGCATATATTCCTTCGACCACTCAGTAACATAGCGAATATAGTTCTGATTGATTTTATTCCAGGCTTTATCCATGGACTTTGAATATGCTTTATAATAGGCTAATTCTGTTAGCGGCATAAAACGATTATTCTCTTCCATTGGTAAGCCGGCTAAATAAACAGATAATTCATTCCAATAAGATTTATCTTCTGTATTTAGTTTGATTTCGACTTCTTCACCCGAGGCACAAAAAGAAGAAAATAAAACAAAAAGAATACAAAGTGTAAGATAAATGTATTTAGTAAAAATGTATTTCATCAAAAATGCCTTAGAGTTTCAAGAAATTGACTAAGAAACTATTTCTTTTTTTCCACTTCAAAGATAGGAATGATTCCATTTTTAGGGATTCCAGAATTTCGAATCAATTCAAAATCATGCAGAGTTAAAACTTCTAAGCGGTTATTCTTCTTTTGAATTTCGGAAAGTCTATCAATAAATTTTTTATTATTAGAAATACTATACGCCGCTTTCGGACCTAGCCCGACTCCTTCTAAACATTCCTTAGCAAAATAACATTCATCACCAGTAACAACAAACTCCTTGTTTCCGGTTTTAATATGAACAAATTGAGAACCGACAGTATGACCGCCGGAAAAATAAATAGATATTTCTGGACTTAGATAATAATTACTATCAATTTTTACAATCTGATTTCGAAATTTGCGAACTTCAAATATTTTTTCAAACTGCCTAAATCCATCTGAATTTTGAAATTCTTCTAACTCTTTTGTATTAATATAAATTTTTGCATTTGGAAAATGATGAGCACTTCCAATATGATCAAAATGGCTATGAGTAAGGATAACGTCTGTTACTTGCAGTGAATCAATACCTGCATTTCGTAAAAGAAAGGTTGGAGATTTAAAATCGGAAATTTGAAAAGAGTTTATATACTTTTTATCCATAAAACCAGTATCGACTAGAATAATTCTTTTATCAGTTCGGATAAGATAAAATAGCCACAGAATAGTCTTATCCTTTGTTCCATCTTTTACGTTTAACAATTCAGATGGATAAGTGCTTTTTCCATAAATGAGTGCATGGATACTTTTAACCTCACCTTCTGCAAATAAAGGAGCAAAAAAAAGAATTAAAATAAAAATTATATACTTCATATTTTCTCAATTGAATCTAAAAATATAATAGAATTTGTAAAGCAAATTAGATTCGCAAAAAAATTGCAGAAATTAACCATCTTACCTTAGTAATTAGCGATTTTTAGGTTTAGAAAAAAGGGAAAATTAGCTGATATACTATGATTCATAGTTTTAAAAGAAAAGCTTGAAAAAAGAGAGATATTTGTTTGTCATCCTACTTGAGGACATTGTATGAAATACTTTTTATTTTTTTTAATTTTAAACTTCACCTTTTGCTTGAAAGCTAAGAAATCACCATTTGATTTGAGTGAGCCAAGTTTTGGCATGATAGGATTTATCTTTGCTTCTCTGAATCGCACAACGTCAAGTGATACAACTCCACCCACTGTGACAGTGACAAATTTAAAATCGAAAGGCACTATAGAAACAGGATCGATAGTCGGCACAGCTAGCGACAACGTGGGAGTATCCTCTGTTGAAGTGCAAATTAATTCAGGAAGCTATGCAGCTGCGACAACCTTAACAAACTCATCCACCACAACTGGAACTAAAGATTGGACATATAAAATACCTTCAACGGCAAAATGGACTTATGCCTTTACAAACACAGTCAATATTCGAGTAAAAGATACAAGCGGCAACACGACAGTATCCGCCATGACCGCTGTGCAGAAGGGGGAGAATTTAGATTCTAATGGAGATGGTTTCTTCGATTTGATTGTCAGCGCTCCAACCTACAATGCAAATCAAGGAAGAGTTTATGTATTTAATGGAAGTTCAAATGGAATTGCCCAAACTGCGGCTGGTAGTGCTAACCAAATTTTTACAGGAACAAACAGCAATCTCTTAGGCAGGTACTTAGCATTTTCGGATTTTAATCTTGATGGTTATGGTGACTTAGTTATTTGCTCAAGTCTTTTAGGCAATGCTAATAATAAAGCGAGTGTATATCTTGGCTCTACAAATGGATTTGTTGCATCAACAATAATTACAGCTCCCAGTGGAACCACTACAGAATTTTGTTCTTCTCTATTAACAGCAGACTTTAATGGCGATGGCTATTCAGATCTAGCGATCAGCGATGTTTCAACAGGAGCAAATGGCTTTGTTTATATTTATAATGGAACAGCATCTGGCTTTTCAGTTACGCCCACTTTACAATTATCCAGTGCATCTGACTCGAATTTTGGCATAGCACTCACTGCTGGAGATATTAATGGAGACGGCTATAGTGATCTAATATGCGCAAAATCAACTACCAGCAATCTATTTACTTTTTTTGGTTCCTCTTCCGGCTTATCAACAACAGCAACTAGTTTATCAACAATAGCAGCTGTATCATCTAGTCCAAGAATGCTTTTAGCAGATTTAAGTGGAGATGGAAAAGCAGACCTAATATTAACTGATACGAGCGATAGTGGAAATACTGGACGTATATTAATTTATATGAGCAACGGCTCAACCATTTCAACAAGTTCTTCTGTTATTATAACTGGAGAGGCTGCAAATGATCAATTGGGTCAGTTCCTTACTACGGCAGATTTCAATAATGATGGTATAAATGATTTATTAGTAGGGGCTTCGATAGCAGGAAGCTCACAAGGTTATGCTTATTTATTTCTATCATGCACAAATATTGGACCTTGTAAAGGAAGTGGAGTGGCAAGCGCTAAGAATGATTTGAAAATTGTAGGTGTTTCGGGGCAAGCTTATTTGTTTGGAACTTTCATCGGGTTCCGTGATTTAAATGGGGACGGATTTAAAGATTTGTTTATTGGCTCTGATAGCCATTTTGCATCTGTTGCAAACCAAGGAGGTCTATATATTTTTAATGGCTCCTCTTCTGGAATAACAGCAACAAGTGTAACTCAAAATAGTAAATTAATAATTGGTGAGGCAATCTCAAGTAAGTTTGGAAGAACTGGTATATAGGTAGTTTGACACAGACTAATAAGTATTAAACGCTATTCTCTACCTGCTACGTAGGGCGCAATGTTTTTATGCCAAGGAATTTATTCCAAAAGTAGAAAGTTTAAGGAGAGGAATTAATAAGTAACCTCGATCTAAAATAAAATATGAATTTCATGCCTTTTACTCTAAAGATTATAAACGATTCTGCTTTAGAAAGTAGAATTTAGTGTCTTTTTAAAAACCACCATTTTATCCCAATTGAAAACAAGTCTTAATTATGCAAGCACTCAATTTCACATATATTTATATTGAAAAGAGCTATTGTTTTAAAGAAATGGTATATGTAAGCAAAAGTTCGGGGAATTATTTACGAAATAATTTATTTCCAATATGAATTCTTGTTTTGCAAAATTGAAAAAAATAGTCTAAAGAGACTAATAGGAGGTAGCGAATGCTATCTAGATTTTACATTTTAATATCGATTTTTTCCGTAAGTTTAGTTTTTGCACAAAGTCCGGGGAGTAGTTCAAATTCAAGTGCTCGAAAAGAGCCTCAGTCAGCACAGGGAAGCGAAATGGTAATTCCATCTGCACCGAAGGGTAATTTTGCAAATGGAGTCAATCAAAACATACTTAACCTTGAAAAAAGCATTACGGAAAAAATTTCTCGTTTAGATCAATTGCATACTAAAGTAGCAGAGATTAATAAAGAATTAAAAGACAAAGTAACCATACCTGAAGAAGATCCAAATCTAACTAAAGAAAGTGGAAATGTAATTGTATCTTCTCGCCGTATCGAATTTACATTTAAAGAAGACAAGACAAAAGAAGTAAAAATCATTTCAAACAAAAACAGATTGAACAATGATTTGCATTCTATCGTTAGAACTCTCACTTTTACACCGGGCGATTTTTCTAGCATTAAAATCAAAGTCGATCAGTTCGACAGTAAGATGAAAGGCGTTTTATTAGTGGAAGATTACAATAGCATGGCACCTGAAGTGAAGCAGATTGCTTTAAGAGCAATCGACTTAGTTTTATTTAATGCGATCTTTAGATTTGATAATTATATCCAAAAAGGTGAAACCAAAAAGCAGGACAATACGAAAGGTCACCTAACAGAGCTTTAATCCCTTTACAAATTAACATAAGAGTAAATACATTTTTACTCTTATGTTAACCTTTAAAACTTCTATTTTCACAGTAGAAAGCTAATTCACTTTACTTTACTTTAAACTCTCTTTCAGCTTAGGTTCAAATTCATTTTCAAATTAATCTATAAGACTTTCGATTTCAGAAATCATTTTATTTTTCAGAATCAGAATTTATATTTTTGAAAATGTCTTGCTCATTTAAAAATAAAAGTCAAGATGTGCAACTATGGCAGATAAAGAAAGTTTGGACAAACTAAACCAAAGAATAGAATTTCTAGAAAAAGAACTTAGCTCGATCAAATCTGAATTAAGTAAACTCTCTCCAACTAATGCTCCAATTCAAATCGCAAAACCAGATTATAAACCCAATATAATTCAGCCGAAGACAACAGTAATCCAGGAAGAACCAAAACCAGGTCACTCATTTGACTGGGAGGTATTGCTCGGAGGAAATATTCTTGGTAAACTTGGATTATCCGCAATCCTTCTAGCATTTATATGGTTTATTAAATTTGCATTTGATAACCACTGGATCAATGAATCAGGCAGAATCTTCATCGGACTTGGCATTGGATTTTCAACGATAGCCACTGGACTTTATTATGCCAAGCGCAAAATGAGAATTGTTCCCGAGTCTATCATTGGAACTGGGATTTCTATTGTCTATCTCAGTCTCTACGGTGCCTACTATTATTACGATTTAATAAACGCAAAAGAGGCATTTGCTGCATTCACAATACTGAGTGTGGGCACATCTATATTAGCCGGTAGAACGAATCTTCAAGTATTGTATATATTCAGTTTATTTGGATCGATCCTAGCACCTGTTTTACTCTCATCCGGAGAAAATTCTTACCGATTTCTTTTTGTTTACCTGACACTTATCAATTTAGTATTTTATTATATAAGTCAAATGAATAGTTGGAGGGTTTCTCCTTATCTTATTTTTCTCGCAAATTGTATTATTTTCTCAGGCTGGGCGGATAAGAATTTAACAATCAGTAGCCCCATTCCTCCTCTTCTGTATTTGTCGGGAATGTTTATTACATTTAGTATGCGAGAGATTTATCTAATGCCTAGGATTCGAAAATCAATTGATATTTCTAGTCCCATTCTCGTTTTATTTTTAGTTATCTCTTTTTCGGGATTTGGATTTTGGGTTGTAGAAGAATTCTATCCAAACTTAACAGCTCATTTTTTATTGGTAGAATCATTCTTGCTCGTTGGATTTTTAAAGCTATTTGGTAAATACTCTCTTTCACTATTAGATTCGAGCAATGCACGCAGATATTCTCTTTCGACGGTTTTATTTTTATCCTGGGTTGCAATTTTATTTGCTGCCATTTCCAATTTCTCACAGGGACGTTGGATTGCTTTCTCGTGGATATTATTCGCTGGAGGTTTATCAGCAGTTGGCGCTTATTTCAGAAACAAAATTTATATTGGAATTTCGATAATCCCCTGGACGTTGGCTTTGCTTAGACTTTATTTTGTAGAAAGTTTAAATGACAGGAATTTTTATTTTATATTTAACACAAGGTTTGGGCTTTTTGCATTGGCAACTGCATTCTTACTAACAACTTATCAAATCCAAAAAAAGGATTCAATCAATCGAGCAATCGTTGGATTTGTATTTACGGCGCTTTTTACTTTAATACTCGGAACTCTTGTTGAAGTTCATTATTTGGTTTCAGATCATTATTATAGAAACCTGGGCTATTCATATGTAATCGGATTTTACATGATAGCCTTACTGATTCCTGGATTTAAATTATCTTATAAGTCGTTCAGAATAACAGGCATTATCCTGGGAGTCATTTTAGTTTCTAAATTTTATCTGTATGACATCTGGATGATGAGCGTTGTTGTTAGAATTATTGCTGGCTTCTCGCTTGGAATTGGACTAGTTGTGTTGAGCATTGTATATCAAAAATATAAGGACAAAATTAACGTGAATCAAATTTTAAAACTAATTGTATTTCCCATTTTATTATTCGCTTTTCTTCCAACGGATAATTTATCAGCCGATCCATTTAAAAATAGTGGATACAAATACTTTGCAGACATTAAAGGTCTTACGAAAGAAGTAGTTGAGGGTGAAAATAATATTTATGGAAGAGTGCGCCTAACAGAAGAAATCTCACGCTTTCATGGAACGTCTGATTTAAGATTAGTTTATAAAAATGAACTTGTGCCTTTTTTTCAAAGAAGAGTTACAAATTCAACAGGGAAAACAGGTAAGACAATACCAACAGTAGTTTACAATAACGTAACTTCAAATGGTAGAATTTATGTTTTGAAATTTGAAGAGCCCCCAGCCAAAACAGAGTATACAGAAATTGAAATAGCTGGAACTGAGAAATATGAAACCGGTGTTTATGTTTCTTTGGGCGATGAGCCAAATGACTGGAAAGAAACTGTAAGCGCTTCCATATACAATTATTACGATGATCAGCTTGCGGGAAAAATAAATCGAATTAAGTTTCGTTCGGGTAAATACCGTTATGCGCGATTAGAATTTGACTCAAAAATTCAATTTGAATTTACAGGCGCATTGTATTCCGGAATAAAAGAAAAGGCAGAATATAAATTGGATATCAAGCTAGAAGATTTATCTAAGTCAATAGACTCGGATAAAAAAGCGAGTGTATATGAATATGAAAATTCTACGCATCGCCCGATCAGTAGAATTGTCCTAAATTTTGAAGAAGCAAAATACCAGAGGTCTGTTGAAATATTACAAAAAGATACAAACACAAAAGAATTTATTTCAATGGCAGATACAGTTGTTTATAAAAAATCCGAAGAGAAAGGAGAGCATAATATTGATTTACCTTCTTATCAAGGGGGAAATGTAAAAATTTTAGTTTTTAATCGAGAAGATAAACCGCTTACACTTAAATCAGTAGAGGCATATTCGGAAATGGAAGAGATCGTATTTGAAATTCCAAAAGCGACTGATATCTCTGAAACATCCGAGAATTTAGTTTTATATTATGGAAATGAATATGTTCGACCACCTGAATTTGATTTAAAGACAACTTACGATGAAAAGTTAAAGCATACAAATTTCAAATTAGGTGAGCACAAAGCAAATCCTGAATTTGCATATTCCATGGTAGAACCGCCGTTATCCTCCTGGATCATTCGTGCAATATTTGCACTAGGATTGCTACTAATGGCTTATCCAGCATTCACGATACTAAAACAATATAGAACTGAATTGGATTCAGATAAAATTATGGGAAAGGATACCACGTCGGAAGTATAACCCGGTAAATACAATTTAAATAAAAAAATAAACTTAGACCTAACGCTTAAGAGTGGTTATCCCTACAGAATAAAAAAAGCGAATGGTCTAAGAGATTTTATAAATTTACATTCTTAGAAAATAAGAAATGAATCAATTACCAATTTAATTGTTGTCGAATCGATTCAATACGTTTGCGATTAACGTTCCAATCCCCTTTACCTATACGAGAAGCAGAACGAACATGAACAGTTTTACTTGGTTCATCAAAGTAAAACTCTACATCATCAACAAATCCCATTAGCCTGGATTTAAATTCTGCATTTATATATTGCTCTGATTCTGAAATAATTACTGCTCTTTCTTGTTTTTGAAGAATGGATTTTAATTGAGAAAATGCTTCTTTTAATTCCATTTTATATTTATAAGGTTCAATAAAGTGGGAATCTGATTTTTCAGCCTGGCTTGAAACACAATTCGGCGTTTCAGGACAAGCTAAAAGTTTTCCTTCTTTTACTCCTAGATTTGTTGGTCTTGTGCCTGCGCAGTTAAACATTATCAGCATCGCTCCTATTAAAATTAATTTCATATAGTTACAAATCTCCTTAAATACCAAGAAAGATACTTAGAAGATTTTTGTCATGAATTTATTTTAGTAAATTAATTTACCAAACCAAATGGATCGTTTTCTTTGTATTTTTTATAGTAACCATTAGCCGCATCAGGATTTTCTTTAAGAAGCTCGATTTCTTCCAATTTTTTGTAGCATACAGCTGAGTTAGGAAAGATCAGAATACATTTCTGGAAATTTTTTTCAGCGAGTTCTAAGTCTTTTTTATCATTGGAAATGCGAAATGCTTCAAGATAAACCTGTCCCGAAAACTGCTCCTTCTTATCATCGAGATTAATTGGTAAATACAGACTATCAAGTTTACGAAAAGTTTTAAGTTTTGAGTCTGTAAAAGTAGAACTATTTTTAAACTTCAAGTTGGAGAAGTTATCAATAGTAAATTCATTCTTGAATAAAATTTTGACTTTTTCAGAAACACAGAGGTTAAATCCTATCATAGAAATAAAGATTGCGATAAAAAACTGAAGAGCATAGATTATTTTTATATTCACAATAGAAAAACTTTTTAAATTCTGAAAGGAGTTTAGCTGCAAAGAATATCGAGAAATAATGCCGAGTGCAAACGCTGTCGGAAAATAAGTCATAGCGTCTAACATAGTATAGTCGAATATCTCCTGAAAAAATATGGAAGACATAACTGTGTAAGCTAGAATTTCATAAAGATTCATTTCATTTCGAATAATTTTCTTTGCAAGAAGAGCAAAGGTGCAAAAAATAATTCCGGTTAATACAAGTAAGCCAAAAAGTCCATAATTATAAAAAAATTGAATATACAAATTATGTGCATGAGGATTAGCCTGGAAATTGGTAAAATAGTATCTCAAATCCTGAAGAATATTTTCGGAGAGATAATGAATTGGTAAAAAGGTATTAAAAAATTCACTATTAGAACCAAAGCCAAACAAAATTGAATGGTTTAAAACACGTTCAATATAAGTTTCCCAAATAGATTTTCGAGCAATTAATGAGCCAGTATTAAAGACATCAGACTGAAACAATTTTTTCCCAATAAAGATCGCAATAAAAATAAGCAATAGTAAAAGGATTGGAATAATTTGAGATTTCTTTTTATTTTCTAATTTAAGATAATATACAATAATAAAGATACTACTGACTATCACACCAAGAATTGAAGCTCTCGAATGAGTGTAATATAAAACTAAGAGGGAAAGTAAAATTAAGGCGATGTATAAAAACTTAATTCTTTTTTGATTATTAAAGAATAGATATACGACAACAATTGCAGGAAAGTTAACAGCAATCATACTTCCAATATTACTAACATGAAATCCGCCTATGCTCAGGGAAAAATTGGGATTAAAATCATGTGAGAATATATAAATAGAAATGAAAATTGT